>Ga0302319_10018875_pt1 | contig 12546 bp, 10 predicted proteins | sample Bog_T0_2_FD_203319 | JGI IMG/M metagenome (GOLD analysis project Ga0302319, IMG submission 203319) | Peat permafrost microbial communities from Stordalen Mire near Abisko, Sweden - Bog_T0_2 | ecosystem: Environmental > Terrestrial > Soil > Wetlands > Peat | place: Sweden: Abisko, Stordalen Mire... | reverse complement strand
GCGCGGGTTTCGGCGAGGGTCACTTTCGCTTTGTCGGTCACTTCCGCTTTCAGGAATTGGTCGACCAGCAGGGCGCGCCGGATTTGCTGCCGCAACGCCAGTTTCGAGCCATGCATTTCCACCTGCAAAAATCCGTCGAAGGCTTCCTCATTGGGAAACTGGGCGCGGAACTCGGTTTGCGCTTTCTGCAGCGTAGCCGGCGGCACTGTCATTCCTCTGCGCTGAGCTTCCTGATACACCAGCTCCTCAAACTCGATCATCTTCAATGCGCCCATACGGATCTTGGGTTCCTCCGCCTTGGGGAAGCCGTTGTGCTGGCGCGCATAGGGGAAGATGATCAGCATCTCGCGCAACAAGTCGCGGTCCGTCAGCTCGGTGCCGTTGATGCGCGCCACCGGTCGGTTGCTCACAGCCTGCAGCGGCGTCAGGCTGGGGCTGGCAGTCGGCATACCGGCGGGCGCGGCGTTCGACGCCACCATGGGTTTCACGATGGTGGGTTCGTGCGAGGCCACTTGCGCCGGGGCTGGAGAAATCGCGGTTGCGGCCAGAGCCCAGGCCAGAATCTGAAGTTTGTAGGTTTTGGTTTTCACGTTGTTTCTCGCTTTCGGGGCAGACTTGCAGCGGCGCCCCTCCCCAGTCCATTCTTTCTCTTGGTGATTTGGTCAGCCGGTTCGACTTCGCTTTACCACCCGTTCGGGGTTGGTGAACCCGCTAACCGAATGACCAAGTTTGAAATCTGAGGGGAGAGAGAGTCCCTCCCCTCAGGTAAGGCAACCAATTAGAACGCAGTGGTCACGTTATTTACGCCGTAAGCCTCATTGGCTTCGCCGAAGTGGCACTGGCGGCAGAACTGGGTGGTAGAAGGAGCAGCGGTCGGTTTCCAGGCCGCGCCCGGGTTGTAGGGAGCGTTGACGAAGAAGTACGTGGCATAGGTGCCAGTCGCGGTACCCTGAATCTCCGCCAGCTTCTTGCCCGCCGAATAAACGTTCATCTGGTGCTGGTTGTGGCAGGTGGTGCAAACCACATACGGCACCTGGTTGGTGGTGTCCACTACCATGCCGTTCACGGCAGGGGCGCCGTAGTTGGTCATAAAGGTGGCGTACTGTCCGGCCGTGGTCCAGGTGATCGCAGTGCCGGCGACGGTGTAGGTCAGACCGTAAGTCGCCAGGGATACTGGATAGTCAAGGCCATTCAGGTTCGCGTTTGGGCCCACCGGGTGATCGTTCAGATAATCGCCAGGGGTTCCACCGTCGTTGCCGAGCAGTGTGGGGATAGGGGTGGTGCCATAGAGCGAACCCTTGGTGGCGTACTGTCCGTTGCCGTTCGGCAACAGGCCAGCCGCTTGCTCGTAGGACTGATTCAACATCATCGCGCCCTTGGAGACGTTGCCATCATGGCAGCTCAGGCAGGAAGCGATACCGGAGATAGCTGGCAGGGACGAAGCGGTCCACTGGCCGGCAACAAAGCTGACAGTGTAACCAGCGCCGCCGTTGCCATAGCCGCCGCCGACTTGCAGAGTTTCCTGGGTGATCAACGATACGTCCTGGCCCCAGAGATGATAATCGCCTTCTGCCCCGCCCAGGCTGTTGACACCGCTGCCGGCGACGAGATCGCCACCGTTGCCGCGTCCGCCGCTGTGGGGAGCATGGCAGCCCGCGCAGCCGCGTCCGCCGTTATTGTGTGCGCCCAACACGTCTGTGGTGGGTACGAATGTCTGCGCCGATGCCATGGCTACTGCCAGCAGGGCGAAGAGAGCTACCAGCATTACTTTCTTCATGGTGTAAAACCTCCTCAGAATAAGGCCTTGGTTTGAGTACTGATTCTTACAACCTCCTTATGTGCACGACCGTCACCTTATTGCGGGAGACCGCTCATCTTTCCTATGGGCTGTAAATGATTGCTACACAATGAGTTCTGGGCGATACGAAATATGTTGCGAATTTCAACAGGGGTTGGCCCCGTTGGTAATGAGGCTTCTCCCACAATCGAACTGGTGAAATGGCGCAAGGGGGTGGGACTAAAGAGCTAGGAAACGCAGGTGAGTTTGGGCTTCAGGGCTTCGGACTTCGGGGCTAGAGAGTGGAGCCGCGACTTGGGAGCCCCGGACGCCTCGTCCGGGGTGCGGATGCCGCGGGAATCTGTCTCTCGTTCCTATGACGGCTTGCTGGCTGCGGCTGGCGCTGGCTTAGGAGCACCCGGAGTCGTGGACGAAGGCGGCTGGGCTTGGTCTGCGGGTTTCTTCTCGGCTGCCGGCGTTGTCTGCGCAGATCGCTTGGCCACGTCGGCCAGGCGGTGATCGTATTCGACCTGCGCTTCCGCATTGGTGATGTAGCGGAACATCTGCACGCGTCCCAGATATTGCTCGCTGGTGAAGACCCGGTTCTGTTTGTCGATCGTCACCCCAGCCAAGGCCTGGAATTGCCCAGGCAGCCAGCCGAATTGGCCGACGATGAGCCGCAAATTACCCTCCGGCGTGAACACCTGCAGGCGGTTCATGTTGGCATCGGCCACCCAGACGTGGCCATCGCAATCAATGGCGATGCCCTTGGGGCGCGTGAACTCGCCCGGGCCGTCGCCGTTCTTGCCGAAAGCGCGGATGAATGCGCCCTCCGCGTCAAACTCCTCGACCCGGTCGTTCAGCGTGTCGGTCACGTAAAGATTGCCGTCCTTATCCACGGCAACGTTCGTGGGAGCGGCAAAATTGCCGGGATCGGTGAGGGTGCGGTTCTTGCCAGCAGTGCCGATCTTGCGCAGTAGTTTAAAAGTGTCGGCGTCGTAGACCAGCACCTGGTCGGTTCCCGTATTCGCCACATAAAGAAAACGGTTCTCTTCATCGATGGCAAGCCCCGCCGGGTCATTCATCACGCCTTCGCCGAACTGGCCTTCGAGTTTATGTTCGGGACTGAAGACCAGCACGTGATTGTATTGGCCGTCGGCGACGAAAAGCCGGTCGCCATCGTCGATGACCAGGCCGAAGATGCGGCCGAACTTGGCGTCTACGCCATGCTTGATAAACCCGGTGTCTTTGCTCTCGGGGTTGAAGATAAACACTGCACCGACCTTGGTATCGGCCACGTACAGCAATCCTTTGGAATCGACCGCCAGGCCGTAAGGGGTCCCGAGCGCGAAGCGGGGCTTGGTGCCGGCTTTCTTGGCATCGTCCTCTGGGCTAACGCCGGCCATGCGGTCCATCCATGATTTCTTCTTGACCTCCTGCTTTTCCGGTTCCGGATCTTTCTTCTGTGCGGAAAAATAATCCAGGTAACGCAGCCGGGCAATGGCCGGAGGTTGCGGCCACACGATATTGGCAATGTCAATCTTCGGCGGCTCGGGCGGCTTGGCTGGCGCCGGCTTCTTCTTGTCGTCGGCAAAGGCCGGGGAAACCCAGATAGCGGCCAGCAGTGCGACCAGCGCCGCCGCATAGAACCCTGTGCGGATCAATTTTTGGGGAATGTGAGGCATAGCTAGTTCACTCCTTTTGGAATTCCGGGCGCTGGACTAACCCCCGGCGCGGGACCAATTCCTTGGTTGGGGCCAATCAGGCCCTTGTGGCAGGTGTGGCAAAACTCCATGTTATTGGCTTGGTCTTTGACCAGCAGATCGGGCTGCGTCGAAGAGTGCGGCTGATGGCAGGTCAGGCAATTCAAGGGGATCAGGACGTGATTCCGGTCCTTGGGATCCACCAGATCCGAAACCGGGTGCCGTTCCACGGGATGGCCCAAACCGTACTCCAGCGGCAGAATTGGCACCCTGGCGAAATAGTTTTCCGGCAACTTCACCTTGCCGTCGAAGATAGTGACCAGAGGCTCGCCTTCCATCTTCTGGGGCCTGCGATCCGGGGCGTGGCACTCCAGGCAGAGCGGGTTCGGCGCCTTGGCCCGCAACAAATGCTCGTTATCGTTGCCGTGCGGATCGTGGCAGGTGGCGCAGCCCTCTTCGAAGGCGGGCTGGTGCACATGCTGTTTCTTGCCTTGCTCCGCCTGGTCGGAATGGCAGCCCAGGCAAACCGAAACCGCATCCGGCTTAGGGAACCCCGGGGAGCGGCCAGCGTGCGGATCGTGGCAATCGGTGCAATCGCCCGCCGCGCCCGGATGCTGCACCTTGGCCTTCTCGATCTGCTCGGCCTTGTCGGAGTGGCAGGTGACGCACAACTCTTTCGCGCTGGCCTGAGTCAGCACCACTTTGCCATTCTTGGCCGGCGCGTGGCAGATATCGCACTGCTTGGAGGCGAAAGGGTCGTGCAGAAAAGTCTGCATCAGCTTGGGCAACTTCGACTGATGGGGATCGTGGCAGGCCAGGCAGTCGGCAGTTCCGAACGGCTGTCCGTGGTGCGCCTTCACCAGGCTGGCGTCCTTCACATCGTGGCAATCGAGGCACAGCGCAGGAGCGTCTTTAGTGAGGTGAAAATCGAATTCGCGTTTGCCCCGCTCGCCGGTCTTGTGCACGGTGTGGCAGGTGTCGCAACCCATGTCGAGCGCGGGGTGGCGGCTGCCGCCATCCGGAACATTCGTCCCCTGCGTGTGGCAGGTGAGGCAGAGATTGTCCTTCTTATCGCCCGCAGTCAGCTTCAGCAGTTGATTCTTATTGTCGGAAGTGTGGGGATCGTGGCAGGTCAGGCAATCGCGCACCGCCGGGGGATGGACTTTCCCTTTGATCTGGGTGGAATCTTTGTCGCTGTGGCAAGTAAGGCAGAGCTTGTAAGGAGTGGCGGTGATCAGCTTTACATAAGTGTTATCTCGATTGACCCGGATTTCATGGCAGCTCAGGCAACCCATCGCGATCGCCGAATGGACCGACTTGCCTTTGGTTTTGTCTTCATGACAGGTGAGACAGGTGGCGGGATCGGCCTTCGGGTCAAGTGGAACCGGATGTTTGGCGGCCGTGGCGGGAGCGGCGAACAGGAGGACAACGAGCAAATACCACAGGACGCTTAGCCTGTGAGTTGTCCTGGGATTCGCTTGGCTGGGATTCAATTGGAATGATTTCAGCGCCACGCCCACCACCCCTCCATGGTTGCTTGTGCACGCCTCTCGCCTTAGTTTGCGGGCTCGGCGATTTCTGGACAGCCTCTCTAATCCATTGCAACAAAATCAGTTGAGAGCCGGGTTCAACTCTAAGGGAAGCCGTGATTGTCGAAATCTTCACCACCTTGGGGCTTCTCCCCCAGTGGAATGGTCCATAACCCCCACGTAACTACACTGCAAGGCAAAAGAACTCGTGCGTTCTGCGGCCTTAGTCTGCGCCAAATTCCGGCAAAACTCCAATCCGTTGTGTGATATGGCTCACAATGCCCGTTGCGGATCACCTGGACGCCTTCTACGGCTTGTAATTTCAACCACTTGGCTGACCCTCGGCCATTGGCGCGCAACGTGCTTTCCGGACTGCGGGAAGAGGAAAGATATGGCCGCAACTGTGCAGTCTGTACCTCGAAAAATCTGGCAAACCCTGGCTGCGATCAAGACCGGTGTAATTCTGCTCATCCTCGTGGTGATCCTCTCGGCGGCGGGCACGGTGATTCTGCAACGGCCCGCGACGGATGCGGACGAAATGCAGCGGGCGTATTCGCCGCAGGTGCTGCGCCTGCTCGATGGCTTGGGCCTGACCGACGTTTTCCATGCCTGGTGGTTCGTAATGTTGCTGAGCCTGGTCAGCCTCAGCATCCTTGCCGCTTCCGTGCAGCGCTTTCCCAATGCGTGGAGGTATTTTTCCCGTCCCTACAAGAGTCCTGACGAAACTTTCCGCAAAGCGCTTCCCGGCCACGTGTTGATTCCCATCGCAGACGAAGAGACAGCTCTGAACGTGGCGGAGAAGATTTTCCAAAAAGCAGGATTCCGGCCGGAGCGGATCGTACGCGAGAACAGCTTCTCTCTTTTCGGGGAACGCAACCGCCTCTCTGAAATGGCGGTTTATATCGTGCATGCCAGCCTGCTTCTGATTTTTCTTGGTGGCATTGTCGATGCGCTCTACGGCTGGCGCGCCTTCGTGACCCTCACCCGCGGACAACAGTCGAGCCAGGTCGAACCGCAGAAGGGGGTGAAGCGCAACCTGCCCTTTGCCGTCCGCTGTGAGGGCGCTGGCCAGGAGAACTATGCCGATGGCAGCCCCAAAAAATGGTGGTCCGATCTGGCGGTGGTGAAGGATGGGCAGGTCATCCTGCGCAAGCAAATCGTGGTGAACGATCCGCTGGTTTATGGCGGCGTGCGCTTTTACCAGGCGAGCTACGGCAACACGGGAAAGCTCGACAAACTGGTGCTGACCGCAACCGGACGCGACGGCCAGGAGGCCAAGGACATCACCATTGGTTTGGATGAAACTCTTGCGCTGGATGCCGACACAACGGTTCGTCTCGCCGAATTCATTCCGGACTATGTGGTGAGTGACGGCCAGGTTTATACCCGCTCCAACGAGTTGCAGAATCCCGCCGCCCATCTGGTGGTGGAATCGAAGAAGTCGGGTCAGGCCGTGAATGTGTGGCTGCCCCCCATCCCCGGACATGAGGAAAACGCGTCATCACCCTACGTATTCGTAGGCAAGGACGTGCAGATGGCCTACTTCACCGGCTTGGAAGTTTCGCACGAGCCCGGCCAGTGGAGCGTTTGGGCGGGCGTGATCGTAATGGGTTTTGGCCTGGCTTTTGTTTTCTACTTCGTGCATGCGCGGGTGTGGGCCGTGCCGGTGCGCGACGGAAAAGGCCGGCAGCTGCTTTGGATGGGCGGAACCGCCAACAAGAATAAAGATGTTTTTGAGCTGCGTTTTCGCGAACTGGTGGGACAAATCGAATCGGAACTCAATCTCTCAGCGAAGCCGGGCGCCGAAGCGCCTGTCGCAGCGCTCGCCGGAAAATAATCCGGCCCGGAGGATGTCGTCCATGGCACGAACTGCAACGATCGAAAAACAACCAGCAAGCGGCAACACGCTGGTGGTGATGGTGGGATTGGGGGTCGCATTCCTGCTGTTCATGGCTTTTCTGAACGTGGTCAAGAGCGGCAATCTGCTGAACGACTCCAACTTGCTTTATGCCGCGCTCATCTTCTATGCCGGCGCGGGAACGCTCTATCTGGCGTTCGGGATCACGGGCACTCCCTCCTACGTTCGCTTCGCCTCGCTGTGCACCTGGGTGGGATTGCTGGCCAACACCGGCGCAGTAGCGCGCCGCTGGTATGAGGCTGGGCATCCGCCTTTCGCCAGCATTTACGAAATGCTGCTGATGTTCGTATGGACCCTGGCCGCGCTGACGTTGGTAGCCGAGAAAAAATTCGGAGTAAAGGTGATTGGCACAGTCACCATGCCGGTCGCGATCGTGGGCGTGGTGCTGATGCAGTTGCTGCGCACGGAGGTTCATCCGCTGGTGCCGGCGCTGCAATCGACCTGGTTGCACGTCCACGTCACCCTGGCCATGCTGGCCTATGCGGCCTGCGCGCTCAGCTTCGCCCTGGCCATGATGTTCTTGATCCAGGACAAAATGAAGACCGAAACCTTTCTGGCGGCGACCAGCGTGTTTACCGTGGCTACGTATCTGGGTGTGCTGACTCGCTTTGAAAAATGGGGCAGCCTCAGCGTTGCAGCGTGGAATCCGGAAGAGAAGTCGGAGATTTTCATTTCCAAGGGCGTACGTCTATTTGTTGTGATTCCCGATCTCGGCTGGCTGCTGCTTCTGGTGCTGGCGGCGGTAGCGGCGCCGCTGGTCCTCTATGTCATCTGGCGCAAGACCCACAACGAGGAACTCCTCGAACTGGCTAATCGAGCGGTGTTCCTGAGCATTTTGCTGCAAATCCTAGCCCTGGCATTTTTTGTCCTGCGGGCGCACGACGGCCATTACGCTTCGCTCGATGCCGACGGTCTGTTCGCCACCAGTCTGGCCGCCAGCCCGTTCATTCTCTCCGGCTTGGTGGGCGCGATCTTTGTTTCGTTGCTCTACCTGCTGCTCCTCTGGCGCCGTGAAGACCTGCAGCGCATGTTGCCCAGCGCCGACGAACTGGACCGCATTACGTATAAGACCATCGCGATCGCATTTCCTTTACTCACCCTGATGATCGCGGCGGGCGCTTACTGGGCCAATCGCACCTGGGGCTCTTATTGGAGCTGGGATCCAAAAGAGACCTGGGCTGCGATTACCTGGCTGGTCTATGCCGGCTATCTGCACATGCGCATCACTCGGGGATGGCGTGGCCGGCGCGCTGCCTACTTCGCCATCCTGGGCTTCGCCATCGTGATGTTCACTTTCTTCGGCGTCACGTACCTGCTGCCGGGAATGCACGCGTATGCTTAGCCGTACCCAGTCCGCGGCCATGGCCAACGCAGCAGCGACAGGAACAACCAGCATGCCTGAAGATTTCCCATCGCGCTCGGTACGCGTGAATTGGCAGCTCAAAGCCATCCTGCCCGTAGGACTCGTGCTGCTGGCAGGACTGTTGTTTTTCACGCTCGCCACAGTATCTTTGCGGGACCCGGACCGGCACGCTCTGCTGATCGTCGCAGGCGCAGGAGCGGTCGCCATCTGCGCCGTCTCCATGTTCGTACTGGCTTATTTAGTGCAACGGCCCATGGTCGAATTGCAGGAGAAGATCGCGCAGGTGAGTGAAGGCAATCTTGAGGTCGCGGTCAGCTTTGCGGGACGCAACGACGAGATCGGCGACCTCGGCCGCAACTTCAACCACATGATGCAGCAACTGCGCGAGAGCCGGGAAGAGATTGAGCGCCTGCATCGCACGCAAATGTCCCGCGCCGAGCACCTGGCCACGCTGGGCGAATTGGCCACCGGCTTGGCCCACGAGATTCGCAATCCGCTCGCCGGCATTGCCGGAGTCATCGAAATCGTCAGCCGCGATCTGCCTTCCACCAGTCCGGCGCGTGCCGTCATCAAAGACGTTCGCCAGGAAATCGCGCAGATCAATCGCATCGTCACCGACCTTCTGGAAACCGCGCGCCCGCATCCCCCGCAAATTCGCGGCAGCAACCTCAACACCACGGTCGAGCACGCTGTCATGCTCGCCCGCCAGCAAGTGCTCTCCAAGCCCATCAATATCGACCTCAAAAAGTTCCCCGGCCTGCCCGAGGTCGAGCACGACAGCGATCAGATCCATCAGGTTATCCTGAATCTGCTGCTCAATGCAGTCCAGGCGCTCGATGGCCACGGCGCAGTGCGCGTCGAACTCGGCGTCCGTGACAGCTACGCCACCATTCTTGTCACCGACAACGGACGCGGCATCCCGGCCCAAAACCTGAATAACATTTTCCGCCCCTTCTTCACCACCAAGGGCAACGGCACCGGCCTCGGCCTGTCTCTCGCCCACCGCAGCGTGGAAGATCATCACGGCCAAATCGAAGTCACCAGCGTGGTGGGCAAAGGCAGCCAGTTCACCGTGTTGTTGCCATTTCAAGCGCCAACGGTTCCGACCGCCGTTTCGTAGGGATGGTCCCGCGATTCTTTGTGGAACGGTGCGGCTTCTTGGGCCGCTAAGATTAGGATCCGAAAATCTGCACGATGCGAGACTCGCAGGGGCAATTATTCTTGGGACCGCCGCAGTACCCGCAGAACTTTTCGTCGGGGTCGTAGGCTTCAGATAGACGCGCGTATTGAGAATATCCCGCCATAAGATGAAACCCGCACAGGCGGCAGTAGTTATGACCGGCTCGGTCGTAGGTGGCACAATCCTTGCATCGCTCTTTTGTTGACATCGACTGCCCGGTTTCTTAGGGCTCTTTGATCCAAAAGCCTTGATTCTTGTCGAACTTCCACCTAAGACCGTCAATGGTCGTCGCCCTCCAAATCCCATCGCCGTCCTTCTGGATGCTCGTGCGAACCACGCTACCATTAGGCTCCGTGAAAGAGGTCCCAGCGAGCTTCCCCTTCAGCAGCAGGTCTAGCCCATCCTGAGCGCTCCTGACCTTGGTGACTTCCTCTGCCATCACCATGACAAATATTTCGACTAGGAAATCGTGCTTATCAGGGTTAATTCGCAGGTGCACCGTAAGCCTCAGGGTAGGCGAAAGACCATCCTCCACTGGATTGGACTGCTCCAAGCCGGGGAACTCCCCGGACGAGAGCACGCGATCCAGTGCTTCGATCACATCTTGCCAAAGGGCCCAACGAGTCTCGATTTCATCTCTCCAAGTCGACAAGAACTCCGTTACCATGTCGTCCCTCTTTTTCGTTTTGGCGCAAGGTACTCATCAGGCCATCCTTGATGCATCGGTGCTTCCTCTTCAAGCCGGGGCTGGGCCTTCGAGCCTGGTTAGCCGCCGCTCGTGGTTGGTGGCCGTTTCCAGCAACTTGGTCGCAGCAGACATAAGCGTTGCCAGATAATGGTCATGCGCCATCACACTTTCGCGCAGATCCTGGGTACTGGCATGCAGAAGTTCCAAGCTTTGCGCCAGGGCCTCGTGGCGCTCAGTCAGGCGATCCAATCGTTCATCGATAGTCATTGCGTGGTTCTCCTAGTTCTTGATTTTACTCCCGCCGGGGCTGGATTCCCACGGGTTTCGTCCCACCGGCCTTGTCCGCCTACGGCCTGCCAAACCACCACTTCCGCGCCCATTCGTAGTAAATTAGTCACCGGATGCCCGCCCAAAAAATCATGGTCGTCGACGACGAGCGCCTCGTCCGCTGGTCGCTCCGCCAAAAATGCGAGGAGTGGGGCTATCACGTTATCGAAGCCGATTCCGGCATCCCGGCCCTCAAGCTCGCGCAACACGAATCCCCCGACCTCGTCCTGCTCGACGTGCGCATGCCCGACCTCACCGGCATCGAGGTGCTCGACCAGCTCAAGAAAAACGGCGACGCCCGCGCCGTGATCATGATCACCGCCGACCCTCAACTCGACGACGTCAAAGCCGCGCTCAAGCTCGGCGCCTACGATTTCGTCGGCAAGCCCGTCGATTTCGACGAACTCCACGTCACCATTAAGAATGCGCTCGAAGCCACCAACCTGCGCACCGAGGTTCAGGCTCTGCGCGGTGAGGTGCGGCGCGGAGCCGGCTATGACAGCGTCGTCAGCGTCTCCTCCAAGATGACCGAACTCATGAACTTCGTCCGCAAGGTCGCCTCCAGCGAAGCCACCACCATCCTGATTCAAGGCGAAAGTGGCACCGGCAAGGACCTCATCGCCAAAGCCATCCACTACGAAAGTTCGCGCCAGGAAAAACCTTTCGTCGCCATCAATTGTTCGGCCATCCCGGAAACGCTGATGGAAGCCGAACTCTTCGGCCACGAAAAAGGCGCATTCACTGACGCCAAGCAGATGAAGAAGGGCCTCTTCGAAGCCGCCGATGGCGGCACGCTCTTCCTCGACGAGATCGGCGAACTCTCTCCGCTGCTGCAAGCCAAACTGCTGCGCGTTCTCGAAGACCAGGTCATCCGCCGCGTCGGCGGCATCAAAGACATGCAGGTGGATGTCCGCGTCATCGCCGCCTCCAACCGCGATCTCGAAAAAGCCGTGCGCGAAGGCGAGTTTCGCCAGGACCTTTATTACCGCCTCGCCATCATTGCCATCTTCATCCCGCCGCTGCGCGACCGCAAAGAAGACATCATGCCCCTGGTCGAGTTCTTCATCGACCGCTACAATCGCCGCTTCAAGAAATCCATTCGCGGCATCACCGATGACACTCGCCGCCTCATTCTCACCCACAACTGGCCGGGCAACGTGCGCGAACTGAAGAACACCATCGAGCGCGGCATGATCCTCGAAGACGAGCCGCTGCTGCGCCCGTTGTATCTTCCCTTTTCTGTGGGCGAATCCGGCGGCCGCACCGTCTTCGAACGCACCAGCCCCGCCGACGGCGGACAAACCCTGCCCAACGGCCGCACCCTGCCGCGCCTTTACATCCCCGAAGGCGGCACATCTCTGGAAGAGGTGGAGCACGCCATGGTGGAACTCGCCATGCGCCAGGCCAACAACAACCAAACCCACGCCGCCAAGCTGTTAGACATCAGCCGCGACGCCCTGCGCTACAAGCTAAAGAAATTCGGCCTAATCCATGGCGACGAAGAAAGCGCGCAAGCGGGGGTGGCTGAGGAGTCGTAAGGGCTATCTATGAAAAACAGGGCGGATGTTTTGCACCCGCCCCGTAGCGTCTACGTCCGTGCCGTTTAGAAGAATCCCAAGGGCTTCGGGCTATAGCTTACCAGCAGGTTCTTGGTCTGTTGATAGTGTCCCAGAGCGAGCTTGTGGGTTTCACGGCCAAAGCCGGACTGCTTGTAGCCGCCAAACGCCGCACCCGCGGGATAGAGGTGATAGCAGTTGGTCCACACGCGTCCTGCTTTGATTTCGCGGCCCACGCGGTAGGCGTTCGTACCATTGCGCGACCATACGCCCGCGCCCAGTCCGTACACCGTGTCGTTGCCGATGGCGATGGCTTCGTCCAGAGTTTTGAACTTCGTCACCGAGAGCACCGGTCCGAAGATTTCTTCCTGGAAGATGCGCATCTTATTATGGCCGACGAATACGGTCGGTTTGACGTAGTAGCCCTTTTCCAGGTCGCCGCCCAGGTGGGCCTGCTCGCCGCCGGTGACGCACTTCGCGCCTTCTTCTTTCCCGACTTTGATGT
>Ga0302319_10018872_pt1 | contig 12548 bp, 12 predicted proteins | sample Bog_T0_2_FD_203319 | JGI IMG/M metagenome (GOLD analysis project Ga0302319, IMG submission 203319) | Peat permafrost microbial communities from Stordalen Mire near Abisko, Sweden - Bog_T0_2 | ecosystem: Environmental > Terrestrial > Soil > Wetlands > Peat | place: Sweden: Abisko, Stordalen Mire... | reverse complement strand
CCGGTGGCTCAAAGCACCAGATGCGCCGGGTGTATCCTTCCTATTCAGGCAGGAACTCATTGAGCCGGCGAGGATGAAACCGTGAAGCGCGCTTTTTTTGCAATACTTCTAGCTGAGTTGCTTTGGATCTCCAATGCCGCCGGCGCTCAGCAACGAGGCATTCGAGCAACTCCAATCAAAGTGCTGCTAATGGATGGCGCGAGCGGCGGCCCTTACCATAACTGGCGGTTGACTACCCCTGTGCTGAAGGCCGAATTGGACGAGACCGGGCTTTTCGAAGTGACGGTTGTAACTGCCCCGCAGTCGAATGGAGACTTTACCGACTTCAAGCCGGAGTTGAGCCAGTACCAGGTGATTGTCTTGAATTACGATGCCCCCGATTGGCCGGAAAACCTGCGCCTGGAGTTCGAGCATTTTGTCGGCAACGGCGGCGGGTTGGTGGTGGTTCACGCTGCCGACAACGCGTTTCCCAACTGGCCAGCCTATAACTCGATGATCGGAGTTGGCGGCTGGAGAGGGCGAAACGAGCAGGCTGGACCGATGTGGTATTTCAAAGATGGCAAGCTGGTCTCCGACTCCTCTCCCGGGCCGGCAGGAGCGCATGGGGCGCGCTTGCCGTTTCAAATGGTAACCCGGCAGCCGGAGCATCCGATTATGAAGGGATTGCCCCCCGTTTGGATGCACGCGGCGGATGAGCTTTACGGCACTCTACGGGGCCCCGGCACAAATATGACGGTTCTGGCGACCGCGCACTCTGACCCGAAGAACAGAGGAACGGACCACGACGAACCCATGGTCATGGTGCTCAAGTTTGGAAAGGGCCGCGTCTTCCACACCACGCTGGGACATGACGTGGCCGCGCTGAGCTGTGTGGGATTTATGACCATCTTTCAGCGCGGAACGGAGTGGGCCGCCACGGGGAAGGTTACGCAGAAGGTCCCGGCCGGGTTTCCAACCGCGGATACGGTGAGCTTCCGTGTGGACATTGCCGCCATGGACCCGGCTTTCTTGAACGGTGCTTCATCGCCGGTGCGGATCAAGTAGGACAAATTCGTGAAAGATAGTCCGAAGAATTCTCAGATTGGCGGGTTGCCGAAAAGTACCTCGCATGGTACACTTAGTCCAAGTCGCCTGATAAAGCGCATACCCGCCATCTTTTTTCAAACGGAAGCGGGAAGTGAGCCGGTTCGTTCATGGTTGAAGGAAATGGCTCGGGAGGATCGTCGGCTTATTGGCGAAGATATCAAGTCGGTCGAATTTGGCTGGCCAATTGGGATGCCGACTTGCCGGCCGCTAGGCGACGGACTATATGAAGTTCGAACAGATTTACCTGGGAACCGTATCTCAAGGGTCTTCTTCTACGTGGATACAAAGCAGAGGATGGTCCTGCTGCACGGGATTCTCAAAAAAACGCGGGCAACTCCGCCCTCTGATTTGGATGTAGCGCGCAAGAATATGCGGAAGCATGAGAAGGGATTGAAGTGAGTACTCTAGAGAAACCCGCATTCGACCACAGTGGCTCCACTTTTGATAGCTTTCTTGAAGAGGAAGGCATTCTGGACGAGGTCGAGGCCGTTGCAATCAAGAGGGTGATCGCCTGGCAGTTGTCAGAAGCGATGAGGGTGGGTAACATCACCAAGAAGCTGATGGCCGAGCGCCTCGGCACGAGCCGCTCGCAACTAGACCGCCTGCTCGATCCGGAGAACAGCGCTGTTCACCTGCAAACCATCGCCAAAGCGGCCCGAGCCGTTGGGAAGCGTTTGCGGTTGGAAATGGTTGACGCGGCATAGGTGGTGCTTTTCCCATTTTGACTATTCGCAGGAGACCCATGCAGATCACCGCGCAAGATGTCCTGGTAGTCGTCGACGTGCAAAACGATTTCTGTCCCGGCGGCGCGCTTGCCGTGGCCGATGGCGGCGCGGTAATCGATGTCATCCATCGTATTGCGCCGGCGTTCAACCACATTGTTCTTACCCAGGATTGGCACCCTGCCGGGCACGCTTCCTTCGCCAGCGCTCACCCGGGCAAGCGGCCCTTCGAACAAATCGAACTGAGCTACGGAATGCAGACCCTGTGGCCCGACCACTGCGTTCAGGGCAGCAAGGGCGCGGAGTTTCACCCGGCGCTGAATTTGTCAAAGGCGGAGATTATTTTGCGCAAAGGTTTCAGACCGCAAATCGATTCCTATTCCGCATTCTTTGAAAACGATCGGGTTACTTCGACAGGCCTCGGCGATTATCTGCGCGACCAGAACATTACCCGAGTTTTTCTCGGCGGACTCGCCTATGACTATTGCGTTGGCTTTTCGGCCCTTGACGCTCGGCGTCTCCGCTTCGAGGCGGTCATTCTGCGCGATGCATGCCGCGCCATCAACCTCGACGGCTCGGTGGCGCGAATCGAGGCCGAGTTTGAAAAGGCTGGAGTCGTGTTGATGGAGAGTGCGGAGCTTGCAGGCTCAGGCCAACTCTAACGGGTAGAATCGCAGAATGAATGAGTGCAAGGGGAGAAAGCGCGCCGTGGTTCTTACTGCGCGGGGCAAAGCAGCAGTCGCGCAGGACGCCCAAGCGCATCAGCGCCTGCCCGATATTGCCGCGCGCTCCGATGCCGACGAAGGAATTCGTCAGGGCCTGGAGGACACCAGAATAGGAAAGATTCGACCTGCGAGGGACTTCTTCGACGAATTTGAGACCTCCCATGGCATACCTGGTTAAAATCGCGGCCCGGCCGAGCGTGATTTCGTCAGTCTGTACAAGGAGATCAACGCCGAAGACTCTGAAGCAGCACTCAGATGGTACAGGGGACTCAAAGAGGCGGTTCTCAGCCTGGAGCAAATGCCAAACCGTTGCCCGGTTACGACTGAGAACAACCAACTTAGACACCTCTTTTACGGAAACAAGCCACACGTCCATCGCGTGATTTTCCGTATCTTGGAAAAGCAGAAACGGGTCGAGGTGCTTCACATTCGCCACGGTGCAAGAAGGCGTTTTGCGGCATCGGATGCTCGGTGACCGATACCTGCCTCTCCGCCTAGCCCAGTTAAAATCGCAACAGGTTCAGCGGACTTCCCGCTACTCACATATGTCCCGCAACTTTTACATTCTGGCCGCCACGCTCGCGCTTTTTGCCGTGCTCTCGGGAGCCATGTCGCTGGTCCCTTCGAGCTTCCAGCCCGGCCTGCCGGCCAATGGATCGCTGTGGCGCACAGTCGCGATGTTCCTTCTTCTGGTGGGGCTTGTTTTTGCGCTCCTGGGCGTGATGACACACCTCTTTGAACAAGTGGATAAGCGCAGCGAAGATGCGCGGCTGTCCGCACGGCGCAAGCGTCGCGGCGACCGCGCGTAGATCATCCTCTGCAGCCCAGGAAGACTCCGCGGCGGTCTCAGGTAGTAAAGCCTGGCTACGGCGGCTAGAATCGAGTCTGGGACTCTTCCCGCTGGACAAGAGAAGACGCCGATGTATGAAGTTACTGTGGAAGCCGGTTTCTCCTCCGGTCACTATCTCCGCAACTATAAGGGCAAGTGCGAAAACCCGCACGGGCACAACTACAAGGTGCGCGTAACGCTTGCCGGGGCCGCGCTGGACGAAGCCGGCCTGCTGCTCGACTTCAAGCTTCTCAAGCAGGTGCTGAGGCCGGTAATCGACCGCATCGACCACCAGATGCTGAACGACCTGGAGCCATTCACTGTGCTAAACCCGTCGGCGGAAAACATTGCCAAATACTTCTACGACGAGACACGCGAGCAACTCGCCGCGATGACCGGCGGACGGGTTCGCGTGAAGGACTGCACCATCTGGGAGACGGACACCACCACGGCAACTTACTACGAGTAGGGAAATACCAACCGCGCTTACTACGCTAACGCGAGCCAGCTCAAAGTCCCGCGTAATGCTGGACTCAATTCATCGAACTGGACTTCGATTTGAGGTACTTGTCGAAGGGAATCTCGAAGGCGAAAAGCTCATTGCCATCCGCGTCGCGCAGTTTGCGCACCAGAAACTTGGCGCCCATCAGCGGGTGGTCGAGCTGCGAGACGTCATAAAACAGAAAGCCGGCGCGCGTGGTGTGCGGCTCTACCACCAGCGCCTGGTACTCGAATGTGTCGAAGTCCTGCTCGATGTCTTTGTCGCTGGCCTTGGGCGCCACTTTGATAGGGGGCAGCGGGCCAGGCATGGGGATTTTGCTGCCCTGGCGGTCCTTCTGGCTCATCAGCCGCTCCACGTCTTCGGGCTCGGCAGCCTCAATCTTCTCGCCCGCGGCGGTAAGGAACAGAATGCGAGCGTCGCGCAAAGAAACCGGCCGGTCGCCGCTGTTGGTCACGATCAGGCGCACCGGCATGACTCCGTGTTTCAGGTAGTCGACGCGAAAAATGGATACCTTTTCACGCGTATCGTAGGGTTCGGCGGCTATGGCCACCTTCTCGCTGTCATGCACTTCGACTGCGGCAAACGACGTAGCCGGCTGTACGGGAGGCGGGGAATGGTCGCTGGCTACGGCCGGCAGTGCCAGCCAGAACACGAGCAGCGGACATCTCCATGAAAACCTCATCGTGGACGACTGTATCATTTGAGGGTTAGACCGGGGGATTAGGAAATCCGTTACGCATGATTCTTTTTTTCTACAATCTGGCGTTGTTGGCGGCCCTGGTCCTGAGTGCGCCGTGGTGGCTCTTCCGCATGGCCACCACGCGGAAATACCGCGAAGGGCTGCGCGAACGCCTCGGCCGGGTTCCGTCTCTTGAAGGCCGGAGCACCGGCAACACCCACGCCGAGCGGCCGCTGATCTGGATTCACGCCGTCTCGGTGGGCGAAGTGCTGGCCGTAAGCCGGCTGGTGAACACGCTTGAAGCCGCGCTGCCCGATTATTTCATCGCCATCTCCACCACCACCCGCACCGGGCAACAGCTTGCCAGGGAGCGGTTCGGGGCGGGCTGTGTCTTTTATTGCCCACTCGACCTGCCCTGGGCCGTGCGCGCATACTTGAATACTCTCAAGCCCCGTCTGCTGGTGCTGGCGGAAACCGAATTTTGGCCCAACCTGCTAAGCGGCTGCTTCCGCCGCCGAATCCCCGTGGGGGTGGTGAATGCCCGCATCTCCGACCGCTCCTGGCCGCGCTATCGGCTTGCGCGGGTTTTCTTCCGGCATCTTCTCAAACAAATATCGTGTGTCCTGGCGCAGAGCGAGACGGATGCGCAACGTCTCAAGGCCATCGGCTGTTTGCCGCAGCGCGTCACGGCGGCCGGAAACCTGAAGTTCGATGTGCGCGTAGCCGGCGAGGCGGACGCCACCCGCCAATTGCGGGCGCTGGCCGGCGATCTGAGGCTTGTAGTGGCCGGCAGCACGCTCGAAGACGAGGAAGAGTCGCTCCTCGACGCATGGCCCAGCATCCTCGATGCTCATCCGCAACTGGCCATGTTGCTCGCTCCCCGCCATCCAGAGCGGTTTGGCGCTGTGGCTGCGCTGCTGGCAGAGAGCGGGCTGCCGTGGAGCAGGCGCTCCAAATGGCAGTCCATGCCGCCCAAACCGCTCGTCCCCGGCGAAATCGTTCTGCTCGACACCATCGGCGAGCTGGCTTCGGTTTATTCGCTGGCCGCTGCGGCCTTTGTCGGCGGCAGCCTGGTATTGGCCGGCGGCCACAATCCGCTTGAACCGGCTCAGTTTGGAGTCCCCATCGTGATGGGTCCAAACTACGCGAATTTTCGCGCCATTACCGTGGATCTGCTCACCCACAGCGCCATTCATATCGCCGGCAAAGAAGAGCTGGCCACCGCGCTGATTGAATTGCTGCGCGACACCTCTGCCGCCTCCGCGATGGGCGAGCGGGCAAGAAAGGTCTTCAACCAGCAGGCCGGAGCAACAGAGCGGTGCGTGGCCGCAATCCTGGAGTTGCTCGCCGAGACGGGCCGGACCCAATGAAACGGCCCTGGCTGGCTTCATTCACGCCGCTTTATGCAGCCGGATTGGCCCTCCGCAGTTTGAGGCTCGGCGCCGGTTGGGAGCCAGTTCGGCGTCTGCGCTTCCCGGTCGTAAGCATAGGCAATCTCTCCACTGGCGGCGCGGGAAAAACGCCGCTGGCCATTGCGCTCGCCAGGGCTCTCACGCAGCGTGGCCTGTTTGCCGATGTGCTCTCGCGAGGCTACGGCCGCATGAGCTGGCAGCCGGCCCTCGTCGACCCCAACGGAACCGCGGAAGAGTTTGGCGACGAGCCGCTCCTTATCGCACGCACCACGGGAGTGCCGGTCTATGTGGCTCGTCAGCGTTACCAGGCAGGCCTGCTGGCCGAGTCTGCAATGTCTGATCGAGTGAAATCGGCCATCCATCTGCTCGACGACGGCTTTCAGCATCGGCAGCTTCACCGCGATGTGGACATTCTGCTCCTCAGCCGGCAGGACTGGCACGACAGCCTGCTTCCGGCCGGAAACCTGCGCGAGGCACTGCGTGCGGCACACCGCGCAGACGTCATCACGATTCCAACGGACGATCCGGCTTTCGAGACGGAGCTGAGAGCCTGGGGTTGGCAAGGTCCAATCTGGCGCCTGTCGCGCAAAATGGCGATCCCGGCCGTCGATGGCCCGGTCCTCGCCTTCTGCGGCATCGCCCGCCCAGAGCAGTTCTTTGCCGGCCTTGAAGCCGCGGGCCTTCACATCGCCGCCCGAATCGCCTTCCCCGACCACCACCGCTGCACCACCCCCGGCCTCGATCGCCTTAAGACCGCAGCGCACGAGTCCGCAGCCGTCGCATTGATTACAACGGAAAAAGACCGGATCCGCCTCGGTGAGCTCACGTCTGCCTTCCCGGAATCGCCGCCGCTTTTGACCGCCAAACTCCGCGTCGAAATCGAAGATGAGTCGGCGGCCATCGATTGGCTGGTGGATCGAGCCACGTAGACTCCCTGATTTCGCATTCCAGGCGGCCGGCGGACAAGCAGCCGCTACACGCTTAGAGCGTCTCTCCTGAAGGTGTATAGTATGTATGGCGATACTCCGCGCACATGGTATACACCTTCAGGAGAGATGTCGAAGCTCGAAAGGCGCGATCGATAATTCATCAAAGCTGGTACTATCCATGATTAGCATTTCGAATCTCTGTAGCTTTGGCGTAGCTTCGGTGACTGCGTTTCTCGTACTTTTAGCCGGTTGTCGGGGCAGTAGTCACAGCGCCTCTCCAACTGGCATCTCATCGACCACATTCTCTGCGGCGGGTTCAGCTGATTCGCTCTCGGGGTCCGCGATTCCTTCAAGTCAATTATTGATAAATCCGTCATAACCGCTCATCGGGAGCCTTGGGACGGGCAATTTGCGGGTTCCGGGCGGATTACCTGCAATCCGGAAGCAATTTCCATAACCTCAGCGCTTATGGGGTCGCCTCCTACCTTCGCCTGATCATCCCAAGCACCACCCAGATGGTCCCAGCCCGTCCGTGAGGGCTCCGGCAAAGAGAAGGATGGAGCACCCAGCCTTTGGTGGCGGGTTAAGGGTTGGGCGGCACGCCCCGGTTGATGTGGTCTGGATCACACTTTATCGCAGGGCCCCTGGGTGTACACTTCGCTTCGTTGTGCCAAGAAGAGTTGGAACCATGCCAGTGGAAGAAGAAACTTGCACCGAGAGCTATGTGCGCGGACCCAGCAGGCCGCTGCTGGAGTTGACGATTGGAGACCTGCTGCAGCGGACCGCGGACCGGTTCGGGGATCGCCTGGCAGTGGCTGCGATGCACCAGGGCAAGCGGCTTACCTGGGCTGAGCTCAGCGCCGAGGCTGACCGGGCGGCGCGGGGGCTTTGGTCGCTGGGAATACGGCGGGGCGACCGCGTGGGCCTATGGTCTACCAATTGCATTGAGTGGATTGTGATGCACATGGGCGCAGCGCGCGCGGGAGCGGCCCTGGTGAATGTGAATCCCGCTTACCGGTCGCACGAGTTGCAATACACGCTGGGAAAATCGCGGATGAAGGTGCTGTTTCTGTGGCATAGGGACAAGCGCGCGGACTACGAGGAGATTCTGGGACGGGCCCGGCATGGGCTGAGCCTGGAGTTGGAGCATACGGTCTACTTCGACTCGCCGGAGTGGGGAGCGTTGCTGGATGCGCCGGGACGGCTGCCTGAGCGCGTAGCCGTGGACGATGTGGCGAATATTCAATACACCAGCGGGACGACCGGGCTGCCCAAGGGCGTGATGCTTACGCACCACAACATTGTGAACAACGGGCAGTTTCTGGCACAGGGATTCCACTATACGGAGCTGGACCGAATTTGCGTGCCGGTGCCGCTGTTTCACTGCTACGGGTGCGTAATTGGGACGATGACGGCGGTGAATACAGGGGCGGCGATTCTGCTGCCGAACTGGACGTTTGACGCGCAAGCCACGCTGAGGACGGTTCACGAGGAGCGGGCGACGTCGGTGTATGGAGTTCCGGCAATGTATGTGGCGGAGATGGCGCTGCCGGACTTTGCGAGTTTTGATTTGAGGAGCCTGCGGACCGGGATGATGAGCGGCGCGCCCTGCCCGGTGGAGCTGATGAAGCGGGTGCTGAACGAGATGCACTGCCGGGAACTGGTGATTGCTTACGGGCAGACGGAGACCTCGCCGGTAGTGACGATGAGCGACGCGGCCGATTCGATTGAGATACGGGTGAAGACAGTGGGGCGGGCGATGCCGCAGACGGAGATCCGGATTGCTTCCCGCGAGACCGGGGAGACGCTGGCGGTGGGGCAACAGGGTGAGGTGTGCGCGCGCGGGTATGCGGTGATGAAGGGCTACGACGGCGATCCGGAAGGAACGGCGATGGTGATCCACGCCGACGGCTGGCTGCACACAGGAGACCTGGGAATCATGCATGAGGATGGGTGTATCCACCTGACGGGCCGCTCGCGGGACGTGATTATTCGCGGCGGCGAGAATATCTATCCGCGGGAGGTTGAGGAGTTTTTGTATACGCACCCCAAGGTGGACGAGGCGCAGGTGGTGGGGATTCCCAACGCGCGGCTGGGGGAGATTGTGGCGGCTTGGGTGCGGTTGCGGCCGGGCATGGAGGCTACCGAGGAAGAGATTCGGGATTTTTGTAAGGGACAGATCGCTTACTACAAGATTCCGGCGCATGTACGGTTTGTGGACGATTTTCCGGCGACTCTTTCGGGGAAGATACAGAAGTACAAGATACGGGAGTTTGAGATTGATGCGCGGGGGTTGCAGGCGGAGGCTGAGGCGGCTACGGCGTAATGTGGCAAGGATCGCGGATAACAGAGATTGACAATTTCTGGTATCGGCTTCAGCCTCAGATACGGGAGGTATTTCCCATGAATGTTTCGCTGACCCTTGAACTGGACAAGTTCGTTGCACGCAAAGTCGCATCTGGGGGCTACAACTCAGCCAGTGAGGATGTCCGTGAGGCTCTGCGGCTTCAGGAGGAGCATGACCGGGCGCGAGGGGCTCAGCTTGCCGCTTTCAATCACGAGCTTGGGGCGCGGCTGGCTTCGCTGGATCGCGGCGAACACGTTGAGCCGGGAGCGGTGCGTGGACGGCTTGAGCAGAAATCCCGGGAGCGGAGAAGGCTCAGCGCAGGAAAGAGTACGTTCTCAGTACATGAGCCGAACTCGACCTGGACTAGATTTGGGAATACATCGCACTGGACAATATAGACGCCGCCGACCGCTGGATCGGAAAGCTCTTTAGCACATTCGATTCTTTAGCCCGGAACCCCGGAATCGGGCCTAAGCGGGAGGACCTGACCGCTTACCCTGTCCTGTTCTGGCCGGTGGGCGCTTATCTGATTACCTACTGCGTTCAAAAGGGCTTCATCGAGATTGTGGCCGTCCCACAAGGCTCACGGGATATTCCTTCGTTCTTGCGGCAACCCGCACAGTAACAGCAGAGCTGCGCATTCTCAGGTATTCAAACCCAAGGGACCCCTGACGCGGGGAATTCTGAAGGATACCCACAAAAGCGTTATGGAGTGGCCCTGAAGGGGGATTGCTGATAGTGATTGGCTGAATTCCCATTATCTCCTGGGGCGAACTGCGCAAAGGAAAACCGGGACTCACGCTCCGATTCGGACTGTCTTATGAATCGCAACAACAAGACTCGGGTCTTCATCATATGGGCGGTCATCTTCGCGCTGGCGGCAGGTGGGATAACTTCCGGCTATGTGCTGGGGCGCGCGCTGGCGATTCAGATGGCTCAATACGGGTTGGATCAGTACGCGAGGCTCATGGTGGTTCAGGAGGCTGCGTCGTCGGTGGAAGCGCGAAGCCTGCTGGGCACGCTGAGGGGTTCGCCGTATCCGCCTTGCTCCGAAGCCGAGATCGCCTACTTCCGGGAACTGGTTTTCCGTTCGGACTATCTGAAAGATGCGGGCCGCATCCTGGGCGGCAAGATTGTGTGTTCGGCGACAGCGGGCCACCCGACGCGGACGCTCGGGAAATTGAAGGCGAGTACAACGCTCAAAGACGGCACCATTGCTTACAGCAATCTTATGCCGGTGACAGCGCCCCACCTGAAGAGAAGCGGGTTGCAGCTTGGCACCGCCTACGTGGTGTTTGGCTCCAACACGCCTGCCAGCCTGGAAACCGTGCCCATGCATCTGATCGCCACCATGAAAGGCGATACGAGCCAGCAATCCGACGATCCGGATGGCGGTGCATCCACCGAGAAGGAACCCAACTTGAGCACCGAGGGGATGGTGCGCCAGGGGGACACGCTCTATGCGACACGTTGCTCGTCAGCTTACGGCACTTGCCTGACCGCCTCAACCACCGTCCCGGAGGCGTTGATGGGCGAGAAGGTAACGATTGGCGGCTGCGTAGTACTCGGGTGCGCAGTGGGCGTGCTGCTGGCAATCGGGTTCTCGACGCTGTACTCGCGAAGCGGGAATCTTGAGCAGCAGCTTCGGCGCGCAATCGCGCGCGACCAGTTGCGGGTGGTTTATCAGCCGATTGTGAATCTGGCCAATGGACGTATTGTGGGAGCGGAGGCGCTGACACGATGGACCAATGAAGAAGGCATCGATGTGCGCCCCGATGTGTTCATCAAAATTGCCGAGGAACATGGCTTTGTATCTGAAATCACAAAGCTAGTGATTCAGAAGACATTACGATCGTTTGCCGAGACGCTGATCGACCGTCCGAGCTTTCGCGTCAGCGTGAACGTGGCCGCGGCGGACCTTACCGACCCTGGGTTTCTACCTATGCTCGATGAATGTGTAAAGCGTGCAAAGGCCAGGACGAAGAGCCTGGTTATCGAGATCACCGAAAGATCGGCAAACGACAGTGTCGTGGCTATGGATACGATTCGCGCGCTGCGGCACCGGGGCCACAGCATCCACATCGACGACTTTGGCACCGGCTACTCGAACCTGGACAGGCTGCTTTATCTTTGGGCCGATACGATCAAAATCGACAAGGCCTTTACCAAGATGATCGGGACCGAGTCAGTGACGGTGGCGATACTTCCGCAGATTCTTGAGATGGCCAAGTCGCTGAACCTTGAAGTGGTGGTGGAGGGCGTGGAGAACACGCAGCAGGCCAATTACTTTAACCCATCGGATGAACAGCGAATCTATGGGCAGGGCTGGCTTTATGGACGGCCGGTCTCGGCTGAGGAGTTTCATACGCTGCTGGCCGGGGAATCGAGCCAGGCGGCCGCACAGCCCGAACTGGTTGCGTCGCGAAGTGGCGGAGGACGTACCCTGCAAATGCCGATGCCGGCTCCGGCTCTGGCTGGGTCCAGGGCGTACCGGTGATGAAGAAGTGAAGTAGTGAAGACGTGAAGCTGTGAACAGGGTCTGTGCCGCTGTCCTGGATTGGGCGCGGATGCGATTCAGGCGGCTGAGGCTATGGCTTCGGCGCGCTGGATGGCGACTACGGTGATGTCGTCTTGCTGGCCAAACTTGACGGCTGCTTCGACAATGGCGGCGGCGGGCTGCGTTGAAAGTTCGAGGCCGCGCTCAAATCCGAAGAGCTCGCCTTTCTGGTTCTGCGCTTCGATTACACCGTCGGAATAGAAAGTGAGCCTACTGCCCGGTGCCATGCGGAAGTGTGAGGTCTGGTAGCGCACCCCGGCGACCACACCGAGGGGGAGCGCGCCGGGCAACTCCAATTCTCTCCCATCGAGATAGGGCGAAAGATGTCCCGCATTGGCGATCGTCACGCGTCCATCGGCGGCGATATGAGCCGCGAGGGCAGTGGAGAAACCGTCGCCGGAGCGGCCGACAAGCCGCTCGTTCAGGCCGACAAGCAGTTCTGCTGGATCCTGGGTGTACTCGCTCAAGCCCGAAATTGCCCCGACCAGCACGGAGACCAGCATGGCGGCCGGGAGTCCTTTACCCGCAACATCGCCAACCACGATTACCATGCCGCCTTCGCCGGCCGGCAGGATCTGGAAGAAGTCGCCACCCACCTGTTGCGCAGGCTGGTAGACGGATTCGATGGTGAAACCCGGAATGGTGCTGCGATGCTCGGGCACGAGAACTTTCTGCACTTCGTGGGCGGCGGCGAGTTCGGTGTCGAGACGCGCCTGGCGACGGCTCATGGTGGAGAAGCGGAGCAGAATAATGACGGCCA
>Ga0302319_10018869_pt1 | contig 12550 bp, 8 predicted proteins | sample Bog_T0_2_FD_203319 | JGI IMG/M metagenome (GOLD analysis project Ga0302319, IMG submission 203319) | Peat permafrost microbial communities from Stordalen Mire near Abisko, Sweden - Bog_T0_2 | ecosystem: Environmental > Terrestrial > Soil > Wetlands > Peat | place: Sweden: Abisko, Stordalen Mire... | reverse complement strand
ACACGGTAAGAAGGCCACGCATAGCGGCCTCGCACCTTGAAGGTGATCCGGTCCCAGTCCACCGTCTCCACTTCCACGTTCTCCTCGGTAGCGCGGCGCAGCAGCATGGCCCTGGTCCACGCTCGCGTGTCGGCCGGCGGATTCGCCTCGAAGTGCGCAATGCGCTCCGGCGGCACAAGCTGCTCCGCAAAGCCGCTCTTCTCGTAGGCCCAGTAAAGCCCATCGTCGTCCAGGCTCGAGTACATGTGATCCACAACTTTCACTTCGGGCGAATCCCAATCCAGCTCAGGCCGCTGCTCCATGGTTCGTTCGATAGCCAGCAACTTCATCACCCAGTCAAGCCGCGGCGCAATCGCCATCAGGTCCCCATGCGCCATCTTGTTCAGTGTGTCTTCCCAGAGCGCGATGATCTCTTCGGCGCGCGGCACCACCCCCGCAAAGACGCCTTGCGCTGCATAGCGCTTTACCTCTTCGAGATAAGCGATCTGCAACTCCAGCGCGGTTGCCCGCTTTCCTGAGATCAGCTCGGCACGTGCCTTCAGTGTTGGATCGCAACTGAAGCTCTGCAAGGCGGCCAGCGGGTCGTCCAGCATCAGCCGCGAGTTCACGTGGCCCAGCTCCATCAAGGTGAGAATCAACTGCATCGGACCCACCCTGAAAAGCGACGATCCATGGCAGAGCGCGCTGTCAAAGAAGATCGCATGCAGCCGCGCCGGCGCGTCGTGCAATCCATGCCGTCCACACAGTGCCTCGTCGCGTGCATTCACGATCGGCCGGTTATAGGTTGTCTGAATCCCTTGCAGCGTCTCAAAGAAATCGGCGCGCTGACTGATCTGGTATGGTGTCGAAGGTCGGCCGTTCTCTGCTCCCACCTTGCCCTGCCCGGTGAGCAGAATGCTCGACACCTGGAACGATGCAAGAAACTGCAGATAGTGCGCCTTGCGCCAGAAGATATTGTCGAACGTCCTGCGGCTGATCATGAAGTTCGCATGGCTGCCATAGGAGTTCCCCTGGCCGTCCGTGTTGTTCACCAGCACCTGGATGCGGCGGTTGAAAGGGCGGCCTTCGTTGGCGCTGTCCAGCGCGCCCCTCGCAATGCGCAGCATCGCGTGCCACGCTGCCACGTGGTCAAACGCGCTCAGCACCTCCGGCATCGCCAGCTCCAGATGGTCCAGATCCACATACGCGCACGAACCATTGCTTGCCAGAAAGCGCCGGCTCACATCCTGCGGGTTATAGGCCCAGTTGCCCGCCGATGTGCAGGTTACCGTGCGGTTGTCCGTCAACTTGAGAGAAGTGGTGGAAGACGCGGTCCACCAGTTGTCAAGGTAGCTGCTATGCCGTTTGGGCAGCCCCTTGATCTCCGCAAGCAGCGTGCGGGAGGCCTGGTGGCCGGTGCCTCCCGCGCGATCTTCGCCCGCGACGAAATTGCCCAGCTCAATATCTGCGCCGCAAAGTTTTGGAAGCGCCAGCGGCGTGGGGTGGTGGTTCGACGATTTGCTCATGGTCACGCCGCCTCCACGCGGTAAAGGTGAGGCCGCTTCACTTTGCGGTCCACAAGCTCAACGCGCACCACATCCACATCCTGCGGCAGATCGTTCAGGTAGTAGCGAACGTTCCGCGGTGTGAGCGCGCTCGGCGCAGAAATAAAGAAATCGGAGATGGCCGCGTGCATGTCCGCGGACGTGATGCCCGCGGGCCCGCCCTGCGACTCTCGCACGCAGGCGCGCTCCTGTGCAGCCCGCGCAATCGACTGCAACTGTGCGCCGCTCACCAGGTCGGCTGCGCGGACCATGCGCTGCTTTCCGTCGCGGAACGTCAGGTTCGCCAGTTCCGTGTCGGATGTGTGCGCAAACAGTTCTGCAACCGCCTGGTCCAGCAGCGCTTCCCGCGCCGCTGCATGGCTCTCGCCGTCCGTGGCGTATGGAATATCCATGGGCAGATGCCGCGCCAGGATCGCGCGCGACGCCTTGCTCCCCGGTTGAGGGAAGTGCAGCACCAGGTCGCCCAGCCGCCCCGGCCGCAACAGTGCCGGATCAATCGAATCCATGCGGTTGGTCGCCGATAGAATCAGAATGTTGCCCCGCTCTTCCAGGCCGTTCAACTCCGCCATGAAGCAATTCAGGACCTTGTCGTCGATCCGGTTGATGGACTCGCCCCGGTTGGAGCCGATGCTATCAATCTCATCGAAGAACAGAATTACGGCCACATCCGGCTCAGCGGCGGCCAGCTCACGGGCAACGCGGAACACCTCGCGGAAGTTATTCTCCGTGGCGCCGTACCACATGCTTGAAAGTCCGCCCGGCTTGATGTTAATGAAGTGCGAGCGGCCGCTTGGGGATTCGCGTGCCATCCAGTTACCGATGGCGCGCGCCAGCAGCGTCTTGCCGTTTCCAGGAGGCCCCACCATGATGATCGAAGTCTTGCGCGGCAGCCTGTACTTCATTACCAGTTCCGGGTGCAGCTTGTGCAGCGTCAGCATCTGCCGCGCGGAATCAAGCTGAGCATCGAGCCCGCCGACATCTGCGAACGTCTCCTTCGGCGTTACTTCGAGAAAGAACTGATCTCCCTTCGATGTTTCGATCTTCTCCAGCGCCAGGCCTGCCGCGCGGTTGAACCGAACTCCGTCCCCCGCCTTCAGCCCGGCATCGCGCAGCGAAGCCTTCGGCTGCACCACAATCTCTTCGTCGTGCAGGCGTATCACCAAACGCCCGTCTGGCAGTGCGCGCTCGAACTTCGCCACCTCGCCCGTCAACAGGGTTACGATGTTCGACTTTGCCACGATCACATTGCGCTCGTGGCTGAGAAACACCTCATCGCCCGGTTGAAGCTCGTCCGCCACCACTCCCTCTCCCAACTGCACAACCCGCCGCTCGTTCTCGCTCTGCACCAGCGCCCCTTGCACCTCGGGCGTGTTTGCATTGCCCAGAAACACGGCCGGAAAATAGGGCGGCGCCGTCAGCTCGCGAATCAGGCTGCGCAGATGTCCGTGCTGCTCCTCTACCGTGGACAGCGCCTCGTGCATGCCGCCAATCTGCTCCATCAGAAAGCGGTCGATTACCGCGGAGTTTTCAATTCCGCTCTCGCGCAGCCGCGCAAGAGCCCCCAGCCGCTCATCCAAAGGCAGTGTGCCTTCGCCAAAGCTGCTGATCTGCTCCAATATGCCGCCTGCCACGCTCATCTGCTCTGCTGGTCTACGTGCCACTGGTCTCCTCCAGAACATAAAATCCTCGGGGTTGTATCACGCCTTCACGATTGCCGAACATGCTGAACGTCAGGTCGGTGAAGGCCGTATCGTTGGCGACGATGGCCACGCTGAATGCGGATGGAAAAGCCGCTCGCATCACCGCCTCGTCGTCTGCTGAAAAGAAATCCTTTGCCAGATGGCAGGTTTTCTGCGCCTCGGGCGTGCAGGTTTTGCCCTTGCACCATGCCCGAATTGGGTGGCTGTGCCAATAGCCGGCGAAGATTTCACCTCGCCCGCGAAGCCGCAGAGCTGCATCTGCGGCGGCCCATGTTTGCGGCGTAAACGTCAGCTTCACGTTGCTGCCGGTGGTGTGCTCCGCCGGAATCTGCGCCGTAATTTCTGCAAAGATCTCCGCCTCGCCGTTGTCGCGCCGCAGCCTGCCAATCAGCACGCCGCCTGTCTCTGTGCCTTCCTCGGCGTGTGTCTGCGCCGCCATCTCGTCCAGCACCTGCTGCGCAACAAACACCGGCATATCGTCCGCATTCATCGCACCGCTCGGCCTCGCCCGCTTGAGAAACGAATCGAGCGACCCATCTTCCGCCGGCAGCCGCGGCGACGCACTGGTCACACTCAAACCGCCGGTTTTCGCCGGCTCCCGCGCTGCGGGATGCGCAACCACCAGGTAGGAGTAGAACTCTCCCTCTTTGAGCTTCTTCTGCGCCACCATGCGCGATGCTACCGCTCCTGCAAAATCGCGAAAATGCGTGTTGGGAAAATCCGATGCAACCGCCCGTGCTCCCGGCTGCGCAATCTGAACACGATAGCCTCTGCAATACGGCTCCCCCAGCGCTTCATCGAAGAGGGGAAGAACGGACGCGCTTCCGTTCTCTTCCAGCGGCAGCTCGCCCCGCCGTTGAAAATAGAAGCGCGTCCACTGATAGACCTGGTCAAAATCACGAACGGCGGCCACGGTCCCAAGACTCGTGCCGTCCTCGCGAAACAAGGCCACAGCAAAGCGGTACGGAAAGTTCAGTGTCATCGTGCGTCCTCGCCTGAGGTTTTTAGCGCCCCCGGCCGGCGTCAATGTTGGGTTGGAGAACTAATTTGTCTCCGCTCTCCAGCGCGTCTCCGATCCGCTCCGATGCGTTCAGGTGCCTGCCCTCGCGCTCCAGCCGTGCCTGGTACGCCAAGGGCGCTCCGGACGCGTCGTTCACTGGGAGATTCATCTTCCCCAGCATCTCGTGAATCAACTCCCCTACCGTGTTTGCCGTCGGGGCGTTGGAGACAGAGAAGACCTTCTGCCCGCTCACGTCACTGATCTCCAGAGGAATCTCTGGGGCTGTCTCTGCTTTTCCCATAGTCAGTTCTCCTTTTTTTCATCGGGGTTGTGGGTTGAGTTCACGTCGCGCGCAGCCAGGTAGCACCGGGCCGCTCCGGCATTCAGAAGCACGCTCGCTTCCTGCGCGCACATCCGGTAACCCACAGAGAGAGCAGCCATCGCATGGTCGATCTCCTCTGCGGCCGGCGTTGCCGGAAGGCTCACCTCAAGGCCGTAGCTCTGGTGGCCCTCGGCCTCCTGGACAAAGGCGCGCACCATGCGCAAGGCGCCGCCGATGGTCAGCAGGAACAATGCCAGCGCCCTGCGCGAAGCCTCTTCCGCGGCGTTCGATCGAACCAGCTCCACGCTGAAGTGAACGCCGCTCTCGCTCATGCGGATACTCGCCGGCGGAGCGGATCGTGCATCCAGCTCCGCTGAGAAATCGTTGGGTCCGCGCTCCTTGGCGGGCCATGTGGCTTCGCGCAGAATTCCGCCCAGCCCTTCACCCCAACCAGCGTCCACAGTTGCCGCGGCCCCACCGCGTGTGTCGTTGGACTTCATCAATCGCACGCCTTCATGGAATCCGTGCAGCACCCCTCGCATCCGCTCCATCAGTTGCCGCTCCTCCAGCACCACAAGGTCGGCAAGCATGTGCAGCCCGCCGCCTTGCTGGCCCAGCGCCAGCTTCACTCCGCCCGCCAGTGTGCGGTTTCCGTTCAGCGCGCGCTCCATATCTATTTCGTTCTTGCGGCCCGCGCTGGGCACGCACGCCAGGTGAAGAAAGCCCTCCTCCAGCGTGGCCGCCACCGGCAGCAGCATGCCGTTCTGCACTGCGCACCGCCAGCGCCACCGGCCCTCCGGCGTCACTTCGCCGGCACACTTGTTCAGCACGCGGAATGCGGTTGCTCCTGCTTCTCTCGCCGGCATCATAGGGGTTGCACCTCCAAATTCAAGGGCCTTCTCTTTAAAGGCCTTTTGTCCAAAGGCAGCCGCCCCTGGTTCTCTCGCGCCCACACGCACGCATTCCGGTTCAGACTGTCGTTCTCGCGCGGGTTGTACTTCTGATAGGTCAGGATGTCGTACACCTGGTAAAGAATGTCCACCAGAGACGTGCCTGCCGTGAGCCGCCCAATGCAAATCACCGGCAGCTCCTCGCTCACGTTGGGATGAAACACACCCGGCGTAAAGAGACGCAGCATCTGGAATGGATCTGCCCTGCGCAAATAGTCGGGCGGAAACCATACACCCAAATCGAATCGGTCCGTTTCGTGCACTGTGCCCGACGCATCGCGCACCAATCCCTTGCAGTGGTACTCAGCCACAAAGTGCGGAGGCGCCTTCGGAGATACATGCAGCCGCAGGATGTCGCTGGCGCTCGCCAATGCCATGCCTTCTTCCAACTGCCGCGCCATGAAGCTCTCGTAGATAGCGTCCGCGCCCATCAACTCGCCGTCGTTCATGCTGCCTCCAAAAGACGGCGGTGCCGGTTTCCGCCGCTCACGATGTCTCCGGCGCGCAGCCCCACCTGCGCCAGCGTTCTACTCACATACTCCCCGGCCAGTTCGCGATCCAGCCGGTCCAGCGATCCAAATCCAGCGGTAATCATCCTGCGGTTGCAAGCGTTACAGCGCGCCAGAGGCCGGTTCAGCCGCAGTGCCTGCTCACGCTTCATGCAGCCAGGGCAAATCAGGTCGCTTGCAAAGCGGTGCCCCTCCACCTGGAGCGTGCCCAATGTGTTCAGCGCCGCTCCCAGCGTCGTGGTCTCCGGCGGGCAAACCCACGGCTCAATCTGCCACGTGCGATGATCGAACCTGCACCACACGTTCTTTCTCATCTGTGTCACCTGCAGCTTCTGGTGTTGCGCGTCCATCACCAACTGCCGCGAAGCAAGCGAGCAGTCCACATCCCCGCGCAACAGCTTGCCAATCTCCACTGCCATCAACGCGCCCGCAAGCGCCCCCAGTGCGGAAGTCGCCAGCGTAGGGTAAGAGGCCACACCGCCGCCGCACACATACTCCTGCTCCAGCACCGAGTACTCATCGTGCCCCCACGCGCACTCCAGGCACGCAGACTCGTCCGATGGAACGTAGGAGTTCACACGCACCAGGTTTAGGCTGCCCAGCACGCCGCAATCGCTCCACGGCGTATTCAGCCGCCAGGCAATCTCGTTCAGGCTCTGCCGCGACCCCTTGCTGTCAAGGCAACTGGCAAAAAGGTCGCACACCAGTTGGCCGCGGGGCACATCTTCAATCCTCTGTTCCAGTGCAACCACTTCAAGGTCTTGCCGGATGCGCCGCAGCTTCTCGGCTTGCGCCTCCACCTTCGGCTTGCCGATGTCGCTCGCCTCAATGTTCTGCACCGCAACATTCGCAGCCTCGTATGCGCCGGGATCCACCAGCGTGATCCGGCTGACATCTCCCATGCGCGCCAGGAGCGGCGCCAGTTGCGAACCCGTGTTTCCCAGCCCAACCACGACAACATGCCGATCCGTCATCTCACTCACTCCTCGGGAACCCACTGAAATCCCGCGTCCAGCGCTGTCTTGGTCGGGCAGAAGTTGCAGGTCTCCGCGTAGGTCCAGCAGGGCAGCCTGCCGGCCTCGTCTTGGTGGTACCAGACCTCGCAGCCGGGGCACCGCACCGCCGGCGTGCCCGCCTCGATGGGCTGCCTGCATCGTCCGCAGTAGGTTGTGCGCTCCGCCCCCGGAAACGGCTCAACCGTCGCCAGCGACTCGGTCGAGAAGAAGTGCCGCGCCCCGCCATCGGTCCCGATCGCATCGCGATCCGCAAGCACGCGCAGCCCGCCCGCAACCGCCCGGCTATTCACGCGGACATTCGAACTGCTTGAGGCCACCAGCGCCCACACCCGCGTCCCGCCCGCATCCACGCGAACCAGTCGCGCCACCGGAGCCGTGGTTGCGGCTCCGGCGCCTTGTCCTTCGTTCGCGGCATTCAAGGCAAGCAATCCGGCCAGGTCAAACCCCGCCCCATCCAGCCCCTCGCCGTCCAGCCCTGCCCCGTCCAGCCTCTTCGCGCCCCATCCCGTCTCCTTGTTCTCCACCCACAGATGCGCCATCGAAATTCTCAACCTCGAAGACGAGTTTGGATCATCCGCTGCGCCCCGCGAGAATCACCATCTTCCGTTGCGCTGTTGATAAACACTCATCCGGCTGAGAATGCTCAAGTTAGTCCAGTGCGATCGGTCAGAACAGTCCATTACGAACACCGCCAGTCACCGCCGCGCCACGCCTGGCCGCGATTCGCCCTTTTCGCCTGGCGTGTGGCTGTCTCAACGATGCTTCTGATAGCTCTTGTCAAATTGCCAAGCCGGCGCTAGACTCTGTATCTTGCTCGTCAAGAGAAACCTCTGGTGGTGTCCGCCACACAGATGGTCGTTTATGTTTTGAAAGGGCACGACTTTAGTCGTGCCATCAATGGCGCAAAACGAGCCGGGCTTTAGCCCCTGACGGAAGTCTCTTCTGCGAATCCCGCCCATTTCCGGGTGCCGGTAAAGGACTCTATTTGCGGCGGCCTACACTGGTAGCTGGTCAGTCACTTTGTGGATGGCCATCGAGACAGACTCTCTCCACCCGCTGTCCGGCACGCGTTCCCGCAACGTGACCGGAAGTGTTCCAAATGGATGCGCCTCTCGCCAACCCCCACATTCCTTAGCCCTTCTAAAGAGAGCCCCGCCGATCGCTCCGTGATTCCTCTAAAAAGCTCAAGCCGTGACAGCATGAGATAGAGGAGCCATGTCTGTGCCCGGCTCCTGACAGAATCCTGTGCGCTGCCAGTCAGCGAGTGAGCGGGGCATCATGGCTGAGTTACTCTTTGGAGTGGAAACGGAGTACGCCATCTCCGGCGTATCTTCAAGCGCAACAGCGGGAACCGCAAACCCCGGCGCCGCCATCGACCGCGAAGCGATAGTGATGCGCCTCCTCGAGCTGGCCCGCCGGCAGCTCATCCAACTGCCCGATCTCAATTCATCCAACAGCATCTTCCTCCGCAACGGAGGCCGCTTCTACATTGACTGTGGTCTCCACCCGGAACTCTGCACGCCTGAGGTCACCAACCCATGGGACGCGGTTCGCTACATCCAGGCAGGCCATCGCGTTCTCGCCGGCCTCGCCGCCTCGTTTGAGGCAGCGGCCGCGCCAGGCACACAGGTCATGTGTTTCCGCGGTAACGTGGACTACACCAGCGGAGCCACGTGGGGATGCCACGAGTCCTACATGCACCGCATGACCCTCGAGTCGCTCCAGCCGCAGCTCATTCCCCACCTGGTCACGCGCCTCATCTACACCGGCGCGGGCGGCTTCAATCCCCTCGCGCGCGGGCTTGAGTTCACGCTCTCGCCGCGCATGGCCCACGTCCGCCGCGTCATCACGGAGAGTTCCACCAGCGAGCGCGGAATCTGGCACACCAAGTCTGAGCCGCTTTGCAGCGGCTACCGGCGTCTTCACGTTCTCTGCGGTGAGAGCCTATGCTCTGAGACCGCCACTTTCCTCAAACTCGGCGTCACGGCGCTCATCGTCGCCATGGCCGATGCAGGCGTGAATCCGGGAAGCAAAGTCCAGCTCGCCGATCCGCTCGCGGCGCTGCACACCATCGCCGGCGATGTAACTTGCCAGTCCGCGCTCCTCATGGAAGACGGAAGCCTGCTGACTGCGATTGAAATTCAGCGCCGCTATCTTGAAATGGCCGAGGCGCACGCGAGTGACGCCTTTATGCCGCCCTGGGCCGCGGAGGTTTGCATTCGCTGGCGCAGAATCCTCCACCAGTTGGAAGGCGCGCCACACTCCGTTTCAAAAACCCTCGACTGGGGCATCAAGCACGCCCTCTATGCCAACCATGCGCGCAGCCTCGGCATTCGCTGGAACGATCTCGATTTCTGGAACGAGCTAATCAGTGAATTGTCTCTCTCGCTCGTCCTGCGCGAAGGCCGCGGCAGCGCCACGCCTCTTGAGACGGCCGTTGCCCCGCGCCGCCGCAGGCTCAAGGAGGTCTCCGCGCTCGACCCGCGTCTTGAAGCACGCGGCGTCAAGTGGGAGGACCTCCGCAAGCTGCTCGCCAGCCGTCAGAAGTTCCACGAGATCGATGTGCGCTTCGGCCAGCTCGGCCCGCTGGGAATCTTTGAAGCGCTCGACCAGACGGGCGTGCTCGACCATCGCATCGCCGCGCCCTGGGCCGGCAAGATGGTCTCCATCGAACACGCCGTCGAAGAGCCGCCCATCGGCAGCCGCGCCCGCCTCCGCGGCCAGGTCATTCAGCGCCTCGCCGGCCACGGCAACGCACGCGCCGACTGGCAGCGCATCGTCAACTACAACGACAACAAGGTGCTGGACCTCACCGACCCCTTCACCAGCAAAGAAGCGTGGCGCTCAATTCAAAGCGCGGAACTGCCTGAAGCGCAACTGCGGCGCAGGCTTTCAGAGGTCTTCGCCAGGGAGTCCGGCTCCAACGCACGAGACCCCTACGATCGCCGCCAGGACGCAGCCGACCGCATCCTCAGCGGCGACTTCGCCGGCGCGGAGGAGCTGCTCAACGGCCTGCTCGCCGAGCGCTTCGCCCTGCCCAGCACCAACTGCCACATGGCCCGCGTCTACCTCATGACCGGCCGTGAGCCGCAAGCCCGCCAGCAGATTGACCTCGCGTGGTCCATCGAGCAGAACGCGCCCCACTATGTCTGGTGCCGCATTCTCTTCTTCAAGTGCATCTTCGCCATCTTCGACGGCCAGGACTACAGTCCGCTCATCGCGCAGATAAAAGCCCGGCTGATCTCCGAAAGCGCCCACCTCGACTGGATCATCCTGCCCATGCTCGACCACCTTCGCCCGAGCCTCGGCGAGCCAGACTACGAATTCCTGAAAGCCCTCGCAGAAGCACTAAGCGACTCCCGCAACCTGCGCCAACTCGAAGCATACCCGCAGTGGATCAACGCGGAGCTTGTGACAAGTTAGCCGCCGAAGCTACAAGATCAGCACATTTCAGTCGACTCAGGTGTACAAATAGTCATCGGGGAAAGCAGCGATGAACGACGAATCCAAGCCTTGCCCGGCTTGCTCCGGGCCGATGACCAGGATCGGCAACTTCTGGTTCTGCGGAAGCTGCGGACAGAGCATCCCGCTTTCGTCCAAGACGCCCGGCGCACCCATGCGCATCTTCCTCAGCTACGGCCACGACGCCAATGAAGAATTGGTCCAGCGCATTCGAGCCGACCTGACAAGCCGCGGCCACGACGTCTGGTTCGACAGGAGCCAGATTCACTTTGGCGACGACTGGCGTCGCGCCATCACCGATGGCATCGTCGCCAGTAACCGCGTCCTCTCCTTCCTTTCCAAGCACTCCACCCGAGACCCCGGCGTCTGCCTCGACGAGCTGGCCATCGCCATCGGCGTCAAGGGCGGCAACATCCAAACCATCCTTGTCGAGAGCGAGACCGAGGTCAAAGCTCCGCCCAGCATTGGCCACATTCAATGGCTCGACATGCACGACTGGAGGGAGCGGCAGGCTGCCGACAAAACCGCGTGGGAAAACTGGTACCAGGCCAAACTCGCTGAGATTGTTCGCGTCATTGAGAGCGAGCAGAGCCGGAAGTTTGCCGGGGAAATCGAAACGCTCGAAGAATGTCTCAAGCCCATCTCCTCTGACTCGCGCATCGCGCAGTTGCTTCAGAAGCCGCTCGTCGGCCGCGCCTGGCTCTTCGATGCGGTCGAGCAATGGCGCACCGGCCCTGACCGCTCCTCGCGCCTCTTCTGGATCTCCGGCGCGCCCGGCGTCGGCAAGAGCGCCTTTGCCGCCCATCTCGCGCACTTCGGCCGAGACACGGTCATCGCTGTCCAATTCGTCGAGTACGACAAGCCAGACCACCGCAATGCCCATCGCATCGTCCGCACCCTGGCCTTTCAACTCGCCACCCGCCTGCCCGACTACCGCAAGCTCCTCCTCGCCCTGCCGGAGATGAACGACCTTGACCGCAAGGAACCCTCCGACCTCTTCGATTACCTCCTCGCAAATCCGCTGAAGCTCTCCATCGGCGGCGGGCGCGATAGGTATTTGATTGTCATCGACGCGCTCGATGAAGCTGGCGCTGACGGGCGCAATGAACTGGTCGACATGCTGGCCCGCAACACCCCGCGCCTCCCCGAGTGGATCGGCATCGTTGTCACCTGCCGCCCAGAGAGCGAAGTCGTTGGCCCCCTGCAAGGGCTGAACCCTCACCTTCTCGACACTTCCACGGAATCCAACCGAGCCGATATCCGCGAGTACTTGCTCCGCGAACTGGCAAAGCAACTTGCAGGCCGTGCCGATGCGGAACGCCTCGTTAGGCAGATTCTGGACAAGAGCGAAGGCGTCTTCCTCTATGCCGAACGCTTCTCGAACGACATTCAGCAAGGCCATCTCTCGCTCGATCAGCCAGAACAATTTCCGCAAGGCCTGGGCGGAGTATTCTTCCAATACTTTCAGCGCCAGTTCCCGGATTTGGAGAAGTTCCGCCGTGATGTGCGCCCCGCCGTCCGCGCCATCCTCGCCGCTTACGGACCGTTGCCCGTCAAGATTCTCCAGAGCCAATTCAACTGGCAAGACGAGGAGATACGCGACTTTGCCCGGCAGCTCGCAGCTCTCTTTCCCGTCAGGTCCGAAGCCGGAGTTGAAATCATCGGGCCTTACCACAAGTCAATCATCGATTGGCTCACCGATGAAGCTCGTGCCCAGGCCTACTTCGTGTGCTCAACAGAAGGGCATCGCATGCTGGCTGACGTGGGATGGGCCAATTACCTGGAAGCCAAGGATGGCCCGGAACAGCTCAGTCCCTATTTCGCGGCGCATCTATCCGCCCATCTCCAGTTCATGCAAGAGGACGCCAGGGTGATCTCGCTCATGAATGACCTTCAGTTTCTTATTGAACGATTCCGCACAGGAAAGGAATGGACATCGTTTGAGAAGGACTTTCGCAAGTATCCGCCCGAAAGAGTGGACTTTATGATAAGCACCAGCCCTGGGAGCTTTCGGGCGTTGATGGCCCTGGTTCCGGACGATATCATG
>Ga0302319_10018868_pt1 | contig 12550 bp, 14 predicted proteins | sample Bog_T0_2_FD_203319 | JGI IMG/M metagenome (GOLD analysis project Ga0302319, IMG submission 203319) | Peat permafrost microbial communities from Stordalen Mire near Abisko, Sweden - Bog_T0_2 | ecosystem: Environmental > Terrestrial > Soil > Wetlands > Peat | place: Sweden: Abisko, Stordalen Mire... | reverse complement strand
ACAGGGCGCCGGCGAGGCGCGCCGTGAAGCTGGCGAGATCGGTGAAGGCCAGCAGTTTTTCGAACGTCGTCTTGCGCGCGGCGCCGATCACGCCGCGCAGATCCGCATAGAGATTGAGGTTCTCGAGGACGGACAAGTCTTCGTAGAGGCCGAAGCGCTGCGGCATATAGCCGATGGCGCCATGCAATTCGATCGATTGTTCGATCGTGTCGAAGCCACAGACCGTCAGCTTGCCCGATGTCGGCGCGAGCAGACCGGCCATCAGTCGCATCAGCGTGGTCTTGCCGGCGCCGTCGGGGCCGACGAGTCCGGTGACGCGCCCGGGCAGGATTTTCGCGTCCAGACCGTCGATCGCCGGCGGCGCCTTGGGGTCGAAGCGCTTCACCAACCCTTCGAGAACGGCGAGCGGCTCGCTCATCACGGCTCCTGGTTGGCGATCTCGACGCTGACGGGCATGCCCTGGCGCAGGGCGTCGCCGGGGTCGGCGACGACGACGCGCACGCGGTAGACCAGCGCGGTGCGCAACTCGCGGGTCTCCACGGTCTTCGGGGTGAATTCGGCCTCGGTGGAAATGAAGCCGACCTTGCCCTTCATCGCCGGGACTTTCGGGTCGTCGGTCCTGACGGTGACCTCCATGTTCGGATGCAGCCGCGGCAGATCGGGTTCGGAGACATAAGTGCGGATCCACACGGGTCGGGTGAGGCTTTCCACGAACACCGCTTCGCCGGCGGCGACGATCGAGCCGACCTCGCGCGCTCGGCTCTCGATCACGCCGTCGCTGGGTGAAATGAGATCGGCGTCGGCGAGCGCGCGTTCGGCGACCTTGACCGTCGCGTCCTGCTGCGCGAGCAGGGCGTGCCCCGCCTCGACGTCCTCGACGCGGAAGCCGGCGTTCATCAAGTCGAGCGCGTGGCTGGCGACGTTGACGCGGGCTTTGGCCGCGCGTTGCGTGGCGAGCGCGTCGTCATAAGACTTGATCGTACCGGAGGCGGTGTTGAGCAGCGACTGCGCGCGGTCGAGGTTTTGCGTCGCGTCCAACAGCGTCGCCTGATTGAGGACGAGCGTCGCCTCGGCCTGTGCGATGTCCTCGGGGCGGTTGCCGGCTTTCATCTTGGCGTAATTGGCCGCGGCCTGATCTCGCAAGGCGCGCGCCTGGGCGAGCGCATCCTCGAAATAGACCTTTTCCAGCGAGGCCAACGTCTGCCCCGCCTTCACCGCAGCGCCCTCGTCGACGGCGAGCTTTTCGATGCGGCCGGCGACCTTGAAGCCGAGATTGACCTGCCGAACCTCGACGTTGCCTTGCAGCGACAGCGCCGTGCTCGTGCGGGCGAAGAAGCTCGGGGGACCGTAGACCCTCCAATAGGCGTAACCGCCGCCGAGGGCGGCCGCGAGCGCGACGATGGCCACGACGCGTTTCCAAGGGAACGGGGATGGCGTTTCGCTCATTTGCGGGTTTCCTCCGTTAGCGGCGCGTCGAACAGGGCTTCGAAATGGGCGGCGAGCAGACCGGCGACATCGAGCGGCGCGAGTTTCGAGAAATTGGCGTCCCAGATCAGCGAGAACAGCAGCGGGGCGATGATCAACTGCGGAAACCGAGCATAGGCGTCGGAACGCAGCAACCCTTCCGCGCGGGCGCGCTCGGCCGCCGCGCCGGCGAAAGCGAGGATCTTGGTGACGACCTCGCGGTAGTAGAACTCGGCGAGGTCCGGGAAGCGCCCGGCCTCCTTGATGACGAGCTGTGCAACCAGCTTGCGATTGGAATGCATCACTTCGGAGTTAAAGAACGTCATCAACGCGCGGAATTCGTCGAGGGTGGCGCGTTCGAGGGCGGGCAGGGCGGCCAAACGCTCGAGCAACGGACTTAGCTTGCCGAGCACGATCTGTTGCAGCAGATCATTCTTGTCCTTGGCGAGCAGATAGATCGTGCCCTTGGCGACGCCGGCGCGCTTGGCGACGTCGTCGAGCCGCGCGCCGGCAAAGCCCTTTTCGGCGAATTCCTGCAAGGCGGCGTCGAGAATGGCGGCGCGCCGCTCTTCGGTCGCCGCTTCGCGGCGTTTGGGACGGTGGGATGATTGGGTGGACATGGGCGCCTCGATCGGGATAGTACAATGACTGACTTTTCAGTCATTGTAAAGCGCAAGGAAGGGCGCGCGAGGGAAATCGGGAGAAATGAACATCTTGGTTTCAGAAGGCGCTCGCGATCGTTCCCACGATTGCCCTAGTAACGCGCGTCGCTGATTTTGAGGCGATCTGTCCCTTCTCCCGCTCGCGGGAGAAGGTGGCGCGAAGCGCCGGATGAGGGCCTTCTTTCAACGCTTTGCGTCATTGAGTGCCCCTCACCCCAACCCTCTCCCGCAAGCGGGAGAGGGAGTCAAAATCGACGAATCACGCCACTAGGCGCCGCCGCCAATCGGGCAAACCTCATAAAATATCGCGCGGCGACGACCTCACCGCTCGCGCGACTCCTATCCGACGACCTGCTCGATGCGGACGGCTGGGGGGTCGAGGTGACCGCCCCGGGGTCGACGCGTCGCCGCGTCAGTTGCGGATGGCCCCCGATGTCCCGGACATTGTCGAATTGCCGATGTGAGTGTCCACATTGCTCGGGCCCGTCTTGCTCGTCGACGTGCTGTCTGTCGCGTGGATTATCCTAGGGGTCTCCCATCGGCGCCTCGACTGGGTTGGCGGGTCGCAGGCAGTGGCCCAGGGGGGAGGAGCGGCGCGTCCTTCATAGAGCATCAATTCCATTGAGATAGGGAAGGCGGGAATGAATACGGGCTATGGAGTCGTCGGAGCGGCTACGACGCGGCAGGGGCCGCAGGTTTACTGCGCTCAGGCATGAAAATCAAACCACGTCCGAGGAAAACGCAGGGCAACCGATACGGGTGACAGCGCGTTTTACTGATCTTCCGATAGCGGCCCGATCAACCGGTCTCGCCTTCCCCCCTGCGTATCCTTCAGTTTCGACCCGCGCTCTCGTCCTTGCGCAGCCGTTCGACGGCCGCGCGGTCTTCCGCTACTGCCATCAGATCGGCGAAGTTAGTTGCGACTGCCCGCCGATGTCCCATAAATTACGGAAGGGCCGTTATGACCCATACTGTACGGAAGTGCCGGTATGACTGTCCGGAGGAGTCGGGTACGTCTTGTCCGTCGACGTGCTATCTGTCGCGTGGATTATACTAGGAGTCTCCCAACTGCGCCTCGGGTGGATTAGCGGGCCGACGGCAGTGGACAAGGAGGGAGCGGGGTCAGCCAAGGGTGCTGCGGAGGGCGGCGGCATGTCCTTCATCGAGCATCGAGTCCACTGAGATAGGGGGCGGAATTGAATACGGGTCATGAGGTCGTTGGGGCGCGTTCGACGCCGCAGGGGCAGCACTTTTACGGCGCGCGATCATGAAAATCAAACCAGATCCAGAGCGCGCGCAGGGCAATCGGCGCCGACGACCGCGCATTTTGGCGTCGGTGGCGCCGCAGATTGTTGCCGTTACCCGGCGAATTGCTGCAAGGCGGCGTCGAGAGTTGCGGCGCGATGCGCTTCGGTCGCGGCTTCGCGGCGTTTGTGCAGGGCTGTAGATTGGACGGCCATGGGCGCCTCGACCGCCAAATCAATATGACTGACTATTCAGTCAAAATAGACGGACCTCGTTTGTGACGGCGGGTCAATTTTTGTGCATGTAGATATTTCAATGTCTTATGATAAGAGTCGGCGCGATAAACGAAACATTGTTGCTGCCCCTAAAAAAATGTTCAAACCGGCTTGCTTTTGGTGCGCTGCACAAGTATGTTGTTGCTGTGCGGTGCTTGCCACCGCATATGCCCTCCTTGGGCGTTTCCTCCCTAGACTCAAGGCCGCTGTGGCGACACGGCGGCCTCCTTTTTTTCTAAAACCCCTTTATCGTCCCGCCCGCCTCGTCTACACGGGCCGCCCGAACTCTTTAGCCCAAGGCCCCCATGCGCGCCGAAGCCGAATCGCTGGTCGAGAGCATCAAGCAGTCCGTGGGACTGCTGAGGAGGCATCTTTGACGTCGAAACTGCAACCCGACGTCTAGCCGAACTCAACGCCAAATCCGAAGATCCCGCCCTCTGGAACAATCCGGAAGCCGCGCAACAACTGATGCGCGAACGCACCGTACTCGAAGATCGTCTGGGCTCGCTGGCGAAGATCGACCGCGATCTCGACGATGCAGTGACGCTCGTCGAACTCGGCGAGGCCGAGGCCGACGCCGAGACCGAGAACGAAGGACTCGCCGGACTGCGGGCGCTGAAACTCGAAGGCGAGCGCCGGCAGCTGGAAGCGCTGCTGTCGGGCGAGGCGGACGCCAACGACAGCTATGTCGAAGTGCATTCGGGCGCCGGCGGCACCGAAAGCTGCGACTGGGCGCGCATGCTGCTGCGCATGTACATGCGCTGGGGCGAGCGGCGGAAATTCGACGTCGAACTGATCGAAGAGACTTCGGGCGACGAAGCTGGCGTCAAGTCGGCGACCATCATGATCAAGGGCCACAATGCCCACGGCTGGTTGAAGACCGAGTCCGGCGTGCATCGTCTCGTGCGCATCTCGCCCTTCGACTCCAACGCGCGACGCCACACCAGCTTCGCCTCTGTCTGGGTCTATCCCGTCGTCGACGACCGCATCCAGGTCGACATCAACGAGAGCGATTGCCGTATCGACACCTATCGCGCTTCGGGCGCGGGCGGGCAGCACGTCAACAAGACGGAATCGGCGGTGCGCATCACCCACATTCCCAGCGGCATCGTCGTGGCCTGCCAGATGGAGCGCTCGCAGCACAAGAACCGCGCCACCGCCTGGAACATGCTGCGCGCCCGCCTTTATGAGCGCGAGCTGGAAAAGCGTGAGGCGGCGATCAGCGCCGACGCGGCCTCGAAGACCGAGATCGGCTGGGGCCACCAGATCCGCTCCTATGTGTTGCAGCCCTATCAGATGGTGAAGGACTTGCGCACCGGGCATGTCTCGGGAACCCCGTCGGAAGTGCTCGACGGCGACCTCGATGCGTTCATGGAAGCCTCGCTCGCCCACCGCCTCTCCGGGCGCACGGTGCAGGTCGACGACGTGGACTAGCCATGGAGCAGCGGCGTCCCCGCCGCCGGTTTTTCGCACCTCACAAAGAATTCCCGGCAAAAACTGGCCGGGAATCTCCGTTCTCGCTACAATACGGCGCGTCCATGTAATTTGTGGCGCGCTCCATTGCCAGCGAGGTCCCTTTGCCTCTCCTCACCCGCGAACATTTGCGCCGCGCGGCGCCCGACGGCCACCCCGACATCCTCGACGCCATTGCGGCCCACGCCGACGCCGTGTTTACGAAGGCCCAGTTGACGACCCCGCCGCGCCTCTGCGGCTTTCTCGGCGTCGCGTTGGAAGAGACCGGCGGCCTCAGATCGCTCGTCGAAAGCCTCAAATATTCGGCCGAACGCGCCCATGAGGTGTTCCCGTCGATCTTCCCGACCGCCGCGGCGGCGGCGCCCTTCGTCGTCAACGAGCCGACGTTCGCCGAAAAGATCTATGGCCATCGCATGGGCAATGCGCAGCCCGGCGACGGCTGGCGGTTTCGCGGCCAGGGGCTGATCCAGATCACCGGCCGCGACAATTTCGCGCTGCTGCAGCAATTGACCGGGCTGCCGCTGCTCGCGCATCCCGAACTCGTGGTCCAGCCCGAGCATATGCTCGAATGCGCGGTCGCGCTGTTCGTGCGATATCCGAACATCCTGAGCTATTGCGACGAAGGGCATTATCATGCGGTGTGGGCGCTCGTCGGCAGCGGCCGGGCGACCGGAAGGATCATCAACCTGCCCGCGCACGAGGCGGCGCTGGCTGCGGTGATGGCGGCGATTCCCGCGCTCGGCATTGGAGCGGCGGCGTCCACGCCGCCGACCCCTGCGATGCCCGTCGGCCGCATCGGCGGCGAGGACGCCGCCGCTCCCAAAGTTGGCGCCGCCTAGCCCGCCTCGCGCTCGCGCCGCGCCGTCAACCGCCAGACGATGAGCGTCAGGATGACGACGGGGATCCCGATCATCGCGGTCGAGGCGAAAAAGCGCGGGAAGCCGATCGCGTCGACCGCGAAACCCGACAAGCCGCCGACGAGTTTTCCGGGCAGCGCGTAGAGCGAGGACAGCAGCGCATATTGCGTCGCCGCATAGGCGGGAGACACCAGCGACGACATGTAGGCGATCAGCGCCGCGCCGGCGAAACTGCCGGCAAAATTTTCCACGCTGACGGCCACCGCCAGCCAATGCAGTTGCGGCCCCTGCACGGCGAGCCACGCCAGCGACAGGTGAGACGCCGCCGCCGCCGCGCCGCCGATCAGCAGCGACGGAATGAGCCCCAGCCGCGCCACGCTGAAACCGCCGGCAAACGCCCCGGCCATGCCGATCCACACGCCATAGAGCTTTGACACGGTGGCGATGTCGGCCTTGCTGAAGCCGAGCTTGATATAGAGCGGATTGGCCATCACGCCGGAGACGAAATCAGGCAGGCGATAGATCGAGACCAACGCGAGGATGACGGCGATCGTCCAGCCGTAGCGGCGGAACAGATCGCTCAGCGGCTCGACGAACGAGGTCGCAAAATTCCGCACCGTCGTTTCCGCCTTGGGCGCCGCGTCCAGCCGCGGCGACAGCAGACAGCCGGCCATGCCCACCAGCGTCAGGCACGCCATGGACACATAAGCCGCCTTCCAGCTCGCGAATTGCGCGATGTAGAGCGCCCCGGCGCCGGCGCACAGCATCGCCAGCCGATAGCCGAGTTGATAGACGGCGGCCATCATGCCCTGCTTTTCGGCGGGCGCCGCGTCGATGCGCCAGCCGTCGATGCTCACGTCCTGCGTGGCGGCGGCGAAGGCGGTGAGGAAGGCGAAGCTCAGGTTCCAGGCGAGCCCCCGCGCAGGATCGCCGAACGACAGCCCGATCAACCCCGCCGCGACGCCGAATTGCGCGATCAGCATCCAGCCGCGCCGCCGCCCGAGCCAGCCGGCAAGCAGCGGCGGATCGACCTTGTCGATGATCGGAGCCCAGGCGAATTTGAAGCTGAACGCCAGCGCCGCATAACTCATCAGCCCTATGGCTGCGTTGGAAATCTTCGCTTCCGCCAGCCACGCCGACTGCGTGGAGAAGATGAGCAGAAACGGAAGGCCCGACGAGAAGCCGAGCGCTAGCATCAGCGCGAGGCGGGGATCGCGGACGATTTCGGAGAGCGGCGGGGATTTGCGGGGGGCCATGCGCGGGAGCATGGCTCACAAAGGGTTAACGCATTTGTAGCCGCGGCCGCCGAACTAACAGACGCGCATCTCGGGAGCGGCTCAAAACCCGGGGATGCCCTCGCCCCGCTTGCGGGGAGGGGGTTAGGGTGAGGGGCGGCCCGACGCCGATACCGAGGTTCGTGGCTTGGAATAGTTTGAAATCTCCAACCTTTGCCTCCTGCGACCCGCCCCTCACCCCAACCCTCTCCCCGCAAGCGGGGCGAGGGGGACGGAGAGCGCCGTTCATCGGGCCCCACTTACACGAGATGTGTGCATTCCGCAGAAAGCCGACCGCGGCTCCCGGGGTCGCCCACTTATAGGCGCTAGGTTAGCGATTTTCGGATGCCCAAACGCCCTTTCCGTCATAGCCGGCTCGTCCCGGCATCCACGCCGCCCCGCTTGGACGCATCTCGAAATTGAAGACGCAACGCCTGTCGGATTTGCACATCGCATTGTTTTTGCGTAGATAACGATGTTGACGGCACGACGGCGTGGAGGGCCGGGACAAGTCCGGCCATGACGGAGAGTGCAGCCCAAAATCCCGGGCAACACTTATCCTAGCGCATATGGGTCGCCGACCGCGGCCACAAGGCGCTCGCTTACGCCCTCTTCACCGGGCAGGTCGACATGCCCAGCACGCTGTACAACGGGCAATTGCCCATGGCGGCGGTGGCGAGCGGGATGATTCCGATCCAGCCGAGCCAGTGATAGGGGACGCCGGCGCCGATGAAGCCGAGCGCGAAAGCGATGAGGACGATGCCGAGGACGACGCGCGCGATGCGGTCGACGGTTCCGACGTTGACGTTCATGAAATGCCTCCCAGAGTTGGAACGAGGGCACTGTTAGGGCGCCGCGGGAGAAACGTCGGTGATCAAGTCACGCTCGGCGCGGCGATTCGCTTGAGGCCTGCCGAATCGACGATTTTTATCCGCCCGCGCTCGCTCGCGATGAGGCCGTCGCGCTCGAAGCGCGCGAGCACGCGGCTCACCACTTCGCGCGAACTGCCGATTTCTTTGGCGATGGCCTGATGGGTGATTTCGAGTTCCGCCCCGCCGGGAGCGCTCGTCAGCAGCCGCGCCAGACGTTCGGGCAGGCCGTGGAACAGCACGTCCTGGATCACCATGACGAGTTCGGCCATCCGTTCGGCGTAGTTGCGCAGCACGGCGTGACGGAACTCCGCATCCTCACCGAGCAGCCGCTCGAACACGGCGGTCGGCACGAAACGCGCCTCGACGTCGCTTTCGGCGGTGGCTTCCGCCGGCAGCGAAATGGAGGCGAGCAGCGCGGAGGTGGTCAGCAGGCAGGTGTCGCCCGCACTCAGCCGATAGAGCGTCACTTCGCGCCCGGTGTCGGCGGTGAGGCCGACCCGCACCCGGCCGCGCTCGATGACGATCCAGCCCTTCGGATCGTCGCCCGGGCGGAACAGCACATCGCCGGCGCGGAACCTCACCGAAGCTCCGCCGACCCGGACGGCGGCGCGGGCGGCGTCGAGCCTATCGGGCGCGAATGCGGTGGATTTCAAGAAAACCTCCGAATTTCATTGGCTAGCGCCTGTTGACGGGGGCGGAACAGACGTTTATAGACGCGCGTCCCGAATGCAACCTCGGTCCCGGCGGCTTTGTGCGCGCATGGGATTTTTTTGCGTTTGAGAAAATCTCTGCATGGGCCGGCCTCCACCGGACGCGGGGAACCCGAAACCCGCCGCGCTCCGCTGTCTCAGCGGATGCGGGGCCGACATGGAGCTAGAGCCGATGGCTCGTATAGCAGGCGTCAACATTCCCACCAACAAGCGCGTCGTCATCGCGCTGCAATACATCCACGGCATCGGCCCGAAGAAAGCCGAAGAGATTTGCGAAAAAGTTCACATCACTCCCGAGCGCCGCGTTTCGCAACTGAGCGACGCCGAAGTGTTGCAAATCCGCGAGACCATCGACCGCGACTACATCGTCGAGGGCGATCTGCGTCGTGAAGTGGCGATCAATATCAAGCGGCTGATGGATCTGGGCGCCTATCGCGGCCTGCGTCACCGCCGACAGCTGCCCGTTCGCGGCCAGCGCACCCACACCAACGCCCGCACCCGCAAGGGCAAGGCGAAGCCGATCGCCGGCAAGAAGAAGTAACGCACCGCGGAATTCGCGCTTCACGCGCTCAAGAGGGTTTCACATATGGCCAAGGAAGCTAACCGCGTTCGTCGCCGCGAGCGCAAGAACATCGTCTCCGGCGTCGCGCACGTCAATTCGACGTTCAACAATACGATGATCACCATAACCGACGCCCAGGGCAACACGATCTCCTGGTCGTCGTCGGGCACCATGGGCTTCAAGGGTTCGCGCAAGTCGACCCCGTTCGCCGCCCAGATCGCCGCCGAAGACGCGGTCAAGAAGGCTGCCGAGCACGGCATGCGCACCCTCGAGGTGGAAGTCTCCGGTCCCGGTTCGGGCCGCGAATCGGCGCTGCGCGCCATCCAGGCGGCGGGCTTCAACGTCACCTCGATTCGCGATGTGACGCCGATCCCGCACAACGGTTGCCGTCCGCGCAAACGTCGTCGCGTCTGATCCCGTCTTTGCATTCCAGCGGGCGCGGCGAATGCCGCTGGCGCCCGCTACGGGTCCGCGTATCGCCGTTTCGCTGAACAAGAAGGATCACCCGCGTGATTCAAAAGAATTGGCAAGAACTCATCAAGCCGAAAAAGCTGGAAGTCTCGCACGGCGACGATCCCCGGCGGGTCGCCACGTTGGTGGCCGAGCCGCTCGAGCGCGGCTTCGGTCAGACTCTCGGCAATTCGCTGCGCCGCGTTCTACTGTCGTCGCTCCAGGGCGCTGCGATCACCTCTATTCACATCGACGGCGTGCTGCACGAGTTCTCTTCGATCCCCGGCGTCCGTGAGGACGTCGTCGACATCGTGCTCAACGTCAAGGACGTCGCGATCAAGATGCAGGGCGACGGCGTCAAGCGCCTCGTGCTGAAGAAGCGCGGTCCGGGCGTCGTCACCGCCGGCGACATCCAGACCACCGGCGATATCCAAATCCTCAACCCGAGTCTGGCGCTGTGCACGCTGGACGAGGGCGCCGACCTGCGCATCGAGTTCACGGTCACCGGCGGCAAGGGCTATGTCCCGGCCGACCGCAATCGCGCCGAGGATTCGCCGATCGGCCTGATGCCGATCGACAGCCTGTTCTCGCCGGTCAGGAAGGTGTCGTACCGCGTCGAGAACACCCGCGAAGGGCAGGATCTCGACAAAGACAAGTTGACGATGACGATCGAGACCAACGGCGCGCTGTCGCCGGAGGACGCGCTCGCCTACGCCGCCCGCATTCTGCAGGACCAACTGGCGGTGTTCGTCAACTTCGAGGAGCCGCGCCGCGAAGAGGCGCAGCATTCGATCCCCGAGCTCGCCTTCAACCCGGCGCTGCTCAAGAAGGTCGACGAGCTCGAGCTTTCCGTGCGCTCGGCCAACTGCCTCAAGAACGACAACATCACCTACATCGGCGACCTCATCCAGAAGACCGAGAGCGAAATGCTGCGCACGCCGAACTTCGGCCGCAAGTCGCTCAATGAAATCAAGGAAGTGTTGGCGCAGATGGGCCTGCATCTCGGCATGGAAGTAACGGGCTGGCCTCCGGAGAACATCGAAGAGCTGGCGAAGCGCTTCGAGGAACATTACTGAGAGCGGCAACCGGCAACCGGCATCCGGCATCCGGCAATCGGCGGTCCCGACTGCCGGATGCCGACTGCCGATTGCCGAAAAATAACCAGACCGATCGACCCTTGGCACGGCGGCCGGTATAAAACAGGAGAGCCCCGATGTATCACGGACGCGCTAAGCGCCGCTTCAACCGTACCGCCGAGCACCGGCAGGCCATGTTCGCCAATATGGCGCAGGCCCTGATCAAGCACGAGCAGATCACCACCACGCTGCCGAAGGCCAAGGACCTGCGTCCGGTCGTCGAGAAGCTGGTGACGATCGGCAAGAAGGGCGACCTGCACGCCCGCCGCATCGCCATTTCGCGCCTGCGCGACGCCGACCTCGTCAAGAAGCTGATCGACGTCATCGGCCCGCGCGACAAGGACCGCCACGGCGGCTACCTGCGCATCATGAAGGCCGGCTTCCGCCAGGGCGACAACGCCGCGATGGCCGTGATCGAATTCGTCGACCGCGACGTGACGGCCAAGGGCAAGGATTCCGGTCCGAAGCCGGAGGCGAAAGCCGCGGACTGACACTCTCGGGTCTCAAAAGTTTGGGGGCGGCGCCGACGAGGCGCCGCCCATTTTTGTTTGGCGAGCGGGTTGTGATAGATTTGCGCGCCCCAGCCGAAAGAGGCGTCGCCAATGAATGAGCGTTTCGATCGTATTGCCGTCGACCCCCGCGTCATGGGCGGCCGAGCGTGCGTGCGCGGCCAGCGCGTAACGGTCGGCATGATCGTCGGACAGATGGCCGCCGGACAGAGCATCGACGAACTGCTCGCCGACTTTCCCTATCTCGAGCGCGCGGACGTCGTTCAGGCGCTTCGTTATGCGGCATGGCGGGCGAATTGATTTCCGCAGCCTTCTGAGCCCGGGTGTTGAGGGGCGCCTCTCGTGTCAAACGCCGCATCCGATCAGAAATTGTCATTGCTCGCCGCCCTGCGCGCCGCAGGAACCCCCGAGCGCGCGGCGCAGGAAAAACGCTACCAGAAATCAACCTGGGAGCATTGGGGCGTTCCCATCCCCGCCATGGACGCCGCCATCCGAGCCACGACCCGCGATCTCGACGCCGAGGCGCTCCATGAACTCGCCGCAAGCCTCTGGCGCGAACCGGTGTGGGACCTCAAGATCGTCGCGGGGCGGCTGTTGACCCGCAAGACCGTCGCGCCCGACGCAAAACTCTGGCGGTTCGTGACCGAGCGGATGGCGGAACTCGACGGTTGGGCCGTCGCCGACAATCTCGCCAATGTCGCGCATCGTTGTCTCGACGCCGACTTTCGTAGGCTCGGCGTGGTCGAGCGCTGGGTGGACAGTCCGCATCTGTGGACGCGCCGGGCGACGCTGGTGTTTACCCTGCGTTGGGCGAAAGAAGAGCGCGATCCGGGGCGGATGCTCGGCTGGGCGGCGACGCTCAGCTCCGACCCGCAATGGTTCATCCAGAAGGCGATCGGCTGGTGGCTGCGCGAATTGGGCAAGCGCGACCCGGAGCGGGTGAAGCTCTTCCTCCAAGCGAACGGCGGCGCGATGAAGGGTTTCGCGCGGCGGGAGGCGGAGAAATATCTCTGAGCGCGTCGGTCGACCCCTCGGAGCGTTGGCCTCCAGGCCGACGGATG
>Ga0302319_10018866_pt1 | contig 12551 bp, 11 predicted proteins | sample Bog_T0_2_FD_203319 | JGI IMG/M metagenome (GOLD analysis project Ga0302319, IMG submission 203319) | Peat permafrost microbial communities from Stordalen Mire near Abisko, Sweden - Bog_T0_2 | ecosystem: Environmental > Terrestrial > Soil > Wetlands > Peat | place: Sweden: Abisko, Stordalen Mire... | reverse complement strand
CGAGGTAGCGGCTTGCCTTTCCGCCGGGCGCCTTGCATCGGTGAATCTCGTCGGCAACGACGAGATCCCATCTCTTCCGCAGGGCCCACTCAGCAAAGGGTGACCGCCAGGCCGAGTCGTAGTTGATCACGACCACGACGGGCACGCCGCGCGCCTTGGCCAGTTTGATTTTGCGCTCAGCTTCGTCTCGCTTCGCCCGGACATTCGAGTAGGAATCGTCGAGTGGCACGACCATGAAGGGCACGGTCGAGTGCATCTCAAACTGCGGCTGCCAGACCTGAACCACGCGCAGCGGACAGAGGATGAGAATCAGTTGAAAGCCCTCTTCCGAGCAGAGGTAGACAGTCATGCCGGACTTGCCGGTGCCCATCACGGCGGCGATCATCGCGCCGCGTTTGCCGCAGCCGTAGAGCTGCTGGACGAACGCAACGGCTTCGCGTTGATGCCGCCACGGAGTGGTCCGGAAACCGGACAATGTCAGAGGAGAAGTCATGCCGGCTGCAACTCCCGAGCCATGGCCGCCGCTTCCGAAACGGTGAGTTCCGATTTCTCTCCTACCACTGCGACCACGCGCTGCCGCAGCATGGCAATGTGGTGGCGGCGGCGCTGATCGGCGGCGATCTGCACGTCCAGCATTCGCAGGTTCGAATCCAGGTCAGCGACGGTGGCTTGCATCACGGGTACCCACTCGCAGTCGCCGTTGAGCGGATTTAGGATGTCCACGGGCACGGCAATCAGGTTCGGCATCTCGAATTCCGGAAGGTCCAGCCCGAGTTGCAGGCGAGCCTCAGCCTCGGTCACTTCGGCCGTGGTCTTCATCACGCGGCGGGTAAGGTCGAACAGCTTCTCCCGCGCCAGTTGGCTGCCCAAGTCGGCGAACAAGTCGCCGTGCTGTTCGATCACCGCATCGACAATGTCACGATTCCAGAAGCGCCGGCCCGCGGCGCAGAAATCCATCACTGTTTCCCGGATCGCCTCGGTCAATTCGGATCGCTTACTTGTTCTCATTGCTTTCAATCTCCTGGTTGATTTCTTCGAGAAAAGCGGCAGCCTTTCTGCAGTGCCCCGCAAAGTCCACGTCGGGAGTGTCCAAGCTACGAATGGCCGCCGCGATTTCCGACGCAGTGTGCTGGCAGCCGGCGATAGCCCGCGCCGCATCCACTACGGCCATGGCGGCGTAGTTGCGCTCGACAAGGGGCCGGTGGGATTCGGGCGTGGGCAGTTGATAGTTCAAGTTGCGGTCCAGAACTGCCATGCCGCTATCCAGCGCCTCGCGCCGTGCTGCCGCCGGCGTAGGCAGATCCTTGCGGCGCAACTTGCGCACGGCAGCCCGCTTCTCGTCCTCCGGCAGTTGCGCGATTTCGCGTTGCCGTTCTGGGGGTTGCTCGGCGATCAGAGTCGCAGCATTGATGGAGAGTTCGCCCGAGTCCATCTGCGCGACGACTTCGTCGACAGCGTGCTCTACGACTTTGCGCGCCTGCTCATAAGTCTTTGCGTTCCCGAACCCGGCCTTCTGCGCCGCGATGTCGCGCGTTTCAACGCCCGGACGAACTTCCGGAAAATTTTCCGGAAGTTGGATGTCCGTGCGCTGACCCTGCCGGTCACCGATTTCAGCCTCCAGAGCCTGGCCGATCGCCACTCGCTCCGACGCCGTGAAGTCCTTCCGGATCTCGTTTTCGGCGTACTCGCCGGCTGTGATGCTGCGGACGTGCACCACGCGGGCCGGAATGGTTTTTCGACGGAGCACATCCTGGAAAGCCCGCAACCGGCGTTCGCCGAAAACGAGGACGTTCTCCTCCGTGATGCCGATCGGCTGCAGAAGCCCTTCAGTCGCGATGCTTGCCGCAAGGACCTCTATCTCCCCGAGATCCTTGCGGTGCCGTTCCCCCACATGGACGGCGTCGCACCTCACCTCGACGATGGACAAGCTGTGGGCGCTCATTGCCGGGCCCCGTTCGGCCCATAGCCAGTCGCGACGAATCTGTGGCGCAGCCGGAGGATCCGGTCGTGGACCGTGGAGCGATGCAGGCCCAGAATTCGGCCCGCCTCGGCGGGCGAGTGCTCCAGCAGCAGGAAAATCAACTGCCGGTCGCAGCCACCCGACGTCGATGAAAGCCGCTCTACATCGGCGTAGAGTTCCTGCAACTCCGCCCCGGACTCGACTGGCCGCGGACCGGCTGCCTTTAGAGGCACGTGCACAGGCGATCGCCGCGCGGCGCGCACCAAAGAGGCAATTCGGCTGGCCACGACTCGCTCAACAAACGTCCGGAGAGTCGCCCGAGCCGGATTGAATTTAGGGAGAGCAAGCCAGCAGGCGGTTAGCCCCTCCTGCTCAAAGTCCTCCAGGTCTGCCGCGGGGATGGCGCCGCTCACAACCGCCGCCGTCGCGCGCACTTGCGCGGCACGCGCCGCGATTGGATATGCCTGCTCGAAGGTCGCCTCAACCATTGCGGCGCCCTCCAGCCATCTCGATCTCCATCGAGTACGGCAGCCCGCTTTTCACCTCGAGCGTGCGGATCTCGCCGGCCTCGACGCCGCGGATGTAGGCGAACAGTTCAGCAACCTGTGGCTTTAGTTCGAACTCGGCCGGCGGCGTCTTCGCGGCGCCAGGATCGTGTGAGCAGAACTTCACGTCTCGCACCACGGTCGGCCACGGATCGAGAACGAGTTCGCCGCGGTCAATGCGCAGAAACTCGAAGCGGCCGAAACCGAGCCCCGTCATCGCGGCCACGAACGTCCGCTCGGCGGCGTGTAGATCGCGCGTGGAGATGGGGCGGTTCATCCTGCCACCTCCGCCTCGGATGCAACCTCGCCACCCGTGGGACGCCGGCTCAGCCAGTCATGGACGTCGGACGGCGCATAGCGCACGATCTGTCCGACCTTCCGGTAGCGGGGGCCGCGTTCGATGGTGCGCCAGAAGCGCAGAGTCCCGATCGAGACTCGCAACAGCCGCGAAAGTTCCTTCTCGTCAAGTAATGTTTCCAGGGTTTGATTGCTCATTTTGTCTGTCCATTCCGCGCTCTATGCGGTTGGTACAAGGCAATAATCGGGCAGCCCTATGGGGGTGAATCAATGGGGGCGATGGGGGTGAAAATGGGGGTGAAAATGGGGGTGCGCTGTCTAACAGCCCGTGGATGAAGTGTTTCGGAGCGCATTTCGTGGCATGTAATCCCTTTGGATTCAGTGGGCGGATTTGGCCATGTTGACTTTATCCACGGGCTGCTAAACTGTGCGGGGTCCCTGATGGAGGTATCCCTCAATCTTCTTCGACTTTGTGGAACTGTCAGGCAAATCCCCTTTGCGCCAGCGGTTGAAATCGCGGCGGTCGAGGTTGAGAGCGTTCAGGATGTCCTTGATCGTAAGCCCGTGTGTCTGAAGGAACTTTTGCACCTTCGTCGCGCGTTCTCCGACCTGTGTTGGCGGCCGCAAATCCCCCGGGCCATGGAATGGGAAGAGTCCCGCGCGTGCGGCGACGAAACTCCCGGCTGCGTCGATCGACAGGCAGTCTTCCAGTGCGGCGAATGCGATGCCGCGCCGCTCCAGCAGGTCGTGGACCTCAAGGTCCTTGTGCCTCATCGTCGGCGCCAGGAGGACGAACTTCTCGGGCGATTCGGCCAGCAGCTTTTTGATCGCGCCACTGAACCGCTCGTGCTCGAAGTGGATCATCAAGACGACTGGCCGCTCGACGCCGCAAACCTCACGCAGTAAGCCGATCCCCCAGGCGCCATGTGCTCGGGCCGTCGGCTGCTGCGATCGGATTCCGAGCGGGCGCGTCACCGCACGGGTGAATGCCACCATGTCGATGTCATGGATGACCGTGTCCGCGCGGGATAGCGGAACATCGGGCTGGTGATTCCACTTGTTCTGGCAGACGGCGGCAATTTCGCCGTCGCCATAGTGCATGATCCGCCGATAGCATTGCGGCTCTGAGCAATCGGCGCACGGGTAGTTTGCCGCAGTCATCTCGGTGGGTTTCAAGAACGGTTGGACAATCGGGAAAAGTTCCCCGCAGCGGTCTCGCCACTCGGCCAGGACTGTGGCGGGGCCTGGAATGCTCTCAATTGCCTGCCACAGGAGACTGAGACTGGTCATGTTAAGCCGCCGTTCCTCCGACGATGAATCTCTGCTCGCGCATCCACTGCTCGATGGGCTCCGCCTCTTCACCGCATCCGAACGAGGCGCCAGAAGGAGGCTTGATCTCAACGATGCGCGGTGTCTCAACTCCTGTGAGCTTCACTTCGAAGGCTGCTTTGATTAGCTTGGGCTCTTGCGGGATCGCCCTATGCCACAGGTCGAACACCGTGAAAAGATCGGGGGCGCGGTGGATCTCCATGTGTTCGAAGGCGCCGCCCTCCACCCACTGAATCTCCCGGAGGCGAATAGACTCGAGGTTCTCGATGCTCCGGCAATTCAATGCCTCGCGTCCCCGCAACCTCAAGGGCGCGAGGCTGTACTTGGGCTTGAGCGCAAAATGGGTCTTGCTGCCGAAGAGGTGTTTGCCGAAGGCCGCGACGTAGAGCCGTGTTTCAGCAATCGTCGTGGCACGCACCCGCAGTTCGTCGTACACGGAGCTGTAAACGACGAGGTCGGATCTCTCGGGACGGATGCAGAGCAATAGCGAATCATGTCCTTTGAGGTTGCGCTCGCGCTGGCAGGGCAGTCCGTGGCTGATGAGGAACCGAACTTCGTCGCCTGAAACGACGCGATCAATGCTGCGGCAAGCTCCTCGCTTGTTCTTTTCGAACCATTCGTCGAGCTGCGCCGCCAACGCCGTCAAATCTTGAGGCAAGTCGTTCGGGGCCGTCCCTGGGCCGGCCGTTTCGGCAGTGAAATGGTTGAACTGGGGCGTTTTCTGGAGGTGCGTGTCTCGCTCCAGCTTGTCGAGCGCCCTCGGCGCTTTCAGCCAGATCCCCACGGCAAGGTCGATCGGCGTGATGTTGGCTGCGTGAGCGTCAACATCGTGTATAAGCGCCAGATGCAGCAGGTCATCGATTCGCTCGGCAATCCCGGTGTTGCCGATGACGTGAAGCGCCTCGACGAGCGTCGGCGGCATCTCTTCGTCATCGGCGAGCAGCAGTACCGCGAGCTCGCGTTGGTTCCATTCTTCCGAAACCTGCTGTGGTAGTGAGAATCCGCGGTCGGCAAGATAGCCGCGGTAGGGTGAAAGGAGTTCCAGGAGATTCGCCGGGGCAATCCTCATCAGGATGTCAGGGGCAGCGAAACTCCGGAGGTTCGGCTTACAGGCCAAGTAACACCTCCGAGTCTGTTCTGCGATCTGCGAGCGGCAGATCCATACCCGGCGGGAGCGGCGTCACTCGGGCAATTTAAATAAAAACGAAACTTAATTGTAACAGTCGAAGAACAAGTAATCGGATATCCACATCGTAAACTCTTTAGGAGGCTAAGAAATCCCTTATGCCGGGCTGGACGCCCTGGCGACCCGGATCGCGCCAAATGTTGTCGTGAGGTCAGGCCCGTGGATGTCATGGTCAGGAGGGCGAGCCGGTCGTGTACCACACAGCGAATGCTGAGCGAAAGCGGCCTGCGGGGGAACTCACTGAGAACAAAGCAGATCGAGTTCTTGTTAAGAAATGCGCGTGGGAAAAAGTGGGATCTGAGACAATCTTAACCTACTGATAATAATAGGAATCGTATAGCACGGGAGGCCAATCAGCTCTCGCACTTACTCAGATTTGGCGGAGCTGAGCCTCTCGCCATAGGCACGCTGGCGTGCAACCAAACTAAGCCCTTGTATTCGCTATGTATTCGCCATATACTGCACATACGTTTGGCAGCTCAACATGGCTTGGTGCGCCCACCACGTCGATCCCAGCTTTGAGCTTGCTGCGGTTGCCGATAGAGCCATTGCAGCCGGAAACACAGTGAACGCAGAGTGCTTAAACAATCAATTGGCTCCCCACAAGACCCGGTTTCAACGACCTCTCCGGAGCGCAGGCTTCTGCCACTCTGCTGTTGCCATAGGCTCTGCCATTAATTCGTGGCATAATGAGGCGAGGAGGAGGCGATGAAGAACTTTCACTTGCCGCTGCCGGAGCAGACCTACACCGGTCTCAGGGCGGAGGCCGAACGGACAGGGGTGCCCGCGACGACGCTGGCGCGCGAGGCCGTCGATTGGTGGCTGCGACAACAAGTCCGAAAGACAAGGCACGATGCGATCGCGGTGTACGCTACGCAAATGGCGGGAACGCATCTCGATCTCGACACCGATTTGGAGTCCGCCGGGATCGAGCACCTTGTGAAGACCGGCAAGGCAACAAGATGAACCGGGGCGAAGTTTATTGGGCCGATCTTGTCCCGCGTTCCGGATCGGAGCAAACGGGCCGGCGTCCCGTGATCGTGGTGTCTCACGACGGTTTCAACCAAACGCCCGGATGGAGGTCCATCATCGTGGTGCCGATCTCAACTTCGCCATCACAGGCCCGGCGCGGGCCAACCGTCATAGAACTTCCGGGTGGGACTGCCGACCTGCCCAAGACAAGCTTTGCCGTGTGCCATCAGGTGACCACGCTGGACCGCGCCAAGCTGGCCCAAAGGCTAGGAACTCTGCCGTCTGAGTCCCTGCGTGAAGTCGAGCAGGGGCTGAAGGCGGCCGTGGATCTCGATTGATCTGCTCTATTGGTCGAGGCGCTGTCAACAAACCAGGATTGCAGTTGCACCATTGAACTCTTGGGGCCCAAGAACTGCCTCCCGATCGTGGACGCGTTTCGAACTCTGGTGGCCTGCCCATCGCCGGCAGTAACGGCGGTTTTCAAACAGATTCAGACGCTTGCGTGTCCGTGATCCCTTCGGTGGATTTCCAGAGAGACCCGCTGTCCGGACCGAGATATGGAGTCAGTTCAGGATACGCCGTCAGCGCCGGTAATGTTGATAAACGCTGGGCGACTAGGCGGGAGTTATCGCTCAGAACGGCGGAGTCGGCATCGGCGACCGAGCCGAAGTCCGAGATGGCGACCTTCGTTCCGTGGAAGGCGGATCGGCAGACCCAGGCGCGTTTCCCAGATTGATCTGCCCCCGTGCAGCCACGTTTAGAAAGGGAATGCGTCCGAGTGTCGGGACACACGCACGAATCCGCGGCAGGAGCGATTCAGGTAGGCGACAATGGGATGCTGAAGGAGTTCTCGGCGGAACGGGACGCTTCTGTGCGATTCGACCGCATATTCGCCAATACGGACGACGAGATTATGATTACCGAATCCGAACTGCTAGCTCTGCTCGGCGACCTGGAGTCCTTCCGGGTCGAGCGCACGGTTTCTACCAGTGATACGACGAAGTTCAGCCAAGCAGTTTGTGCCTTTGCCAATGACCTGGCAGCATCGCACCTGCCCGGATACTTGCTGATCGGAGCTGATGACAAGACGGGCAAACCCGCTGGGCTGAAGGTTACCGATGAATTGCTGCGAAATCTATCCGGCTTAACGAGCGATGGCAACATCCTGCCGGCACCAGCAATAACGGTTTACCGCGTGAGTCTGAGTTCTGGAGCCGGTGATATAGCGGTTATAGAAGTGCAGCCCTCCGACCTTCCTCCGGTTCGATTCAAGGGTCAGACATGGATCCGAAGGGGACCACGTAAAGGCATCGCTAACGAAACGGAAGAATCGATTCTCATCGAGCGGCGCACTGCAGCGGCCCGCACTTTCGACGCACAGCCCTGCATAGGCGCGAGTCTTTCCGACTTAGCCTTGGATTTGTTCACGAATACATACCGACCGCTAGCAGTCGATGCCGAGACCATCGCCGAGAATCATCGGCCGATTGAACAGCAGTTGGCGTCGCTGCGCTTCTTCGACCTGACGCGCAACTATCCAACCTACGCCGGACTGATCCTGTTTGCAAAGGACTTGGCGAACTGGCTGCCGAATGCATTTGTAGAATACGTGCGTTTTGACGGCCCGCGGATGGCCGATGAGGTTTCGGCCGAGAAACGTTTCCAGGGGGACCTTTTTTCTGTGGTACGCGATCTGGCCTCCTACGTGAAACTGATCGCCGACAGTCGGCCCGTGCGCAGTTCGGCCTTGCAGGAGACAATGATCGCCGACTATCCCGAGACTGCAATTCGGGAGTTCCTGATGAATGCCGTGCTGCACAGATCTTATGAGGCTCCACAGCCCGTTCGGTTCTATCAATACTCCGACCGGATCGAGATTCAGAATCCGGGTCCACTTTACGGGTTGGCGCGGCCGGAGAACTTTCCGACTCAGACGAGCTATCGCAATCCCGTGCTGGCGGAGGCGATGAAGACACTGGGGGCTGTGAACCGTTTTGGCCGGGGTGTGGAGCGCGCACAGACGGCACTGGAAAAAAACGGAAGTCCTCCGGCCGAGTTCATCTTCGGCGACATGCATTTTGGAGTGACCCTCAGGATCCGGAAATGAAGACTATTGCATTCTTCAATAATAAAGGCGGAGTAGGAAAAACCTCGCTGGTCTACCACCTTGCGTGGATGTTCGCCGACCGAGGTGTACCTGTTCTTGCGGCAGACCTGGATCCCCAGGCCAATCTGACCGCGATGTTCCTGAACGAAGAGCGGTTGGAAGAGATCTGGCCCGAGGACGAGGAACACCAGGCGACGATCTTCGGCGCCGTGCGGCCGATTCTGCGGGGGATTGGGGATATTGCCACACCGCCGGTAGAGCAGATTGTGCCGAATCTCGGCTTGCTGCCTGGCGACTTGGGTCTTTCGAGGTTTGAGGACAAACTGTCGGACGCATGGCCGAGATGTCATAACTCCGACGAAGCTGCGTTCCGCGTCATGACGGCGTTTCACAGGTTGATGTATGAGATGGCGGACGGTTGGGCGGAACTGGTCCTGATCGACGTGGGGCCGAACCTGGGCGCCATCAACCGCGCGGCACTGATAGCATCCGACCATGTCTGCGTGCCGCTTGCTCCGGACCTCTATTCCTTGCAAGGCTTGAAGAACCTAGGGCCCGCGCTGATAGGGTGGCGCGGTACGTGGGCTGACCTCGCGACCAAGGCCCCGAAGGATCTCTCCCTGCCGGCGGGGTCGATGTCCCCAGCAGGCTATGTGGTAATGCAGCACGGAATGCGGGACAGTCGACCAGTAAAGGCATACCAGCGATGGATGGACAAGATTCCGCCGGTCTACCGAACTGCGGTTCTGGGCACACCAACTGTTGGAGAGGTTCCAAGAGTCGAAAATGATCCGAACTGCTTGGCTCAACTCAAACACTACCGCAGCCTGATGCCTCTGGCTATGGAGGCGCACAAGCCGATGTTCCACTTAAAGCCGGCGGATGGCGCGATCGGCGCGCATGGGGAAGCAGTAAGAGATTGCAAGAGCGACTTCCTACGACTTGCCCGAAAGGTTAGTGCCGCAGCAGGTCTGAAACTGCCATAGCTTCTGCCACCTCTCGACGCTTAGTACTGCTACGTTAAGTCTTGACAAGACAAAAACGCCTTAATACGTTTGGCATAAGGGAAGCCCAGGCGGTACGTAGCCGCAAGCGACTCGAGCGGTTCCTCGTTGATTTATTAGAGCCGGTAGGCCGTAGCGAGCGGCGCCATTGGGGCGGTGTGTACGTGCGAAGCCTGCTGCTCAATGGCGAGCGGAAATCGATCGAGCCCTTGGCCCAACGGCTGCCCGAAGGAAGCGTGCAGGCCGTGGCGCACCGCGACTGCGCGTTCCTCAGTGCCTGATTTGCTCCACGAACTCTCTGCGGTTGGGTGCCGACGCGCAGGACCGGGCCGCCCGGCGGCATGCCGACTCGTAGGCTCGCTGCTCCTGACAATGCGGGCAGGTGATGGAAGACGCGGCGGCTTGCGCCACCGCGACCGACTTACTTGTAATAGTTGGGAAACGCGGGCCGCTCGAAGCCGGGTTGCGGCGCTGTCTTGAGTTTCTCCAACAATAGTTCAACGGTCTTTTCGAGCTGCGGGTCGTGACCCTGGCGGACGAGGGCCGGATTGAACTCGACTTCGACGTCGGGCGGAACGCCGTGATTCTCGACGTCCCACTGTTTCTCGGTGTTGTAAAAGGCGAGGTTGGGAGCGGTGACGAAGCCGCCGTCGATGAGCACGGGGAAGTCATAGATGCCGACCAATCCACCCCAGGTGCGCTTGCCGACCAGTGGGCCGATGGCGAGCTTGCGGAACAGCCAGGGCATGGCGTCACCGCCCGAGCCGGCGTATTCATTGATGATCATCGCCTTGGGACCGAAGATCGAATTCATGGGCACGGTGAAATCGTGGCCGCCGCGAGTCATGAAGTACCCGAGGAGCGGGCGGCGGAGCGTATCGACGACGTAGTCGGCAATGTCCCCACCGCCGTTGAAACGCTCGTCGACGATGAGGCCCTGCTTGCCGATCTGTGCGAAATACCAGCGATTGAAGTTGGAGAAGCCTTCGTCGGCGGTATTGGGCATGTGCAAATAACCCAAACGGCCGCCGCTGAGGCGGTCCACTTTGCGGCGGTTGTCCTCGACCCAGGCCATATAGCGCAAGCCGCGCTCGGTGGGGACGGGGACGACGGAAACTTCTCGCGCGCCATCGCCGTTGGGATTGGGAGCAATTCTTAGGGTCACGCTCTTGCCGGATGTTGATTCGAAGAAACTGAAGACGTCGTCAGAACCCTTCACTTCGCGCCCGTTGACCGCCAGCAGATAATCACCGACCTTGACGTTCACTCCGGGCTGAGTCAGCGGGGCGTGGAGAGTAGGATTCCAGTTCTCGCCGTCGTAGATGCGCGCGAAGCGGTAGCGGCCGTTCTCGACCGAGTAGTCGGCGCCGAGCAGACCGACCGGCACGCTCTTCACGGGCGGGAAGGCGCCGCCGGCGTTGCGCGTATGGCCGAGCACGAGGTTGCTGAGCATCTCACCGATGACGTAATTGAGATCGGCGCGATCGCCGGCCGCCGCGACGTAAGGAGCGTAGCGTTCCTCGCCTGCAACAAGGTTGAAACCATGCGAGTGGGGATCGTAGAGGAAGTCGCGCTCGATGCGCCAGACTTCGTGATAGATCTGACGCCATTCGGCGACGGGGTCGACGCGGGCCTCGAGATCGGTCATCTTCAGCGTGTGGCCGTCGGCGAGCTTCAAGGGCGCGGCGGTGGGTGCGATGAACCAGCGATCAGCCTGGCGTAGTAGGGCCTTCTCGCCATTCGCGGATGCGTCGAAGCTGCGAACGCCTTCGGCGTATTTCTCCTCCTTGCGAGTCTTCAGATCGAAGCGATAGACGGTCGTGGTGAAAGGACCCTCGCCGAGGGGCGGGATGGCCTCACCCAGGAAAACGACGCCCTCCTTGCCGGCATCGAGTCCGTTGTAATCGCGCGCCGGAACGGGCAAGGCCAGGATGCGCTGGCTGAGGCCGTCGAAGTCAATGCGGACATCGGCCTTCTTGGCAGCCTCGTCCTTTTTGTCTTCCTTCTTGTCGGGCTGGGCCTGCTCGGGCTTCCCGGCTGACTTGTCATCCTTCTTGTCCGCGGCGGGTTTCTCCTCGTCACTCTCCGGTGCCAGAGGGGAAGCGTCGTCTGTGCGCAGGACCATCAGATAGACGTTGCGGCGCACGCTGCGAGCGACGGAAGACATGTCGAGCCAGGCGGTCTGAAAGCCCGTGTTGGTGCTGGCCGTGAAGTAGATGTATTTGCCGCCCTTGTCGAAAGCGGCGTGCTTGGCATCGCTCAAGCCGTCGGTAAGCTGGGTGGAAGCGGCGGCGCGCAGGGAGTAGACGCACACCGCGCGCAGACGGTTTTGCAACTGCCGCGTGTAGACGATCCACTCGCTGTCGGGCGACCAGGAGGGATTGATGGCCCCGCTGTCGGGGTCATGGTAGTAATCGGCGTCGAACCGGGTTACCTTTTTGGAGTCCAGGTCGAGCCAGCCGATTTTCAGATTGGAGTCGCGGAAGAGGATTTTCTTGCCGTCCGGAGCCCACAGCGGCGAGTAGTAGAAGGCCTTCTCGCCGAGATCGAAGATGCGGGGAGAGCCGCTGCCGTCCTGCTTCACGATGTGCAACTGGTACTCTCCGGAGGCATCGGAGAAATAGGCGATCTCCTTGCCGTCGGGCGACCAGGCCGGATAGCGCTCTGCAACGCCGGGGGTCGATGTGAGGTTGCGCACATCGCCATTCTCGGCAGGCACGGTGAAGATGTCGCCGCGGGCTTCGAACAAGGCGCGCGCGCCCGTAGGCGAAATGCCGGAGACACTCACGCGCTGGCCCACCTTCTCGAACGACGGCCGCAGGGTCGCCATGTCGCCGGCGGCGCGGATTTCCACGCTCGTCAGCTTGCCGCTCTTGAGATCGTAGAGCTCGAGCTGGCCGAGTCTCTCGAGCACAATCGCTCCCGGGCCGAGGGAGGCGCTGCGGTAGTCCAGGCCCGCGTTCTTGACCGCCTCGGTGACGCGCCTGGTCTTCAGGTCATAGAAGAAAAGCGACATCGGGCCGTTGCGGTCGGAGAGGAAATAGATCCGGTCGCCAGCCCACATGGGGCAGAAGTCGTTGGAGTTGTCGCGGGGCAGTTTCTCGATGGAAGAATCATCCAGATTGGCAATCCAGATAGCGGACGTTTCCCC
>Ga0302319_10018864_pt1 | contig 12553 bp, 9 predicted proteins | sample Bog_T0_2_FD_203319 | JGI IMG/M metagenome (GOLD analysis project Ga0302319, IMG submission 203319) | Peat permafrost microbial communities from Stordalen Mire near Abisko, Sweden - Bog_T0_2 | ecosystem: Environmental > Terrestrial > Soil > Wetlands > Peat | place: Sweden: Abisko, Stordalen Mire... | reverse complement strand
CTCCCCCCTTAATCTAGGCGACTACTCGCTCCCCAATCGCATCGTCATGGCCCCCATGACCCGTTCCCGTTCCGACGTGCTGGGTGTTCCCTCCCCTATGGCCGTTGAATACTACGGCGCCCGCGCCGATGCCGGCCTCCTCATTTCTGAGGGCACCGGCCCAAGCGCGTCCGGCATGGGCTATGCGCGCACCCCCGGTATCTACACTCCGGAACAAATCGTTGCCTGGCGCGAGGTGACTGACGCGGTCCATGCCCGCGGCGGGAGGATTTTCCTCCAGATCATGCACGTGGGCCGCATCGCACACTCAGCGAACCGGACAACCCAAGACGCGCCGGTCGCCCCTTCCGCCATCCGCGCCGCCGGCCAGATGTGGACCGATTCTCAGGGCATGCAACCCAACGATCTGCCCCGCGCCCTTGAACTTTCCGAAATCCCCGGTGTGATCGAAGAATTCGCCCAGGCCACCCGCAATGCCATCGAGGCCGGCTTTGACGGCGTCGAACTTCATGCCGCCTCCGGTTATCTCCCCAATCAGTTCCTGAGTTCCGGCGCCAACCAGCGGACCGACGCTTATGGCGGTTCCATCGAGAACCGCATTCGTTTTGTCACGGAGAGCCTCGACGCTATGATCACCGCCGCCGGCTCCCCCGGCAAGGTAGGCATCAAAGTCAGCCCCGGCATGAACTTTAACGACATCCGGTTTGACGACCCGCTGCCCACCCACATCGCGCTCGCGAAGGCCATTGCGCCGAAGAAACTGGCATACCTTCACGTCATGCGCGCGGGTATCGGCGCCGAGACCGCCCTGCGCGAAGCTTATGAGGGTACGTTCCTCGTTGGCGGCGGTTTTCTCAAAGCCGAGGCCGACAAGACACTGGCGGAAGGCCTCGCCGACGCCATCGTTTTCGGCTCAACCTACCTGGCCAATCCGGATCTGGTGAAGCGCTTTCAACTGGACGCCGAACTCAACAAGCCCGATCCGGCCACTTTCTACTCGCCGGGGCCAAAGGGCTACACAGACTATCCGACGCTCGCGTGATTTGTGCATAATGGGCTAAATGAATCCCGGTTGGCAGCCTTATCGTGAACCTCTTAGCGCCACGCTGTTACGGACGGGCGCGATTGCGTTGGTCATCGGTTGCGTACTGGCCCGCATTTCGGGCGGAATTTCCGCCTTGCCCACGGCCATTCTCCTGGGACTCTGGCCATCGTTCGGCGGTCACTGGGTGGAGCTGTGGTTCCTCAACTGGCTGCGGCCACGCCTGTCATCGGGTGCGCTGGTGCAAATTTCGTTTCGGGTCGGAACGTGGTTCGTAGCCGGCGCATGTTTCACCCCCTGCATGCATCTCACGGCGATCACACTCGGTGGCTTTCGGCCCAGACATTGGCCCGCCTGGTGGCTAGGCGGAATCGCCTTCATCGGGATTGAACTTGCGGCGCACATAGCTCTTCGGCTCCGCGGACGACCCAGCTTTTATAACGCGCGGGGATGAAATTTCGGCTATATTGCACGACCCGGTCCGCAATGATCTAATACCTCCATGCCCACTTACGACCGGCGGGACTTTCTCAAACTTGTTCCCGCCTTGGCCGCCGCTGCTTTCCAAACTGCCAGCGCGCAGTCTACCCGGCGGCCCAACATCCTGGTCCTCGTCACCGACGACCACGGCATTGGCGACGTCGGCTGCTACGGCCACCCTGAAGTTCGGACGCCGAATCTGGACCGGCTGGCCGCGTCAGGCGTTCGCTTCACCCAGTGGTACGCCAACGCGCCCATCTGTTCGGCCTCGCGCGCCGCGATCCTGACCGGCAGATATCCCGACCGCACTGGCGTCAAAGGAGCGCTGCCTTCCGAACCTACCTGGGACGTGCCCGGTCTTCGTGCGGACGAAACCACTTTGCCGGAGCGCCTGCGCGCCCTCGGCTACAACACCGCGGCGTTTGGCAAATGGCACCTGGGCAGCGCCCCCGCCAGCCGCCCGATGAATCAGGGCTTCGATAACTTCTTCGGCTGGTATTCCGGCTGGCTGGATGCCTATTCGCATCGTTACTACCAGCTCGGCGGTCCTCCCGGCAAGATCTTCCACGATCTCTGGCGCAATGAAACCGAGGTCTTCGAAGAGCCGACATACATGACGGAACTGCTGGGCCGCGAGGCCCAGGCGCATCTGGTAAAGCAAACCACCAGTCAGCCCTTCTTCATGTATGTGGCCTTCGGTGCGCCGCACTACTCCATGATGGCTCCGAAAAAGTACCTCGACCGATTCCCCGCCAACATGGACCGCGACCGCCGCACGCACCTCGCCATGGTCGCCGCAGTTGACGACGTTATCGGCGCCCTGCTCGATCAACTCAAACAACAGGGCATGGAGAACGACACGATCGTCTTCTTTCAGGCCGATAACGGCGCTACGCGCGAAGTGCGCGCCTCAAGCGATGGCCTGCCCTATCACGGTGGCAGCAACGAACCTTACCGTGGCTGGAAGCAGGGCCTTTTCGATGGAGGCATGCACGTCCCGGCTATTCTGCGCGCGCCAGGTTTTGTCAAGCCGGGCCAGGTGTGGGACCGCCCCGTGATCTCGATGGATCTGACGCCGACGCTGCTCGGTATGGCAGATCCCGCAGGCAAGCCGCCCGCCGCAGTCGACGGCCAAAATATTCTCCCGGTGTTAGCGGGCAAGGCCAAAGAGCACGATTTTCTATTCTGGAGTTTCGAAAAAGGGCGTGCCGTGCGCAACGGCGATTGGAAACTGCTCTACAATCCGCCCCAGTTCCCGGGCGACCCTGTGCCGGAGAAAATCTGGCTATCGAACCTCGAATCCGACCCCGGCGAAAAGAAAAACGTCGCCAGCGCGAATCCCGAACGCGTGAAGGATCTGATGGAGAGGCTCCGCGCCTGGGAGCACAGTGTGGGGTTGACGGAAGCCGAGTAGTTCACTGGCAGTGCATCAAAGGCTGGAACCTCCTCGCCGACTACGGCGCGGCCATTAGCGCCAACGCCATCCGAGCGTCACAGCGGTATGTTGCCATGTTTCTTGCGCGGCATCGTATCCACCTTGGTTTCCAGCATGCGCAGGCTGCGGATCAGGCGCGGCCGTGTTTCCCTGGGCTCAATCACATCATCTACAAAGCCTCGTTCCGCGGCCACGAACGGGCTGGCGAAACGGTCGTTGAAGTCGGCGACTTTCTGGGACCGCAACTCCGCATCACTGCCAGCCAGTTCACGCCGGTAGACGATATTCACAGCACCCTCCGCGCCCATCACCGCAATCTCCGCCGTGGGCCATGCCAGGTTCACGTCAGTCCGAAGGTGCTTCGACCCCATCACGCAATACGCGCCGCCATAAGCCTTGCGCGTAATTACGGTGATCTTCGGTACCGTAGCCTCCGCGTAGGCATAGAGTAGTTTAGCTCCGTGGCGAATGATTCCGCCATATTCCTGAGCAGTGCCCGGAAGAAAACCGGGCACGTCTTCAAACGTGACAATCGGAATATTGAACGCATCACAGAAGCGCACAAAGCGGGCCCCTTTCACCGACGAATCGATATCCAGACAACCGGCCAGGAACGCCGGTTGATTGGCCACAATCCCTACCGGGCGGCCATCCAGCCGCGCAAATCCCACTACGATATTCCTTGCGAAATGCTGGTGCACCTCAAAGAAATCTCCCTCGTCCACAACGCGGTGTATAACGTCCTTCATATCATACGGCTGGTTTGACTCCTGCGGGACGATGCGGTCCAGTTCAGGATCTGCCCGGTCGATGGGGTCCGAGCAGGCGTGGCGCGGAGGATCCTCCCGATTGTTCTGCGGCAGAAAGGTCAGCAACTCCCGGATCATCTGCACACACTCTTTGTCGTCAGCCGCAATGAAATGACCAACGCCGCTCTTCGCGTTGTGTGTCATCGAGCCGCCCAGCTCTTCTTTCGTCACTTCTTCATGGGTTACGGTCCTGATTACATCCGGCCCTGTCACGAACATGTAGCTCGTATCGGCCACCATGAAAATGAAGTCCGTAATCGCCGGCGAATAAACCGCCCCGCCGGCGCAGGGTCCCATGACGGCCGAAATCTGGGGCACCACTCCGCTCGCCAGCGTATTGCGGAGAAAGATATCCGCGTAGCCGCCGAGCGACAGCACGCCTTCCTGAATGCGCGCGCCGCCGGAGTCGTTTAATCCGATAACCGGTGCGCCGGTCTTCAACGCGAGGTCCATCACCTTGCAAATCTTCAGCGCATTGGTTTCCGAGAGCGAACCACCGAACACCGTGAAATCCTGAGCAAATACATAGGCGGGCCGACCGTTGATACGCCCGTGGCCGGTGACCAGCCCGTCGCCGGGAATGACCTGTTGATCCATTCCGAAGTCCCGGCAGCGATGCTCAACCAGCTTGTCCATTTCCTCGAAACTGCCTTCATCGAGCAGCAATTCGATACGTTCCCGAACGGCCAGCTTTCCCTCACGATGTTGCCGTTCGCGGCGCTCGCTTCCTCCGCCTTCTTCAGCGGCAGCATGACGACGGCGGAGTTCTTCCAGACGATTCATAAAACCTAAGTTATCAGTTGTCCGGCTGTCAGTTGTCAGTTCTCAGTTTGGACTCGGGCAACGGGCGGGATTGCACAAACCCTGGAGACTGATAACTGATAACTGACGACTGATAACTCTTTGGATCATTGACGGAAGATGCTACCTGCCTCGTAATAAGAGGTATATGTTATCTGCCCGTTTCCAGGGACATCTCGCTCTTACTTTCGTGCTGGCTTCGATCTCGGCCGGGGTCGCTTCGGCCAGTGCGCCGGTGTTCGGCTCCGTCACGGCTATCGGTGGATCGGCCTCCGACATCGCTCTCGACGAGACCCGCGGCGTTCTCTACATCGCCGACTTCGGCGCGCATGTCATTGACGTCATGTCGACAGTGGATAATTCGATCCACACTTCCATCAACGTCGCTCCCTTTCCCGGCGCAATCGCCATGTCCGCGGATGCCCAGTTTCTCGTCGTCGCACATTACTGTGGAGGCTCGACGGCCCAGATCTTACCCGCCTGCACGAACCAAATCACTTCCATCAACCTGGGCACCTACACGCAGCAGGTCTACACGCTTGCCAGCGCACCTTTGGGCGTCGCGTTCCTGGGAAGCGGACAGGCCCTGATCGTAACAACAAGCGCCTTCTACTCCTTCGATCCGGTGTACGGACTGATCAAACAGGTTGCGACCATCGCCAACGCTGCGCAAAGCCTGCCGGTTCAGTTTGCGACGTTTCCGGGCCAGATCATTCAGGCAGCCCTGGCGACTTCAGGCGACGGCACCACCATCTGGGGTATTGCCAACGCCGGTTCTGCAAGCCAGCTCATTTTTCAGTACAGCGGCCCGAATGCCATGAGTTTCGAAGTCTATGTCACTTCACCCGCCATGCTCCCGCGTCTCAGCGTTTCCGTCGACGGCTCTTTTGCCATGGTCAGTCATTCGTTGATCGGCCCGAATGGTGTGCTGAAGGGCCGCTATCCGGTAATCCAATCCTCCACCACTGTCACCGGCGTAGCGCTGGACTCCGCCGATAACGTGATCTACGCGCAACTTCCGGATGCGAACCAGCCGACGTCAATCGGCGGCGCTTCCGCGTTGCCCTCCGCCATGGTCATTATGGACGCCGACAATCTCACCTTCCGCGACCGCGTCTCAATCCCCGAGGACATGATCGGCCGCGCCGTGCTCAACGCTGCCAATACGATGATGTACGTGGTCTCGGAAAGCGGTGTGATGATTCTCCCTGTCGGGCAACTGAATTCGTACCCTCGTCTTGCCTCCGCTCAGGAAGACGTCCTGGTCACCACCAACTTCTGCAACACCGGCATCCTGACTCAGAGCTTCGCCATCACCGACCCGGGTGGCGGCAATACCGATTTCAAGGTCACCACGACTCAGTCCGGCGTCACTATACTGCCTTCCTCAGGTGTCACGCCCGCAACCGTCCAGGTGCTGGTTGACCCTACGGTGCTGCCCGGTTCCGGCGGAACGACCGCCATTACGCTATCCATCTCCTCCAAAAGCGCCGTGAATTGGCCCAAACCGGTTCGCCTGCTGGTCAACAATCCCGACCCCAGCCAGCGAGGCACTGTAATCGATCAGCCCGGTGTACTTACCGATATCCTTCCGGACCCGACGCGCAATGTGATTTACGTCCTTCGTCAGGACATGAATCAGCTGATCGTCCTGGACGGCGGGACGCTGAATCCGATCACCACCCTCCGCACCGCCACCTCGCCGACGATGATGGCCGAGACGAGCGATGGAAAATTCCTCCTCGTGGGTCACGACGATTCCGAGTTGGTCACCGTGTACGATCTGACGGCACTGCAAGCCGTGAACCCCATAGTCATGCCGGGCGGCCATTACGTCCGGTCCATCGCCATATCCAATAATTCAATCCTGGCACTGGCGCGCAGTGAACTGGGAGGCACCCCGGCGGTGCTCGACAGTATCAATCTCCTGGGAGGTACTGCTTCGCCGTTGACTTCTCTGGGGCAGTACATCAACGGTGTTTCGGCACAGGGCATCCTGACCGCGTCTCCGAGCGGCGCCAATATTCTCTATGCCTCGCCGGATGGTACCGTCGCACTGTACACGTCCGCCGCTGGTCATTTCGTCAATTCCCGTCACGATCTCACGTCCCTGTCGGGAGCCCTGGCGGCATCGGACTTCGGCCTGTTCGTCGCCGGTAACTCGATCCTGAATTCATCGCTCGTCCCCGCAGGGCAGGTCAACTCATCGGGATTTCCCAGTTCGGGCGCCACCTTTGTTGGGGAGACTGCCTACGTGGCTTCGGCGGCATCGGCTGCGGCTCCCGGCGACATGCTTCAGGTCTACTCGCCGGGCAACTCGGTCAGCCCCCAAATCGTCTCCGTCAGTCCTGTGACCATGTCCGAGGCCCCCGTGCTGCCATCCACCAGCGGCGTCAAAGTGTCAAACGGGTTTGGAGCCTATGGATCGGGAACTTACAGCAGCCACTCGCCCATGAGCTTCACCCGAACCGTCGCTCCACTTCCCTCCACGGGTGGCGTAGCACTCCTGACTACTTCCGGCCTGACTGTGCTGGCCTCCACCTATGCGTCAAACCTGGTTACGCCGGCCATCAGCGCCATTACGAGCGCCGCGGACGGCACTAAGCCCGTCGCCCCGGGAAGCCTGGTCAGCATCTACGGCCAGAACCTGAGTGCAGTCAACTTCACAGCCACCACCCTGCCGTTGTCCACCGGAATGGGGAACGCCTGCATGGCTCTGAATGGCGCGCCCATTCCGCTGCTCTACGTCTCCTCAACGCAGATCAACGCCCAGCTCCCCTATAACGCGATCGGCAATCAGACGCTCACCATTCACTCACCGGGCGGCGTCAGCAGCAACTACCTGTTTACTATCCAACCCACCGCCCCCAGCGTGTTCGTCGGCAATGTGGGCGGTACCCAGGTCGCCACGATCGTTCGCGCGGATAACGGTCAGTTGGTCACCCCGACGAATCCCATTCACCCCAAAGACACCGTGATTGTTTACCTCAACGGCATGGGGCAAACCAACCCGGCGGTGAAAGCCGGACAGCCGGCACCGGCAAGTCCGCTTGCCTGGGCCGCCATTTCGCCCAACGTGACGCTAGGCGGAACGGCGCTGTCAGTGAGTTACGCGGGCCTGGTGCCCGGAGAAGTCGGTCTATATCAAATCAACGCAACGGTTCCATCGACGGTACCCACCGGACTCTCGATCCCGTTCGCGATCAGTCAGGGCGGAGCGGTGACGACGGTGGATCTCCGGGTAGTCAATTAAACGATCGAATAAGGACAACACAAGACATGAAAATCTCGGCACTCGCGATTCTGGCAGTTCTCACCATCGGCACCGCCTCCGCACAGCAGTGGGAGTTCGGCGCGACCGGCGGCGGAGGCTTGTTCAACAATGTTTCGGCCTCCGGCGCCGCCGCTGCCGCAACCGCTGGCTTTGCGCCTGGCTTTGCCACCGGCGTCTTTGTGGGACAGGACATCTTCACCCACTTTACGGGCGAAATCCGCTATGAGTACATGCAGAGCGATCTGAAGCTCTCTTCGGGAGGGCAAACGGCGCAGTTCAACGGCTTAGCGCACGTGCTCCACTACGACATGGTCTATCACTTCAATACCTCGAAATCGCGCGTCCAGTTCTATGGCGCATTGGGCGGCGGCGTCAAAGCCTTCTTCGGCACTGGCACCGAAGAGGCCTTTCAGCCCCTCAGCCAGTATGGGTATTTCACCAAGACCAACTCGATCATGCCGATGGGTACGGTCGCCGCCGGAGTGACATACCGTATTGGACAGAACCTGTCGCTGCGCACCGAAATTCGCGACTACGTCACCGGCTTTCCGACCGCCGTGCTAACTCCCGCGCCGGGCGTGAGGTACGGTTCCATCCTGCACGACGTTGTGCCGATGGTCAGCATCGTCTACGAGAAATAATCCCCTGTGGCGTGGGGCTTCCGCCGTATTGCCCAGGGCGACCGGACACGCGGCGATAGCCGCGTTCTGCCATTGTTAGCACCACAATTCCGACGTTTATCCATCGCATTTCCGGAGTGTTGCGCAGATACTCCTCGGCGCTCTTCCTGGCGTGCCAGGCGCGCCAGGTGCAGTACCGTGCGGGGCAGGTTTCCAACCTGCGGGCTGGTTTTCAACCGGCCCGGTCGGGCGCATCTCGGCCCGCCTCGACCCCGCGCCCAGCCACAGCACCAACTTCCGATTACGCTGCGGATTCCCGCTCCCCGCGCCGCAGATAATCGTCGTCCTTCGTCAGCCAGTCTGTCCGGACAGGCGAAAAGACGTCGAGATCCAGCGTGTCTTCAAGCGCAATCGCCCGGTGCGGAACGTTCGACGGAATATGCATCTCATTGGTCGCGAAGTATGAGACGGAGCCCGCGCCCGCCCGATCCAGCCGTCCCTCCACGCTCGCCTCAATCGTGCCCTCCACAATCACGATGATCTCTTCATGGACATGCTTGTGCGGCGGATGCGATATTTCGCCGGGCCCCAGTATCGTCTCGTGCATTTCCAGATTGAACCCCGTGTGAGTGGTGCCCAGAAATATCTTCCGGCCTTTCTTCTTATCGTCTCCGGTATACCGCGTCTTTGCTCAAAAAGACCTGCGCCACCATCGCCTTTTCGCCGGTGAAAACTCTCCGCGATATCACGTCGCTCATGGTTTCGAGCGGCACGTCTTCCCACTTGCTGTGTCTGTGATCCATGACGGTGATTGTATTTCAGGCCGCGTCGGCGCGCAGTTCCAGCACGTAATAGCGGCACGGCGTAGTGCCCACATTGCGAAAATTAACTGAAGGGCGCGCTGAAGTTCGAGTTGCAGGGGCGCGAGGTTACGGTGCATGCGGGGGAGGTGCTGTTTAGTGCCGCTGCACCATCACGAGAGCGAGCAGATTACGTACATAAGGAGGCCTAAATCTCTGCGGGAAATATTCATCGGAATTCTGCTCTCTCCTGACAAGTCAGTGTATATTGTGGAGGGTGGCGAACAGCAATCGCGCCCCGGGGAGAAGTCCGAAAGATGCCGGTTTCATTGCGTGACAAAGTAGTGTTGGTAGTTGGAGCTTCGAGCGGTATAGGCCGTGCTTCCGCGGCCCTGTTTGCCGGGGAAGGCGCCCATGTCGTGGCGGCGGCGCGGCGAGAGCATCGTCTCATCGAACTGCGCGATGAGATGAAAACCGAGGGGCATTCCATCCATATCCACGTCAGCGACGCTTCAAAGGCTTCCGACATGGAAGCCCTGGTGCAATACACCCACAAGCATCTGGGCAAGATCGATTTCCTCGTGTACGTCAGCGGCACGAACGTCCCGAACCGCGCGATGTCGCGCCTCGACGTCGCCACCTGGGACAAGGTGCTCGACGTAAACCTGAACGGCGCTTATTACGTCACGCAGGCTGCCCTGCCCTCCATGCGCGAAGCGCGTAGCGGTTACCTGATTTACGTCTCATCCATCTCCGGCCTGCTGCCCGACGTTTCCGGCGCGGCCTATCAGGCGGCGAAACGCGGAGTAGTCGGCCTCGCACACGCCATTCGCGTGGAAGAAAAGGAGAATGGCATCCGAACCTGCGTGATTTGTCCGGGCCTTGTGGACACCGAGATTCTGGAAAACCGCCCGGTGAAACCATCGGCGGATGTCATGCGCCACGCGCTGCAATCCGAGGACATTGCGGAAGCGATTCTGGCAGTCGCGAAGTTACCCGAACGGGCCGTGGTACCGGAAATACAGATTCTCCCGACATATCTCTGAGAAGCTCCACCCCACCGACAAAGCGTCGATACATTAAATTTCATTCGAGAGTGACTACGCAAGCGCACTTCCTTACGTCAACAGGAATATGAATCGCCCGGGAACTATCGTCCTTCTTGCTGCGGCGCTGTCCACAGCGGCGATCGCCCAGTGGAAGCACTTCGGTGATGCGGCTTCGCCAACCGTACCATCGCTGGCGCGCGACATGGTTGCCGCCCACAATGCCGTCCGTGTCCGTGTGGGCTCGGCGCCTCTGACTTGGTCCGATCAACTCGCCGGGGTAGCGCAGAAATGGGCCGATCACTTGCTGGCCAGCGGCCAGTTCTCCCACAGCCATAACCCGAATTTTGGCGAAAACCTCTTCGAAATTAACGGCGCGCCTGCCACGGTTGACAGAGTCGTCAAAGATTGGGCCGACGAAGCGCGGGATTACGACTACACGCTCAACACCTGCCGCGCCGTATGCGGGCACTATACGCAGATCGTCTGGAGCACCACCAAAGAAGTTGGCTGCGCGGTGGCGCGCGGCGGCCGGAGTGAGATCTGGGTCTGTAACTATAACCCGCCCGGCAACTACGTCGGCCAAAAGCCCTACTAATCCCTTGAGCGGCCGGTTTCCAACCAGCACCTGGAGTTTCCACATTTGAGACGACAGCCCGTGCGTGCCAGGTAGCACATGCTTCAGCTTGTGGGTCGAGCAAAGCTCGGCGGCTAGCCCCACTCCCCAACACCCACCCCAAAATGGGATGATCAAATTGTGGACATCCCCGTCTTTCGCAACGAACCATACACCGACTTCACCGTTCCCGCCCACCGCGCCGCCATGGAGACCGCGCTGGCGAAAGCACGCGCCCAAATCGGCCGCCAATACAACCTGATCGTGGCAGGTGAGCGCATCACCACAGGGGACAAGCTCATCTCCACGAACCCCGCCAATCCTGCCGAAGTTATCGGCCTCCACTCGAAGGCCACTTCCGAACAGGCCGCCCGGGCAGTAGAAACCGCGCATGCCAACTTCCCGTCTTGGAGCCGCGTCTCCGCTCATACCCGCATCGCCGCCCTTCTCCGCACCGCCACCCTGCTCCGCGAGCGCAAGTTCGAGTTCAACGCATGGCTCGTCCTCGAAGCTGGAAAAACCTGGATCGAAGCTGAAGCCGAAACCGCCGAGGCCATCGATTTCTGCGAATACTACGCCCGCGAAATGGCTCGGCTCGATGGCCCACACCCCGTCGTGCAACTGTCCGGCGAGCGCGGCGAACTTCGTTATCTCGCCCTTGGCGCAGGCGTAGTCATCCCGCCGTGGAACTTCCCTCTCGCCATCCTCTGCGGCATGACGGTCGCCGCGCTGGTCGCCGGCAACACTGTCGTCATCAAGCCTTCGAGCGAAACCCCGACCATCGGCGCCATCTTCGCCGAAACTCTCCTCGAGGCGGGTTTTCCTCCGGAGTCATTCTCCTTCCTGCCCGGCAGCGGCGGCGCCATCGGCGACGTCCTGGTGCAGCACACGAAGACCCGTTTCATCTCGTTCACCGGCTCACGCGATGTTGGCCTCCGTATCAACGAACTCGCGGCGCGCCCCCAATCCGGGCAGATCTGGATCAAGCGCGTGATCGCCGAAATGGGCGGCAAGGACGCTATTGCCGTCGATGAGGATTGCGATCTTGACTCCGCCGTTCAGGGCGTTGTCGCGTCAGCCTTCGGCTACCAGGGCCAAAAATGTTCCGCCTGCTCCCGCGCCATCGTTCACGAAGGCGTTTACGACGCGTTCCTCGATAGGCTCAAGCCGCGCGTGGAAGCCATCGCCACCGGTTCCCCCGAAGACCCCGCCTTCGCCATGGGCCCCGTGATCAGCGCGGGCGCGAAGCGAACCATTCAGGACTACATCGCGATCGGCAAAACCGAAGGGCGCGTACTCGTCGGCGATTCAGCAGTCCCCGCCATCGGCCACTACATCCCACCCACCGTCATCGCGGACGTCGCATCAACCGCACGTATATTTCAGGAAGAAATCTTCGGGCCGGTCCTCGCCGTCACGAAGGCGCGGGATTTCGACCACGCTCTCGCGCTAGCCAACGATTCCCCTTACGGCCTCACCGGCGCCGTTTACTCACACAATCCGGACCACATCGCACAGGCGCGCACGGACTTCTTTGCCGGCAACCTCTACATCAACCGGAAGTGCACCGGTGCCATGGTCGGAGCCCATCCCTTTGGTGGTTTCAACATGTCGGGCACGGATTCGAAAG
>Ga0302319_10018863_pt1 | contig 12553 bp, 10 predicted proteins | sample Bog_T0_2_FD_203319 | JGI IMG/M metagenome (GOLD analysis project Ga0302319, IMG submission 203319) | Peat permafrost microbial communities from Stordalen Mire near Abisko, Sweden - Bog_T0_2 | ecosystem: Environmental > Terrestrial > Soil > Wetlands > Peat | place: Sweden: Abisko, Stordalen Mire... | reverse complement strand
GCCGGGCATCGAAACATGGAAGGGCAGCGAACCAGTCGCCGGCGGCGGCTCCACCTGGCTCACCGGCTCTTACGACGCTTCGTCCGACACGCTTTACTGGAGTACCGGCAATCCCTACCCCGACAGCAACGACCGCGACCGTGCCGGCGATAACCTCTACACCGACTGCGTCCTCGCTCTCGACCGCAAGACCGGCGTCGTCAAATGGTACTACCAGTTCACGCCCCACGACCTGAAAGATCGCGACGCCACCGAGCCCAACGTCCTGGTCGACACGGTGTATAAAGGAGCGTCGGCCAAATTACTGCTCCACGCCGATCGCAACGGCTTCTTCTACGTGCTCGACCGGACCACCGGCGAAGTGCTGCTCGGCAAGTCCTTCCTGCGCCGCAACGACTGGGCTTCCGGGATCGCGCCCGATGGCCGGCCGGTCGTCACCGATCCGCGTGGCTGCCCCAGCGATGCCTCCAACTGGGACTCAACCGCTTACTCGCCCGACACGCATCTCTACTACTTCATGGCGCTCGAAGAATGCACCGGCAAGCCTACCGGTTATCCCGATCAGACCGGGCAGCGTTTCCTGCGCGCCGTCAACATCGAGACCGGCGAGATCGTTTGGGAAGTTCCACAGCCCGGACCCGCGCGCGCCAAGACATGGAGCGGCGTTCTTGCCACAGCCGGCGGCGTGATTTTCTACGGTCAGCCCAACGGAGGCTTCGCGTCTGTGGATCAGCGCGACGGCAAAGCCCTTTGGCAGTTTCCCACCAACGTTCGCATGAAAGCCTCCCCGATGACGTTTTCGATAGGTGGCAATCAGTACATCGCTGTAGCCGCGGGGCCGAATATATTATGCTTCGGTCTGTGAAGGAGAATATGGAACACCGAACATCCGAACGGTTTTCGCGGCGCACTTTGCTTGCCGGAGCGGGCCTGCTTCTTGGCGACTTCGGCCCGGCGCCCGCGGCCACTCCAGGCAAGCTGAAGGTCGCCATCTTTTCCAAACATCTGCAGTTCGTGCAGGGCGACGAACTGGCGCGAACCGCCGCGGAGATTGGTTTCGATACAGTCGACATCACCGTGCGCAAGGGCGGCCATATCGAGCCGGAGCGCGTCCGTCAGGAACTGCCCGGGCTTGTCGAAATCATCCGCAAGCACGGCCTTGAAGTCCCGATGATCACCACCGACATCGTTGACACCGCGACGCCTTTTGCCGAAGACATCCTGCGAACCATGGCCGATCTCGGCATTCGCCATTACCGCTGGGGCGGTTTCAGGTATGCGGGTAACACGCCGATTGTCGCGCAACTCGAAGCGCTCAAGCCACGCGTCGCGAAACTGGCCGCGCTCAACGCGCGTTATCAGGCCTGCGCCATGTACCACACGCATTCCGGAGTCGACCTGGTCGGCGCATCCTCTTGGGATCTCCACATCCTGCTCGATGGCGTGGACCCGAACGCCGCCGCCGTAAACTTCGACATCGGCCATGCCACGGTGGAGGGCGGACTCGGCGGGTGGATCAACAATTTCCGCATCACGCAGGATCATCTGCGAGGCATCGCCGTCAAGGATTTCGTCTGGGGCAAGGATACGAAGGGCAGTTGGCAACCGCAGTGGAAGCCGCTCGGCGAGGGGATGGTGCGGTTCCCCCAGTTCTTCCGCATGGTCGCGGCATCGGGCTTCAACGGCCCGCTGCAAATGCACTTTGAGTACGAAATGGGTAGCCCGGCCGAAACCATGGCATTCATGAAACGAGACCTGGCCACACTGCGCGGTTACCTCGCGCAAGCCAGCCTGTGATCATGCAAAGGCGCGAATTTCTGGCGATGCCTGCCCTTCTGTTAGCAGCCCGATCCACCGACGCGCGCATCGACCATCTCTCCACCACTTTCGAAGACTTCACTTACCGGACACCGTATAAGTTCGGAGGCAAGGAAGTCGATCACGTCACCGTTCTGAACGTCCGTTGCCGTCTGAGTCTGAAAACCGGCAAGACGGCGGAGGGCTTCGCGTCCATGCCCCTCGGAAATGTGTGGTCGTTTCCCGCGTCTGGAGTCGCGTACGACACTACGCTTCAAGCGATGAAGGTGTTGGCGCAGCGTATCTCGGCCATCACTAAAAACTTCCGTGAATACGCCCATCCTCTGGACGTAAACCACCTCCTGGAGCCCGAGTACCTGAAAGCTGCGTCGGATGTCTCGCGCGAACTGAAGCTTCCCCAGCCCATTCCGAAGCTCTGCACTCTCGTCACCGCAAGCCCCGTCGATGCGGCCTTGCACGATGCCTTCGGCAAGCTGCACGGTCGCAACAGCTTCAACGCCGCCGGAAAAGAGTTCGTCCGCTTCGACCTTTCTCACTATCTGAACGGCGAGTTTCGCGGTGAATATCTGGACCAATACATCGCGCGCGAACCAGCCAGGAAGATCCGCATGTACCACTCCGCGGGCGCTTCCGATCCGTTAACCGCTGCCGATATCCGTAAGCCGATCGGCGACGGACTCCCCGAGACTCTCGAAGACTGGATCCCGTACAGCGGCGTAACGGCCATCAAGATCAAGCTCAACGGCAACGACCTCGCGTGGGACGTCGACCGCGTGGCGTCCATCCACCAGGTCGCCACCGCCGCGCAAGCGAAGCGCGGCTTCAAAGACTGGATCTGTTCGCTCGACTTCAACGAGCGCTGCCCGAACGTGCAATACCTGCTGGATTTCGATCGCAAACTCAGCGCGAAGGCGTCCGACGCGTTCCAGCGCGTGCAGTACATCGAGCAGCCGACAGCCCGCGATCTCGCATCGGATCGCGCCAACACCATGTTTGAAGCCGCGAAACTGCGGCCGGTGGTGATCGACGAATCGCTGACCGGTCTCGATGCTCTTCTGCTCGCGCGCGAAATGGGATACACCGGCGTCGCTCTCAAAGCCTGCAAAGGGCAGTCGCAAACTCTCTTGCTGGCCGCCGCCGCGCAGAAGTACAAAATGTTCCGCTGCGTGCAGGACCTGACTTGCCCCGGCGCCGCCCTTGTCCAATCGGCCGGGATCGCCGCGCACATCCCCGGCGTTTCCGCGCTGGAGGCGAATGCGCGCGAATACGTGCCCTCGGCCAGCCGCGGCTGGGAAAAACGCTTTCCGGGAATCTTCGATGTCCGTGACGGATACCTGGACACTGCTGAGTTGAGCGGCCCTGGCCTCGGAACCAGTTGACGAACTCCCGCAGGCAACTGCCGCACCAATGTGATGTTCACCCACACGAACCACGCGTAAACCGTGGTGGATAACACCACACCGCGCACTCTCCGGGATCGCGTCGGGATATTGACGGCGCCCGCACCGACGTGGGTCGGCCGCGGACCTGGGTATCCGCCCCACAAAAAACCACCGCTTGCCACCGGCGATCACGAGCGGCGAGGAAGGTCAGAGAACCGTATCTTCGGCAATGGCGTCGTTCCCGAAAATGGCGCGAATCAGGTCGCGTCCGGCTTCGTCCTTTTCCGTTGGGTCCTGCTCCTTCAGAAAGCTTGCATAGGTGGTCTGAAGCTTGTCCCGGTCACGTTTCGTTGTCGTCAGAATCCCGCTCGGTGAAGCGACCTGATGGAAAACCAGTTGGACGTGTATGAGGGTGTATTCACCACTCGTGAACTGACCACGAATGTCGGACCAGCGTTACGATAATTAACAACGCCATGCTGGAAGTCTTGTCGAGAATCGGAGTGCGGACATCGGTCATTGCGCTGCTTACACTCTCGCCTTTGTTTGGTCAGACAAGCGCAAATAAGGTGATCAAGACCACGCTGTGCCAACTGATCAGTGACCCACAACAGTTCAACGGCAAGTTGGTCGAGATTCGGAGCGAATTCGTTTCCCGCTTTCAGTGGGAAGGGTTCGTGGATGAAACCTGTTCGGCCAGGATTCAGGCCGGTGCCCACTACTTTCTTGACCATTTGATGATGCAACAGGGGCAATACGCATTCACCACCCTTGACGACGACAACACGCATCCAGAACGATTGGAGTGGAAGCCTATTGAACCTCTTCGCTCCGTCCACCTCAAGATCGACGGGAATTACAAGAAGTTCCGACAGTACGCCGATGCGAAGTTCAAATGGCCTGATGGAGGCGTATGCCAGGAGTGTCCCCTGGAACGGATTTTCGTTACCGCCGACGCACGGTTCGACTACTTCGAGACGCAGACCATTTCTGTGAGAGCGAACCCGCAAACGAAGGCTCTCCACTATTCAGCCGGAGATGATCCGAATGCGCCCTTGGGATGGCTGGTACTGCAATCGGTGTTAGACGTGTCCGCAAGGTCCGTGAACCCTTCTGTCTACTCCAACCAGAAGCCCCGGAATGTGTCACTTGAGGAAGCGCATGAGTTGGTGAAGGCATTCCAAAAGGATCATGGCGAGGGCAGCTATGCACTCGACAAATACGAAGTCAAGGAGTATCCGGGATTCGAGTTTTTCCAGGCAGTTCCCGACCCTCCAAGTGGCCGCATTCACTATCCCGTTGATCTCAGAACTGGCGAAGTCTGGGATGAGGGTTCCTGCGAGAAGTTGGCTTCGCCTTCACTGAAGAAGCTGCAAAGCGCAATCCGCAATCGTATCGGCCTGACCGCCGATGAGTACCGAACACTTGGACGCCCGGGTCCATTTTGCGAACAGTGAACTCTTGGCGAGAACTTCAATTGGTTGCTTCCCATCGGAAGTTAAGGTGCTGGTTGACGGCCAAGGGAACGGGACCGGTACCAGTTCCCCTTTTTTGACTCGCTATCGCCTTGATTCTATTGGGTTCTAAATTTAAATGATAATCCCTGGCCTCTTGTTCGGCACGAACACCGCGCTCGGCCAGAGTCACGAGGGCGCGGCTGACCGTTAGATGACGTTCTCTCGCCACTCGACGAACCTCAATGGCAAGCGGCGCCGGGATGCTCACGCTCTGGCGAATCGCTGTGGCTTTGTGCCGTTTGGAATGCGGTTTAGTCGTGGCGGCCATGTGTTCTCAGTCTAATGTATCTTCGCGGTCTTCGCAGTGGGAGTTGTCGCGCGGAGCACGGATTTTTCGGCTCCTGGACGGCCCGACGTGGGCATCGGCCCCACAAAAAACGGCAAATCTAATCTCCGATAAACACCGAAACCCCGCCCGGCGCCACCGTAAACCGGTCCATGCGGAACCCCAGCTCGAACCACTGATTGACCTTCACATCCGGGAACGTCGGCCGCAGCCAGTTCTGGATCAGGAAATCGAGCGCCGCACCTTCAATGGGCACGCCGGACACTTCCACGCGCTCCACATCGACGCGGGCACGCCGGTTGCCGGACTCGAACCGTGCCGTCACCGTCACCTGCCTCTCGCCGGCGAAGAGGTTCCGCTCGATCCAGCCCGGGTCCTCGTGCGTAGCCGCCTGACGAAGTTTCAGAAAATCGATCAGCAGCGAGCCGGTGGCGCCACTTGCGGTCAATTGAAGCCTGACGTTGCGTGCCGCGCCCGGCGCATAGAGGCGCGCCTCGTCGGCGGCCCACGCGTTGAGTTCCGCCGCCGACAGGTCCACGCGCGAGCCCGCGGGGAGTTTGCCGGTTTCGATGCGGGCGAACTTCTCGTGCGCGATGTCGGCCGTCGATGTCGCGGCAGGCAGGAGCAGCAGCCCCGCCGTCAGCCCCCCGAGAACAGCCCAACGCAAGCACATCGTCATCCACAACCATCACAACATGCCGCACCCGGCGCGTGGTGGAATGGTATTTGTCCGAGCCCACGCCGGTCATTACCGTCCGCACGGCCACAGAGCGCGATTATCCGGCCATCGCCCGCATCCAGCAGGCCTCGCCGGAAGCGGCGCAATGGCCGGTGGGCGATTATTCCGGCTTCCGCGTCCTGCTGGCCCTGTTGCCCGCCGAGCGAGGTCCGGTCCCGGCCGGATTCTGTGCATGGCGCCAGTCGACGCCCGAAGAAGCGGAACTGCTGAACCTTGCAGTCGAACCCGGCAGCCGCCGGCGCGGCGTCGCGTCGTCTCTGCTGGACGCGCTGGCGCGGGAGGCCGGCGGCGATTTGTTCCTGGAAGTAGCTGCAACGAATCGGCCCGCGATCTCCCTCTATGAACACCACGGCTGGGTGAAAAACGGCGTCCGGAAGGGATATTACGGCCACGGAAATGGAAACGCTATTGTCATGCAAAAGAGACCGTGATAAAGTCCTGGTAGACGGCGGATTGCTCCGCCGCACTTCAAAAGTGAAGTGAAGCTACCCACCGGGCCAGGTAGTTCCGCAAGCGGCTCGGCGAGGCAACTCCACTCTAAGGAGAGATGCCGATGGACAAGGCGATTCAGGAAGAACTTAAAGCGCATCTGATGCAGACGAATGAAACCTATCGCAACCTCATGAACCAGCATCACGAGTACGACGTGCTCGTGGAACAACTGGAACGAAAGCCGGCACTTACGGCCGATGAGGAAATCGAGGAACATCGTCTGAAAAAACTCAAGCTCCAGCTGAAAGACCAGATGGAGCAGATCGTGAGCGAGTACAGGCTGCAACAAGTCAGTTGAAGTCCGTCAGGTGCGCTGTCAGCATCGGGAAAAAAACAAGGCCCGGCCCGGTTTCGAACCGGCCGGGCTTTTCCTTTTTGACGGCTGTCCGCGACTCTGGCGGCCGCCCGCGACGTCAACGCGCCGCCGGAATCAGCTCCAGCGCCTTCACGCCCGTGGCAATAAACTGCACCGCCAGCGCCGTGATCAGCATCCCCATGATGCGCGTCAGAATGTGGATGCCCGTTTCGCTCATGCGCTTCCGCACCCGGTCCGCGCCGGCGAGCACAAAGTAGGACGCCAGCGCCGTCAGCGCGATCGCGGCATAAACCGCCACCATCTCCCACCAGTGCGATGCCTGGCCGATCAGCACCACCACAGTAGAGATCGAGCCCGGTCCGGCCAGCATCGGCATTCCCAGAGGGACGATCCCCGCATCGCTTTTCTCCGTCGCCTCTTCCACCTCGCCCGGCGCTTCCTTGGTGCCCGACCTGCGCGCCTGCACCATATCCAGACCGACCAGCAACAGGATAATGCCGCCCGCAACCTGAAACGCGGGCAACGTGATGCCCAGCAGCCGGAACAGCAAAGTACCCGCGCCGGAAAATCCGGCGAGCACGAAGAAGCATGTCAGGGCGGCGGTTCGTGCCATGCGCGCCCTGTCTCCGGGAGCCGCGTCGGCGGTCATATACAGAAAGACCGGGATCGTCGCAAAAGGGTCCACCAGAAAGAACAGCGAACTGAAAGCGAACACCCCGAGTTGCAGAACGGAAAACAGCTGCGGCAGGTTCATCGTTTTCCCGTCCGCTAATCGCCGCCCGCCGGCGACTCCGCCTCGCGCAGCGCCCGCGCCACTTCCGGATGCTTCTCGAAATCGTCGAATCCGGACAGAATCAGGTGCCGGAAGAGTCCGCGAAACGGCGGCACAACCGCCGCGATTTCGGCCTCTACCTGCTGCTGTTCCGGTTCGCGGACGTGCCAGGCCCAGCTCTGCTTCCCGGAGTGGCCGTAGCCCTGAATCGTCTGTTCAAACAGAGCCGTCGCCATCCGTACGGCCTCCTGATCGCGCAACCCCGAGGCCCTGAGCAGGGTGGCTGCGCGGTTGACCAGCGGCGTCAGCGCGCTGGTCGCCAGAGTGACCGCGGCGTTGAACATGTCTCCGGCGCCGGGCGCTATCTCGACGGCTTTAAGACGCAAATCGTCCGCGATCCTGTGGGCGAACGCAAGCGCGAACGGCGTGCCCTCCACCATGATGCTGCCCGCCAGGCCGAACTGCCGCACCACGGCGGTATTCGCGCCCAGCAGATGAAACCGCTTCAGCAGAACCCCGCGTGGTTTGCAGTCGCAGAAAACCAGCGCCTTGCCTTTCCAGTCGATGCGCGCGGCTTCGAGCAGCCGTCCGAGGGGACAAACCTGATCGGACGGTGCGTGAAACAGCACAACCTGCACTTGGTCGAGTTCGTCGGCACTCCGCGCGGCGTGTCCGGCGCGCAGCGAATTCGCCATCCGGCTCGCCACCCGGAAAGAGACGCCCGCGACGGGGCCGATCTGCCGCGCCTTACGCGGAAGCTGGCCGATGAGGCTCTTGCTCAGAGCCCCCGCGCCCATGACGCCGTATTCAGCCGGGGATGCCAATGCCCGCAACATCTTTAATTCTCAGTTGCTTGATTCTATCCCGAAGCTGCGCGGCCTTTTCAAATTCGAATTTCCGCGCCGCCTCCCGCATCCCCCGCTCCAGTTCGTCGATCAGCTTCTCGCGCTCGGCGGGCGGCAAATCCACGTCCGCTTCGGTCTCGTCGGGAACGGTCACGTAATCGCCCTCGGCAATGGCGATGAGTGTCATGTCGATCGGCTTGATGATGGATTGCGGCGTAATATCGTTCTCTTCGTTGTAGCGTTTCTGCGTGGCGCGACGCCGGTTAGTCTCGTCGATCGCCCTTTTCATGGAATCGGTCATGACATCCGCGTAGAGGATGGCCCGCCCTTCCAGATGCCGCGCGGCCCGTCCCATCGTCTGGATAAGCGATCCGGCCGATCGCAGGAAGCCTTCCTTATCGGCGTCGAGAATCGCCACCAGAGAGACTTCCGGCAGATCCAGACCTTCGCGCAGCAGGTTGATGCCGATGAGAACGTCGTGTTCTCCCCGGCGCAGATCGCGCAGGATCTTGATGCGGTCGAGCGTGCTGACCTCGGAATGGAGGTAGTTGCACTTGACGCCGGCTTCCGCGTAGTATTCCGACAGATCTTCGGCCATGCGCTTGGTCAGCGTTGTGACCAGCACCCTTTGATTTCTGGCGGTCCGCAGACGAATCTCGTGCAGCAAATCGTCCACCTGGCCGCGAATGGGCCGGATCTCGACTTCCGGATCGAGCAGGCCTGTCGGACGAATAATCTGCTCCACCACCGCGCCGCACGACTTCGTCAGCTCGTACGGTCCCGGCGTCGCCGAAACGTAGACCACCTGGTTGACGCGGTGTTCGAACTCTTCGAACGTCAGCGGGCGGTTATCCAGCGCGCTCGGCATGCGGAATCCGTGAGCCACCAGAACCTCTTTGCGCGACCGGTCGCCATGATACATGCCGTTCAGCTGGGGAATCGTCTGGTGGCTTTCGTCGATGAACATCAGCGAATCGTGCGGCAGGTAATCGAGCAGCGTGGGCGGCGCCTCACCCGGCAAACGCCCGGAAAAATGGCGCGAGTAATTCTCGATTCCGTGGCAATATCCGATCTCTTTGATCATTTCGAGATCGAACATGGTGCGCTGGTGCAGCCGCTGCGCCTCGACCAGCTTGCCCTGCTTCTCCAGTTGCGGACGCCACGATTCCAGTTCGGCCTTGATCGACTCGATGGCGGCGTCTTTCGTGAGCCGCGACATCACATAGTGCGTCTTCGGATAGATCGGGAGCCGCTGGTAGGTCTCCCGCACTTCCCCCAGCAGCGGATCGATGCGCGAGAGCGATTCCACTTCGTCGCCCCACATTTCGATGCGGAAAGCGGATTCTTCGTACGTGGGATAGATCTCGATCACATCGCCGCGCACGCGGAAAGTTCCGCGGCGGAAGTCGAGATCGTTGCGGTCGTACAGAATCTCCACCAGCTTCGAGAGAATCTCTTTTCGCGTAATGCGCTGGCCCTTTTCGAGCATCAGCAGCATCCCATAGTAAGCTTCCGGCGAGCCCAGGCCGTAAATGCAGCTCACGCTGGCGACGATGACGCAGTCTCGCCGCTCGAACAGCGAGCGCGTGGCGGAGAGCCGCAGGCGGTCGAGCTCTTCGTTGATGGTGGCTTCTTTCTCGATATAGACGCCGCTCGAAGGGATGAAGGCTTCCGGCTGATAGTAGTCGTAATAGCTGACGAAGTACTCGACTGCGTTCGACGGGAAGAACGTCCTGAATTCGTGATAGAGCTGCGCCGCGAGTGTTTTGTTATGCGCCAGAACAAGCGCGGGACGGTCCAGCTGCTCGATGATCTTGGCCATTGTGAACGTCTTGCCGGAGCCGGTGACGCCCAGCAGCACCTGATGCTTCTCGCCGTCGTCGATGCCGCGCGAAAGCTCGGCGATGGCTGCCTTCTGGTCGCCTTTGGGACTGTAGGTAACGGCCAGTTGGAATGACATGAGATCAGTATAGGCGTACGCCGAACGAAAGTACGGTAATGGTACTAACCACCTTTTCAATGTGGCGCGAAACGGTTAGCATTCATACATGGGAAGGGTTCAGACAGTAAACGAATCCTTTCCGGATGGCCCCGGGTCGACCTAACCTCAGGCCATCCACGTTTTATCCCTTAACGCGGTACCGCATTCTTTTTACGCGGGATCTAGTGAGAAACGAAGAGTTCGCTGCGGCTCGGATAATAAAGAGCCGCTCGCGGCTCGAATAAGAGAGAACAGCTCGCTTGCGGCCCGGAGGATAACCATCCGGAGGTGGTTTCTGGCCGCAGGCGGGCGCACTGGCACACCCCGACTTCCCCAGCCCCGATTCCCCCTTAGAATTCCCCCTGGCGTGTAAAGTAGAGCCAGGAGATCTGTCTGAACAACGAGAACACACGCAAACTCCGCAGCGAACTCTGGTTTAACGACCCGTCCGACCCCGGCGAAACCGCCATTTACATCGACCGCTACATGACCTGGGGTCTGACGCGGAAAGAACTCCAGTCCGGCCGCCCCATCATCGGCATTTCTCAGTCGGGCAGCGAACTGACACCCTGCAACCGCATTCATCTCGCACTGGCGGCCCGCGTAAAGGACGGCATCCGCGACGCCGGCGGGGTGCCCATCGAGTTCCCCCTGCATCCGATGCAGGAAAGCTGCCGCCGCCCGACCGCCGCTCTGGACCGCAATCTCGCCTACCTCGGCCTGGTCGAAGTTCTCTGCGGCTATCCCTTCGACGGCGTGGTGCTGACGACAGCCTGCGATAAAACAACTCCCGCCAGCCTGATGGCCGCGGCAACGGTGAACCTTCCCGCCATCGTCCTCTCGGGCGGCCCGATGATCGACAGCTATTACAACGGCAAACTGGCCGGTTCCGGCATGGCTCTGTGGGAAGCGCGCAGGCTGCGCGCCGCCGGTCAGATCACCGACGACGAAGTCATCGAAATCAACTGCCAGTCCTCGCCCGGGCCGGGACACTGCAACACGATGGGTACGGCGCTCTCCATGAACTCGGTCGCCGAGGCTCTGGGCATGTCGTTGCCGGGCTGCGCGGCGATTCCCGCGCCCGACGGCGCGCGCGCCCGCATGGCTTACGAAACCGGCCGCAGGATAGTCGAAATGGTGCGCGAGGACCTGACGCCGAAGAAGATTCTCACGCGCCAGGCATTCGAGAACGCGATCGTCGTGAACTCCGCGATCGGCGGCTCCACCAACTGCGCGCCGCACATCACGGCGATTGCGCGGCACATCGGCGTCGAAGTCGATGTGAAGGATTTCGAAACCGTCGGCCACGACGTGCCGCTGCTGGCCAACGTTCAGCCCGCCGGCGAATATCTCGGCCAGGGCTTCCATCGCGCGGGCGGCGTACCCGCCATCATGGGCGAACTGGTGCGCGCCGGGCGTCTGCATGAAGACGCCATCACCGCCAACGGCCGCACCGTCGGAGAGAATTGCCGCGATGTGCGCATCGCGGACGAGAAGATCATCCGGCCTTACTCGAATCCGTTGAAGCAGCAGGGCGGCTTCATGGTACTGAGCGGCAATCTGTTCACGTCGGCGCTCATCAAGACATCGGTCGTGAGCGAGGACTTCCGGCGGCGCTTCCTCTCGACACCGGGTGCGGAAGAATGTTTCACCTCGCGTGTGATCCTGTTCGACGGACCGGAAGATTACCGCAAGCACATCGAGGACCCGGCTCTGAACGTAGATGAACACTGCATGCTGGTCGTGCGGGGAACCGGGCCGCTGGGCTATCCGGGATCGTCTGAGGTTGTTAATATGACGCCGCCGGGAGCGCTGGTACGCAGCGGGGTCCGCATGCTGCCCTGTATGGGTGACGGACGGCAGAGCGGGACGTCGGACAGCCCGTCGATTCTGCACACAGTGCCGGAATCGGCGGCGGGCGGCAATCTGGCAATTCTGCGGAACGGCGACATGGTCAGGGTGGATCTGAAGAATCGCCGCGTGGATGTTCTATTGAGCGACGAAGAGATCGCGGCGCGCCGAAAAGCCCTGCCGCCCGCGAAGCTGAGGAACGATTCGCCGTGGCAGGAACTGTACCGGGCGCACGTCGGCCAGCTCGATACGGGAGCTTGCCTGGAATTTGCGGTGGGATACCGGGATCTGGGGGATGTGGTGCCGCGGCACTCGCATTAGGCTGGTCGGGGCGGCGACCGGCAGAATGCGCCTATAATACTTAGTACACCGTTTCCGATTTGAAGGCACGTATTTTACCGGCCCCTCACGTACCGGTCGCGGCTCTGTTTGTGCAGCCGCGACCGCGAGGGAGTAAGGATGGCCCTGCGGGCCGCAACAGACGATGAAAGTCGGTTCGAGTTTGCGGTAGCTTGAAGGAAGCGTGAAGCGTGCGAGACCGGAACCGCTCTGGA
>Ga0302319_10018860_pt1 | contig 12554 bp, 9 predicted proteins | sample Bog_T0_2_FD_203319 | JGI IMG/M metagenome (GOLD analysis project Ga0302319, IMG submission 203319) | Peat permafrost microbial communities from Stordalen Mire near Abisko, Sweden - Bog_T0_2 | ecosystem: Environmental > Terrestrial > Soil > Wetlands > Peat | place: Sweden: Abisko, Stordalen Mire... | reverse complement strand
TGAGGACGTACTTGTCCGCAACGTACGGGTAAGCGTGGTAAGAAATGGCGCTGAGATCGTACTCGCCTTCCCTGGCTTTCCGATTCAACGTTTCGATGTCCGCGAGCACGTGCCGGAACGACACCTTGGTTGACCGAACCTTTTTGGTGGCAAGGCCATAGAACATGAAGGCGTCGTCGGAATCCGGACTGTGGGCGCTTACTATTTCCCGGGAAGCAACCGATGTCATAAGAATGGAATAAGACTCAACCCAGTTTACACCAGTGTGAGTTGCAATCCGCCAACGAAAACGTAAAAGAAGCCGACAAAATAAGAGAAGGGCGGTCATCTCGGCGGCATCCGAGCTAGGGACTTCCCTCAGCGATCATCCGAATTGCGCATCACGCGCCGAGCCCGACCATAGCGGGCATCGTAAATTCCGACCGCAGCGAAACTTCCCGTACTGCCTGTTCAGTTGCCGCAGATGAGACCGCCCTCATCTTCGTCCGGTTCTATATCGGCACCTCCCGCCAGTCCGGGGTGGACCGGCTCGAAAACGCTTGAACCGCTTCGGAATCAATGATACCGGCCTGATTCCAATACCAGTGTGCTCCTGCTTGCTATTCTTGTCAATAGTTCTCCACCGTACAACGCGGTAGGAGAATTACTGATACCGGGCCTTGATATCGTGTTCGAAAAATTGTTCCCGAAAAAAGAGATGCCCCTGACTGGCGCTCCGCCGGTGCGGCGGCTAAAGACGTATTCGGCGCAGAGCGGGTATGTGTATCAATACTGTTACGAAGGCCAGCGGCCATTTCACCAGGCTGGCGAGAGCGGAACGGAGTTCGTGTTCAGCCTCTCGGCCGACCGGAAAAGCTGGCGGCCCTCGAAGGTGCGGCTGCCCGACGGGGCGGTGGCCGCATGGGAGGCGGCGCATGCTCGCGAACTTTCGGCCACGGAACGCTACGCCATCGCCAAAATAGCGCTCTTTCAAGCTTTCGACGAGCGCGAGACCCCGGCCCTCATGAAGGCGGACGTACGCCTCCGCAATGCCGATGTCGAAGCCATCGTGGAGACACTGGGGCTGTGACCACCCTCCCTTCGGAGCAGCGATCTTTCGCTGGCGGTGGCCGGCCGCACGGTCCCGATGTCGCCCCGCAATTTCAGCCTGGCGGGGAAAATGGGCAGACCATTCCTTTCGATGGCGAGAGCTTCGCAGGTGGGGCAGGCGGTGCTCGCCTGCCCCACCTGCGGGACGACATCAGGAGTTCTGAGGCTGCGCTCCGCCTTTTCGCTGTCGGCGCGCAATCTCGCCATGGCGCAGAACGCCGGGCGCCAGGATCTGGTAGCCCCATGCATCGCCTGCTACCTGGCACTGCGCAAGACGCAGGACTACGTCCAGCGTTACCCCAAGATCGCGGGCGGCAACGGGACCGCGTCCGGCATGCCCTCGAGGGGCTTTACACGGATGTCGGTCTCGACCGCGTCCGCAAGAAAACGGTTCGCCATTGGAACGGCGGGAAAGTGGCGTGCTATTACGGCTGCCAGATGGTGCGTCCCTACGCCGAAGCGGTGCGGCGAACAGGAGGCGGCCACGATGCGATTCAGTTGGTGGTCGCGGATGTCCTGCCGGATCAGGTCCTGGCCGGGATCGGAACACATGTACTTGTAGTCGCGCGAGAGCACCACGTTCGGCAGAAGCGCCGCGTATTCGGCCAGAGCCTTCACATCCACGGTGGCGGCGATGTCGGCGCCGCACGGAAATCCCGCTACCGTTCTTGGCTTTCTCTGTGCTCTGTCCCCTCTGTGACCTCAAAACCACCAGGGCAACGCCGCGATCGCAATCTTACCTAAAGATCTTTTTAGTTTTTCTCTGTGCCTCTGTGTCTCCGTGGTGAATATTCTTCCCCTCACTTGCGCCGGTTTCAGTAGCGCCGCACGAAAATCCCGCTACCGTTCTTGGCTTTCTCTGTGCTCTCTGTCCCCTCTGTGACCTCAAAACCACCAGGGCAACGCCGCGACTGCAATCTTACCTAAGCATCTTTTTAGTTTTTCTCCGTGTCTCTGTGCCTCTGTGGTGCGTATTCCCTGCCCTCACTTGGGCCGGTTTCAGTAGCGCCGCACGGAAATCCCGCTACCGTTCTTGGCTTTCTCTGTGCTCTCTGTCCCCTCTGTGACCTCAAAACCCCCAGGACAACGCCGCGACTGCAATCTTACCTAAGCATCTTTTTAGTTTTTCTCTGTGTCTCTGTGTCTCCGTGGTGAATATTCTTCCCCTCACTTGGGCCGGTTTCAGTAGCGCCGCACGAAAATCCCGCTACCGTTCTTCGCTTTTCTCTGTGCTCTCTGTCCCCTCTGTGGCCTCAAAACCCCCAGGACAACGCCGCGACCGCAATCTTACCTAAAGATCCTTTTAGTTTTTCTCTGTGCCTCTGTGTCTCCGTGGTGAATATTCCCTCCCTCACTTGCGCCATGCCCGCGCATCGTTCTACAGTGCTTGCTGGGACATGCGGCACTTTCATTTCAATTCCGTGGCCGAGATCCGGCACGCCGCGATGCAGGTTGGCGCCAACCACGTAGCGTTTCTGGACGATCCCCGGGCCATCCGCGAAGCGCTGGCACGGAAGGTCCCTGTGGGCCACGCAACCGCCGGAAACGCCATCGCCATTCACCCCATGGAAGGGTGCGACGGCGATGCCGATGGCCGTCCGTCCGATCTCACCTGGCGGCGGTATGAGCGTTTCGCGCGCGGCGGCGCCAAGCTGATCTGGTTTGAAGCTACCGCGGTGTGCCGCGAAGGACGCGCCAACCCGCGCCAGTTGTGGATCCATCCGCGAACCACCGCCGGCCTCGCGGCGCTGCTCGAAATGCTGCGGCGGACCCATCGCGAAACCTGGGGCTCCGACAACGATCTACTGATTCCCGTGCAATTGACGCACTCCGGACGATTCTCCTGGCCGCACAGGATCATCGCCGTTCACAACCCGCTGGTGGACCGGAAAACCGCCACGCCGGCGGACCAGCCGCCAATCTCCGACGACGAACTGGAACGCCTGGAAGACCGGTTCGTCGATGCCGCCAGGCTGGCGCTCGAAGCGGGCTTCACCGCGGTCGACGTGAAGGCCACGCACGGCTACCTTGCCTTCGAACTGCTGGGAGCCAGAACCAGGGAAGGGCGCTATGGCGGACCGCTCGAGAACCGCGCGCGCTTCCTGCGAAATATCATCGGCAAAATTCGCGCGGAGTTCGGCAGCCGCCTGCTCCTCGCCATGCGGTTGGGATGCTACGAAGGCCTGCCCTACGTCCGCGACGCCGCTACCGGTGTGGGCGTGCCTATGGAGCACACGGTCCCCTACGAATATGGATTCGGCGTGAATACCGCCAACCCGCACGAGATCGACATGGACGAGGTGAAGCGCGCCGCCGGCTGGTTCCGCGACGACGGCGTGGAACTGCTGAGCGTGTCGCTGGGCGTGCCCTACTTCAATCCGCACATCGGCCGGCCGTTCGAAAAACCCGACGAGGGCAACTATGAGCAGCCGGAGCATCCGCTATTGGGAGTCGACCGCCATTTCCGCGTGGTCGCCGAGCTGCAGAAGTCGTTCCCCGGTCTGCCCATGGTGGGCGCCGGTTATAGCTGGCTGCAGAAATTCGCGGTGAATGCCGGAGCCTACAATTTGCAGGCCGGCGCGGCGCGATTTTTCGGCATGGGACGGAACGCGCTGGCCGACCCCGATTTTGCGCGTGACGTGCTCGAGACTGGCGAACTCTCCGAACGGCACGTCTGCAAAACCCTGTCGTACTGCAGCTACCTGATGAGGCAGAAAAATCATCCGCTGGGGCAGTTTCCCACCGGCTGTCCGCCGTTCGATAAGGACGGGTACGGCCAGATCATGAAGGCCGCGCGCGAAAGCGCCCGGGGACCGAAGTGAATCGCCTTTATCTGCGCGCCCTGGAATTCGCCGCGAACCAGGTGCGCGCCATGATCGAGCGCGATCCCGATTTCTACCCGATGTACACCCACCACGGACGCTGGCGCCACGGGTTGCCGGCGTGGACGCACTGGTGCGATGGCTTTCTGCCTGGAATCATGTGGACGTTGTGCGCGCGTGGCGACGAAACGTGGCGCGAGCCGGCCGAGCGCTACACCAAGCGCCTCGAGCCTCGCCAGTTCGACCGCGAAGTCCACGACCTGGGGTTCCTTTTCATGTCCACTTACGGCCGCTGGCACCGCCTCGCGCCGGACCCGGCATTGAACGCCGTACTGATTCAGGCGGGGCGGACGATGGCGCTGCGGTTCCGCGAAAAAGGCGCATACCTGCGCTCTTTCGTGGCCGAAGATTCGTTGTTCATCGACATCATGATGAACGTCGGCATCGTCTTCTATGCGGCGCGGGAAACCGGCGACGCGAAGCTGTTCGACGTGGCCATGCGGCACTGCCTCACCACCCGGCGGGTGCTGGTCCGCGGCGATGGGTCCACCGCCCACGAGGGCCTGTTCGACCAGGAGACCGGCGAGTTCCTCCGCCAGACCACTCACCAGGGATTCCGCGGCGATTCGTGCTGGTCGCGCGGATTGGCCTGGGCGCTTTACGGCTTCGGTACGGCCTACGGCTATACGCGCGATGCGCGGTTCCTCGGCGCCGCGGAAGCCTGCGCCGATTTCTACCTGGCCCACGCGCCGGCGGATGGCCTCGTGCCCTGGGATTTCGACGCTCCCGTGGAGAGTCGCGGCCTGCTGGACACGTCGGCCGCGGCGATCGCGGCGTCCGGCCTGCTGCAACTCGCGCCGCTTAGCGCCGGCGCATCGAAAGGAGGGGCCTACAGCGAGATGGCGCGGCGGATTCTGACCAGCCTGTGCGAGCGCCACTTGGCCGAAGGCGACCCCGCATGGGAAGGGATCCTGAAGGGCGGCGTGTACCATCTTCACAAGGGACTGGGCGTGAACGAATCGGTCATGTGGGGAGAGTACTTTTTCGTAGAGGCACTGGATCGCGCCGTCTCGGTTCCGGACCTTCGATTCCAAACCCCGTAAAGAGCTATGGACGGAGAAAATCGACGCCGGCGCGCATTCGGCCCCCATCGCTTAGATGGAAAAAACGGGAAGCAGTACGTTGTCATTACCCTCCGATTTTAGTTTGGTGGATGCATCGCAATGCTCCAGCCAGCGCAAGTCAATCGTCGTCGTGGTGGATGCCGCGCGGCATCTCCCGGCGTTGCATCTTCGCGTCCGGCCTGAAGCGCCACGGCATGGAAAGATGCATTTTGCTAGAGTTTAAGTTAAAGGGGCTCTAAATTATGGCAATGGGCATTAAAGCCCCTGATGCACCACGGGGGGGCCGGCACTCTACACCAGCGGCGCCACTGGGCCGGCGCGTCTTTCTGCAAGCGGGACTCTCCGCGGCGGCCGGCGTCACCCTCTCCTGCACCACCGGTCCGGCCGGCGGAACGTGGCGCTTTTTCACCCCGGACCAGGCACACACCGTGGACGCCATCTGCGAGCGGCTCATCCCCGCCGACCAGGATCCCGGCGCCAGAGAAGCCGGAGCGGTCAACTACATCGACATCCAACTGAGCAAGCGCTTCAAGAAACATCGGCGCGTGTACCAACAAGGTATCGAAGCGGTGGACACCGCCAGCCGCCAGAAGTTCGCCCGGCCGTTTGTCGCACTCACCTCAGAGCAACAGATCGAGGTACTGAACACCGTCGAAGAGAATTCTCCGGCGTTTTTCGATCTCATCGTGGCCCATGCGCGCCAGGGTTTCTACGGCGATCCGCGCCACGGTGGCAACCGCAACCGGGTGAGTTGGAAGATGCTCGGCCTGCCGTTTCCCCCGGTGCGCGGCCGCGAGCATTACAAAGGATAGCCATGGCGCTCAAGCATGTGGACGCAGTCATCGTGGGCGCCGGGGCGGGCGGCGGCGTAGTGGCCAAGGAACTCGCTACCGCCGGACTGAGCGTGGTGCTGCTGGAGCGCGGCCACTGGTACTCGGCGGCGGACTGCCGCAAAGACGACCTCTACAATCAGCGAACCCAGGTGCTCGGCGCCAGGTTCGGACCCGGCGAAGAACGCGACCCGCGCGTGCTGGTGGATGACCGCGGACGTGAGATGCTGGTCAGTCCGAGCGACGGCGGTTACAGTAACAACGCGGCCTGCGTCGGCGGCGGTACCTTCAGCTATGGCGCCATGGCCTGGCGGTACATGGAGCAGGACTTCCGCATGCGCTCCACTTATGGCGCGGTGGAGGGCAGCACGCTGGACGATTGGCCCATCGGCTACCCGGACCTGGAGCCCTACTACGAGAAAGTCGAGTGGGAGATGGGAGTTTCCGGCGACGATTCGAACAACCCGTTCAAAGCGCCGCGCCGCAAGCCCCTGCCGATGCCGCCGCTGGCGCCGAACCGGGAGCACCAGGTGCTCCAGCCGGCGGCCAAACGCCTGGGGCTGCATCCGTTCGACATCCCCATGCTGCGCAATACCGTGCCCTACAACGGGCGCCGCGCCTGTATGCGCTGCCGCTGGTGCGTGGGCTTCGCCTGTGAGCTCAGCGCGCGCACGGGCACGCACAATACCGTCATCCCCACTGCCCTGGCTACCGGAAATTGCGAGCTCCGCACCGGTTGCATGACCAGGGAGATTCTCCTCGACAACCGCGCCCGGGCCACCGGCGTGGCCTATTTCGACGGGCGCGACCGGCTTCAGCAACAGCCCGCCGATCTGGTGATCGTGTGCGGCGGCGCCATCGAATCGGCGCGCCTGTTGCTGAACACCACGCACCGGCTGTTTCCCGCCGGCCTGGGCAACCGCAACGACTGGGTGGGCCGCAACCTTCAGTCTCACTCCTACGCCGGCGCCACCGGCCTGTTCGACTTCGATACGTATGACGACCTTGGGCCGGGCGCATCCATCGCCATCAGTGATTACAATCACGGCAACCCGGGACTGGCGGGCGGCGCCATGCTGGCCAACGAGTTCATCCGGCTGCCCTACCAGTTCATGGCCCAGGTTCCAGCCTGGGTGCCGCAGTGGGGTAAGGAGCACAAGGATTTCGTGCGCAACGCCTACCGGCGGACCATCGTGTTGATGGGTCCGGTGCAGGAGATGCCGCTGTTCGACGCGCGCATTCGGCTTGACCCCAAAGTCAAGGACTACTGGGGAATTCCCGTGGCCCGTCTCTCCGGAGGGCGTCACCCGCATACCATCGAAATCGGGCGATTCATTGCGGGGAAAGCCGAGGCATGGCTCAAGGAAGCCGGAGCCGTGCAGACTTGGAAACGCACTCCGCCGAAATCGCTCAGCGGCGGGCAGCACCAGGCCGGAACCTGCCGTATGGGCAACGATCCGAAGACCTCGGTGGTGGATCGGGACTGCCGGATTCACGATATGGATAACGTCTATGTGATCGATGCCAGCGTGCACCCCACCAATGGCGGCTTCAACCCCGGCCTCACCATTCTGGCCAATGCATACCGCGCATCCGAAGCGTTGGTGAAAACCTGGAAAACGTCGAAGGCGCGCTCATGAAAAGAATCTTACTCACTGCCGGCCTGGTGCTGGTGGCCTCCCTCCTGATGGTGCCCGGCGCAAGCCTGTACTTCGAGGTGGGGAACGGAACGCGCTGCACCAGTTGCCACGAGATGCAGCCGCTCTTCGATACCTGGAGCTCCTCCAGCCACCGCGGCATCGCCTGCGGGAAATGCCACGGCGACGCGCTCACCCTGGACGCAGCCTTCCACATGAACAACGCGCACCGCGCCTGGTCCCACGTGCGCGGCGACCAGCCGGAGCAGATTGGATTCGGTAACGGCTACGCCATGGCCATCGACCGGGAGTGCCGCTCCTGCCACCGCGAGGAGTATGCCAAGTGGGAGGCCGGCCCGCACAGCGCCAGCTTCGCCCGCATCTTCCTGGACAAGAAGCACAACACCGAAAACATGCCGATGGACGATTGTCTGCGCTGCCACGGGATGTATTTCGAGGGCGGAATCGGCGACCTGGTAACGCCCGTGAACCGCGCGGGTCCCTGGCGCCTCACCCAGCCGGAGTTGGCAAATATGCCTTCCATGCCCTGCGCTACCTGCCACCAGGTCCATCGCCACGGCGAGCCCATGCGGAAGACCGGAGTGGAGGGCCGAACCCCGGGTCCCTCGCAGGAAATCGCGCGGCCTTCTCTCGCGCTCTTCGACCGGCGCACCGAGCAATATGTTCCGGTGGCGGATTTGCCGGTGCCCGCCATGAAAGAAGGCGAACGGGTAGTGAAGATGAGCAAAGACCAGCGGCAGGCGCTATGCTACCAGTGCCACGCGCCCATTGCGAACATGCAGGTGGGGAGCGGAGACGACCGCACCGGGCTCGGAGTCCATGAAGGAATCAGTTGTCTGGTCTGCCACGAACAGCATGGCGAAAAGACTCGCGCCTCATGCGCCACCTGCCATCCCAAAATGTCCAACTGCGGCCTGGACGTGGAGAAGATGGACACCACCTTCGTTTCGGCCAACAGTAAGCACAATGTCCACTGGGTAAAGTGCGCGGACTGCCACCCCAAGGGAGTCCCCAGGAAGAAACAGGAGAACACACAATGATTCATCGTTTGACCACGGCATTCGCGGTCCTCGGATTGGCCGCGGCCGCTTTTGCGCAGCAGGAATCGTCGGTCGTCATCGAGGGGCAGAAAATGGTCCTGAAGTACGCGCCCCCAACGGTCAAGACCCGCATCGCCGCCAGTTTCCATGTGGACGCCGACCTGGCATTCAAAGGCGTAACCGTGCCCAAGGGAGCCTACACCGTCTACATCCTGGCCGAAGGCGCGCAATGGCAGTTGGCCATCAACAAGGCCACCGGAACCCAAGCTGCCTACGACCCGAAGCTCGACGTGGGAAAGGTGCCCATGACCATGAGCAAGCCGCCCGCCGCCGTGGCCGCCTGCACCGTGACATTGACCAAGACCGCGGCCCGGGCGGCCAAGATCGAAGTGGCCTGGAACGACACCGTGGCTGCCGCAACGTTCCACCTCGACCGGGGCGCCGGCGATTCCGAGTGGTAGGCAAGGCGGCGCCGGCCACGCGGGCCGCCCTTCTGGGGCTGTTCCTGTGGACCGGGGCCTCCAGCCGTAGCGACGTGGCGGAACTGGTCCGCCGGCTGACCCTGGAAGAGAAGATTTCCCTCGTCCACGGTTCGCGCGACCCGCGGGATCTCGGCGAGGCCGGCTATTGGGCCGGCTTGCCGGAGCGCGGCATACCGCCGCTGCGCTTCGCCGACGGTCCTCCCGGGGTCAACGTCAACCGCGACGCCACCGCCATGCCGGCGCCCGTGGCTCTGGCCGCCACCTTCGATGTCGAAGCCGCGCGCCTGTACGGCACGGTCATGGCGCGGGAAGCCAAGGCCCTGGAGCAGAACGTCCTGCTCACCCCCTACATCAACATCGTTCGCGACCCGCTCTTCCGCCGCAATCACACCACCCTCAGCGAAGACCCATGCCTCGCCGCCCGCATCGGCGCCGCGGAGATCTCCGCCATTCAGAAAGAGGGTGTCATGGCGCAGGTGAAACACCTGGCGGGCTACAGCGGTCCCGACAACGTCTCCATCGACGAGCGCACTCTGCACGAGTTGTACCTGCCGCCCTTCGAGGCCGCGGTCAAAGCCGGAGTTTCTTCGGTGATGTGCGCATATAACAGGATCGACGGCGATTGGGCCTGTCAGAATCCCGAACTGCAGGACCGGATTCTGCGGGGCCTGTGGGGTTTCCAGGGCTTCGTCGTCTCCGACTGGGGCGCGCTGCACACCCCCGCCGCCATCGCCACCGGTATGGACCTGGAGATGCCCGGGCGCGAACTTGCCGGCCGCCCCGGTGGGCCCTATTTTCGCGAGCCACTGAAGCAGGCCATCGAGAGCGGCTCCATCCCCGTCGCCGCGCTCGACCGCGCCGTCACCCGCATCCTTGCCGAGATGGACCGCTTCGGGTACCTGGGCCGGAAGTCGCTGGGAGGCGCCGCGTCCATCGATGTGGCGGCCGACGCCCGCATGGTCCGCCAGATCGCCGAAGAGGGCGCCGTGCTGTTGAAGAACGAAGGCCGCGCGCTGCCGCTCCGCGCCGAAGACTTGGCGTCGCTGGCTCTGATCGGCCCCACCGCCGGTCAACTTGCCGCCGGGTTCATGGGCGAGCGCGCGTACGGATTCGAAGCCCGGTTGGTGTCCCCGCTCGATGCGCTGCGCAGGACGGCCACCGCGGCGCGCATCGCCTACGCGCCAGGCGTCGACCTGACGGGCGTGGCGATTCCCGGCATTGAATCCCAAGCGGTGCTCGAGCCCGGCGCCGAACGGTCGTGGGACGGAAGCCTCCAAGTGCCGGAGGATGGCGAGTACACCTTCATGGTGCAGCCGGTGTTGAGCGGCGGCTCCGAAGGCGGGGGCAGCATCCGGATCGACGGCCAATCGGTGGCCCGCAGCGGGGGCCCCGGTTTCGGAGGGACCGACAGGGCTTCGAAGAAGTGGTCGGGACTACTGCCCACCACCGACGGGCGCGACAACGCGCGCGGCGCCATCCACCTCACCGCCGGTCTCCACCGGTTCGCCTTCTCCGCGTACTCCATCGGTGAGGGGCAACTGCGCATCCGCTTCGCGTGGATCGCACCGGCGATGCGCCGCGCCGAAATCGACGCTGCCGTGAACGCCGCCAAAGCCGCGCGCACCGCCGTGGTGTTCGCCTGGAGCAGCCCGGGCGACACCAGCCTCACGCTGCCGGAAGACCAGGACGAGCTGATCGGGAAAGTCGCGGCGGCCAATCCGCGGACCGTTGTGGTGCTGAATACCGGTGGCCCCGTGGCCATGCCCTGGGTTCTCCGCGTCCCCGCGATTCTCGCCATGTGGTATCCCGGCCAGGAGGGTGGCTGGGCTACCGCCAACCTGCTACTGGGCCGCGCCAATCCCTCCGGACGGCTGCCGGTGACTTTTCCGGTTCGCCTGGAGGATGCGCCCGCGCGCGCCGCCGGCCACCCCGAGCGCGTGCCCGTCACTGCCACGCCCGGCGCCACGGGCGTCAACCCGAACCCCCCGGCCGTTGAATTTTCCGAAGGGCTTGCGGTAGGCTACCGCTGGTATGACCAGCAGGAAATCCAGCCGCTCTTCCCCTTCGGACACGGACTCTCCTACACCCGGTTTGAGTATTCGGACGTGGAGGTAAAGCGCTCGGGTGACGGGGCGGACGTTGCCTTCACCGTACGAAACGCCGGCCCGGTACGGGGCGCCGAGGTAGCGCAGCTCTATCTGGCGCCACCCGCCAGCCCGCCGGTACCGATGCCGCCGCGGGTGCTCGCCGGTTTTGAGCGCGTGGATCTCGCCCGCGGCGCCGCCCGCCGGATCACGATGCATCTGGAGGAGCGCGCCTTCTCCTACTGGTCCACCGATCGGCATGCCTGGCAAGTCGCGGAAGGCGAGCGAATTGTCAGCATCGCGAGCTCGTCACGGGATATCCGCCTCGAAGGCCGGGTGACTGTACGGTCTCGGTAGCGCCCCGTGGAGCTCTCTTCCGGCCTAATTAATAAGGACCGCTTGCTTGACGCGCGCCGGCGCGTCGGAAATCGCAGCGATGATTCCAAGGGACTTGTTGCCGAGCCGGGCCCAGAGGGCACCCCGCAAGGGAGCGGTTTCCTGAGTTTCGCGACAGAAACCAGCTACGCTTTTGCGGCGGCCGTACGCCGAAACAGTGGCCCTGCGGGCAGCTCATCACCGGGCGAGGAGCGTTTACTTGGCGACCTTGGCGGCTTTGCGAGAGATCGTTCTTTGAGTCCGTTGACGATGCGGGTGATGCCGTTCTTAATCGGAACGGTGGATCGACATTACGAACATCTTCGGGTTGGCATGCGCGATCTCTTCGCGGCTCTGGGGATTGCCGCCCAGGATCGACAATTCTTTTTTCATCTTTTCCTACAAGATTCTAGAGCCCTCATGCGAATCGGCCCATCTCCCGAGTGGCGAAGCCATAGCTTGGCCCGTCGGAGGGGCGGTTCAAGTTCAGAACTCCTGAGGTCGCCCCGCAATTTCAGCCTGGCGGGGAAAATGGGCTGAGCCATTCCTTTCGATGGCGAGAGCTTCCCAGGTGGGGCAGGCGGTGCTCGCCTGCCCGCCCGCGCTGAATTGAGCCCGATGCTCGAATAGGATCGAGGGCAGATGAGCACCGCCTGCCCCACCTGCGGGCTCACTGCAAATTCCACGACATCAGGAGTTCTGAAGTTCTTCAAGCCTTCCGCCACGTGGCGCGCGCACCCGTGGCGGCCGCGATACGATTCATGGACCCTTACTGGATGGCGACCGTGGTATCGGCCCGGGAAGACGCCCCGCCAATGGTAACAACCAGTGGGACCGCACTACCGGTTGGAGCATTGGCCGGGATCAGCACGTTGATTTGAATTTCCCCGGTATATATCAGGCCGTCAAACACCACATTGGCGGCAGGTAACTGAACGCCTCCGAGACTGACGCTCACCGGCAGCACGGGAATTGGATATGGCGGGCCGGGTTGGACGCCGTCCGGCGGCGGAGCATTGACATAACCTTGCCCGGTTAGCCAGAACGCAA
>Ga0302319_10018859_pt1 | contig 12555 bp, 8 predicted proteins | sample Bog_T0_2_FD_203319 | JGI IMG/M metagenome (GOLD analysis project Ga0302319, IMG submission 203319) | Peat permafrost microbial communities from Stordalen Mire near Abisko, Sweden - Bog_T0_2 | ecosystem: Environmental > Terrestrial > Soil > Wetlands > Peat | place: Sweden: Abisko, Stordalen Mire... | reverse complement strand
CGGCATTCAGTTCCGTCACCGCCCGCATCAAATCCGCCGAACCCATCCCCGCCGTCACCATCAACACGCGCGCATCCGGCTTCAGAAGGCGCACCTTCCTCACCAGGTCAAGCCCATTTTCCCCGCCCAACCCCTCAAGCTCGTAGTCCACCAGCGCCGCATCGAACTCCAGCCCCTCGCGCACCGCAAGCAGCGCGTCTGCAGCATTCGCAAAGTCTCCGCTGATCTCGACCCCCGGCTCGCCCTCCAGCAGCCGCCGCAGGCTCTCCCGAAACAGCGTGTGATCGTCCACCAGCAGCAGCCGAACCACCTCTTGCGCACTCTTAGCCTTCATACATCCACCTCAACAGGAATCATCTCCACCACAAACGTCGCGCCCGACGCACCCGGTTGATACACCAGGTTCCCATGAACGCTCAGCATCATCGCTCGCGACAAATACAGCCCCAACCCCGAGCTGGACGACGTACCGCCGAACGGCCGAAATAAGCTCGCCGGATCCCCCACACCCGGTCCGTTATCCGACACTCTCACCTGCACAAGCCCATCCACCTGCATCGCCCGCAACTCGAGCCGCGCAGAATCCACCGAGACCAGCGCCCTCTCCGCATTCCGCACTAAATTCAAAAACACCTGCAGCAAACTTTGCTGGTCCGCCCAAACCTCCGGCAGACCCTCGTCAACAGACCATCCCAGCGCAATCCCCGACTCGCGCAGCGACGGCGTCAAAATAATTCGCAGCTCCCGCAAAAAACTCTCCAGCCGCAGCTTCGACGGTTGCCGCCGCGCCAACGACAATTCCAGCGACGCCATCCGCTCCAGCGCCGTCACCAACTGCCGCAGCGCCTCAAAGTCTTCCGACGGCTCGTCCACTACAAACGTCGCCCGCAGATTCTGCTGCACCACCGCAATCGCCGCACAGATATTTCTGATCTCGTGAAAAAGAGCCCCGACCGCCAGCCTCGACCCCACCAGCACCTGTTCCAGGTTTGCCTCTTCCCGATCCCGCACCTCGGTCGACGCATCAATGATCATCGCCGTCAGCCTTCCCCCGCGCGACGTGCTATACGACGACACCCACACATCCGCGAGAAACGGATCCTGCGTCGCCCGCAATCCCTGGCATTGCAGCATCGTCTTCAAACGCTCCCACCCCTGCCGCTGAATCTGCACCCTCGCCAGCGACGGGATGAATACATTCAGCGACGAACCCTCCAGCCGCTCCATCCCCGACGGCCCCTCTCCCGCAAACATTCGTTCCGCAGCATCGTTTGCCTGAAGAATCGTTCCCGTCTCATCCGAAGTGATAATCGCAATCGACGAGTTCGCAACTACCAGTCTCAATTGCTCCTCGGCTCCGCGCCGCGCGTCAATCTCCGATTCCAACTCATCTAAATGCGACGCTTCGGTCTCCCGGCGCGTCAAAACCTCTGACACATACAAGCCCGCCGCTGTATACGCGAAAAAATATAAGGAGTCGCGCGCAATCCCGTCACGCAAAGTCCACGGATACTCGTTTGCAAATTCAACCACCGCCGCACATACCGCACCCAACAGTGGAATCTGCCAGCGCCGCAGCGCCGTACTCATCACAACAACAGGAGCCAGGTACAGCAGCGCCAGTGGGATCGATTCGCTCAGCCGCCGATCCACATACCCAATCAGTGCAATCCCTACCAGCCCACACCCTAATCGGAAGGCTTTGCTTTTGATCACTGTGGTTGCAGATTTCATCGCTCCCTTCAGTATCCGTAAATTCGCATAAGGACAACGCATCTTATCGAAAGATAGTTATCGCAATCGGAAGATTGCGAGCCACGCTATCTAGTCACATTCCAAATGATTTACCCTGAAAGTGATTGATTTTTCTCTAATCGTCGCAAGCACTAACTCCCGAAATCTATGACAATGACGCTGAAATTCCAGCAAGACCAAAACAGTCCCGGGCAGAGTGTTGCCACGACGTATCGCCTCGCCGCACCCCTCCTTCTGTTCGCGCTCAGCATCACGGGTTGCAAGCATGAAGCCGCTCCAGCATCTGCAGAAGCTCCTCCCGCCGCCCAGGTGGAAGAGCTCGGCGGCTCGAACCTCGTTCACGTCGACGCTGCTGGACGCTTCTCCCTCATCCAGGCCTCCACCCAGGCCATCCGCAGCAAGCTTCAGGTCACCGGCTCGGTCAATCCCGATGTCTCCCGCGAGATCCCTGTGCTCTCTCTCGCCAACGGTCGCGTCGTCGCTCTTCACGTTGGGCTCGGCGATACCGTCCGCAAGGGCCAGCTCGTCATGGAAGTCCAAAGCCCCGACGTCTCCACCGCCTTCAACGGCTATCTTAAAGCCGTCAACGATGAGCACCTCGCCTCCGTCACCCTCAACCGCGACAACCTGCTCCTCGACAAGGGTGCGATTCCCAAGTCCCAGCAGGAAGCCGCGCAGGACGGCGAGGACAATGCCAAGGCTGACCTCACCGCCGCCGAACAGCAACTCAAGATCCTCGGCGTCGACAGAAATCATCCCAGCGAAAACGTTCGCATCTACGCACCCACCAGCGGCGTCGTCACCGCGCAAAACGTTACCGCCGCCGGTGCCGCGGGCATCACATACGCAGGAGCCGCCGGCTCGCTCACCATCGCCGACCTCTCTCATGTCTGGATCATCTGCGACGTCTACGAGAACGACCTGGCCAACGTCCACATGGGCCAGCACGCCGACATCACCCTCAATGCTTTCCCCGGCAAAACCTTCTCCGGCACCATCAGCGACATCGGTGCCCAGCTCGACCCCACCCTGCGCACCGCCAAGGTCCGCATCCAGGTGGAGAACCCGCAGCATCTCCTCCGCATTGGCATGTTCGCCACCGCAATCCTCGAAGGCTCACGCGCCGACCTGCACACCGTGATTCCCTCCACCGCTGTCCTCCAGCTTCACGACCGCTCCTATGTCTTTGAGCCAGCCGGCAACGGTGCCTTCAAACGTGTGCTCGTGAAAACCGGAGACACCCTTCCCGGCAATCTCCTCGAAATCACCGCCGGCATTCAGCCCGGCGACGAGGTCGTCAACAACGCGCTCGACCTCGAGAACGCGGCGGAGCAGCAATGATTAAGGGTTTGGTGGATTTCGCACTAAACAACCGCTTCATCGTGCTCGTTGCGGCGTTGTTGTTGTTCGGATGGGGAGCAATCTCTTTCCATAACCTCCCCGTCGAAGCCTACCCTGACGTTGCGAACAACTACGTCACCGTCATCACGCAGTGGCCCGGCCGCTCCGCGGAAGACGTCGAACAGCAGGTAACCGTTCCCCTCGAAAACGGTATGGCGGGCATCCCCCACATGACCCACCTCCGCTCCACCACCCTCGCCGGCCTCTCCAGCGTCACCATGATCTTCGACGACGAAAGCGAAGACGACTGGAACCGCGAAAAAGTCCTCGAGCGACTCAGCCAGGTCACCCTTCCCACCGGCCTCCAGCCCCAGATCGGCACCGACTGGAGCCCCGTCGGCCAGATCTACTGGTACACCCTCAAGAGCACCAACCCCTCCATCGACACGATGCAGCTCAAAAGCATCCAGGATTGGCAGCTCGAAAAGGCCTTCCGCAGTGTGCCCGGCGTTGTCGACGTCTCCAGCTTCGGCGGCCTCACCCGCGAATACCAGGTCATCGTCGACCCCGAAAAGCTCGTCGCCTACGGCCTCACCATCCAGCAGGTCCAGAAACAGATCGCCGCCAACAACGTCAACGCCGGTGGCAGTTTCATCGAGCAAGGCAACCAGCAAATCAACGTGCAGGAAGTTGGCCTCTTCACCAACGTGCACGACATTGAGCAAGTTGTCCTCAAGTCCTCCAACGGCACGCCCATCCACGTCTCAGACGTTGCGCGCGTGACGCAGGGCCCCAAGATCCGCCTCGGCCAAATCGGCAAGACCTGCAAGCCCGAAGACCACACCTGCAGCAAGGACAACAAGCCTATCCGCCGCGACAATGGCAAGCTCGTCGACGACGATGACGTTGTCGAAGGCGTTGTCCTCCTCCAAAAGGGAGAGAACTCAGATGCCGCCCTCGTTGGAATTCACGCCAAGGTAGACGAACTCAACAGCCATGTCCTTCCCCCCGGCGTCCGCATCGTCCCCTTCCTCGACCGCAGCGACCTCCTCGAGCTCACCACCCACACCGTCCTCGACAACTTGACCAAGGGCATCATCCTGGTCGTCATCATTCTCTTCGTTTTCCTCGGGAATCTCCGTGGCGCGTTGATTGTCGCCATCACCATTCCGTTTTCCCTGATGTTTGCATCCATCTGCCTCGACCTCCGTCACATCCCCGCCAACCTGCTCTCCCTCGGCGCCTTGGACTTCGGTATGGTCGTCGATGGCGCGGTCGTCATGGTCGAAAACATCGTTCGTCATCTCAGCCATCACCGACAAGAAGATAAGACGGTCATGCAGCAGATCCGCGAAGCCGCCCACGAAGTCCAGCGTCCCGTCTTCTACGCGATCGCCATCATCATTACCACCTACCTGCCCATCTTCACCCTGCAAGCCGTCGAGGGCCGCCTTTTCAAACCTATGGCCTGGACAGTAGCCTTCGCTCTTCTCGGCGCTCTCATCTTCTCCATGATCATCGCCCCCGTCCTTGCGAGCTTCCTCTTCCCCAAGGGCACCACGGAATGGGAAAATCCCGTTCTCCACTGGGTCACTACCCGCTATCGCCATTCCGCCACTTGGGCGATCGATCACAAATTCGTGCCCATTGGTGTCGCCGTCGCCTTGCTCTGCTTAGGAGCCTTCCTCGTCTTTGGCGGAGCCATTGGCTCGGAGTTCCTTCCCCACCTCGACGAAGGTGCCCTTTGGGTTCGCGGCTCGCTCGCCCCCAGTACGGGTCCAACCGAGAGCGTCGCCATCATGAATCACGCACGCATCGTCCTCGCCAGCTTCCCCGAGGTCACCCAGGTCATCAGCCAGACCGGCCGTCCCGACGACGGCACCGACACTACCGGCTTCTTCAACACCGAATACTTCGTCGACCTCAAACCCAAAAAGTACTGGCGTCCCGTCTTCCACGAAAATAAAGACGACCTCATTGCTGCCATGGACCGCGAGCTCGAGAAGACCCCCGGCGCGGTCTGGAATTTCTCCCAACCCATCTCCGATAACGTCGAAGAGGCCGTCAGCGGCGTCAAGGGAGAACTCGCCGTCAAGCTGTACGGCACCGACCTCAAAACCCTCGAACAAAAAGGCGATCAGATCGTCGATGTCATGAGCCACATTCCCGGAGTCGCCGACCTCGGCCTCTTCCGCGTCATCGGCCAACCCAATCTCGACTACACCGTCGACCGCGCTGCCGCAGCGCGCTATGGCATCAATGTAGCCGACGTCCAGGCAGCTATCGAAGGCGCGGTCGGCGGCACCATCGCCGGTGCTCCCGTTACCCAGGTCCTCGACGGCGAAGCCCGTTACGACGTCATGGTGCGCTACGCCCCTCCCTACCGCGATACCCCTGAAGCCATCTCCAACATTCGACTCTTGGCCCCCTCAGGCGAACGCGTCTCGCTCGCGCAGCTCACCAAAATCAAAGTCCAGGATGGCGCGGAAGAAATCTACCGCGAAGGTGGCACCCGTTACGTCGCCATCAAGTACAGCGTTCGCGGCCGCGACCTCGGCAGCACCGTCCGCGAAGCCATCGACAAGGTCAACAAGGAGGTCAAACTCCCCGTCGGTTATCACCTCGATTGGGCCGGCGAATACGAAAGTCAGCAACGCAGCTCGCGCCGCCTCGAACTCGTCCTCCCCATCACCATCCTGATCATCTTCATGATCCTGTACGGCATGTTCAGCTCCTTCAAATGGGCGCTCCTCATTCTCTGCAATGTCGCCATCGCTCCGGTTGGCGGCTTGCTCGCGCTCCTCTTTAGCGGCACCCACTTCAGCGTCTCCTCGGGTGTTGGTTTCCTCGCCCTCTTCGGTGTCTCCGTCCAGACCGGCATCATCATGCTCGAGTACATCAACCAGATGCGCGTCAACGGCTACCCCGTCAAGGACGCTGCCGTCGAAGGCGCTGTTCTTCGCCTCCGCCCCATCATGATGACCATGCTGGTTGCCACGCTCGGCCTCCTGCCCGCCGCCGTCTCGCACGGCATCGGCTCCGACGCTCAGCGTCCCTTCGCCATCGTCATCGTCGGCGGCCTCGTCGGCGCGCTCGTCATGAGCGTCTTCCTTCTCCCTACGCTCTACGTCTGGATCGCGCGTCCCACCGACATCCTTCCCGCGCCCGACACGGAATTCGAGAACTAACCATGAAGATCCTGCGCAACACCCAACCCGCCTTCCTAACCCTCGTCCTCGCGACGTTGGCCGCCGCGCCCACACTCCGCGCGCAGGAAGCTCCCTCCCACGACACCAACCAGTCCCAATCCAGCTCCAGCTCTGCCGCCGACAACGCTGGTCAGACCGCAGCGGCCGCCTACGCTGCCGGCCTCAAAGGCATCCCCGACCCGCGCAAGTCGCCCTCCTCCAAACCCGGCGCGCTAACCCTCGCGCAGATCCTCGACCTGGCGCGCACCAAGAACCCCACCATCCTCGCCGCCGAACAAAACCTCCAGGCCGTTCGAGCCCAGGAATTGCAAGCCGGAGTCCGCCAGAACCCCAACCTCGGCGTCGCCGGTTCCGACGTCTCCGAGCCTGCCTCGTCCAACAACCCCTACAGCTACAGTGTCTCCGTCTCGCGCCTCTTCGAGCGCGGCGACAAGCGCAAGTATCGTCTCGAAGACGCCCGCGCCACCACCAACCAGACCAAGGCCCAGCTCGAAGACTCCATCCGCCAAACCGAGCTCACCATCAAGACCGCCTTCACCCACATGCTCATCGCCAAGGAGTCGCTCGAGCTCGCCAGCGCCAGCCTCAAAGACTTCGGCCACGAAGTCGATATCGCCCACGACCGCTACACCGCCGGCGATCTCGGCAAGCTCGACTTCGAGCGCCTCGACCTCCAACTCGGCGACTACGAGTCCGACGAAGCCAACGACATCACCACCCTCCGCCAGGCCAGCGCCCAGCTCCAAACCCTCATCGGCGTCGAATCCCCCACAGACGACTTCGACATCGTCGGCGACATCATTCCTCCCAACGTCACCCAGACCAAAGAGCTCCTCCTCCAGACCGCCCTCACCAATCGCCCCGACTACGCCGCAAGCCGTTTCGGCGTCGCAGCCGCAGACGCCAACGCCCGCCTCGCCATCGCCAACGGCACAGCCGACCCCACGCTCGAAGCCGAGTACGATCGCTCCGGCACGGAAAACTCCGCCGGCTTCAACGTCAACATCCCTCTCCGCATCTTCGACCGCAACCAGGGCAACAAGGCCACCGCCCGCTTCCAGGCCGACGCCTCCCGCCTCACCGAAACCGCCTCCCGCTACCAGGTCATCTCCGACGTCGATCAAGCCTGGGTAGGCTACGTCCAGGCAAAGCGCCTCTCCGACCGCTACAGCACCCACTACCTCGACGAATCGGGCGAAGTCCTCTCCATCGCCCAATACGCCTTCGAGCACGGCGGCATCGCCCTCATCGACTACCTCGACGCCCTCCGCGACGCCCGCTCCACCACCATCAACGCCCTCACCGCCTACCAGAACACCTGGATTTCCATCCACCAACTCAGTGCCGCCTCTGCCTCCGAACTAGTCCCATAATCGCATTGCACTGCATTCAATCCGCCCATCGACAGTGACTCCGACTGGCTTTGAACACAGCTCCAATCGCCGAAGTTTGGCTTCTGCTTTTCTTTCTGTCATTCCCTCTGGGAATCTGCTTCTTCTTTTGCTTCTGTTTTTGCTTTTCTTTCTGTCATTCCCTCTGGGAATCTGCTGTTTGCGCAATCGGCCAAGAATGACGCCCAAATCCACCACAGATTCTTCCCCATAGATGTCTTTCAGTAAACGTTGCCTTATGATGACAGCGGAGAAGAATTCCCTTGTCATCCGTCCTGAACTCATCGTCGAACACGATCCCCGGCCAATCCCTGCACTGCGTCGCCCCTGCCCGCGTCAACCTGCTCGGCGAGCACACCGACTACACCGGCGGCCTCGTTCTGCCCATGGCCATCCCCTTCGAGACCCACGCCACCATCTCCCCGCGGGCCGACAATCTCTACAGCTTCACCAGCGATCTCTTCCCCGACACCCTCACCCTCGACCGCGACGATCGCTCCCCCTCCCGCGGCAACTGGTCAGACTATCCCGTCGGCGTCCTTCGCCAGCTCCAGCAGCTCGGCATCGAGCCGCCAGCCTTCAACCTGCATCTCTCCGGCAACGTCCCCTTCGGCTCTGGCCTTAGCTCCTCCGCCTCCGTCGAAGTCGCCAGCGCCATGGCCATGCTCGCCTTCTCGGGCGTCTCCCTCCCGCTCGAAGAGATCGCCGTCCTCTCCCGCCGCGCCGAGAACGAGTACGTCCACTCCCCTTGCGGCATCATGGACCAATTCGCCATCACCGCCGGCAAGGCCGGTCACGCCCTCTTACTCAACACCCGCGAGCTCACCTACGAACATCTCCCCATGAACAAGGGAGCTCTCGCCCACACCCAGATTGTCGTCTGCAACTCCATGGTCAAGCACTCCGTCGCCACCGGCGAATACGGGATGCGCCGCCGCGAGTCTGAAGAAGGCCAGGCCATCCTCGTCCAGAAGTTCGGCGTCCGCGACCTCGGCGAGGCTACCCTCGATCAACTCGAAGCCGCCAAATCCGAAATGTCCGAGCATGCCTTCCGCCGCTGTCGTCACATCATCTCTGACAACGCTCGCGTACGCGAAGCCAAGCTAGCCATGTTCGCTGGCGATCCCACCGCCTTCGGCAAACTCATGCTAGCCGGCCACGCCAGTGAACGCGACGACTTTGAGTGCAGCTGCGAAGAAGTCGACTTCCTCGTCGACACCGCCACCCACCTAACCGGCTGCTTCGGAGCCCGCCTCACGGGCGGAGGTTTCGGCGGCTGCACCGTCAATCTAGTCGATCGAACACACAGCGAAGCCTTTGCCGCAGCTCTCAAGTCCGCCTACCAGAAGGAGTTCAACATCGCCGCCGAAATCTACATCTGCGACGCAGTCGATGGTGCCTGGATTCGCAACGAGTCCCTCCTCAACGCTCGAGCAACACAGGAACGTGCATGACCGATAAGATCTTTCAGGAATCCCCCCACCGCCGCTGGAACCCCCTGACATCCGATTGGGTTGTCGTCTCGCCCCGTCGCACCCAGCGCCCCTGGCAAGGCCAGACCGAGGACACCGCCACCCCCGCAACCCTCGCCTACGATCCCGCCTGCTATCTCTGCCCCGGCAACACCCGCGCCGGAGGCAAGCAAACCCCGCAATACACCGGCACCTACGTCTTCGAAAACGACTACGCCGCCCTCGTACCCAACGCTCCTCTTGCCACCCTCGACATCGACAGCGCCGGCCTCATCCGCGCCGAAACCGAGCGGGGCATCTGCCGCGTCCTCTGCTTCAGCCCGCGCCACGACCTCACCCTAGCCACCATGGACGTCCCCGCAATTCGTGACGTAGTCGAACTCTGGGCCGAGCAATCCGCCGAGCTAGGCGCCCGCCCCGACATCGCCTACGTTCAGATCTTCGAGAACCGCGGAGCCATGATGGGAGCCAGCAATCCCCATCCCCACGGCCAGATCTGGGCCACGCAGCATATCCCCAACGAGCCCGCGATCGAGCTAGCCTCGCAGCTCGCCTACCAGGCCGAGCACCACAAGCAGCTCCTCTCCACCTACCTCGCCCTCGAGCTAGCGCAGCAGACCCGCATCGTCGCAGAGAACGAAACCTGGGCCGCCCTCGTCCCCTTCTGGGCCATCTGGCCCTTCGAGCTACTCCTCCTCCCGAAGCAAGCCGTCTCCCGCGTCGAAGAACTCACCGGCCCCCAGCGCGACGGCCTCGCCAACCTCCTCAAGCAGGTCACCAGCGCCTACAACCGCGTCTTCGACACGCCCTTCCCCTACTCCATGGGCATCCACCCCGCGCCAGCCGACGGCCAGCCGCACCCCGAATGGCTCCTCCACCTCCATTTTTATCCGCCGCTTCTTCGCTCCGCCACCGTCCGCAAATTCATGGTCGGCTTCGAACTCCTGGGCTCTCCCCAGCGCGACATCACCCCCGAATCGGCCGCAGCCACGCTTCGCGCCGCCCTCGCCAACAACTCCAAGGAGACTCAATGAACGTCCTCGTCACAGGCGGAGCCGGCTACGTCGGTGGAACCGTCGCGACCATCCTCATGCAGGCTGGCCACCAGGTCACCATCCTCGACAACCTCTGCCACAGCAAGCGCCACGAACTCCCCGCCGGAGCAACGTTCGTCGAAGCCGACATCGCCGACCGTCCCCGCGTAGAATCCCTCCTCCGCGAACTCAAGCCCGACGGCGTCCTCCACTTCGCCGCACTCATCGAAGCTGGCGAGTCCATGCACAAGCCAGAAATCTACTTCCGCAACAACACCGCCTCCACCCTCTCGCTCCTCGAGGCCATGCTAGCTACCGGCGTCAACAAGCTAGTCTTCTCCTCCACCGCCGCCGTCTACGGCGAACCGGAAGTTACCCCCATCGAAGAGTCCGCAAAACTCGCTCCCACGAACCCCTACGGCGAATCCAAGCTCCTCGTCGAGCATATGCTCCGCTGGTTCAACCGCCTCCACGGCTTCCGCTACGCCTCCCTCCGCTACTTCAACGTAGCCGGAGCCCTCCCCAACCGCGGCGAGGCCCACGAGCCCGAAACCCACATCATCCCCCTCGTCCTCGACGTTGCCCTCGGCCGCCGCGAAAAGATCTTCATCTTCGGCGAAGACTATCCCACCCCCGACGGCACCTGCATCCGCGACTACATCCACGTAGCCGACCTCGCCGACGCCCACATCCTCGCCCTCAACGCCCTCGCCACGCGCGACAGGATGATCTTCAACCTCGGCAACGGCAGCGGCTTCTCCGTCAAGCAAGTCATCGAAGCCGCCCGCCGCGTCACCGGCCACCCCATCCCCGTAGAGATCAAGCCCCGCCGCGAAGGCGACCCCGCCCGCCTCGTAGCCAGCTCCGAACAAGCCAAGACCGATCTAGGCTGGCAGCCCAAGCACCCCGAGCTAGACGACATCCTAGCCAGCGCCTGGGCCTGGCACCAGCAGCGCTACCAGTAGCCAGAAGCACTTGCATTTCTTTCTGTCATTCCCTTTGGGAATCTGCTTCTTCTTTCGCTCCTGCACCCACCCTTGCTTTTCTTTCTGTCATTCCCTTTGGGAATCTGCTGGTTTGGCGGTGGCTGCAAGCCAAACCAGCCCCCCTAGGGCTGCGCGATCCGAATCACTTCCCCAGCACCCTTCAGCGAATACTCCACACCCTCCGCAGGCAGCACCAGCACGCGCCAAGGATCAAGCGCCACAACCCCCGCCGCGCTTTCCACGGACACTCCACCGCTGAGCGCAAACAGCATCTGCATCTTCCCGCTCAACCCCAGCGCCACGCCAGCATCCTTCGCCGCAAACCGATCCACCACAAAATAATCCGAAGCCACCAGCCGCATATACCCCTCCATCGCCACCGGAGCAACAACCCCCGCACTACTAGAAGTCCGAGTCACCGCCAGCCCGGCATCCACGTGCAGTTCCCGAGGCCGCCCAAAGTCATACAGCCGATACGTAATATCGCTATATTCCTGAGTCTCCAGAATCACCATCCCCGGCCCAATCGAGTGCACAGTCCCAGCATCCACAAACACCATATCCCCAGTCTTCACCTTCAGATAATTCAGCTTCGCTTCGAGCGTCCCATCCGCAATGGCCGCCTTGATTTCCTCATTAGAAATCTCTCCACGAAATCCAAGCGCCAGTTCCGCGCCCGGCTCAGCCGACAGCACATACCAGCACTCCGTCTTTCCCCGCCCAAGTCCCAACGCCCCCGCCTGCGCATCATTCGGATGCACCTGCACCGACAGCTTCTCTTTCGGAAACAGCGTCTTCACCAGCAGAGGAAACTCCGCCGAATCCCCACCAGCAAATGCCGCCGGAAACTTCTTCGTCATCTCCGCCAGCGACACGCCCTCAAACTCCCCTGCATCCACCACGCAAGTTTCTGCCGTCAGCCAGGCCTCACCAACCGGCTTACCCGCCTCCGGCTGCGCATAAAACTCCGGCAGCGTCTCCACTCCCCAAACCCGCTCTGAATAAATCGGCCGCAACGAAACCGGCCCAACCTTCTTCCCTTCAAACGCCATGCCCAAACGCCTCCACAAGGATCACGGCACCGCAGGACAGCACCGTCCCTCGTAGCCTACTACTTCCCGGCATTCAAGCCCCTAGTCGCAACTCCCCAACCACACAGCATCGCCCGTAGCCTGCAGATGCAACGTCTCTCCTTCCACCGCAGCGGTCGATCCCCCAGAAGCAATCTCCGCCGCCCCCAACCTGCAACCCTGCATCCAAGTCATCCCCAATTTCACATCCAACGTAGCGGGCGCAGCACCCGCAGTTTTCGCCGCCCGATGGATCGCCACCAGCACGCGCTCCCCCGACGTCCCACAACTCACCGC
>Ga0302319_10018858_pt1 | contig 12555 bp, 10 predicted proteins | sample Bog_T0_2_FD_203319 | JGI IMG/M metagenome (GOLD analysis project Ga0302319, IMG submission 203319) | Peat permafrost microbial communities from Stordalen Mire near Abisko, Sweden - Bog_T0_2 | ecosystem: Environmental > Terrestrial > Soil > Wetlands > Peat | place: Sweden: Abisko, Stordalen Mire... | reverse complement strand
GGTGCTGAAGGCCGGGCGCTCGCAAGAGGTGGTCTTCAACGTGAACGTGCGCACGGCCAAGATTGCCGGCGCGCCCGCGGGCGCCGATACCGTGCGATTGAAGCCGCGCGAGATCGGCATCCTGGAGTGGGACAACAAGCTCACGCTGGAGTTCAACGGCGAGAACCCCAGCGTGCGCGCGATCTCGATCCGCAAAGTCGACGACGTTCCGACGGTCTACATCGCTGGCGACTCCACTGTGGTGGACCAGGACAAGGAGCCGTGGGCCGCGTGGGGGCAAATGCTGCCGGAGTTCTTCGGCCCGGGCGTCAGCATTGCGAACAACGCGGAGTCCGGCGAGACCATCAAGAGCTTCGTCGGCGAGCGGCGGCTGGCCAAGGTGGAGTCCACGTGGAAGAAGGGCGATTACCTCCTCATCCAGTTCGCGCACAACGACCAGAAGGCCGGCCCCGGCGGCGTGCCGCTGCCGGAGTACAAGCAGCTGATGCAGCGGTACATCTCTGACGCGCGCGCAGCGGGCGTGACGCCCATCCTGGTGACCGCGATGAACCGCCGCAACTTCAACCCCGACGGGAGCATCCAGCCCACGCTCGGCGAATATCCGCAGGCCACGCGCGATGTGGCCGCGCAGGAGCATGTCGCGCTCATTGACCTGAACGCGATGAGCAAAACCATCTTTGAGGCGCTCGGCGAGCAGGGCACGATCCACGCCTTTGTGCAGTATGCGGCCAACACCTTCCCCGGCCAGACCACGGAGCTCAAAGACAACACCCACTTCAACGCCTATGGCGCCTATGAGCTGTCGCGGGCGATCGTGCAGAGCATCCGCGACCAGCACCTGCCGCTGGAGCCATACCTGCGCCCGGGGATTCCGCCGTTCAACCCGGCCAAGCCGTTGCCGTTCGCACAGTGGAGCCTGCCGATGAGCCCGGCGATCTCCACCGTCACGCCGTACGGGCGGTGACTCCCTTCCCCCCCCACCCTTTTTGCCGCAAGTTCCGCAGCAATAAGGACTTAGGGGTGGAACCCTCTGTACATTGTCTGTGGACAGTGTACAGAGGCGGAGGGAAGAGCCCGGGTGTGCCACGCGGACGACCTTTGCCTCACTTCTATTGTATGAGGCGTGTCAAGTGTTCGACGCCCGGCGAACATCGACGAGGATTCTGATGGCGAGCTGGATCCGGGTGTATCCTTGACGTGTAACTTTTAGGTTACATATGTATGGCCAAGACAAGTTCCTACCATGAATCGCTGCTGGAGGCTCTGAGAGATCCGGCAGAGGCAGTCGCCTATCTCAATGGTGCGCTGGAGGACTATCCAGAGGGCTTTTTAAATGCGCTGCGGAACGTGGCCCAGGCCCGGCAGATGGCGAAGGTGGCACAGGACTCGGGCGTCCCGCGGGAGAGCCTGTACCGAGCGCTGTCTGACGACGGAAACCCCACGTGGGACACGCTGACTGCGGTGCTGGCCGCGCTGGGGTTGAGGCTGTCGATTGCGTCGGGGGATGCTGTGGTGAAGGCGAAGGTGGGGAAGGTACGGGCCTGCAGAGTCGATAGCGCCGACAAAGAGTCACGTTAGCTATTTCTTCTTGTTCAGGCGTGCGGCAGAACCTAGTGCAACATTAGCCAACGCAAGCGTCGCTGAAAAAGAAGTCAGAATGCACAAGCGTGCAGCGAGCACAGAGCCGGGTGTCCAGACCTTCTGTATCTGCCAGTCTTCCAAACCGCCTATCCTCAGCAGCTCAGGGTCACCCTCGCGCGGGAACATCGCGCGGATGGACGGTTCGACGTTGAAACCAACGGAGCGAACCTGCGTTCCATCGTGCGGTGTTTCAACGGTAATAACATAGCGCCCGACCAGAACTGCATAGATCAGGAACGCAAGCACCGCGCCCGAGAACGAGTAGACGAGCCAAGCTTTGGCCTGTCGCTTACTCCCAATAGCGCTCGGAAGGAAGGAGCAAAGAGCGATGAGCACCATTGCGGCATAAGCGGCGAAAACCTCCAGACCACCGAGTGGTGGCCAAAAGAAGGGAGAGGTCGCCAAATGTTGAGCCAGAAAGGGTGAGCCAGTAATCACGAGTTGTGGCACTCGGTATTGCGGCGCGAATTCTTTGAGCCAATCCGCTATCTTTTCCGGCACTTTTTGAACTCCACTGAAACATCCGGATTTGTATTTTCGTACGGATTGATGGTGCGGACTGGTTCGTCGTCGCAGTTATCGAGTTGAAACTTGAACACAAACGTTGCCAAGGTAAAATCTGCACCGGAAATGTTTGTGGTCTTCGACCAAGTGCTGAAGTCAGGCTCTATCGCTTGCCGATAGTACAAAGTCGCGCCTGTCGGGATACTTTCAAACTGGGCGTGAAAAGTCGCGCGTCCAGTGGTCTGAACGGTCTTATAAGCCGAGGCGTTGTCACCCAAGGTTGACTTGACACTATTTGCAACCATCGGAGTCGTCCCAGAACGATTGCCGCTCCGAGTCGGACTACTTGTAGGTGATCTGCGCTTGAGCGTCTCCTGAACGTAAACCATGTGGGCTGGCTCCATAGAGCTGGCCCGAGTGCCGGGAACCGGCGCCTTCAACTCAGTGTGGAGATCGGCATATTGTTTACGGAAGTCAGCGAAGAATGCGGGAACCGGCTCATTTGGCCTCAGCAGCTGGGTTCGATATTCTTGCTCCGTTTTCGCTAAGTCGGCCTGTGCCGTTTCAACAATCTCAGCGAGAAACGTCCTTAGCTCCGCAGAATCGCGTCCATCAGCTTCCACTTTTGTATCAATCGCGCTTGACAACTCCTCCAGTTCAGCAATCTTCGTGGCAAGAAACTGGTTCTGTGTGAGCGTAAGCTCTACGACTGCACTGGTGGGATAGCTGTTTGGGTCCGGAATCGGTTTGACGTTTACTGAAATGGATGGAGCGGCGAATTTCTTAGTAATACTGTACCCAGGGCACGGACCCAATGAAGGCATTCCATAGCGAACATTGTTGGAGACGAACTTTCCCTCAAAATCTTTCGGAATGCCAGTGGCGACATCAGCTGTGTTCTTACCCGTTTGCAAAGTGCCAGTTAGTTCTATCGAAAAATCAGTCTCCACATTTCCAAGAGGAACATATATCCTGCGGTCACAACTCGCTGCAGTATCGAAGGTCAAGTGAAGTGTTAAGGGCTGGCCCGCCGTTACCTCAGCATGATCGCCGCTGATCGTCGCCGACGATTGCGCGCAGCATAGTGTTTGTCCCGCGGCGATGAAAACGCAGGATATCGCTACAAGGCGCAAGTCCGTGACGAATTTGGGGGAACGCCTTAGCATTTTGAGCTTAGTAACCTTCTATTTTACTACGGGCCGGCGCACGAATCCCCGTTCACTTGTTCTCCCGGTGCGCACATTCTCTATCGAGAAAGATTCGGCTCAGACGATCTACTTGTGCGCGTGGGCAAACTCGATTAAGCGTTCAATCTGAGCGAGAGTCAGAGTGGGAAAGCCCTCGCGCAGTTCCTCGATGGTCTCTCCGAGGTCGTAACTGCCGACGATTGCGTCGGGCATGATTCTGGTTCCGCGCACGACGGGCCTTCCCGAAACCTTGCCCGGAACGCTTTCGATCAGCTCACAGGCCATCCAATCGATTGCACTATCGGTTTCCACGTTGACCATCTTTGCGCCCTCCTCGCTATGGTAATCAAAAACCGCCTGTTAAGTGACCTGTTTGCTGGCGAGGATGGCGGCCCAGTGGGTCGCTGGTCTGGGGCCGGGAGTGTGCTCCAGCGTGGCGAGTTGGACGGCGAAGTTGCCGAGGGTGGAGCACTCGGTGCCGGCGCGGTGGACTTCGAGGCCGGTGGCCTGGGCCGTCAAGCTGTTGAGCAGTTCGTTCTGGCTGCCGCCGCCCATGATGTAGAGCTTGCGGAGGCGCTTGCCGGTGATGGCGGCGACGCTGGCGAGGACCTCCGCGTAGCGCGCCGCGAGGGAGCGGAAGAGGAACGCGGCCATCGCGGGCGCGTTCGCGGGGCTGGGGTCGAGCTCCGGCAGGCTGCGGCGGTGGAGCTGCGCGTTGATGCGGTGCGGCATGCGGCCGCTGAGCAGCAGATCGGGGTCGTCGACGTCCAGCGTGTACGCGGGAACCGGTGCGTGCGCGGCGGCGGCGACCAGCTCGGCGATGTCGAGGTGCGCGCCTTCAGCGGCCCAGGTCTCCATGCACTGGCGCAACAGCCACATGCCGTTGACGTTCTTGTGGAAGCAGACGGCGCCGTCCGCACCGATCAGGCTGGTGAAGTTCTCCTCGCGCGCGCGCTGCGAGTTATCGGGTGCGGGCAGCAGCGTGCCCACCAGCGACCACGTGCCGGAGCTGATGTAGGCCCAATCGTCCGCCACATCGGGAATCGCCGCGATGGCCGAGGCGGTGTCATGGCAGCAGGGCGCGATCAGGCGCGTGTGCTGGAACGCCGGGAGCGCGGCGAGCGGGCCTGTGAGCTGGCCGATGTCCGTGCCGGGGTTGACCAGCTCCGGCATGGCCGATGCGGGGATGTCGAGTTCGCGGAGAATCTCCTCGCACCACTCACCGGGCGACTCGAGTGTGGGCATGTGCAGCATCTGGGTGTGGCTGGCGAGGGTGCGCTCGGAGACCGGGCGCGCGCCAAGGGTGAAGAGGATGTGCTCCGGCAGGTTGAGCCACGGGAGAGCGCGCACGGGGGCGTCATCAGCAAAGAGCTGGTAGGCGGTGTTGATGCGCAGGATGCCGATGCCTGTGAGCTCGCGCATGCGGTCGGCGGAGATGCGCTCGTTGAGAGACTCCTCGGCGACGACGGTGCGTTCATCGCGATAGCAGAAGGGCGGAGCGACGGGTTTGCCGTCTGCGCCGAGTCGGACGTAGTCCACGCCCCAGCCGTCGACCGCGATAGAGCGGATGCCTTCTGTCGCGATCGCCGCGCAGCGGCGCAGGCCGACATCGAGCCCGTCGAGGATACCTTCGAGGTTCCAGTGCAGGCCGTCGGCGGATTCGATGGCGGCGTTGGGGAAGCGGAAGACAAGCTGGATGTGCGGGTCGCCGTTGTGCCAGCGCAGGAGTGAGACGCGGCAGCTCTCGGCGCCGAGATCGATGGCGACGAGCGCGCTGGGGTCGGTGGGTTGGCGGGCCGCTGTCATGGAATAAAGACGAAGAGCAAAGGCAACTGCAACAGCTTTAACGCGAAGGGCGCAGAGGAAAAGCGCGCAGAGCACGCAGAGGAAATCACCTGATTAGCGCAGGTAGGCCTCGGTGAGGCCGCCGTCAACGGGGATCAGATGGCCGGTGGTGACCGGAGCGCGCGGGCCGCCGATGAAGAGGATGGCCTCCGCGCAGTCCTTCGGGTCAATGGGCACGTGCGTGAGCGTGCGTTTGGCATAGAAGGTGGCGAGCAGGAAGCGCAGGTCGTCGTCGGAGGCGTTCTCGTCGAAGGCGATGTTGTATTTGGTGAGCGAGGCCTTGACGCGGTCGCGCGGGAACATGGTAGAGCCCTTAACAACGGTAGCGGGCGAGATTCCGTTAACGCGCAGCAGCGGCGAGTAGGTGACGGCGAGTTCGCGGACCAGGTGCGAGAGCGCGGCCTTTGAGACGTCATAGGCTTCAGTCCCGCGCTTGGGGACCACGGCGTTGGCCGAGCTGGTGAGCACAATGCTGCTGGGAATGTTCTGCGCGGTAAAGACTTTGGAGGCCTCGTCGGTGAGCAGGTAGTTGGCGGTGACGTTGATCTCCAGCGTGAGGCCCCACTGCGCGTCCGAGATGGTGCCGTCGGGTGACGACGGGAAGATGGCCGCGGTGTTGATGAGCAGGTCGAGCCCGCCGAAGGCGGCGACGGTGGCGTCGAGCGCGGCCTTGATAGCGTCGCGCTTGCGGATGTCGATGACGGTGGCGACGGCGCACTCCTTGCCGCCGATGGCCTTGCACTCGTCGGCGACCTTCTGCGCGGCCTCGAGCGATAGGTCCGCGACGACGAGGTGTGCGCCGCGTGCGGCGGCGAGCAGCGCGGTCTCGCGGCCGATGCCGCTGGCGCCGCCGACGATGAGCGCGATGCGGCGGCTCAACTCTTTCTCGGGCGGCTGGCGGCGGATCTTGGCCTCTTCGAGCGCCCAGTACTCGATGCGGAAGGCCTCGCTGGGCGGCAGAGCAACGTAGTTGCTGTGCACGCTGAAGGCCGAGGTGGGCGCGGCGGGGCCGGCCTGCGGCAGCTCGGGCGGGCACTTCTGGTCGTCGAGCGCGCCGGCGCCGTCCATGACGTGGATGGCATTGACGTAGAACTCGCCTGTGATGCGAGACTCCGCCTTGTTCTTGCCGAAGCTGAACATGCCGATGCCGGGGACGAGCACAACGGTGGGGCTGGCGTCGCGCATGGCGGGCGAGTCAGGCAGAGCGTGCGCCTTGTAGTAGGCGGCGTACTCGGCGCGGTAGGTCTCGAGGGCTTCCGCGAACTTGGGTTCGAGGTCGGCGACGGCGGTGGAGGGGTCCCAGTCGACGAAGAGCGGGCGGATCTTGGTGCGGATGAAGTGGTCCGGGCAGCTGGTGCCGAGGTGCGCGAGCTCCTTCGCGGACTTGGAGTTGACGAAGTCCAGCACGTCGGGCGCATCGGTGAAGGTGCCGAGTACGCGCTGGTTGGCGGAGATACGGCCGCGGATGACGGGCATCAGCTTGCCTGCAATGGTCTGGCGCTCGGCGTGGGAGCTGACCTTCGCTCCGCCGAAACTCACGCCCTTCTTCTTCGCGTGCTGCTCGGTGAACTGGCCGAGCTGGTCGACGATGGTGAGCGTGTTGAGGTAGCTCTCGCGCTGCGTCTGCCCCCAGGTGAAGAGGCCGTGGCCTCCGAGTACGACGCCATCGCAGCCTGGGACCTTGGCGACTGCATCGCGCAGCATCAGCGCGAGCTCGAAGCCGGGGCGCTGCCACGGCACCCAGACCATCTTGTGGCCGAACTGTTGGTTGAACTCCGCCATCTTCTCCAGACCGTTAGCCGAGGCGGCGAGCGCGATGGCCCAGTCGGGGTGCAGGTGGTCCACGTGCGGAAACGGCAGGAAGCCGTGCAGCGGCGTGTCGATCGACGCCGCGACAGGGTTGTTGCCGAAGGTGCAGAGCGGATACATCGCGACGATCTCGTCCTCGCGCGCCACGCCCTGGTAGCTGTTGGCCAGCGCCAGCACCTTGTCGAGATAGAGCGTGGCGAAGCCCGCGCGCTGGATGCTGCCGAGGTCGCCGCCCGAGCCCTTGACCCAGAGGATCTTTTTCGTCTGGCCGTCGAGCGGGTCCACCTCGTCGATCTTGGAGCTGGTGTTGCCGCCGCCGAAGTTGGTCAGGCGAAGGTCGGAGCCAAGCAGGTTGGAGCGGTAGCGGAGAAGATCGGGGGCGTCGAGTTTGGAGGCCACCGCCTCATCCCAGCGGTCTTCGAGAAAGTGCAGCTTTGCAGATGCCATGTGGATGCGTTTCCTGTGCGAAATCGGATGTTGGCCGGGTTGACGGCCTCCCCATTATCCGCCCGTCCCTCCAATAGGGCAAAGATTCCGATGGGGAACGGTCGTGCGCGGCTTAGGCGGCCTTCGCGGCGTTGCGGCGCTTGACCGGCGGCCGCGCGGAGCGGGCGACCGCCACGTGCGCCGCGCCTGGACTCTTGGCGATATCGATCGCAGCCTGGGCCTCGACGTCGGAGAGATGGCCGGCTATCTCCGCGGTAATAGCGCGGTGGCCGACGTAGTTGTAGGGCGGGACGGTCTCGCCGCGCAGCAGGGCCAGGCCCAGGTCAATGAGCTTGGGGCCGTAGAGCGCCACCTCGTTCGAGATGGAGGCGATGGCGGGGGTTCCGGGCCGCTGCATCTCGGCGATCATCTCCTCCAGGCAGTCCTGGCCTACAATGGCGACGTGGCGCTCGCGGCGCAGCTCGCGGACAGCGGCGATGGCGCCCATCGCGCTGGTGTCGTTGGCCGCGGCGATGAGGATGTGCTTGTCCTTGGGGTGGCGATTGAGGAACTCCAGCACCACTTTGTAGCTGGGCTCGCGCATGCCGCGGCCGTCGATGCGCACGAAGCACTCGACGGGCATGTTAGGCAGGCGCTGCTTCACGCCCTCAAAGGCGCCGGTGATGCGGCTCTGCACCAGTTGGCCGGCCTCTGCGATGTCCAGGCCGACCATCCAGTCCATCTTCTTCTCCCATTGCTTGATGGCGAAGTCGGCCAGTAGGCCGCCGGCTTCGAGGCCGGCGCGGTAGTTGTCCACGCCGAAGTAGGTGGCGCGGGGATGCGGGATGTCGACGGCGATGAGCGGGATGCCGGCCTCGCCGATCTTGTCGGCGATGATGGGCGCGGCCTGCTCCTCCACCTGGAACTCGATGATGATGTCCACGTGCTCGCGGATGAAGGTCTCTGCGTTCTGGATGGCAGTCTCGGCGTCATAGCGGTTGTCCAGCACCATCAGGTCTACGCCGACGGCGACGGCGGCGGCGCGCAGGCTCTCGGTCACGGCCTCAGAGAACGGCATCTCCGCGCTCTGTCCGCCGAAGCCGAAGAGCAGCTTGCGCGGGCGGGCGATGTGCCGGTACTGGCGGTCGGCGCCCTGGCCCACGTAGCCGCGGTGTACCAGCGTCTTGAGGATGCGGTAGACGGTGGTCTTGGAGATCTTGGTGCGCTTGTGGATGGCTTCCAGCACCATCGGCTGATTTTCGGTCTGCAGCAGCTCGAGGATGTCGAGCGCCTTGGTCAGCACCGGAATCAGATACAAACGCCTTGCCTTGGCTCGCTGTGGCATCGTCACCTCGAAAAAGCGGGGCCCGCGATCTTCCGTCCCGTGGAAAACGTTTCCGCCGACTGTTCCCCTAATGAATTCCCGGCCCAGCCAAGATAGCATCTTCCTGATTTTTTTCTCTCGCTTATTTTTCTTTATGCGTAGGAGCTTTGCCCCACGGCGTTCCTGGCCTGACGTTCGGCGGTGATGCGCTCCACATATCCGCCCTGGCGCAAGGCCAGCAGCGGATCGGCGGGCAGGCCGCGCGCCTCGCGCCACTCGCGCAGCAGCGGGCGCACGTCAGTCCAAAATGCCCCGCGGAAGAGCTCCTCCGCCTCCACCAGACGGCAGGCATCCTGCAGCTGCACCAGTTGGTCGTGGTCAATGAGCGAGGCCTTGGCGTACAGCTCCTGAGCGGTGGCCACCGTCTGCACCATCGCCTCGATCTTGCCCTTCAGGTTGTGGCTCTGGTCAATCATGAAAGCCGGCGAGCTGTCCGTCTTGCGCGCGTACTGGTCAAACAAGAGCTCATGGAAGATGCGGAAGACCTGGTAGGGATCAATGGAGCCGAGGGTGAGGTCGTCGTCGGCGTACTTGCGGTCGTTGAAGTGGAAGCCGCCGAGCGCGCCGAGCTCCAGCAGCCACGCCACGATCTGCTCAATGTTGGTGGACTGGTAGTGGTGGCCTGTGTCCACCAGAACGCGGGCCTGCGGGCCGGCGCTGCGGGCGAGCTCCAGCGCCATGCCCCAGTCGGCGATGTCGGTGTGGTAGAAGGCGGGCTCAAAGGGCTTGTACTCCACCAGCATGGTCTGTCCGGGCGCGAGCGCGGCGTGGGTGCGGGCCAGGGCCTCCTTCATCCAGCCGATGCGGCGGCGCATGCTCTGGGTGCCGGGGTAGTTGGAGCCGTCGGCGATCCACAGCGAGACCTCCGCCGAGCCGACCGCCTTGCCGATCTCGACCGAGTCGATGAGGTGGGCGATAGCCTTCTCGCGAATCTCCGCGCTGGGGTTGCAGATGGAGCCGAACTTGTACTCCTGCTCCTGGAAGAGGTTGGGGTTGATGGAGCCGGCGCGGACGCCGGTCTTCTTCTCCAGCGCCTTGATGTTGTCCACGTCGGCGAGGCCGTTGGGCAGGTCCCACAGCACATGCAGGGCGAGCGTGGGCGTGACGCCGGTCAGGCGGTTCACCTCGGCGGCATCGGCGAACTTTTCTTCAATGGTGCTGGCGGCGGCGGCCTGCTGGAACTTGCCGAAGCGTGTTCCCGTATTGGCGAAGCCCCACGATGGAATCTCGATAGCAAAGGCATCGAGGGCGTGAAAGACGCGTGGCCTCACCGGATCGGTCGACATAAGTGGTTCACCTCAAAGGAGGACGAAGGCCGCTGCAAAACAGTTTCGTTTCACAGCCGGACGATTATATGTATTGAAATTTGAGAAGCGCAAGCGCTAACGCTCCATTTCCGGAAGTTTTGAATGGGTGAAAATTCCCCCTGGGGGCTGAAGACCCTGCCTTCCAAGGCCAGCCCCTGCAAATCTATTCCCTCCATTAGGGACATTATTTCAGCATTTGCCCCGCATCGGTTAGGATGGCTTCGCCACCCGGAGGACGATTCCTGCCCGAACGGAGTGCGCCCTCGCGAGGACCCATTGGGACCAAATCCGTTTCTCGGCGTCATCTTTCATTGGATCGGCGGCTTCTGCTCCGCCACGAACTTCATCCCTTTCCGCGGTATCAAGCGCTGGTCGTGGGAGGTGTACTGGATTATCCAGGGCGTGGCCGCGTGGCTGATCGCGCCGACGGTGCTGGCCTTTGTCTTTGTGCCGCACCCCTATGCGATCCTGCAGCAGGCACACCTTACGCCCGGCGCCAGCCTCTTCTGGCCGATGTTCTGGGGACTTCTGTGGGGAGTGGGCGGGCTGACCTTCGGGCTGGCCATCCGCTACCTGGGGCTGGGACTGGGATATGCCATCGCGCTGGGCTTCTGCACGGGCTTCGGCACCATCATCCCGCCGATCTACTACGGACAGTGGCATGCGATCACGCATGAGTGGTCCGGGCAGGTAACGCTGCTGGGCGTGCTGCTCTCGCTGATCGCTATCGGCGTGAGCGGAGCGGCGGGCGCCAGCAAGGAACGCGAGGTCACCGCTGAAGAGAAGGCCGCGGCGGGCGAACGCGACTTCTCCTTCCTGAAGGGCCTGATCATCGCCGTCTTCGCCGGCATCATGAGCTCGTTCTTTGCGTTTGGCCTGGCCGCGGGCAAGCCCATCGGCGACATGACGCACACGGTCCTGGTCGCCGACCATCGGCTGGAGCTGTGGGCGAACCTGCCGGTGCTGATCGTGGTCCTGTGGGGAGGCTTCGTCACCAACCTGGTGTGGTCACTCATACTGATTGCGAAGAACCGCTCCTTCGCGCAGTTCGGCGGCGCGCCCGGCGATAACCCGATGGGTACGGCCGCGGTGACCGGCGAGACGCTGGTGGACTTCAACCCGGTGGACTACATCGGGCGCATCAACCCCGGCGTGCTGGCGATGAACTATGTCTTCGCGGCGGCGGCGGGCATCATCTGGTACTTCCAGTTCTTCTTCTACTCCATGGGGCAGACGAAGATGGGCAAGTACGACTTTGCAAGCTGGACGCTGCACATGGCCAGCATCATCATCTTCGCCAACCTGTGGGGCATCGTACTGAAGGAGTGGAAGGGCACCAGCCGCCGCACCAAGGCGCTGGTGGCCTGCGGCCTGCTGCTGCTGGTGGGCTCGACTGTGGTGGTGGGGTATGGCAGCTACCTGAAGGCGCGGTAGTCTGGAAGAATAGACGTATCTGGAGAACCTGCCCTGCGCATCTCGCTCTTCGTCGCCTGCTACAACGACACGCTGTTCCCGCAGACGGGAATCGCGGTGACCGAGGTGCTGGAGCGGCTCGGCCACACGGTCGAGTTTCCGCTGGCGCAGACCTGCTGCGGCCAGATGCACTACAACACGGGCTATCAGCGCGAAGCGATTCCGCTAGTCCGGCGGTTTGTGGAGATGTTCGCCGACGCCGAGGCGGTTTGTGTGCCCTCCGCGAGCTGCGTGGCGATGATGCGCGAGCACTATGAGCTAATCGCAAAGAATGAGAATGACGCCGCGCTGCTGGCGAAGGTTCAGAGCCTGCTGCCGCGGGTGTTTGAGTTCAGTGAGCTGCTGGTGAACCGGCTCGGCGTGGAGGACGTGGGCGCGGCATTTCCGCACACGGTCACCTACCATCCGTCGTGCCACTCGCTGCGGATGTTGCACGTGGGCGATGCGCCGCGCAAGCTGCTGCTCGCGGTGCGCGGGCTCACGCTGGTCGAGCTGCCGAATCAGGACCAGTGCTGCGGCTTCGGCGGCACGTTCGCGGTGAAGAACGCGGACGTCTCCGCGGCGATGCTGTCAGAAAAAGACGCGTGCGTGATGCAGACCGGCGCCGAGGTGGTGACCGCGCTCGACAACAGTTGCCTGATGCAGATCTACGGCGGGCTGCACCGCGCGGGCTCGGCGGTGCGGACGCTGCACCTGGCGGAGATATTGGCAACGCGCGAGGTTGCACCATGAGCATCCGCGTAGGCAAGACCGAGGCAGCCGCGGACTTCCCCATCCTGGCGAAGACCGCGCTGGGCAACGACCAGCTTCGCCGCAACGTGCACCATGCCACCGACGTCATCCGCAACAAGCGCGCGCTGCGCGTGGCGGAGATGCCGGACTGGCAACAGCTGCGCGACGCGGCCAGCGCCATCAAGGCGCACACGCTGCGGCACCTCGACCGCTATCTGGAGGAGTTTGAGCGCAACTGCACGGCGGC
>Ga0302319_10018857_pt1 | contig 12557 bp, 21 predicted proteins | sample Bog_T0_2_FD_203319 | JGI IMG/M metagenome (GOLD analysis project Ga0302319, IMG submission 203319) | Peat permafrost microbial communities from Stordalen Mire near Abisko, Sweden - Bog_T0_2 | ecosystem: Environmental > Terrestrial > Soil > Wetlands > Peat | place: Sweden: Abisko, Stordalen Mire... | reverse complement strand
GGAAACTCAACGGGCCCTGTGCATTTAGAAACCATGCCAAAGGACTCAGCAAAAGGCTCAGACTCCGTGAAGTGGTCAAGGATAAACGCCTTCTGAAATCTCTCGAGGTAAAACATGATGCCAGGCATTCCCATTTGGAAGGGCATTCTCTTGTTGTGAAGGAGATACCAGCAGCAGCGTGGACAGTACTTGTCCAGCTCCACCTGGCCCGCATTCCGGGCGCTGATCGTAAGTTGATTGGAAGGTTGAGACATAATTCATTACTCCTGAGCGCGGCTTGCGCTGATTCGAAGTTAGACTGAGTAGAGGATGTACCAAAGGTTCGGACCTTAGGAGGGGTTTTGCGAGTTAGTGTGTTGCTACCTCAATAACATGCTCGTTTCTTTCGAGCAGGCTTTTGCTCCGGAATCGAGAGGTATCAGGAAGTAGTCAGGCGAGCCGACCGCGATATGATGCGATCGATTCAGACGCCGGTGGAAAAGGTTGCCGGCTTCCGCGACGCGCGATCAGCTGTAAATCGGAATGGGATCTCCAATAATGCATTCAGCTGGCAAAGCTCTGCCAGCCTTAAGCCGCTGCGTCAAGCCATTCGTCAACTCGGCGAATCCCATTCGACTCGTCGAAGTTTCTGCCATATATAGAAAGAGTGTATTTAATTGATCTGTGCCAAAGAATCTTGCTCAATGTTAGGAAGTCCTCGGGGTGAACTTCCAGATATGCATAAGAGTACGCGTCTCTCCATAAATGTGGCGTCATTAGCCGCCTGCAATACTTCAGCACGATCTCGGAGATACGGTAAGTCATGGTCTGGTAATTATTTGCGTAACCATCGTCATTGACGAACAGAGTGCCTGGATCCTTTTCGGCAACCAATCTCGGCCTGTGATCTGCGAGATACTCTTCGAGCAACGGAATCAACCTGCGTGGCAAAATACCACGGACCGGCTGGCCCATCTTCGTTTCTTCGGGGCGGAAGTAAATCTGCCAGAAGGCCTGGCTGGAGTTCTTTGAGAGTGCTTCTATCACCCATTTTGGCTTGGCTACATGAATAAAGTTGGGCAATGGCGCAAAGAACAAGTTAGAGGTCGCAGGCTCACCAAGGCGACAATCCCGGAGATTCCGTTGCCTCCATGGCAGTGTGGTAAGCCAGGTTATCAAGAATTCGTCGTGGAACAGGCGGGATGATTTCGGATCATCTGGGCTTAGCTTCTTCTGGGCTGCACGAATCGCCGCAGGAATCCTGCAGAGATCTTCATACGGCACTGACTTCTTCGCTTTCCGCTCCTGCGCTACGGACTGATCATCTTCCGGAATCTGATCAAACAAAGGACTAAACCATCCGTAGTCCTGGTCTCTGTACTTTGGGTGATGTCGCATAGCGGCATAGAGCATAGAGAGGATCCGAAGGGAGTTTCGAGTGAGTCCGCGTTCGTTCAAGGCCCATTCGATGTACGCTGAGACGACTTCCTCGCTAAACAGAGACGTAAGGGAAGTCACATTGCTGAAGTTCCCAATGTTCTTAGCGAAGCCAAATAGTCGGCAAATGTTGGACTCGAGCAGTATGGCACTGACTGGACGAAGACGGGCCCGCTGAGAGCGCCCTTTTGAGAAGCGAGCTAGTTTAAATATCATCAATTCCTTGACCTGGGAACCAAGTGGCTCCGGCATCTCAGAGGTTCGAACCCGGTAGATAGATTTACGCGGTGCCGGCGCGAACTTTGGGAGCAAGGTATCTAAACCTGCGCCCGCAAGTGCCCTGCGGAAGTGCCACTTTCCCTGCCGGACAGTGCGGTATTGGCGGCCAGCCCGCAACATGGCGTCGCCCCAGGCATCGAGGTCAGCAACGGAGAACTCCGATGGAAGCCTGCGACTTTGAATCGCATGATAGATAACGCAGCTGTAGGCTCGAGGATCGCCCGCAAGGGCGTCCAGGAAAGGTCTCCAGGCCTCCTCGATCGACTGCTTACCAGAAACCCACCCGAGCTGTTCTGCCCACCGGACTAAGCGTTGAGTGTTCTGCCGATAAGTCCGGATAGAATTGTCCGCATATTTGCGCTGTCTGAGGTAATCGCTGAAAGGCGAGCGCACGTCAACCAGCACATCGATGGAGATTTCTCCGATCGGCTTGTCCAAGAACTCCGAAAGTTTGACAGCTGTATGGCGAAGCATTGCGAGGTTCTTATCGCCGCGGACTGCGATTATATCTACGAGATCTTTCAACGTAGTTGGCGGTGCCTTCGGAAGTGCGACGTTATCCGACGAAAGTGGAGGTTGGACAGCAATTTCAGTGCCAATTGTGAAGCGTTGCGAAATCATATCTTACCTTTCATTACTGAAACCAAAGAAGTATGAGGAATGGGAATGCAGATAATATTGGCCGGATTGCGATCGCTCGCGAAGAGATCAACTTGTGCAGGACACTTCACGAAACCATCAGAAATATAGTGAAGTTCTAAGCTGCGATAGAAGGGGGTGTCGAGCTGTTATGCAGGTACTGTTCGAGGTCCATCGCCAGAAACTTCGAGTGACCTGGCAAGTCTCTGGAGGTAAGACCTCCGCGCTTGATCCTGGTCTGGATGGTTCGCGTCGTCACGCCGAATACATCGGCGATGTCTTTAACAGTGAATTTACCTTTCATGGGGAGGCCCATATATGCAAGGACAGTTTCAAGTAAGGGGTACTTAGTGGGTTTCGCGAATTCCGTCGACATTGCCATACTCCTTGAACAATTCCTGTATCTGGTCATCCAATAATGGTTTTGATTTGGGTACGACCAAAGGCGCCGTATTGATAAGGGAAGTGTCCATCCGCAAAACTCTGGCGGGGTGAACATGCTCAGCCAGCGGTCGAGAAATCTCTTGCAATTAAGAGTCGGACAAAGATGACAACCAGCGCCGCGAGAGAGTGGTTCTCTCTCTCAGCCCTCTCTAGTATAGGAAGCACTTGAGGAATCGAACTTTCTGGTTAGTCACGGAAAGATGCAGTGCAATTCGGCCCTGTTCGACTTGTTTCCAGATTCGAACCTTTGACGGACTCCCGCGAGAGACATCGGAGCATCGTCGAGGATGCCCTCGGCAGCCCTTGAAGGGCGCCTGGGGATGTCGTTTACCCAGTCTCGTAACCAAGGCTGGGCGGAACGCTCATTGTCCCGTGCATGGGCGCCTTCGGCCTCGGAGCGCTCTTCGATGGAGATGAAGGCGTCGGCTTCGGTGGGCGGGTCAACGGTGGAACAGCGGGTGCCGACGCAGAATTCGATACCATCTTCCTCGGGAGGATGGCGACGTTGCGAATGTCACCATGTAGGCGGCGTCGCCGCTGATGGCGATGCGGCCTTCATCGCCGATGACGGCTGGGATGCGGCCGGATCGCATGGTGCAGGGGCAATTCCTTTAGGCAGGAAACTACGGAAGGCCTAGTCGGTGTTGGACTACATGAACGATGGGAAAGAGAAGAAGCTTGGCCCACTGGGCACCCGCATGATGTGCTCACGCTGCCCTCCGCCTCTTGACGGAAGAGGTGACGTGCGTGGCATCGGAGCATCGGGCGACGCAGGCTGTTGTCGATCAACGAGCAGTTGGGTGTCAAGCACTTTGACCGGTTGTTGAACCGGTTCCACATTCTCGGCCAGTGCTAGGCAATCGTTAGCGCAAATGCCTGCGACGTTTCGCAGGTGCAGTTCGAAGGAGGTAACATCAATGAATACTCGGCGGCCTTCGAGTACGAAGCGAAAGGGGCCTTCCTTACGATCCATCCGATAGACCTTCCAACATGGAACGCCGAGGCGGTCCGCGGCTTCTTTCACAGACATGGTTGTCGGGTCCACGCGTTGGGCATCAGCCGCGTCAGGTTTGTTTCTCAAATGTGTTTGTGATGATTCTGTTTTCATTGCACGCTCCAGGTTCATCATCTCGCGGGAAGGAAATGAACCAAAGGGAACTCGAGAGCTGCTTGCTCCAATGACGGGTTAGGCGATCCAGAGAGCCGACAGTAATGCAAGGTCCGCCGAAATGTGATTGCCCATGCGCTCCCTACAACGGATCTCAATCCATCCGCAGCACGTGCTGGCACATGTCATCGTTTGAAGCACCGGAGCAGTACCGAATTGAAGTTCTACCCTGCAAGACGCGCCGATTCCCACACGGCGGCTTTGAGCCGCCTGGCCAGGACAACGCCGAAGGCATAGAGACCCGCCAGGTCGAGTGCGATCATGCCGCCTGCGATCAGGAATCCACCGGCGACTAGGATGCCCCGTTTCCAATCAACTTGCCCATCGCATAGGCTGGCACGGAACAGCCTCTACGATGCCCTATAAGCGATCAGAAGCCTTCGGTGGGCCGGGAGGCTGTCTGGAACCCGCAGGCGGCACGGCGGGAATGTGTGCTGTTTTATACAGAAATGATTGACCGCGTGTGGTAAGTGTGTCCTGGAGGAGATACCGCGATGCCCACCACGCCGACGTAAAACCCGCATCTTTGGCATGGGGCACGGCACCTAAAACTCAGAAACGACCCACCGGATAATCCGGTACGGGTCGTTTTGTGCGTTATGGGGAAAGGTTATGCGTTCTTCGGGAAAGGCTAATTCAAATAAGTTCGAAGACTTGAGACCCTGTCGAACTTTGGTTTTCCAACGTTTTGCATTCGTTTTAGGGCAAAGGAGAAATGAAATGACTAAGCAGATAAACACGATCCGAAACTCTGCCGGAATCCGTGCATATAAACCAGCCTGACGATCCAGGTAACGTTGGGCGTGTGTTGAATGCTGGCGCTGGAACCCCGGCCCCCAGACAAAGCTTCTCGTGGCGCTTGCGAGTGCCGGTGCGGAAATCATCGGATGCACCGGGGATTCTTGGTCCGAGCGTTTCAAGAGTAGCGCACGCGATGACTGGCGCAAAGCACAGCTTTACTTGAACGAGATCGGCGGTGATCGCAGGGCGGTCATCAGAGAGGCTAAGGCAGAGGTTACAAGGCTGCTCTTGGAAAACGTTGACTGGCTCAATGCAGCCACCGACCTGCTACAGAAAGAACGGTGCATCACCGGCAATCAGGCTCTAGCCTGTGAACCTGTGCCGCCTATGAAGGTGATTCTATGACCGTGATCCAAAGTGAGTTCTTTCAACAACTCGACCGCGTGAATGCCCGGCATGAGGCAGGTCACATGACCATCTATAAGCTGTTTGGCGGGACCTGGGGCGCAGTTTGGATACTAGACCCAGACAAGACCAGCGGAGGGTGGGCAGGCAACACCAATCTCGGGACAGGGATATTTGACCTAGACTTGAAGAAAAGGCTTCTCGTGAACCTTGCGGGTGTCGGCGCGGAACTACTTGACAGCCGAATGCCTTGGCCATGGGCGCACCATCCTCCGCGTGTCGGTGAGGAACACCCCCTCCAACCTGGTTCTTGGACCGAGCTATTAAGGACTACTGGCTCCGGTGATTGGAAGGCAGCAAAACGACACTTGGATGAGATCGGCGGCAATCGCAGGGCGGTTATGAGAGAGGCTAAGACGGAAGTTACACGGCTGCTCTCAGAGAACTGGGAATGGGTAACGGCGGTCACAGACCTGCTTCTGAAAGAACGGTACCTCTATGGCAAGGAGGTCGAAGCCTGTAGACCTACGCCGCCGCGACTTTAGAAGATGCGCTGGCAGAGTGCATTCGATCCCCCTCCTATGACCCGAAGCGTAAGCTGTACCTCGCCGAAGAGATGAATACGTACTTCAAGTTGCTGCGGCTTTTTACGCGCGAACTCGTCAACCATCCGCTCACGTGGGCGCGCATCGAGGCTCTCGCTGCCGCACGCCTCGAATGTAAGAAGCTCTACCGGAAGGAAGTGGAGGAAATTGCCGCCATCGCGACCGAAGCCTAGATCAAAGCTGAGAAGTCCAAGAATTGACTTCCCGACTTCGACTTCGGCGGCTGCCCACCGCCGCCAGGAGTTTCCCACCAGCGATAGATCCACTGCTCCGGGCCATTTGCGCGGTGAAGGCGCTCGACAATCTGCATTCAGCGAGCCATTAGAGAATCGCCGAACACACGATTCTCCAAGAGGACGGAAAAGTGGACCTTCTCCGTGTCAGCGAGAAGACAGGACGGTTCATGATACTCAAGCTGGTCGGGGTTATTAGCCGCTCACAATGGAGGCCGTAAACGTGAAAGAAGTCACTTTAATCACCGATGGCGCCTGCATGCCCAATCCCGGTCCCGGAGGCTGGTCCTACATCCTCAGGTACGGCCAGGACTCGAAGGAAGATTCTGGAGGAACATCGAGCACGACCAACAACCGCATGGAAGTTCAGGCCGTCATTGAAGGACTCAAGGCCATCAAGGAACCGTGCAAGGTGTTACTCCTCACTGACAGTCAATATGTGCTGAACGGTCTCGTGTCGCTGCACAAATGGCGGCCGCGTGCCTGGCTCCGGCAAACAAAGGGAATAGCCACACCGATTCCCAACTCTGATCTCTGGCGCGAGTTAGACGTCCTCGCCGAAACTCATATCGTCAACGGTCAGTGGGTCAAGGGTCACTCCGGAGATCCAGACAACGAGAGATGCAATGAATTGGCGGATGCCCAAGCGATACTCTATGGTGGCGTGCCCCGCTTCTCAAAGCGGATCACTTAAGGTTGCTGTCAGGGGCCGGCGCGATCGTAGTTGGTGCTCGTATCTCTCGTCGGTGCAATAAAACACATGAAGTGACACTTATGGGTCAGACATGCCAGCAGCATGTCCGTAAAGTTGTGTCATGTGGCGCTGGAAATACTATTCGGCGCACAAGAAGTTCGCCTGCTCCTCAGGGCCTGCTCTTACTGAGGAAAACATAGACCCAATCAATCACTGGACGATGCCATCGCGACGCGTGGCCGCGCGGCGTCATCCCCCAATGGAAGAAATAAGGAGCAGCACTAATGACGAACACAAGATCTGTTGTGAAGAGCGAACACATTGAATCTGGCAAGTCCAACTTAGTGCCGCACAAGACGCTGTCCGACGCCGAGCTTGAAACCCTATACACGGCACTCTGCAATGGTATGGAGACTCTCCACCAGCAGAGCGAGGCACAGATGGGCCGTGCCCGCATCCTCTTCTATGCCCTTAGCGCATTCTTGATGGAGAGGGGAATTGTGGATGATATGGCCAGAGCACGGTGCCCCGGAGTTTGGCGAACCCGAGCTTATCGGTTCGCGAAGCTGATCTGTACCAGATCGCCCGCCCGATTAGCATCGAGCGGGCGAACTCCGGTTCGCTGCAATCGAACACGAACTCGCCCAGCCCAACATCAGCCGCGCCCAGAACGCACAGGCACCCACATTGCAGCCCGCCGAAGCATGCCTCGTGAAGACGGATGCAGAATGCCCAATCCGGGAATCGATGGGGTGTTCGCTTTCTAAGTGGTTCTCGTTCCGGTCCGTTTGCGCTCGATCAGAACCAGCCTGTCGCCCACCAGCATGAGAGCGGTTTGCTGCTGGCCCATACAGGCCTTCGCCGCGCCGAGGCGGGACAAGAGGAGATTGGTAAAGGCACAGGCTATCTCTCAGCATTGCCTTGTGCGGTATCCTCCATCAATTAGGGGAACCGGTCCGCTCCACATCTATGGGTTGGCTAATTCCCGCTGGCGGAATGGCCGGTGGCCGATTCCGCCGCAGATACGATTTAACGGGCACGCCATCGTCTACACCGGCGCTATTACCAGAACTCTGCGCCAACAGAGGCTGCCACAATCCACTCTCAGCGAACCACCAGATAATCACCAAACACACGGTCCTTCAAGTGGGCAGGGACGTAGGGGTCATTCGCGGCGGCGGCAAGAAGATCGGAAGGGCCGTGATAATCCAACTGGTCCAGATTGCCGGAGATGAACAACCCGTTCTGGTGCGAAGCCAGCTTGCATACGTAGTGGGCGCCATCTCTGTTGCCGTCATACGGGTCGATCTTGGCGTTACCGAACAGCTCCGCCCACAAAGACTCGGCCATGGGTGCCATGGCCTCACAGCTGACGCTGGCAGCCAGGAAGTGCCAATGGACTGCAATGGGAGAGTCCCCGCAACCGGACCAGCGCCGCTCCATCGCGGCGAAGTAGGACACAGGCGCATGCAACTTACGTTGCAGCCGTTCCATGAACCGCTTCATCAGTGCCTGCGCGTGGGGCCCACTCTTCGGTTCCCGGTATGTGCCGCACCCGTAGATGTTCCAGTCATAGCCACGCAGCCACGTCCCTGTGTGCTGTGCCATAGCGTTGTACGTTACAAGTCTTTTCATCATTCACTCCCATTCCGTAGAGAAACATGCTGCAGTTGAAGTGACACCCCAAGGCATAGAACGATCCAAGGCGACCCTTGGTCGCCGCCCGCTTCGGGATTTCACTAGTTGTCAATTCCACCGGTTGGCCCGCCATCGCGGCTGCGACCTTCCGGCTTCGTTGGTGGATCATGCGGGTCCCTGAGTTCGGACTTTTCTGACCACACTGCGATCATCGAACATCCGCAGAAAGTACCAAATGCTCAGACCATTTCGATCCTGGGCTTGAAGCTCGACGCACACACGAAGATAGCCAGTGACGAGAGTCTGGAACCAAGGCCACGTGTGTTCGAGGGTGGTCAATGTCCTTTACAGGGGTCTGCCTCATGAGCGAGACTGACCCTGATTCAGTGCGGCATGTCCACACCGATCCGCCCAGCAGTCCAATGGACATGCGATTCGGCATGATGTTTAATATGAGGAAGATAAATGGCGCACATTGACGTGTTCCTCCGGATGCTTAACGCCTACAAACAGGAACTTGGGGCAGCTTTCCCAAAAGCAGCACCTGAATCCGTCTTGCTGGTCCTGCGGGAATGCAATCGGCCAAGGCCAAGGCCGCAGAAGCAGGTGGAGGATGCCACCCGGCTTCCGCAACCGACCGTCTCGAAGTTGATCGCGAAAATGGTCGATCGGGAATGGCTGGAGCGGTCCGAACGTGATCCGGCCACATCGGTGAAGCCGGTTCAAATCAGCCTTCTTGGCCAAGGTGTGCTGGAGGCGTTTGAAAAAGCATGTCGAGATGCCGCACGGAATGTGCCGAAGGGGAAGGGATCAGATAGCTAACGGACTCCAACTCAGATTGAACGAAGTGGAATGACAGTGTCGAGCCTCAGTGAACGGATTTCATTCATCTGGGCGTTTGCGGATTTGCTCTCCGGCCCATACGAGCTGGCGCAATACGGCAAGGTCAGGAGCCTCGAGCAGGTCTATAGAGTTCAATTGAGGAGTTACCCCTCTCATCAGCATCTACGGGGACAGCGGCGCCTCCGGCGTGTTGGACCGCTGCCGGGTCGCTGACAGCTCGGCGCGAGTCTTGGCGACTTCCGCACGGGCATCGGCATAGTCTTTTGCATCCCGGACAAGTCGTCTCTTCGCAGTTTCGAATATCGTGCGCGCCCACGAGTACTTCCTTTGGAACTCCGCGGGCGTTGACACCCCACCCTCTTCACGAACGAAATGTTTGATGGCGGCGGAGAGTTTTACCTTCAAGGTCAATCTTGGATGTTCCGCGAAGAGTTCGAGAAGCGTGTAATCCACCCAGCGCCGGAAATACTCCCTATCCAAGTCCCCCCACGGGTCGTCGAGAAGGATGTCCAGATCACTACCCGCAAGAGGTGCGCCGGCCTCCCGCAGCCGGATCATTTCGCTCCTCCACGACATGGCGTGGTCGCCGATCAGCGGCACAGCCGCGTGTGCCATCTCATGCAGCAATGTCGATATTGCCTCTTCATCGGACTGCCCACGTAGTAATTTGATGAGGCGGGCTTTCTTTTCACATCGACCCATTGGGTCGTTCGAGCTTATTCTTGCCACGACGCGGATCGAGTAGGGCGGCAACTTGCCGCCCCAATACTTCACGTTGAACTGCTTGAATAGTGCACGAAGCTGTTTGCCGTCCATCATCAATCCTCTCAAACTTGAACCGGAAAAAGGGAAACTCTGCACACCAGCCAGATCTGGCACTGAACTCAATCTCGCCCACAACCGCTTCAGGCGATGCCTTCGACCTCCAGACGACCAAAGCTGACGAATCCGTACTGATGCATGACGAAATCGACCATTAGTCACACCCCGGCAATGAATCATCGACCGCTATTTTAGACATTCGGCTCCACGGTGACCGAAGTGGCTCGGCCTGGCGCGAAGTCCCGAATCGCGTGTCTTAGCCTCTTCCCTTCGACGTTGGAGGCTTCATCTCGAATACGGACGAATTTGGTCTCTTCGTCCAGCCTGTTTCAGCAAGTTCAAGCTCCAAGGCAGCGTAAAACCGCTTTCTCCGGCCGCGAAGAGTTTGATTGCAACAATCAGCAGGAATGACCTCCGCAATCACTACCTTCACCTCTGTCTCGGAAATCCATTTCACTCGGGCAGGCACCATCCCACTCCTTATAATGCCCGCGATCTCCGTTGCAATTGGCCCGACCTTGAGTGGGCTGTTCTTGAGAGCGACTTGGCGGCGGTGGGATTTGAACTTATCGTAAATTGCAAAGCTCTTCTCACAGTCGACTTCCCACTGCTGCATCTCCGCGTAGACAGAGCCGTTTACGGTTCCGCCGTGGCGTTCAATTTGGAAGTGCAAAGTCGGAGGATTCCAGGTTGGGCTCTCTATTCTGCCCTTCAACTTGTAACTCTCCATTCCGCCGTCTGCGCTGCCATCAAGTTCATTCCATGCGCTTACGAGCAGTGTTTCAAGCTGTTCTTCTTCTGCCAGCGGTCCTGGCGGCTGGCTATTCAGATAGGACTTTAGAGCTTCAAGTGATTTCATATTCCCTCTTGCGCCATATTTCCGCTATGACCAGCGGCTGGGTGAAGGTGATGTTGTGTGCTGAATCGGCGTGCTAATCGCACAGGATTGTGAATCTGCGCATCGCGTTGCCACTCCCTGATGGTGGCGCCACCATTTCCGGTTTGAGATTGCCTAAGAGACCGGCCAAGAACTGTTGCGCGATCTCATAGATGACTTCTGGCGCTCTTTCTTTCTTTGCGAATGGCACTGGTGGTGCTCCTTTCTTTTCGTTGAATTCGTCAAAGGTTTCCCCCGCAAAACACAAAAGACCAACCGGGTTACCGGTATGGTCTTTGGGGGGTTGTCAATGTTGCATAGCAAAGTCGCATAGCAACGATAGGTATTTCAGATGCTCGCTACATTGGTGCGCCCATGATCAATTCCTCCCGCCGGGATTATATCGCTTGCCCCTTGGCTGCGCAAGACTGTAGTAGAAGCCTAGATCCGAATCGAAATGTTCTCCTCGATACAAGTAGCTGTTCGGTGTAGTGCCTGTCGAATTGATTTCGTTGCCGAAAGCGTCGTATTCGTAGGTATCGGTCACCACTCCCACGGCGTTGGTGAGTTGGCGAACGCTGCCGCCGCCGTCATAGCCGTAGAAGCTTGGCGTCCAAATGTTGGAGATGAGCTGGTTCTCACTGACGCGCTGGCGGCCGTAGGTATATTCGCGATCGACAACGCCGCTGACCAGTTCCTCAACCACCTGCGGGTAATCGTACTAAGCGAAACTGAGAAACCATTTCAGCCCGCCGCGCGTTCTTTCGTAGCCCCAGTGCCAGTCGCGCTTCTTCTCTTTTTGCGCGCGGGCCACTTGTCGTCACCGAACTCGGCTTTGCAGTCCTCCAGTCTGAATGAACGACCGTCCTGCACAACGATGCTCCCTCCTTCGATCCGTGCAAGCAGCACTCCATTCAAGCGAGCACCCTCCTCAATCAAACCCCGCCAGCCCTCAACGTCGCCGTGATAACCAATGGGATAAAAGAGCGAGCCATCCGGTAACCATAGGCGGGAACCCTGCGACGTCATGCCGCCGCCTTTTGTTTGACCAGGGGTCACGCCGTGGGTTAATGAATTCCATTGAGCCTTAAAGCTCCTGACTCCATCGTCCGCAAAATAGAGATACTTCTGTCCGCTCCTGGGCAGGTAAGCAGATGTTCCCGGGATACGCATGAGAGAGACGTGCGTCGCGCCAACTTGGTCTTCTTTCCTGTCCGTCAAAGATCACCTCAATACGGTACGGCGGAGGTAATCACAAACTGGAAATTTGTGATTCCTGCCTGTTGGAAAGCCTGCGTGTAATACGCGGCCAATGCTTCGCTGTTCGTATAGTAGATCACTCCACCGTCGAATCCCTGCGAGTACAGATTAGCCTGATTAATCATCTCTTGTACTGTGTTCTGCGCGAACGGAAGTGGACCTACGGGACTTTCCGGGTTATAGATCGATCCGTCCCAGTCGGCCGTATACTTTGCTTCGACGGCTGTTGGCATCTCGTCGATTGTGGTCACGGCGTCTGCCTGACCATTCTGTATTACTCCGTCAATTTCCGTGGTAAATGTTCTCGCGGCGAGAGACTGATTTCCAGTGAATAACTCACGAATCCCGTTTTCATAATCTCGAAAGTTGTTAGCGGGAACTCCGCCGGGGCGCGGGATTGGCCCGCTCTGAGGGCCGAATGATCCGTCTTCTTCCCGGAGGAGCCTCGACCAAAAACCCTCTTCGGCGTCTTCAAGCAGCCAGCCTATGCCCG
>Ga0302319_10018856_pt1 | contig 12557 bp, 12 predicted proteins | sample Bog_T0_2_FD_203319 | JGI IMG/M metagenome (GOLD analysis project Ga0302319, IMG submission 203319) | Peat permafrost microbial communities from Stordalen Mire near Abisko, Sweden - Bog_T0_2 | ecosystem: Environmental > Terrestrial > Soil > Wetlands > Peat | place: Sweden: Abisko, Stordalen Mire... | reverse complement strand
TGTCGCGCGTGTTCGGCCCACGAATCCACCAGGAACGTTTCGATGTAGCGGTCCGGATTTTCGAGGTCCTGAAAGATTCCCCATCGAAAGGCGCCGTCACGTCGCCGAATACGTCCATACTTATGCATTGCCTTGATAAACGGGCCTTTCTGTTCAAGGTCGACATCATACTCAACCGTGACCAGAATCGGGCCCCCATCGACGGCAGCCGGGTCTTCTTTCAAAATTGTGGGTAACCGCCAATGAACCCAAGGAGTGAGATCGACGGTCGCGTCCGGCAACTTGAGGAATAGCCCCAATGCGGTGGTCGCGATTGTTCCAACGCCAGCGCATACCAGAGCCAAATGAATGTTCGTCCTCGTTGCCACAATACCCCACGTGGCGCTGCCAGCCGCCATTGCGCCTTGAAACACGAGCATTGACACCGCAAGGACGCGAGCCCGCACCCAATCGGGTGTGTGGGTCAGAATGAGCACATTGAAGAGTGAGATGAACAAGATCCATGCTGCACCTCCGATCAGCATGCTCACTCCTAGCATCGTCAAAAGACGAAGTAACCCTGCGGCAACTGTCGCGAGCCCGAAGATCAAGACTCCGCCTGAGACCACTGCCTCAGTCGACCAGCGGGACCGAACCCGCTGCATGATAAGCGCACCCAGCACTGCACCAAACCCGAAGCATCCCAGCAGGAGTCCATAGCCGATCGGGCTTTTGTTTGCGCTGTGAGCGACGGAAGGCAGCAACGCTAGAAGGCCGCTTGCAAAGAACATCACGATCCCCGACCGAACCAAGAGTGTGCGAATCGCAGGTGAGTAGCGAACGTATCGGATGGCCGCGGCTGTCGCACCGCCCAAGGTCTCCGGCGGCGCCGTCCGCCTCCGCACTTGCCGTTTCCATCGGGCAATGACAAGCACGACACCAACGAAGGAGGCCGCATTGATCAGAAATGCGGTACCAACCCCCGCGATCGCAATGACGACACCGGCCAGCGCGGGCCCAATCGCGCGGGCAAAATTAAACTCGATCCCGTTAAGTGCCGTTGCGGAGGCCAGATCTTCCTTGGGCACAAGTTCAGGCAACACGGCTCGCCACGTAGGGCTTTCGAATGCGTCTCCGGCGGAAAGGGCAAATGTCAGGAACAGCAGCCATATTGGAGAAATCAGGCCGGCCATGGTCACGCCCGCGAGCACTATGCCCACCCCGGCCATCCATATTTCAGTAAACAGAATGAGTTTGCGGCGATCTACGATGTCTCCGATGGCTCCGGCGGGCAGCGCAAACACGAAGAATGGGAGAGCGCTTGCAGTCTGAGTGAGGGCAACATAGAGAGGTCCAGCATTTAGCGAGACCATGATCCAGGCCGCGCCCACGCTCTGCATGAACGTACCCAGATCGGAAACGACGTCAGCAATCAAGAGATTGCGAAACGTTGGTAGGCGCAGAGGTCGCCAGAGATTTGTTGTTGGCTGCGGGTTTTCGCTGGGGATAGTCAACCGTCTGCCTTAATCGACGCTAAGAATAATGCTCGTAGTGTATCTGCTGACACAGAATATTCCGATGCGGCGAGAGCCCCAACGCTTGCATTCGAACGAAACGCTCTTGGGTCTTACCGCCGGAGTGAGCACTTTTGAACAGACGCGACCGCAGGACTATTTTTACCCTCGGTGCCATTGGGAGCCGAGCCTCTTCGGCTGGTTCTCAGCCACAATGGTTTCGACGCTTCTTCGAGCCAAGCATCTTTGACAGGTGCCGCGTCATTCAGTATTGGGGGGATGCCATGAGCGAAAACATCAGTCCGAAATCGCCCGCGGATTCTGCAAGTAATTGGGAGGCGCTGTTTGAATGCGCTCTGGTGGAACGCGATCCTGTAGCGCGCGAGCAGCGGCTCCAAAATGCGAAAGATGCCATCTCGGGCCGAATCGAAGACTCCTTCGATACACCTTCTGGTCACGAGAACCGATTGCTGCTTGCCGCTCTCAACACAGTCAGTGAACTCCAGAGTGTCGTTAAGAAAGATGATTTGCGCCGACCTGGGCCCGCCCAAACCTTTGGGAATCCTGCATAGACAACCGAACAAGATGCCGAGCACCTTCTGTATATGCGGGCACCAACTTAAGAACCAAGCCTTGTGTTGTGGAGAACAATATGACAAAAAAGGCAGCCGGTTTCTCTGAGAATCCAGATTCGACTGATAACCTCGTTCGCGATCTCGAGGAGAGCGGTTACCCTGTGGATGGGGCAAAGGAGCAGTTTGTCCCGCAACCAGAGAGTCTGACGGCAGAATCAGATCGATCTGAATTCCCTCCGGCACAACCCGGCGGCCCGCACAAAATATCCATTGCCCCAACGGGAAAAGCGTCAGCGGAGCGGGCGACATAGGGGCGCGTTTCCAAAAACAGTGTTAGCCGGTTCATCGTTACACAGTTCTGAAAATGGCCGGGTTCCGTCGGGCCCACGTTGCCCCGAAATTTCAACGCCAACCTCCTTACGCTCGCTCTCCATTGCGAGTTCTGATTCGTGATCGATGCGGTCGACCTCTTTTTCTCTCAAAATGAGCAATTTTGAACAGTCGAGGTAGGTGAATCGCCGTAACTTATTTGTCTTTAGCCAATATCGCAATGCCATCAAACTCTAGGGGACTCGTTCGCTGGTTTGTCCTCGGTTCCATATCTATTCGTACCCGTCGTTGCTTTAGACCGGCCCCGTCCGTGCTGCGAAATTGGGAGCGCAAATATAGACACCAAATCAGAGGGAGCATGAATATGAAAACGATCCGGATGCAAGCGTTCGCAACAGTGACGGCGAGCGCCGCCTTGTTTCTTGTCTCATTGTCGGCGCAAGCTCAAAGCGCGTCGGAGACGCTCTACAAAGGAAAATGTGCCGCGTGTCATGGGGCGGACGGTGCCGGTTCGGCAACGGGGACGAAGATGGGCGCCCACGATTTCACGACTGCCGCCGTGCAGGGAATGTCGGACACGGAACTCGCGGACATCATCACGAACGGCAAGAACAAAATGCCGAAGTATGGAGCATCTCTGAAGCCGGAGGACATTAAGGGACTGGTCGCCTATATCCGGGCCTTCAAGAAGTAAACGCGTAGTTCAGAGTGAGCCGAGAAGATCTGCCTCCAAGTCGAGAGCGTCATCGCAGCACCGAATAGAAGCTACAAGGTGGCCGTTCCATGAATCTGCGAGAACGAACCCGAAGCTGGTTGCAGCCGATCTACTTTCTGGGCCAGAACACCGTCACACTGGCGGGTGCCGTGATTACCACAAGCACGGCGCTTACGACCGTCGCCTTCTGGTTTTACGAGATCTTCTTACCCGGCCCGCCGCATCCTTACATTGGCATCCTGTTCTTTCTGATCTTCCCCGGAATCTTCGTCCTCGGCCTGCTTCTAATTCTACTTGGCATTTTGCTGAGGCTGCGGAGTCTGCGCGCTAGTGGAAAACTGCCAAAGACGTTCCCCGCAATCGATCTGCACCTTCCGGTAGTGCGGCACACATTCGAGTGGGTAGCCCTGGCGACCGTTCTTAATCTGCTCATTACTGGCACCGCATCGTATCGTGGCGTGCAGTACATGGAGACACAGAATTTCTGTGGCGCAACTTGTCACGTCGTCATGCAGCCGGAATACACGGCCTATCAAAATTCCCCGCATTCGCGGGTGGACTGTGTGGCGTGCCACATCGGGCCGGGCGCGACCTGGTTTGTGCGGTCGAAGCTTTCCGGATTGAAACAGGTTTATGCCGTAGCGTTCCACACGTATCCCCGCCCTATTCCTTCGCCAGTTCAGAACCTGCGGCCCGCGCAAGCCACTTGTGAGCAGTGCCATTGGCCTCAACGTTTTACCGGCGACAAATTCCTAGTCAACACGAGCTACAAGGACGACGAGAAAAACACGCCGCAGACCGATGTGTTCCTGATGAAAGTCGGCGGACGCACCTGGCAAGGTTCCCTTGGAATTCACGGTCATCACCTCGCCGACGGTGTGCGCATCCGCTACGTTTCGACCGACGCCGAGCGGCAGACTATTCCAGTCGTGGATTACACCGACGAAAAAGGCAAGACCACTGAATTCGTGTCGACCGATACGAAGCCCACCAAGGAACAACTAGATAAGGGCGATCACCGGGTGATGGACTGCGTCGATTGCCACAACCGCCCCACGCATACCTTCGATCTACCGGAAAACGGGGTGGACAAGCAAATGTCGATCGGCCGCATTAGCCCAGATCTTCCCTACATCAAGAAGAAGGCCGTCGAAGTCCTCAAGGTAAATTACACGACTCGTGAAATAGCCCGGCAGAGTATCACTGGCGAAATAACCAGGTTTTATCAAACCAACTACCCTGAAATCGATCGAGCGCGGCGGAGTGACGTGCAGCAAGCGGGTCAGGAAGTGGCGAATATCTACCTGCGCAACATCTTCCCCGACATGCATGTGACCTGGGGCACGCATCCCAACAATCTTGGGCACAACGACTCACCCGGCTGCTTCCGCTGTCATGATGGCAACCACACCAGCACCGATGGCCAAACGATCACGAATGACTGCTCGGCGTGTCATCAGATCCTGGCTTCGGGCGAAGAACATCCCAAAGTTCTGCGCGACTTGGGATTGAAATAGGGCTGACATGTTAAAGGACCTCACATTGACCCGGCTCGTGGCTTCCGCAAGAGTTCTCGACACTCTCGGAAGCATTGATGAACGCCTGTTGCGGTGTGGCATAACCCGTCGGGCCTTCGTGCAGTTCTGTTCCTCTCTGATGATCGCGGCCCCATTTGGCTTGGCTATTACGGACAAGAAAACTCCTGAGGAAGTTGCCGCAGGACTGGGAAAAGTGATTCGTCCGCCCGTAATTTGGCTGGCGTTTCAGGATTGCACGGGCTGTACTGAGACACTTCTCCGCACTTCGCACCCGGACCTCGGCGATCTGATTATGAATGTCATCTCGCTCGAATATCACGAAACACTAATGGCAGGTTCGGGCATGCAGGCCCAACAAGCTCTTGCGGAGGCCGTGAAGAAATATTCCGGCAAGTACATCTGCGTAGTCGAGGGCTCGATCCCCACACGCGATAAAGGCGTCTACATGAAGCTTGCCGGGCGGCCTGCGATGGAGGTGCTCGCCGATGTCGGTGGTAAGGCAGCCGCAATTATTGCGATCGGATCGTGCGCGGCGTGGGGAGGTATTCCATCTGCCGATCCTGATCCTACTGGCGCGGTTGGCGTAGCAGATCTGCTGCCCAATCAGACGATCGTCAATCTGCCCGGTTGTCCGCCGAATCCCTACACCCTGCTTGGAGTGGTTCTCCAATTTGCCGACTCCGGCACGCTGCCGGAGATGGATCAGGAAAGGCGACCGAAGTTCGCTTACGACCGCGACATTCATGAGCACTGCCCGCGCCGGGCACACTTTGATGCCGGTAATTTCGTCAAGCAATTCGGCGACCAGGGCCACCGCGAAGGCTGGTGTCTCTATGAAATGGGATGCAAGGGGCCGGATACTCACGCTGGATGCTCGACGCGGCACTTCAATGAAATTCCAGACGTTTGGCCGATTGGAATCGGAGCGCCATGCATTGGGTGCACGGAGAAAAGCATTGCATTCCGCGTTCCGATGTTCAAGGTCGTACAAATCCATACCCTAGCGGCACCTCCATCGGCCTACGCGCCTATCAGCGCTCCGCAGGGCGTGATCAGTCCGCTGGCGACCGGTGCGGTCGGGCTGGCGGTGGGTGCGCTCGCGGGAGCGGGTTATGTTGCCTCTCGCAAGTTCTCGACGGTGAAAGACGATGAGAGTGCGCCCGGTTCCAGCACGACCAGCACTTCCGAGAGGCCTGACGGAGACGCGGGGCCGAAAGGATCAGCATGAGCCCCTCGGTCATTCCCTGTCAGGTCACCCCTCATCAACTCAGCCGACGTCAGGCGCTCCTGGGAATTCTCGGACTCGGAGGAACGATCACTGGCTTGGCCGTAAACGCTGGGGCGAGCGAACACCCGGAGCATCCGGTGGCGCCGCTCGACTCGGTCTCGATGCTCTATGACAACACGATGTGCACGGGATGCAAAGCCTGCATGCCGGCGTGCAATGAGGCCAACGGCCTGCCCCCCGACACGGTGCTCTCCGGAGGCATCTGGGACCTGCCGGCGGATCTCAACTCGAAGACAAAAAACATCATCAAGCTCTATCAGGAGCCAGATGGACCTGGCTTCTCTTACGTTAAGCGGCAGTGCATGCATTGCCTCGATCCCGCTTGCGTGACCGGGTGCCCGTTTGGGTCCTTAAAGAAGAGCGATTGGGGTGCGGTTACATGGAATAGTTCGCTCTGCATAGGGTGCCGGTACTGCGAGGTGGCCTGCCCGTTCGATGTTCCCAAGTTCGAGTGGGACCACTGGAATCCCAAGATCGTCAAGTGCGAGTTCTGTTACGACCGCTTGCACAAAAACGAGCAACCGGCGTGCACGGCGGTTTGTCCCACCGGCGCAGTAATCTTCGGCAAACGGACCGATCTTCTGGCCAAGGCCAAAGACCGCATCGCCGCTTCGCAGGACAAATACTTTGAGAACCGGGTCTACGGAGAGCATGAAGCGGGAGGAACACAAGTACTTTATCTATCCAACGTCGCGTTCGAGAAGATCGGCCTTCCGAGGCTCGGGACAAGCTCCCTGGGGCACTATGCCACCAAAGTCACGTCGGTCATCTACAGGTGGCTCTCGGGGCCAATTCTCGTCGCTGGCCTGCTGGGAGTGGTGATCAAGAAGAACTGGAATCGCCACGAGGCGGAGAGCGCCGAGCAAGAGAAAGAAACAGGGCTTCACGAACAGCTATGAACCATCACGACACCTCCGGATCCACGCTGATCAACCACTGGCAACGTGGTGTGCCTGTTTATCGCGAGCCGGTAGTAACGACGACGCTGCTTTTCTTCGCAGCGTTGGCCGCAGTCGGCCTCGTCTTGGCTGCGGTGCGGTTCTTCTCGCCGCTTGGTCCATTCTCCGGAATGAACGATGCTTATGCCTGGGGAATCTGGAAGACCTTCAATGTCATGACGCTGACGGCTCTAGGTTCCGGGCCGCTCGCGGTTGGCGTCGCGGCGTGGGTCTTCAATCGGCACAAGTTGCACGTAGTCATGCGGACCGCGCTGGTATCAGGTTTTCTCTTTTACGCTACGGGCCTGATCGCCCTCGGGTTCGACGTCGGCCGTCCCTGGAATTTCTATAGCGCGCTGCTCCCCTGGCGATGGAATGCCGAGTCAGCGATGCTAGAGATTTCGATATGCATGCCCCTCTATTGCGCCGCGTTCCTGGCCTTTGAGAACCTTCCGCTAGTTCTAGAACGGTTTTACTACACGGGCAGTGACCGAACTCGATCGGTTCTTCGAGGCATCGCCCCCTTCTTACGCAGGATCTATCCCTTCGTGATCGTCGGCGCCTACGTTCTGCCGCTGATGCACCAGTCTTCTCTGGGAGGGCTGCTGCTGCTGGCCGGAAGCAAGATCAACCCTCTTTGGCAAACTCCTTTCCTGCCGCTTCTCTACTTGCTGGCCGCGGGTTTGTGCGGGCTCGGCTTCGTGATCTTCCTCCTTCTTGTTTGCAGTCTTCGCTACTCGCGACCACTTGACCTGGGAGTGTTGGGGGAGTTGGGCAATCTGCTGTCGTGCGCATGCTTCCTTTTTCTGGCGGTTCGCGCTGGGGACCTGATATGGCGGGGACAGGTACGAGCCGCTTTCGCGTTCGATAAGATGAGCGTCCTCTTCCTCATTGAGACCGTCCTCATCCTGATTCCAGCTATTTCGTTGCGGATGAAAGTCGCACGCGAAACCCCGCGAACCATGTTGAAGATGGCCACGCTCGCTTGTTTGGGAGGGATGTACTACCGCTTCATTCCAACCACGATTGCGTATATCCCAGCGCACCGGGCCAGCTATTTCCCGTCCCTGCCTGAGGTGTTAATGGCGATTGGTTATATCGCGCTCGGGATCATGGCTTTTCTTCTTGCAGTCAAATATTTCGCTGTATTACCTGGGGAGATCAAGGATTGGAATTACATGTTCAGACCCGCGCCGAGGCGCCGTCCAACAAAAAGACCAGAAAGGGGAACCCGATGGCCCGCATCTCTATCGACCCGGTAACTCGCATCGAAGGCCACCTGCGCATTGACGTCGAGGTCGATGGCGGCAAGGTGCAGAAGGCATGGGCGAGTTGCACCATGTGGCGCGGACTCGAAACGATTCTGCGGGGGCGTGATGCGCGCGAAGGCTGGGTGTTTGCGCAGCGCTTCTGCGGAGTCTGCACTACAGTTCACGCCATCGCCTCGGTGCGCGCCGTTGAAGATGCTCTCCAGCTGGAAATTCCAGCGAACGCCCAGTACATCCGCAATCTGATTCTCATCGCGCACGCACTGCACGACCATATTATTCATTTCTATCAGCTGTCTTCTCTCGATTGGGTGGACATCGCGACCATCCCCAAAGCTGATCCGGCACGCGCGGCGTCCATCGCGGAAGGTTACAGCAATTGGCCGGGGAATTCGCGCCGCGAACTGGAGGCGGTGCAGAGCAAGGTCAAAGGCATGGTTGACAGCGGCCAACTGGGCATCTTTTCTCACGGCTACTGGGGTCATCCGGCGATGCGCTTAAGCCCGGAACTGAACCTGATTTTGTTTGCTCACTACTTGCAGGCGCTGGAATTCCAGCGCAAAGCATGTCAGATCGTCGGAGTTCTTGGAGGAAAAACGCCGCACATTCAGAACCTCGCAGTTGGCGGCGTGATGAATGCAATTAACCTCAACAGCCTGGCGACTTTTAATATGGACCGCCTGGGGATGTTGCAATCCCTGCTTCAGGAGTTGATCCCGTTTGTGCAGCAGGCGTATTTCGTGGATGCCTGCCTGCTCTCAGGTTCCTACCCCGAGTGGTTCCGATATGGCCGCGGTGTTGCAAATTATCTTGCTGTCCCTGACCTTCCCACGGATGCAAAAGCTACGCAATTCGATCTTCCAGGAGGTCTGATCATGAAGGGAAACCTCGCTTCCGTGCAACCAATTCAAAATTGGCGTGATCAAGCCTTCCGCTCTGCGGTCGCCGAGGATGTGACGCACGCTTGGTACAAAGGCGAAGGTGCGCAGACACCCTGGAAGGGTGAGACCGATCCTAACTACACCGATTTCCAGGCCGACAAGAAATACACCTGGGTAAAGGCTCCGCGTTACAACGGTCAACCGATCCAGGTCGGTCCGTTGGCGAATGTTCTGGTCGGCTACGCCTCCGGCCATCCGCTCACGCGCAAATGGACGGACACCGCTTTCAAGACGATTTCCTCGGTTCATGATTCCGGCGCACCCGGTTTCAATCTGACCCCGGAGGACCTGCAATCGACCATGGGGCGTTACCTTGCCCGCGCGATCCGCTCCGCCATGCTCTCCGACCTGGCGCTGCAGCACTGGCAATTGCTCACCGACAACATTCTCAAGGGCGACGACACTACTTTCAATCCGCCTCAATTTCCGTCGCATGAATGCGAGGGCGTCGGGATGCACGAAGCACCACGTGGCTCTCTTTCTCACTGGGTGATCATCGACAAAGGTTCTTTCACCAACTACCAGGCGGTGGTGCCGACCACCTGGAACGCTAGTCCCCGCGATGCGAAAGGTGTTCCTGGACCCTACGAAACCTCCCTTATCGCGAACCCGGTGGTCGATCCGGAGAAGCCTCTCGAAGTACTCCGCACGGTACACTCTTTCGATCCATGCATGGCCTGCGCATGTCATACGCTGGATGTGAGCGGTCGAGAGATCGCGCGGGTAAAGGTCCTATGAGCACGGGCGTCGTAAATCCCGGTGCGGGACGCCCTTTTCACCGAATCGCCGTTGTCGGCATCGGCAACGTTCTTCTTGGCGATGACGGCTTTGGCCCTTTGGCTGTGGAGATGTTTCGTCGCCTATATCAGTGCGACTCGAATGTTGAAATTCTCGATCTCGGGACACCGGGACTAGACCTCGCGCCGTATTTGTACGATACGGATCTGGTCGTAATCGCGGATGCTATTTATCCGCATAAAGAAGAAAAGCCGGGAACTTTGTGCGTCTATTGCGAAGACGATCTTGGCTCATCTCACGCTCAGCTTCGTCTGACATCGCATGACCCCGGGGTTCAGGAGTCGCTGACGCAGTTGAGGCTGGCCGGTCATGCCCCGTCCGAGGTAATTGTCGTCGGAGTCGTTCCCGAGTCCTGCGGCCTCGGCAAAGGCATCAGTCTCTCCGTGCTGAATACTTGTTTGGTTGCGGTCGATACCATCGCGCGCTTGCTCGTGGAGCGGTCGATCGATTGCCGAAGGCGACACGCTCCGGTCCAGCGGACTCTTTGGTGGTTATCCAGTTCGGCCTGAAGTCGATCCAGCCTCAGTGCGCCGTTTCCTTCGGGAGAGCCAGGGGATAGCGGTGCAGATCTGGTGTCGAGCCGAGCGCTCGACGTCACCCGCGTCGATTATCAGAACTGAGCAGTTTGGATCAGCCAAACCACTCTCTCCACGCCCATTCTGTAATCAAGTGGCTGAGCTGTCGAAGCGAAGAGCAGATCTGGGCTCTCGGAAAGAATGCGTGGATACGCCTCGTAAGAGCGATAAGCCGACACCCAGACTGCGTAAAGCTCCGCAACCGCCGTTGTCGCACCGCGGGGCAGCGCCTGATTCAGACCGTGCGAAGAAGCCACCGCTTGTCGACCCTTCCGGCACTGGTCAAGAACTGAGTCCCGGAGATCGCGTTGAGGGTTTGGGCGACTTCGGATTGCCGACGGGAGAATTCGGCACAGTTCGGCAAGTGAATGAAGATGACGCGGTCGTCAAATGGGATGATGACGATCGTATAAGAGTCCACCAACCGTGGCTCAAGAAGGTGTAATCGGGGGGCCCGAAGAGATGAAACCAATGAGCAAATCTCATGCCGAACCGGTCCGGATTGCCATCATCGGAGCCGGAAACGTGGGAGCCACGACCGCGTACGCGCTGCTCCTGAGCGGCTTGGCCGCGGAAATCGTGTTGATCGACGTGGAGAGATCTAAGGCAGAGGGTCAGGCAATGGATTTGAACCACGCCCAGCCCTTCGCTCATCCGACTCGTATCTGGGCCGGAGACTATGCGGACTGCGCGGGTGCGACTATCGTCATTGTCGCGGCCGGAACCAACCAGAAGGCGGGTGAGAACCGCCTAGACCTGATCAAGAAGAATGCTTCCATCTTCCAAAAGATCATTCCTGAAGTGGTTCGCCACGCCGCGAACGCGATTCTCCTTATAGCAACCAATCCTGTAGACGTTCTGACATACGCGGGCTGGAAACTCTCGGGGTTCCCCCCGAATCGGGTCATCGGTTCTGGAACGATTCTTGATACCGCTCGGTTTCGTTATCTGCTAGGACGCCACTTTGGGATCGATCCGCAAAGCGTGCACGCCTACATCATCGGTGAGCACGGAGACAGTGAAGTGCCGGTATGGTCGCTCGCGAACATCGCTGGGATACGATTGCGAGAGTTTTGTCAGCATGAAGATCTCCCCTACGATGAGAAGGCGATGCAATCAATTTCGCGCCAGACGCGGACCGCAGGTTATGACATCGTGCGGCTCAAGGGAGCAACCGGTTACGGAGTGGCAACGGGCGTTGTGCGCATTGTTGAAGCCATCTTGCGGGATGAGAACACCCTCCTCACGATTTCCGGCCCAACGCAACATTACGGAATTAGCGAGGTCTGCCTGAGCCTGCCTACCAAAGTGAACCGCAAGGGAGCAGACCATATTTTGCATCTTCCCTTGAACGAGGATGAACTCAGCGGTCTGGTGACTTCCGCCGAGATTGTCAAAGCAGCCATTGCGACGCTGAACCTGGATTCCAGCCATCACGCAGCTGCTTAGACGGTCTTGGGCGTGAAGGCCAACGCTACAACGGATTCAAAAGGATGGCTCCATTCACCCCAGAATGCGAGTCAAGGAGGTGACCATGGCACGCAAGGCTCGGCACACGGAATCAACGGTCCTGTCTTTCCACGACAACATCAAAGAAGCCGCAAAGAAGAACCTGGCCTTTCGCCAGACAGTCTGTAAGGGAGGCTTCAGCGAACTAGTCGTGATTAGTGTTCCCCCTGCGGGAGAGCTTGGTCAAGGAGCACACGACGACACCGATGTGATCATGTTTATTGTCGAAGGCAAAGGAGAAGTGACTTTTGGGGATCGGAAAGAAATTGCCAACAAGCACGATGCGATCCTGGTCACGGCGGGACGACTCCACAATCTGAGAAACATCGGACGTCATGACCTGAAGCTCTTTGCTGTGTTCTCTCCTCCGTCCTCCGGCGCGAGTGCCATCGTGCACAAGGCCGGCGCCGAGGCTGCGGAAGAACAACTTAGGTACGCGTGGGAACAGTAGTAATACGCACAAGGCGAACACGAACCTCGACATGCGCCCCGAAGGAGTCATTTCTGCGCTGCGTTGCCAGTTTCTGCGGACTCCCCGGTGGCGCAAAGTCCGGTCATGGAATCAACGTGGATGCGGAAGAAGAGCGTG
>Ga0302319_10018855_pt1 | contig 12557 bp, 10 predicted proteins | sample Bog_T0_2_FD_203319 | JGI IMG/M metagenome (GOLD analysis project Ga0302319, IMG submission 203319) | Peat permafrost microbial communities from Stordalen Mire near Abisko, Sweden - Bog_T0_2 | ecosystem: Environmental > Terrestrial > Soil > Wetlands > Peat | place: Sweden: Abisko, Stordalen Mire... | reverse complement strand
CATCTGGGAGCGTCCACCGAAGAGGCCCAGGACCGGGCCGGCACCGACGTCGCCGAGAGCGTGCGGCTCGCACTGGCGGGCGAGTTCGTTCCCGACGCGGTCAACGTCGGCGGCGGTGTCGTCAGCGAGGAGGTGGCGCCCTGGCTGGACCTGGCGCGCAAGCTCGGGGTGCTGGCCGCGGCGCTGTCCGATGGCCTGCCGGCATCGTTGTCGGTGCAGGTGCGCGGCGAGCTGGCCGCCGAAGATGTGGAGGTACTGAAGCTTTCGGCGCTACGCGGCCTGTTCTCGGCGGTCATCGAGGATCCGGTCACCTTCGTCAACGCGCCGGCACTGGCCGCCGAACGCGGCGTTACCGCCGAAATCAGCAAAGCTTCGGAAAGCCCCAACCACCGCAGCGTCGTGGACGTGCGTGCGGTCGCTCACGATGGCTCGACCGTCAACGTTGCTGGCACACTGTCCGGTCCGCAGTTGGTGGAGAAGATCGTCCAGATCAACGGGCGCAATTTCGACCTCCGTGCCCGGGGCACGAACCTGGTGATCAACTACGCCGACCAGCCCGGAGCACTGGGCAAGATCGGCACTTTGCTGGGTGCCGCAGGGGTGAATATCCAAGCTGCGCAACTGTCCGAGGACGCCGAGGGCCCAAGCGCGACCATTCTGCTGCGGCTCGACCAAGACGTGGCCAGTGATGTGCGGTCGGCGATCGCGGACGCGGTGGGCGCCAACAAGCTCGAGGTGGTTGACCTGTCGTGAAACGCGCCGGCGACGATGCAGAGCAACAGAGCGATGTGGGGGCACCTCCCGCTTGCGGGGGAGAGGAGCGGCGTAGATGCAGTTAGCTGTGGTCGGCGGCGATGGGATCGGCCCGGAAGTTGTGGCCGAGGCGGTCAAGGTCCTTGACGCGGTTCTGCCGGGCGTGCAGAAGACGACTTACGATCTGGGCGCTCGGCGTTACCACGCCACCGGTGAAATACTGCCAGAGTCGGTGATCGGCGAACTACGTGAGCACGACGCAATCCTGTTGGGCGCGATCGGTGACCCGTCGGTCCCCAGTGGAGTACTGGAGCGAGGGCTGTTGCTGCGCCTGCGCTTTGAGCTGGATCATCACGTCAATCTGCGACCGGGGCGGCTGTATCCAGGGGTGAGCAGTCCGCTCGCGGGAAATCCCGAAATCGATTTCGTGGTGGTGCGCGAGGGGACCGAGGGCCCTTACACCGGCAACGGTGGCGCGATCCGAGTCGGAACGCCCCACGAGGTCGCCACCGAGGTCAGCGTCAACACAGCGTTCGGTGTGCGGCGAGTGGTGAAGGACGCGTTCGAGCGGGCCCGGCGGCGTCGTAAGCACCTGACGTTGGTGCACAAGAACAACGTGCTGGTGTTCGCCGGGACGTTGTGGTCGCGGATCGTGGCGGAGGTCGGCGCGGAATATCCAGACGTCGAGGTCGCTTATCAACACGTCGACTCGGCCACTATCTTCCTGGTCACCGACCCTGGTCGCTTTGACGTGATCGTCACCGACAACTTGTTCGGCGACATCATCACCGACTTGGCCGCGGCTGTCTGCGGCGGAATTGGCTTGGCTGCGAGCGGAAATATCGATGCCACCCGAACCAATCCTTCGATGTTCGAGCCAGTCCACGGCAGCGCACCTGACATTGCCGGTCAGGGCATCGCCGATCCGACCGCGGCGATCATGTCGGTGGCGCTGCTGCTTGGTCACCTTGGTGAGGATGAGGCTGCTGCCCGGGTGGATCGGGCGGTCGCGAGTTATCTGGCAACTCGTGGGCACGAGCGGCTCGCCACCAGCGAAGTCGGCGAACGGATCGCCGCCGCGCTGTAGTTTCCATTCCGGGTGGGACTAAGCGAATTGGTACCAGCGGCACCGCTGCCAGTGGGAACAATCCGCACAGTGCCCATGCCTGTGGATAGGCGGCCGCGGTGATCAATGCACCGAAGAGCGGGGGTGCGGTGGCCGCCATCAGCCGCTGGGTGGTGTTCTGGGTGCCCAGCGCGCGCCCGCTCCAGAACGGCCCGGCGAACTCGGTGATCGCCGTCGCCTCCAAACCGTTGTCGAGCACGGCGAATACCGCCACAGCAATCATGAGCGGCACTTCGAACCGCGAGCCGTGGTGATCGGCCAGCGCGAGTAGGAACAGCGTCGAAGCGGTGGCGAGCGCGATGATGCGGACCGGTCGCATGCGTGAGCCGACGCGGTCAGACCACCGTCCCACCAGGATGCGACCCAGCGCGCCGAGTAGCTGGGAGACGGTCACCACACCGCCCGCCTTTGCGATCGACCAGCCATGGTCGTCCATCAACCAGACCAGCATGAACGTGACCGTCACCGCCTGCGGCATCATCAGCAGCGACGAAACGACGTGAATTCGCCACAACGTGAAGGACCCTCGATACGGGCTGGCCAGTTCCTTCGCGCTGGCGGCCGCGCGGGGTTTCCGCGGCGCGTCGACAATGCCGATCACGCTGGCCACTGCGGCCACCGTGCACGCCAGGGCCGGAAACATCAGCCCGGCGTTCGGGTTGCGCTCCGTCAGCTCGGGTATCACCAAGGCGCCCAGGGCGATTCCCAGCGGTTGGGCGGTCTGACGGATTCCCATCGCCAAGCCGCGTTTGTTCGCTGGGAACCAACCGGACACCAGCCTGCCGCCGGCGGTGTTGGAGCTTGCTGCGGCCATACCGCCAACAAATAGGAAGGCGCCCATCGCCACCAGCGAGTGGACCGAAGCGGCGGCATAGGCCGCGGCCCCGGTGAGCGCCGAGCCCACGCTCATGACGATCCGCTCGCCCAGCCGGTCTGTCAGGTAGCCCCAGAGAATGAGCGTGACCACCATGCCCAAGCTCGGCATCGACGCCAACAGGCCTGCTTCGGTCAGGGGCGTTCCGCGCGCGGATACCAGCGAGGGGATCAGGAAGGCGACGCCGTTGATGAAGAGGAAGGAGCTCGATGTCACTCCCACCGAGATGAGTGTGATCGACCAGCGGGCGCCCATGCTGAGCGGGACCGCATTGGTCGGGTCCTGCGGCATCGGCTCATGCTCGCATACGCGCTCCTCCTCGGGCCGTTCCGGCCCGCATCGTCGCCCCGCTAGGCTCAACCGAATGCGCCTTGGTCGAATCGCCAGCCCCGACGGTGTCGCCTTCGTCAGCATCGAAGGCCCGCTGGAAGATCCCAGCGGGATGGTCGCCCGTGAGATCGCCGAGCATCCGTTCGGCACACCCACCTTCACTGGCCGCTCATGGCCCATAGCCGATGTTCGGCTGCTGGCTCCGATGCTGGCCGGCAAGGTTGTCTGCGTCGGCAAGAACTACGCCGATCACATCGCAGAAATGGGTGGCTCGACGGGCCCGGCGCCGGCTGATCCGGTGATATTCATGAAGCCCAATACCGCGATCATCGGGCCGAATGTACCGATTCGACTGCCCGTCAACGCATCACCCGTGCACTTCGAGGGCGAGCTTGCGGTAGTGATCGGCCGGCCGTGCAAGGATGTTCCGGCCGCGCGGGCTGCCGAAAACATCCTCGGCTACAGCATCGCCAACGACGTGTCGGCACGCGATCAGCAAAAGGCTGACGGTCAGTGGACAAGAGCCAAAGGGCATGACACGTTCTGCCCGGTTGGGCCGTGGATCGTCACCGACTTAAGCCCTCTAGACCCGGCCGATCTCGAACTGCGGACCGAAGTCAACGGCCAAGTCAAACAACACAGTCGCACCTCGCTGATGATCCATGACGTCGGTGCCATCGTGGAATGGATATCGGCTGTGATGACCTTGCTGCCCGGCGATCTCATCCTCACCGGAACGCCCGCCGGTGTGGGGCCGATCGAAGACCGCGACACCGTCTCCATCACCGTCGAGGGCATCGGCACCCTCACCAATCCCGTAGTCCGCAAGCAGGAGTCGTAACAAGGCCGCCGCTGGGCGCGGAGCGCGGTTGCGCGCCTCGATGACCGCAAGACCAGGCCTGCGGATTGCTCGGCGAGTCTTTGGTAGTCTGCACGTCGGCCGACAATGGCTGGTAGCGGCGCTTCCAGAACGTGCGCAGATGTTTGTTCTGTTCCGTGGAATGTGCCCTGACCAGCGGTTTTAGGCAGCCGATGGGGTATGGTGTAATTGGCAACACAGCTGATTCTGGTTCAGCCATTCTAGGTTCGAGTCCTGGTACCCCAGCAAAATCTCGCCATCGCAAGCGATTATGCGGGCCAACCGGGGTGAGCTATGCTGGCTGCTCGGATCGGTTCTGGCCCCGTCGTCTAGCGGCCTAGGACGCCGCCCTCTCACGGCGGTAGCGTGGGTTCGAATCCCATCGGGGCTACAAAACGACCGCTAACGCGGTTATTGGCCGGTCCCCAGTGCTGCGGGTGCGGTCGAACCGCCCACCGGCATCTGGGGCATCCCGAGCTTGCGGTGATCCCACGAACGCGCGCGACGCGCCACAATCCGCACGCAGACCCGCTTGTTCATCATCTGCTCGACGAAGGGCTTCATGTCGTCGCTGTAGGGGCCGGTGTAGCGCTCCCACACGCTGACCCCGACCCGATGCGATACGTCAGGATCGTCCACGATCTCCGCAACGCCTTCAAAGGACACCCCGCGCAGCGTGTCGTAGGTGTCGCCATCCTCGATCAAGAAAGTCACTCGCGGATCCCGGAGAAGGTTGACGGCCTTTTGCGACTTGGCCTTGGTCTCCAACCAGATTTCCCCGTCGACCACCGCGTACCACATCGCGGTCAAGTGCGGCTGGCCGTCCGCGCTGATGGTGGCCAAGGTGCCGGTGCGGCTCTTGACGACGAAATCGCCGATTTCATCCTCAGTCATCACGATGCTCGCGCGTTGATTCGTTCCCATGGAGTCAGTCTCTCAGGCGGTCTAGCGCCCCTGCGCGCCGAGTGTGCACTGGCGGATTCGGGCGTGCGCTGAGGCCGGGGAATTCGCGAATCTTCCGCCCAGGCCACACCCGCGACGCTTAGAGGCGGCGAGTGATCGCTTCGGCTGCGGCAAGTAGGTCGGCCGCCCAGCGCGCTCCGGGACGTCGGCCCATCCGATCAATGGGTCCAGATACCGATATGGCGGCGATGACGACACCACGGCTATCGCGCACGGGCGCCGACACGCTCGCCACCCCCGGTTCGCGCTCGGCCACACTTTGTGCCCAACCGCGCCGGCGTACTTCGGCCAACGTCCGGTCGGTAAATTTCGCTCCAGGCAGCACCACCTTCTGGGTGGCCGCGTCGCTGTGGGCCAGTAGTACTTTGGCGCCCGAACCCGCCGTCATCGGCAACCGCGCGCCGACCGGGACGGTATCGCGAAGGCCCGAAGACGGTTCCAGGGCGGCCACACAGACCCGGGAAGTGCCCTCGCGGCGGTACAGCTGCACGCTTTCGTCGGTGGTCTCGCGCAACGTCGGCAGTACCGCCGCGCTCGCCGCCAACAGCGGATCGTTGACGCGCGACGCGAGTTCGGTGACCGCCGGACCCAGGCACCAGCGGCCTTCGTCGTCGCGCGCCAGCAGCCGATGAACTTCCAGCGCGGCTGCCAGTCGGTACGCGGTGGCCCTGGGCAGGCCGGTTCGATCACACAGTTCGGCTAACGCGCAGGGAGATTCCGAGATCGTGTGGAGTACGCCCATGGCTTTGTCGAGTACGCCGATACCGCTATGCTGTCTCACAAAGAGATACTAGCGTCTCGTATTCTGAGATCACAGCCTGGATCGATCGGCGAGCCGCGAAAGACCGAATCGAGATTCGCGCAGATGGGATTCGAGATGGAAAACACAGCCGGCGCCAAGAAACCCCGCACAATGGCCGAAAAGGTATGGGCAGACCATGTTGTGGCATCCGGAGAGGGCTCCGATCAAAGCAACGCCCCCGATTTGATCTATATCGACCTGCATCTGGTGCACGAGGTCACCAGCCCGCAGGCCTTCGACGGCCTGCGCCTGGCCGGGCGCCCCGTACGCCGGCCGGACTTGACGCTGGCCACCGAGGACCACAACGTGCCCACCACCGACATCGACAAGCCGATCGCCGACCCGGTGTCGCGTATCCAGGTCGAAACCTTGCGGCGAAACTGCGCCGAATTCGGCGTCCGGCTCTATCCGATGGGCGATATCGAACAAGGCATCGTGCATGTCGTCGGACCTCAGTTGGGTCTCACCCAGCCAGGAATGACGATCGTCTGTGGCGACAGCCACACCTCTACCCATGGCGCGTTCGGCGCATTGGCGATGGGCATCGGCACCTCAGAGGTCGAACACGTGCTCGCCACCCAGACGTTGCCATTGCGGCCATTCAAGACAATGGCCGTCAATGTCGAAGGGCAGGTGCCTGCTGGCGTGGCCGCCAAGGACATCATTCTGGCCTTGATCGCCAAGATCGGCACCGGCGGTGGGCAGGGGCACGTCATCGAATACCGGGGGAGCGCCATCGAATCGCTGTCCATGGAGGGCCGGATGACGGTCTGCAACATGAGCATCGAAGCCGGCGCCCGGGCGGGCATGGTGGCACCGGATCAGACCACCTACGAGTTTCTGCGTGACCGCCCGCACGCCCCGACAGGGGCCCGGTGGGACGCGGCGCTTGCGTACTGGGAGCAGTTGGGCACCGACGACGGGGCGGTTTTCGACACCGAGGTCTTTCTCGATGCGGCATCCTTGAGTCCGTTCGTCACCTGGGGAACCAACCCAGGCCAGGGGGTGCCACTGGCCGCCGCTGTGCCGGATCCAGAAATGATGACGGACGACGACGAACGGCAGTCCGCCGAGAAAGCATTGGCGTACATGGACCTTCGACCCGGGATGCCGATGCGTGATATCGCCGTCGACACCGTATTCGTCGGGTCTTGTACCAATGGTCGTATCGAAGATCTGCGGGTGGTGGCCGATATCTTGCGTGGTCGCAAGGTGGCTCGAGGAGTGCGGATGCTGGTCGTCCCGGGCTCCATGCGGGTACGCGCCCAGGCTGAAGCCGAGGGGCTCAGTGAGATATTCACTACTGCCGGCGCCGAATGGCGGCAGGCGGGCTGCTCGATGTGCCTGGGTATGAATCCCGATCAGCTCGAGCCGGGGGAGCGGTGCGCCGCGACGTCCAACCGCAACTTCGAAGGGCGGCAGGGTAAAGGCGGCCGCACACATTTGGTTTCCCCGGCCGTCGCCGCGGCGACCGCGGTTCGCGGCACCCTGTCCGCTCCGGCCGACTTGAACTAGCCCACTGAGATTCAAGAAAAGGACGACGATGGAAGCCTTTGACACCCACACCGGTATCGGCGTGCCGCTGCGGCGGTCCAATGTCGATACCGACCAGATCATTCCGGCGGTGTTTTTGAAGCGTGTCACCCGGACCGGTTTCGAGGACGGTTTGTTCGCGACCTGGCGGTCGGATCCCGCATTCGTGCTCAACCTCAGCCCCTTTGACCGAGGCTCAGTCCTGGTCGCCGGGCCCGATTTCGGCACCGGATCGTCGCGTGAGCACGCGGTGTGGGCGCTGATGGACTACGGATTCCGGGTGGTCATCTCGTCTCGGTTCGGTGACATTTTCCGCGGGAACGCGGGCAAGGCAGGGTTGCTGGCAGCCGAAGTCGCCCAAGACGATGTGGAACTCCTTTGGAAGCTCATCGAGCAGAGTCCGGGGTTGGAAATTACTGTCAATCTTCAGGATCGAAATGTGACCGCGGGAACGGCGGTGCTGCCGTTCAAGATTGACGACTATACCGCTTGGCGGCTCATCGAGGGACTCGACGATATAGGCCTTACGCTGCGGAAACTCGCCGAGATCGAGGCTTTTGAGGCGGCCTATCCGGACTGGAAACCGCGGACTCTACCGACTCCCTAAGGGGGCCGTCCGGGACGAAATTTCCTCTCGGCCATCTAACTAAGCCGGGCCCATTTTGGGGCCATGCCACCGGTCAAGGGCGGCAACCGGATTGCGGGAATTCGAATCACAGGCTCCTGAAATTGCGCGTGGCTCTTGGCAATTTGCCAGGTAAGGGTTTACCGTGTCCACTAGTCGGTTCAAAAATGGGACCACTAGCTTCGGAGGGATTGGATGAATAAAGCAGAGCTCATTGACGTGCTCACGCAGAAATTGGGCTCGGATCGTCGCCAGGCAACTGCCGCCGTCGAGAATGTCGTCGACACCATTGTGCGTGCAGTGCACAAGGGTGACAGCGTCACCATTACCGGGTTCGGTGTATTCGAACAGCGTCGCCGCGCAGCGCGCGTGGCCCGCAACCCGCGTACTGGCGAGACGGTGAAGGTAAAGCCGACGTCCGTCCCGGCGTTCCGACCGGGTGCCCAATTCAAAGCGGTTGTCTCTGGCGCGCAGCGCCTCCCGTCGGAAGGACCCGCCGTGAAGCGTGGCGTCGTTGCGAGTGCAGCCAAGAAGACAACGGCCAAGAAGGCCCCGGCCAAAAAGGCTCCGGCTAAGAAGGCTCCCGTCAAGAAGGTTGTGGCCAAGAAGGCTCCGGTCAAAAAGGCTCCGGCCAAAAAGGTCGTCAAGGCCGTGAAGGCGCCCGTCAAGAAGGTCGTCGCCAAGGCGCCCGTCAAGAAGGCCGTCAAAGCGGTGAAGAAGGTCGTCGCCAAGGCGCCAGTGCGCAAGGCGGCAACCAAGGCTCCGGCTAAGAAAGCCGCGACCAAGGCTCCGGCCAAGAAGGCTCCGGCCAAGAAGGCCGCAGCCAAGCGGGGCCGCAAGTAAGGCGGTAAGCAACCAACACGCAATACCCTTCGGTGGCAGTGTTGCCACCGAAGGGTATTCGCGCGTTAGGCCCGCACGTTGGCGGCCAGCGCGCCGCCGATGTGGTCTGCCGCCGTCAACCGACCGTCCGATAGCGACAGCACCCACGTGCTGCCTTTGTGGTTACGTGATCTGTCGGGGCGCACTCCGTCGCGATCACACCACCAAGCGATCAGGTCGGGAATCACCTTGCCCTGGGAGCAGATCACCGGTGTGCCTTTCTGCCTGGCAATCTCCAGCATTCGGTGGCGGGCGCGTTTAGGGCTCTTGGCGTACGCCTCTTCGGTCAAGGTGGGCTCGTCTTGAATCGGCACGCCCAACTCTTCGGCGAGTGGTTCTACCGTCTGTTGACAGCGCACCCGGCTGGCAGCGCGTACGTTTGTGGCGCCAAATGCCAGCAGTTGACCGACCAATGCCTCGGCTTGCGCCCTTCCTTGTTTGTCCAGGGGCCGCTTGGTGTCATCCCCGGAGAAACGCGATTTTCTGCCGGCGGTGCCATGCCGGACGACCAACATGGTGCGTGTGTCCGCTGGTTGTTTTTTGAACTGGCGCAGGACCTTTCGATCCTGCGCATAGTTGAGTTTCTTCGTCGCGTCGGCGACTGGGAGCCAGATCAACTCGTCGACTTCGTTACCGGCGGTGAATTCCCCGCCGGTGCTGCGTGCGGCCCAGTAGTACACCTTCTTGACGCCCAGGTCTATCGGGTAACTCACCGCGGCGAGGCGCCTGCCAAGGATCGACCGGCTACCGGTCTCTTCAAATACTTCTCGCACGGCGGCGACGGGTGCGGTCTCGCCGGGGTCCACTTTGCCTTTGGGCAGCGACCAGTCGTCGTAGCGCGGGCGATGTATGACGGCGATCTCGAGCGCTGCGTTCTTAGTGGCTGGATCATCGGCTGGCCGCCACAACACGGCGCCAGCGGCGTACACGATTCGGCTTCCCGCGCGCCGGCTCTGGTTCGGCACCTTCACTCCTGCAGGTTAATTCGCTGTGGCCGCTCGCGGTCGTGGGGGTGGCGCAGGAAACCTATCGCTAGGGGCTGGTGTGCCGCTCCATCAACGATACTTGGTGGTCGCGCACGGTGTGACCGTCCCGTGGGGACGCGGTCCACTGCCCGTCGGGCCCGAGTTCCCAGCACCGAGTGGACGGGTCCAGTGCGGACACGAACAAGTCATCCAGGTATGCCGTGAGCTTGGGGTCTTTGACCTGAACCAGCACCTCGACCCGCCGATCGAGATTGCGGTGCATCATGTCCGCGCTGCCGATCCAGAATTCGTTGAGGTGGTTGAAATGGATGATCCGCGAATGCTCCAGGAATTGGCCGAGGATTGACCGAACCGTGATGTTTTCCGAGAACCCTTCAACGCCCGGGCGCAGCGCGCAGATGCCGCGCACCACCACCTCGACCTGCACGCCTGCCCGCGACGCGCGGTACAGCGCGTCGATGACCTGCTCGTCGACGAGAGCGTTCATCTTCATCCGGATCCGCCCGTCACCGCGTTCGCGGTGGGCGGCGATCTCACGATCGACGCGTTCGATGATGCCCTTGCGGATGCTGTGCGGGGCCACCAAGAGGTTGCGGTAGGACACCTTGCGCGAATAGCCGGTGAGCGAATTGAACAAGTCGGTCAGGTCGGCGCCGATGTCGGGGGACGCGGTGAGCAGGCCGACGTCCTCGTACAGGCGCGCCGTCTTGCCGTTGTAATTGCCTGTCCCGATATGGCAGTAGCGCCGGATCGTCGAACCTTCGCGGCGCACTACCAGGCAGGTCTTGCAGTGCGTCTTCAGTCCCACGTACCCGTAGACGACGTGCACACCCGCCTGCTCGAGTGCGCGCGCCCACCGGATGTTGGCCTGCTCGTCGAAGCGTGCCTTGATCTCGACCATTGCCACCACCTGCTTGCCGGCCTCGGCGGTTGCAATCAGTGCCCGGACGATCGGCGAATCACCGGATGTGCGGTACAGCGTCTGTTTGATCGCCAGCACGTTGGGGTCGGCGGCGGCCAGCTCGATGAACCGCTGCACGCTGGTCGAGAATGAGTCATACGGATGATGGAGCAACACATCGCCTTCGCGCAGCGTCGCGAAAATGCTTCTGGGTGTTTCCCGGTCGGCGAAGGCGGGATTGGTGGCGGGGACGAAAGCCCGGTCCTTGAGAGCGGGCCGGTCGACGCCGTAGATCTGCCATAAGCACGACAGGTCGAGGAGCCCCGGCACCTCGATGACGTCACCGGGATTCACATCGAGTTCGCGCAGCAGCAGTTCCAGCATGCTTTCGGTCATGTCGTCGGCGATCTCGAGTCGCACCGGCGAACCGAACCGCCTGCGCGCCAACTCCCGTTCCAGCGCTTGCAGCAGGTCTTCGTCGCGGTCCTCTTCAACCTCGTAGTCCGCATTGCGAGTAATCCGGAACGTGTGATGCTCGACGATCTCCATGCCCGGGAAAAGCGCCGGAAGGAAGGCCGCGATCAGCTCTTCCAATGGCAGGTAGCGGACTTCGTCCTGTCCGTCCCCGTTCGCACCATCGCGCTTTTCGAGTTCAACGAAACGCCCGACGTTGTCGGGCACCTTGACTCGGGCGAAGTGCTTGGTGCCGTCCTCGGGCTGCTTGACGGTGACCGCCAGGTTGAGGCTCAACCCGCTGACGAACGGAAACGGGTGAGCCGGGTCGACGGCGAGCGGGGTGAGGACCGGGAAGACCTGTTCGTTGAAATAGGTCGACAGTTGGTCGCGCTCAGCTTGATCCAGTTCGTCCCACGTGACGATGTGGATGCCTTCTTCGGCCAGCGCGGGGCGTACGAAGTCGAGGAACTCTCGGGCGTGCCGGGTCGCGATTCGTTGTGTCTGCTCGCCGATGCGGGCCAATTGCTCGCGCGGTGTCAGGCCGTCGGCAGAGCGGACGGACAGTCCCAACTCGTCTCGGCGCTTGAGGCCGGCCACCCGAACCATGTAGAACTCGTCAAGGTTGGAAGCGAAAATCGCCAGAAATTTGGCGCGCTCCAGCAAGGGCAGAGAGTTATCGGCCGCGAGCGCCAGCACGCGCGCGTTGAAGTCGAGCCAGCTCAGTTCCCGGTTGAGGTAACGGTCTTCTGGAAGCTGGTTGTCGGTCGTGGCGGGCGTCGCAGCGGGGGGTGCCACCACATCCGAGTCGCCTGGTTGCCAAACAGTTTCTTCGGGGCGCGCCTCAGCTTCGATTTCGGTCACCAGGGAATCATTGCTCATTACCCCTTGGTGCTGCCAGCGCACGACGCGCGTCAATCCGCCGTTGGTGCGCCGTTCACCCTCTCGGCAGGTCTGTTGACGCTGGTTGGGCGCGATTACTGCGGCGAGGCTAACGCTGCGCGAGGGCCCGCGTGGTCGCTGCGCCGACACCGAGGCGTCGGGCAGCTGCCAGGTCGGCGGGTGTGTCGACGTCGCAACGCAGCCCCGGCCACGCACCCGTCAGCTCGATCGCTCCTGAACGGCGATGTCGGGCCGACGAATCCAATCCGAACTTCGGGTCGAGCGCGGATCCGAACGCGAAAAGCGTGGCCGTTCCGGTCGCGAGCCGGTCAGCGACGAAACTGCGCCGATGATGGCGCGCGGCGGCAACCGCCTCGGCCAGCTCCTGTGTCTGCAAGGCTGGCAGATCTCCTTGCAAAACAACGATATTGGAGAATGACCCGGCCACTTCCTGTTCGGCCACGGCGATGGCGTTGTTCAATGGGTCCCCGTGACCTTCGGGCGTCGGGTCCGCCAGCACGTTAGCCCCGAGCGCCGCCGCCGCGGCGCTCGCGGCTTCGTCGGGCGTGATGACGGTGATCGAGCCGA
>Ga0302319_10018851_pt1 | contig 12558 bp, 8 predicted proteins | sample Bog_T0_2_FD_203319 | JGI IMG/M metagenome (GOLD analysis project Ga0302319, IMG submission 203319) | Peat permafrost microbial communities from Stordalen Mire near Abisko, Sweden - Bog_T0_2 | ecosystem: Environmental > Terrestrial > Soil > Wetlands > Peat | place: Sweden: Abisko, Stordalen Mire... | reverse complement strand
GGGCCAGGGCGGGCAGGCACGCGCCTACTACGAAAAGGCCCTCTCCCTTGCCGAAGAGCTGCACCAGCGCAACCCGCAGTCGGCCGACTTCGCCCGCGACCTTTCGGTCAGCTACAGCAAGCTGGGTGATCTCCACAGCGGCCTGGGCCAGGGCGGGCAGGCACGCGCCTACTACGAAAAGGCCCTCTCCATTGCCGAAGAGCTGCACCAGCGCAACCCGCAGTCGGCCTACTTCGCCCACAACCTTTCGGTCAGCTACAACAAGCTGGGTGATCTTCACAGCGGCCTGGGCCAGGGCGAGCAGGCACGCGCCTACTACGAAAAGGCCCTCTCCCTTGCCGAAGAGCTGCACCAGCGCAACCCGCAGTCGGCCGACTTCGCCCACAACCTTTCGGTCAGCTACAACAAGCTGGGTGATCTTCACCGCGGCCTGGGCCAGGGCGAGCAGGCACGCGCCTACTACGAAAAGGCCCTCTCCATTGCCGAAGAGCTGCACCAGCGCAACCCGCAGTCGGCCGACTTCGCCCGCGGCCTTTCGGTCAGCTACGAGAGAATGGCTCGTATGGCTGAGAAGGCCGGGGACAGTCATGCCCTGGAATGGTGGGGCAAAATGTTCGACCTGCTATCGGAGATGAAGGAGCGCGGCGCTCTGCTGCACTCTGATGAGCCGGCTCTTCAGCAGGTTCGCGCGAAACTGGGCCAATCAGTGCGCATTTCCTCCTGGGCCGTGCGTCCGACGCCACACCCTTCCGCAGACCCTGCCCGCGCCGCCCAACTGAACCTGGAGTATCAGCGCGCCAAGAAAGCCTGGGAGGCACTGCCGTGGCTGAAGCGCATGCGCACCCCCAAGCCCGAACCGCCCACAGGCATCTGAATTCGGCTTGAGTAAGCGCAAGCCGCCAAATACCTAAAATGATGCTGATTTCCCTGAGGCTTATGGTGACAGCGATAGCACGATGGGCACTTTCGAGCATAGGGCAGCAATGCACTCGCCTGCCGTCAGTTTCTATACTGCCCATGCGAGGCGACTTAGCTCTCCGCCTCTACGATGGTGTAGCCGGCGAGATTCAAGATCGTCGCAATCTCGCGGACCGCAACTCGATCTTTCTCCTTCTCCTCTTCAGGAAGCTCGTCGCTCCCCAACGCCTCAATAAAGTCAGCGTATGAAGCCAGGACACCCTTGTGCCAGGGCAACATGCAGTTATGCATCCTATTCGGTTTATCGGTCTCTGGAGCATAGCGCCATTTATCTCTTGCCTTGGCGCGCATCCAGCGCGTGTGCTCCATTGAGGCCAACTCTTCCAGCATGACGGGAGGAAACTCGAAGGGCGACTCACCTTCTCGCACCGGCACTATGTAGCATCCGGCGTATGCCAGCTTGGCTGGAATATCGCGCACCTGTTCACGGTTCTGATTCTTCTCATCCTCCCGAAGACGTTCGTACGCTACCAGCGACGGGTTTTTCTTGGTCTTTTCGTTCCGCTTGGGACCGTATCTCCAACCTAACACGCGCTGTGACTTGCAATAAACCTCATGCGCGATCTTTGCCATGCGCTCCACAAGCTCGTCGCTCAGGTCAAGCCGTTGAACTTCTGCCATGAAATTCCTTGCGTATACGTGCAGTTCCAATTGCGCCCGGGTTGGGAGACTCGAACGCTCAAATCGAGTTTTACCATTCAGCTGACTCATCGTAATGATCGACTCCATGGACCGCGCTCCGTGTTTATATTTCCTGGTGAGCAACATAGCCCGCAGGACGCCGGGATCGATTTGCACCTCGTCCTTGCGCAGCACTTGCTCGGCATTCTGCGTAAGCATCGAGCGCAGCAGGATGGCGCGCCGCAGCACGTAATACGGATCATCCTTACCCTCCTGGGGGTTAGGTCCGAGGACATTTAAGTATCCCTTCAACCGGCTGATGAAGTCCGGCACTTTGGCAGCGCGCAACTTGAGCTCATCGCTCTTTCCAAACTTGTCGAGCGTTGCACTCGTCCCACCTGCAAAGACAAAGATCGCCTTGCCAATAGGGTGTGCTACATCTCCTTGCAGGAACTCGCCATCCTGCATGGGCGCAAGAAAATAGCGCAGCCAGCCATACGCACCATGGAAATCGCAGTCAAACTCATCCCAGAACACCAGTGGGATCTTGCCGCCAAGCACGATATCGCGCACCTGATGGAAGGCCGACAGGAGTTCATCGTTAGACCCGAATTGCGACAGGTTGAATGTGATGGGTTTTATCTCGTCCGGCCATAGCGCCTGTGCGAGCTGCTTAATGCCGAAGGACTTCCCCGCTCCGGGAGGGCCGAACACGGCAATCGACAATGGATGCTTGGGGCGCACCTGAGGCACATATTCGCTAACGAGTGAGGTTATGCTTCGCAGGCTCTCAATCTCCTGCCGATCGACCGTCAACAGATCTCCGAAGCGTCCGAGCGGAACTGCCGTTAGAGTCTTCTCCGCCCCGCGCAAAACTACCTTGGTGGCAATTCCTTCGAGATCATCCTTGTGCTCGTCTCCAAGCATGGTCCAGTACGTGGAACCGCTGTTCATAGGAACGGCTGTCTCATGAAACGGACTTTTCTCGTCTGTCATCGCAACGACAACAGTTGCAACCGGGAGCTCCAGGTTCACCTTGGTTACCGGCGCTCCACGCTGGCCATAGCCCTCGCGATGCAGGCAGCGAATCGCGGCAAGACCTGAGCGGATTCCCCGCACCATATCGGGCGCATTGAGATTCAGCATCAGTTCCTTAGCGATACCCGCCGTCAGGCAAGAGGTGTGACCCACCATGCGCCCTGGGTAGCCCTGCTCCCACGAGCCCTCCACCGCCGCCGGCTCGAAGAGCAGCCGGTATGGCTTCTTCTCTCTGTCGTCTCGCGAATATAGAAACGCTCCTGCCGCATCAAACGAAACAACCACATGGGCGCAGCGTGTCAATCCCAGGTCGCTGTTGTAGGCAATTTCCCAGGCAAGGTCCTGGGCCGTGCGCTCCCACGAAAGTTCATGACTTATCTGTGCTTTGGTGAGGCGCAGATCGTCCACCTTCATCACAACGATGAGGCGATCCGCATGGTTCTTGACGAGATGGTCCCAGAGGTCTCCCTTTGCTACCGGGCGGCTCATCTTCACCATCACCCATGGATGGCGGCCACGCTCCGTCAGGCTGACTGGCCAAAGCTCTCGGCTCTTGCGAAACCCCAGGTCGGCGTCGTCGAGCACAACCACCTGCGCGTCGGCGCGATCATTCACAATCTTTGCCCACTCAGTAGACGCCTCAGCATCCGGGCATCGGTTAATACCTCCAAACTCCGCGACCCGCCACGCCGAAGGCTCCTTCTCGTTCCCTTTGGCCGCCTCAGAACCTTTGGCAGCAAAGGGAAAAGGTCTCCACGACGCATAGGAGTGGTGGAAGCGTGGATCCTCGGGACCCACATGAGTGTCCTTGATGGCTCCGGTGCGCCGTGGCGTATCAGGCTGGAGAATCTTGTAATCAGCTTCACCATGGATTTGCTCCGCGACACCCGCGATCAGATCGGCCAGAAGTGCGGCTCCACCACGCCCCCACCTTAGTCGCGAACATACGTCCGGCTCCCAAACGCCGCACTGCGCCTCCAGCCCTTGGCTGCGGGCCAGGTTCCAGTCCAGCGTGAAGTCGCCAGTGACAACAATAGTCTTTGCCTTCGCTCCCTTGCTCGTCATAGATGTCTCCACTCTTTGCGGCAGCATGCTGTTCCGGGAATCAGGCAATTCTATAGGCTGGGTGGGTCTCAGGCTCATTCGGCGAGGGGCATCCAAAGGCACCGGCGGCGTGGACTTCCAAACGTCGAATCGACAGGTTAGACGCGACGCGGCCCATACTTCTCAGGCCGGTGGGTGGCCTGCAATAACTCGGCAAGATTTTTCAAACGGATGGCGAAGGTGGGATGGTCCGGGCCGAGCCTCGGTTACCGTGGCCTAGGAATGATCCAGAGGGCCATCGGCCCGATCTACAATCTCGCCGCCGTGAAGATTTTAGAGCGGTCTTTCAGACCTCTTATGCTTCGGTGGCACCGTACCCAGGCCTGCGGCCTGGGCTGGGATAGAGCGGGGCTTCGGCCCTTGCATCTGCGGTGGACCAATATCTTGCGCTCGATCGCCACTCACCCACCCTGCAAGATATCGGTTATCTTGCGCTCGATCTCCTCTTGGCTGAGTCCCATCTCCTGGAGGAGACCACCATAGTTTGCAATTGCGTCGCGAAGGTGCGGGTGTTCATGGCCGGTCATGCGGGTGAAGTTCATCAGGATATCCAGAGCGCGACGCATCAGCGGCACAGCCTCCTCCAGCCAGTTGGTAGCATACAATAAGCCAGCAAGACTGCTGAGATCTCTAGCCACGTCGGGATGATCGGGGCCATAAGAGCACTCATCAATGGCCAGGGCGCGGCGATATAGCGGCTCGGCCTCCGCCAGCCGGTTGGTGGTTTGCAATAAATGGGCAAGATTGTTGAGACGGATGGCGACTTCGGGATGGTCCGGACCGTAAGAGCTCTCATCGACGGCCAGAGCGCGACGCAGCAGCGGCTCCGCCTCCCCCAGCCGGTTGGTGGCCTGCAACAACCCAGCAAGATTGCTGAGGTCGGTAGCGACCTCGGGATGGTCCGGGCCATAGGCGCGCTCATCGATGGCCAGGGCGCGACGCAGCAGCGGCTCAGCCTCCTCCAGCCGGTTGGTTTCCAACAACAACAGGGCAATATTGTTGAGACTCGTGGCTACTTTTGGGTGCTCAGGCCCATAGGACTTCTCGAAGATGGCCAGGGCGCGACGCATCAGCGGCTCCGTCTCCCCGAGCCGGTTGGTGGCCTGCAACAACTGGGCAAGATTGTTGAGATCGATAGCGACCTTGGGATGATCCGGGCCGAAGGAGTGCTCATCGATGGCCAGGGCGCGACGCATCAGCGGCTCCGCTTCCCCGAGCCGGTTGGTGGCCTTCAACAAATGGGCAAGATTGTTGAGATCGATGGCGACCTTGGGATGATCCGGGCCGAAGGAGTGCTCATCGATGGCCAGGGCTCGCCTGTAGATCGGTTCCGCCTCCCCAAGCCGGTTGGTGGCCTTCAACAACTGGGCAAGATCGTTGAGATCGGTCGCGACGTCGGGATGGTCTGGGCCGTAGGAGCGCTCACTGATGGCCAGGGCGCGACGCATCAGCGGCTCCGCTTCCATAAGCCGGTTGGTTTCCAACAACAACTGGGCAAGCTTGTTGAGATTGGCCGCGACGTTGGGATGGTCCGGGCTGTAGGAGCGCTCACTGATGGCCAGGGCGCGACGCATCAGCGGCTCCGCCTCCCCCAGCCGGTTGGTGGCCTGCAACAACTGGGCTAGATTGTTGAGATGGATGGCAACCTTGGGATGGTCCGGGCTGTAGGAGCGCTCACTGATGGCCAGGGCGCGACGCATCAGCGGCTCCGCCTCCCCCAGCCGGTTGGTGGCCTCCAACAACCCAGCAAGATTGTTGAGTTCGGCCGCGACGTTGGGATGGTCCGGGCCGTAGGCGCGCTCATCGATGGCCAGGGCGCGACGCATCAACGGCTCGCATTGGCCCCACTCCGCCACGGCTTTCCAGTGTTGGCCCATTTGATTCAGCAGCCATCCTGCGTGCGGATGGCTGTTTTCATCCCAAAGCCCCGCCAACGCGGTCAGCGGCTCCAGCTCCCAGACGGCCGTTGTCCAGACCGAGGTGCTTTGCAGGGCGGCGTCTCGTTCCGTGATCAAAGCATCCAGCGCCTGCTGCATGGCCTCGCGCTCTGGGGCCGGGCAGTCGAGCAACATCAGTTGCTGGACCAGCCGGTGGACGCGCACCACCCGCGGCTGCTGTTCCTCGTCCACCACATCGGTGGCCTGCAGGAGGCGCAGGCTGAGCAAACTGCTCACCAGGCTCTTCCACGGGTCGGGATAGCCAGGCTGGGCATCGCGTTCCATCTCGGGAAAGGCCTTGCCGACCAGCGCGCGCAGCCACGGCAGCGGCACATGGTCGGGCGGCAGAAGGGCGGCAAACTCCAGCGCCAGCCTCTCCGCCGGAGCCAGCCGTTCGAGTGTGGGTGCGAGCGTGGCGCTCAGGCGCTTCTCGCCATGGAGAATGGCCTCAGAACTTTGTGAGGACGCCTCTTCGAGGCCTTCGAGGCCCTGCGTCTTTAGCCTTGCCAGAAAGCCCGCGCAGGTAACGTCGTTCGCATACTGGCCGAGGTACACGGCGGCGGACTCGACGGCCAGCGTGAAGCAGCCCAGCAGCTTCACGATCTCAGCGGCCGCCTCCCGCTCCGCATCGTTGCGAAAGGCGCTACCGGGCTGGTAGCTCTCGATGAGCGCGAGAGCGTCCTCCGGCGGCAGCTCGTCCACCGCCAGAAAGGAGCGGTCGCGGTGCGTGCCGAAGAGTTCGTTCTCCCCCAGCCGCGTGGTAGCGACGATATGCAGCCAGTCGCCGGCGTCCAGCCGCGCGACCATGGCGGGGTCGAGCAGCGGTGGCCGGTCCACGTTGTCCAGCAGCAGCAGGCAGCGGTGCGGCTCGTGGGCGTCTGCCAGCTTCTTCAACTCCAGCCGGGTGCGCTCCAACTGGAGGTCGGCGTCCTTCTTCTCTTCGTCGGTGAACTCGAAGCCCATGGGCGTGGCAAGTTCGCTTAGGGCCAGGCGCAGGTCGTCCTTGCCGGCGCAGCGCACCTGCCAGCGGCCGCCACCGTACTCGTCGGCGAAGGCGTGCGCGTACTCGATGGCCAGCGCGGTCTTGCCCAGTCCGCCGATGCCGTTGACGGCTGTGACCACGCCGATGTGGCCGGGCTTGACGAAGTTTTCGCGCAGGGTGCGCAGGCTGGAGCCGCGGCCGATGAAGTGTGGGTTGTGGGCGTCCACACTGCCCAGGCTCTTCTCGGCGCGTTCGCCGCGCAGGATGGTCTCCGCGATCCGGCGGTTGAGCTTCTCCATGCGCTCGCGCACCGCGACCTCCTGCAAGGCCTGCTCGCCCTGCTGGCTCCAGGGGCGAAGGTCAAAGTTCTGGCGGCGGCGCAGTTCGGCCACCCAGGCAGCACAATGCTGGTCGAAGTCCTTGTCGTCCCAGCCCGGAACCTGCACGTAGTAGATGGGCGCCACGCCGCTCAGGCCGTGCAGGTGCCCGACCTCATACTTCAGATACTCCACCATCTCCCACTCGCAGTATTCGCTCTTCAGATACGTCGGCGACAGGCAAGCCAAAATCAGGTGCGACTCACGCAGGCCCTGCAAGATGCGCTGCCGCCAGTCCTGCATCCCGTGAATTTCATGCTGGTCGAAGAACGTGACTAGGTCGCGATGCGCAAACGCAGCGAAGTCCTGCTTGATCCGGTCAACCAGTTGAGTGATGCGTCCCTCTTGGTTGTCGCTGCGCGAGTAGCTGATGAAGAGATCGTAGGACATCTCTGCGTTTCTCCTTCAATGTGATACCGAAATAACCAGATCACAGCCCTTGAGCGCGCCGAGCTGGTTGGCGAGCTTGAGGCAATAGGAGCGGAACTCCGTGCTGACACACGACAGGAACACCTTCATCAGCTCGCCTCATTCAGGTCCCATGGTTCGTATGGCAACAAAGTCTATCAGGAGGGTCGGAGCGTCCGAGCCTTATGGCCTCGAACCGAAACTTAATCCGGCCGGCATAACTCAACTGCGGCCTAGGCAAAACTCAACGGAAGCGGCCGGTAGTTCCTCGCCGGCTTTTCATAAGATTCAGTTTTCTCTCCCCGAAACGGGGTCGTTTGGTGTAATTCAACATTATGAGTGGACCGGGGCACATGTACGAGGTGGCTGAACCCTGGGAGGATAATGTTCCTTCCGATCTCGTCCCTGCGGTGGGACGAATACATGAGCTATTTGGCGAGGCCGATTGGAAGTGCAGGTCGGTTACGGAGCATATGTGCTATGCCATGCTGCATCCGGACCAGGCGGACAAGGACCTGTTTCGGGAGTATGCGTCTGCGCTCGACTACATCAAGAGGATAATCGGCGGCCCAAGCACGCAGATGTTCCTGGACTTGCTCAAACGCGAGACGCCATCCGCCATCCTCAAGGCATTCTTCCATGTCTATCAAGATGCGATGGCGGTGCAGGTGAAGGGCGGCTTCTTGCAGTTGCTTGAGATTGGATCAGCCCATGAGGATCGTCTTGAAGCAACAGCAATCGAGTGGTCATCCTGGCATATCAAGAACATGATCTTGCGAAAAGCAGCCCACACGGACTCATGGCTGAAGACTTGTTGTGACAAGCAAGTTTATGACCTCAATGCGACTACGGAGGAGCAAATCTGGTGGACAAGCTGGCGTGTCCCAGAATTCGTTCTCATGCAGCCTTCGCTTGGGATGCCCTATGACGCCTCACGAATTTGGGAACGGAGAGATGAGGCAACCACGACTAGTGTGCTGAAGAGATTTCATGAATACTTCGTTCTTCACCTGGAAGGGGCTCTGAAGCACATCGTCGGGGAAGCGCGTCTGCAAGCCGCAAAGGAGGGCCCTAAGCCGAAACCAGAGGCTGGCATACAACCTACCCCAACAAACGCGCGCCGCGAGGCACACAAACAGGACACACAGGCCATGTACAAGAGCTGGCAAAAGGAATACCGGAGACTTAAAAAGAGCCGCCCAGAGATGACTGACGTCTGGCACTCGCAGCAGATTACCAAGCTGGACATTGCCAAGGGCAGGAGTCCCGACACCATTCGCAAACAGATGAAGGGCTAGCCTGCCAAACCGAAGTTTCTTGCCGGCTTTATTCTCGGAAGCCGCAGGTGCATTGCCTTCAGGCCTTGACTGAAAACACTTATGTTCCAGCCCGTCAGGAAACGATTGTCCATAAGGGCCGGTCCGTTCTAACGTGCCAGGGCTAGACCTTGAGACAGACCTGAATCACGATTGCCGCCCCGTAACCAGGAAGATACCTCTATATGAAGAAAGTTGGGCGAATTTCTTTCGCCCAAATCGCCCAGCCACATCTAGCTGATTCTAAGTGATTTGCTTGCAAAGGCTGTCGCTATGAACGACATCTTGGGACGTCGAGCACATCAACCAAGTGATTGATTCTCCATGACCTATTGCATCCCCTGTGCGCCTGAACAGATGTTTCATCGCCCAAATCGCCCAGCTAAGTTCTGCGAGAACAACGTTACTAAATCGCGCAACGAGGTTTGACGATGACGCATACCATCCTGAGGCTTCCAGCCGTCAAGGCGAGCACTGGCCTGTCGAGAAGTACTCTGTACCTCCGAATCGAACAGGGGCTCTTGACCAAGCCCGTCTGCTTAGGCGGACGCACCGTGGGCTGGCCTGCCAACGAAGTCGATGCATTGAATGCAGCCCGAATCGCGGGAAAATCCGATGCGGAAGTTCGCGATCTGGTGGTGAATCTGGAAGCAGCCCGGAAGACTGCCGCTTGAGCGGGGACGGATAACCATTATGGGAAAACGCCACCCCAACCCTCGCCTCGTCAAAATCCACCGCAGCTACAAGGTGGAAGACATCGCCAGCTTGTTAGACGTTCACAAGAATACTGTGCGCGTGTGGCTGCAGACTGGCCTTCCAGCTGTCGATGAAAGACGCCCACTGCTCATTCATGGCAAGGACATTGCTGAGTTCCTATTGGCGCGAAGGGCAAAAAACAAGCAACCTTGCCAGCCCGGGGAGATGTATTGCGTCCGCTGCCGAGCTCCGAGATTTCCTGCAGGTAATATGGCGGACTATCTCCCGGACACCGAGAAGATTGGCAACCTGGAGGCAATCTGTCCAGACTGCGATTCCATCATGAACCGGCGCGTCAGCATGGCAAAACTGGAGCAGGTTCGGGGGAAATTGCACATCACGTTTCCGCAAGCATAGCGCCGAGTTAACGAGATCCATCGAGCCAGCGTAAACAGTGACTTAGGATAGGAGGCCGCAGACATGCTTAAACACAACGCCAACAATGAACGAATCAAGCACAAGTACTTCGCTTATCTGAAGGAAGCCAAGCGTCACGGAGAGCCTACCTTAGACGCGGCTGCAAAGGCGATACATCGCTTTGAAACCTATACCAAGTGCCGGGACTTCAAGCTGTTTCATTCTGAACAGGCTGTTGCCTTCAAGAGGCACCTTGCAGAGCAGAAAGGGCAGCAATCGGGGGAGCGGCTGAGCAAGGCGACCCTGCATGTTACGCTCAGCCAGCTCAAGCAGTTTTTTCAATGGCTTGCCCGGGAACCTGGCTACAAGTCCCGCATTCAGTATTCAGATGCCGAGTATTTCAACCTGTCCGACAAGGACATGAGAATTGCAACCGCCCACCGTGAACAGCGGGCGCCGACCTTAGAGCAAATTAAGCACGTCCTCCGGACGATGCCGGCCAGCACAGAGATTGAACGCCGTAATCGTGCCCTGATTGCCTTCACGCTTCTGACGGGGGCGAGGGACAGTGCCATTGCCTCAATGAAGTTGAAGCATGTCGATCTGGCTGCGAATTGCGTTTATCAGGATGCGAGGGACGTGAAGACAAAGTTCAGTAAGACCTTCAACACATTCTTCTTTCCGGTGGGGGATGAGGTTCGCGAAATTTTTGAGGACTGGATCCGTTATCTGCAAAAAGAAAGGCTCTGGGGGAACGATGATCCTCTCTTCCCATCAACGCGGATTGCCCTGGGAACCAATCGCCAGTTCGGCGTCGCAGGACTGGGGCAGGCTCACTGGAGCAGCGCCTCGCCCATTCGTTCCATATTCCGCGAGGCCTTCGTTGGAGCCGGGCTAACTTATTTCAATCCGCACAGCTTCAGGAATACCCTCGTCCGACTAGGAGAGCGCCGGTGCAAGTCGCCTGAAGACTTCAAAGCCTGGAGCCAGAATCTGGGGCATGAAAAGGTCCTAACGACCTTTCTTAGCTATGGAGAGGTTGCGAGTCATCGCCAAGGTGAGATCCTGATAGGTCTGGCAGACCCCCAAAAGTAGCAGCTTCGACCGCAATTGAATTTGCTGAGCAAGCCCTCTGAAGATGGCGCGAATTTGGTGTAGACATGAAGTCAATATGAGGTAAATCGCTATGCCCCCTTACGGATTGGGATTACTTCAGCGCCAGCTTTCAGCTTGTCCAAATAGTCTGCCCACTGCTGCATCATTTTCCTCCGCTCGGGCAAGTGCGCCGTGCGGTTGTAGGCGCGTCCATTAGGATCACGGACTGCATGGGCGAGCTGGTGTTCGATGTAATCAGGTCGGACGCCAAGCACTTCGTCAAGAATCGTCCGTGCCACCGCCCGAAAGCCATGCCCGCTCATCTCGTCCTTGTCGATTCCACTGCGCCGCATGGCTGCGAGAATCGCGTTGTCGCTCATTGGGCGCACATTGCTCCTCGCCCCCGGGAAGACGAAGCGGCCGCTCCCGGTGAGAGGGTACAGCTCGCGCAGGATTTCCATCGCCTGACGCGACAAGGGGACAATATGTGGGGTGTTGGTCTTGGTCACTGTGAAGCGCCATTGCTTCCCTTCCAGGTCAATGTCTGCCCACTCTGCCCTGCGCAGTTCGCCCGGACGCACAAATACCAACGGGGCGAGACGAAGGGCGCATCGCACCGTCAGCGTTCCCTCGTAGCCATCCAGAGCCCGTAAGATTTCCGCAACTTCCTTTGGATCCGTCTTCGCCGCGAAGTGTGACTTCTTTACGCGAGACAGAGCGCCGCGAAGGTCGCCAGATGGATCACGCGCGGCGCGCCCACTTGCGACAGCATAACGGAAGACCTGTCCACAATTGCTCAAAGCGCGGTGTGCGGTCTCAGGCGCACCACGCGCTTCGATTCGCCGCAATACAGTCAGTATCTCGGGCGCAACAATTTCTGCAATCGGACGTGCTCCGATCCATGGGAATACGTCTCGTTCAAAACGTCGAATGATGCGGTCGCTGTGGCTCGATGCCCACGTAGCCGAATACTTGGCAAACCATTCCCTCGACACCACTTCAAAAGTGTTCGCCGTCAGATCGGCACGGGCCGACTTTTGAGCCTTGCGGTTTTCGCTTGGGTCAATGCCATCGGACATCAGCTTGCGTGCCGCATCCCGCCGTTCCCGGGCATCCTTCAGCCTTACGTCGGGATAAACGCCCAGGGAAAGCCGTTTTTCCTTGCCATCAAACCGATATTTCAATCTCCACCACTTGCCGCCAGCCGGCGAAACCTCCAGATAGAGGCCCCGATCGTCGAAAACCTTGACGGGCTTTTTACCAGGTTTAGCGTTCCGAACCGTCGTATCCGTGAGCGACATGGGGGCAACTCCTTTGAGGTGGAACGCAGTTGCCCCTAATGTTGCCCCCAGTTGCCCCCGGATGTCAACGGATGGGCTAGAGACTCTGTGGACAAGAGACAGAGAAAAAGCCAGCATTTTCGCTGGCTTTTTGACTTTATAGGAACTTCCCGGATGAGAATTTGGTGGAGCTGAGCGGGATCGAACCGCTGACCTCCTCGTTGCGAACGAGGCGCTCTCCCAGCTGAGCTACAGCCCCACATACTGGTATTGTGGCGGATTCGGCGCAGCACCCTAAGGTGCCCAGCC
>Ga0302319_10018847_pt1 | contig 12561 bp, 11 predicted proteins | sample Bog_T0_2_FD_203319 | JGI IMG/M metagenome (GOLD analysis project Ga0302319, IMG submission 203319) | Peat permafrost microbial communities from Stordalen Mire near Abisko, Sweden - Bog_T0_2 | ecosystem: Environmental > Terrestrial > Soil > Wetlands > Peat | place: Sweden: Abisko, Stordalen Mire... | reverse complement strand
CAGCACGCGCTGGCTGTAGATCAGCCCCCCGCTGAGCTCCAGGTTGCGCAGCATGTTGCCGGGGTAGACGATCAGCGTGTCCATCAGGGACGTGAACTTGGCGAGCATGTAGTCGAGAAGGATGCAGCTGTCGGGGAAGATCACCCGCTCGACCGAGGAGTGCGTGATGTCGCGCTCATGCCAAAGCGCCACGTTCTCCCAGGCCGCCAGGGCGTTGCCCCTCAGGACCCGGGCCAGGCCGGCGACCCGTTCGGCCAGCATGGGGTTGCGTTTGTGCGGCATCGCACTGGAGCCCTTCTGCCCGGGGGCGAAGTGCTGCTCGACCTCGAGAATCTCCGTGCGCTGCAGGTTGCGGATCTCAGTGGCCCACTTCTCGAGGCTGCTGCCCGCGGTGGCCAGGGTGGCCATGAACTCGGCGTGGCGGTCCCGGCTCTGGGTCTGGTTGCTGGCCGGGTCCGGCTCCAGCCCAAGGATCCTGCACACCAGCAGCTCGACCTTGGGGTCGATGTTGCTGTAGGTGCCGACGGCGCCGGAGACCATGCCCACGGCCACCACCGCCCGGGCGGCCTCGAGGCGGGCCAGAGTGCGGTCCAGCTCCGCCACCCACAGGGCCAGCTTCAGCCCGAAGGTGACCGGTTCGGCCTGGATGCCGTGGGTGCGGCCGATCTGGGGGGTGTGCTTGTGCTCGCGGGCCCGGCGCACCAGGACCTTGCGCAGGTCCCGGAAGCCGGCGATGAGCAGGTCGGCGCTGTCGCGCAGCTGCAGTGCCTGGGCCGTGTCGACCACGTCGGTGCTGGTCAGGCCGAGGTGGATGTAGCGCCCCTGGGGGCCCACGTGCTCCGCCATGCAGGTGACGAAGGCGATCAGGTCGTGGTCGGTGACCTTCTCGAGCTCGGCGATGCGCTTCAGGCTGAAGCCGGCCTTGCGGCGGATGGCGGCGGCGGCGGCCTTGGGGATGCGCCCGAGCCGGGCCTGGGCCTCGCAGGCGGCGACCTCGACCTCGAGCCACATCTGGAATTTGTTCTGCTCGGACCAGATCCGGGCCATGCCCGGCCGGCTGTAGCGTTCGATCATGCGGGAACCCGAAAAATGAAGAACGAAGCCCGCGTGGGAGGGCTTCGTTCCTGGGTTGAGGGCAGATTATGCTGCACGCCCGGCTGCGTGGCAAGTCCGGCGGCTTGCCGGCCGGCCGCCTAGGGCAGCGGGGCCGCGGGCTTGAGCCTGCGCCTCCGGCGCAGGGGGGCCTTGAGCAGCGTGGCCAGGCCGCGGCGGGCCCATTCCGCCACCCAGCGGTCCGAATCCACGCTGGCGTTCTCGAGCACCGCCTGGGTGGCGGGCACCGCCATCTGGGCCAGGCTCTGCGCGGCCGCGCGGCGCACGTCCACGTCCATGTCCTTGAGGCAGGCCGACAGGGCCTCCACCGAGCTCATGGCCCCGATCTCGCCCAGGGCCCAGGCGGCGCAGGCCCGGATCGCAGCTTCGCGGTCCTTGAGCAGGCCTTCCAGCGGCGCCGCGGCTTCCGGTGCCGCCTTCTCAACCAGCTCGATGATGGCCGTGCGGCGGACAAAGGTGGCCGTGCTCTCCAGTTCAGCGAGCAGGGTGGCCAGCTCCTTGGGCTGGCGCCGGCGCTTCACCATGGCCGCCTGCCTCCCCAGAACCCTTGCGAATGTTCCCTGAAAAAATTCATGCCATATTTTGAAACTTTGTTCCTCGGATTGGAAGCCTTCTATGGAAATAAGAAGGGGGGAAAGGAAGCGTCCCTTTCCCCCCATTCGGCGCCACTGGCACCCTGGCGGGTGCGGGTGGTTCAGCCCTTGGCCTTGACCAGGGCGGCGATCGCCTCGTCGTAGTTCACGTGGGCCGCGAACTCGGTGTTGCGCTGGAAATAGGCCACCTTGTCGTCGGCGCCCACGATGATGATGCAGCGCTGCAGCAGGCCCACTTCCTTGACGTAGACCCCGTACTTCAGGCCGAAGTCGTGGTCGCGGAAGTCGGAAAGCATGCGCAGGTTGGTGATGTTGCCGGCGCTGCACCAGCGCCCCAGGGCCGTGGGGGCGTCGCAGCTGATGGTGATCCACTCCACGCCGCTGATCTTGTTGGCCTCGTCGCTGAAGCGCTTGGTCTGGGCGTCGCAGATGCCGGTGTCCACCGAGGGGACCACGTTGAAGAAGCGCAGCTTGCCCTTGATCTCGGCGCTGTCGAACAGCTTGCCCAGGCCGGCGAAGGCCGTGAATTCGGGGGCTGGATCCCCTGCCTTGAGCTCGGGTCCGACGAGGGTGAGCGGGGTTCCCTTGAGGGAATACTGGCCGGTGCGTTCCATGCTGCGTGCCTCCGTTGCTTGGGTGATGGCTGCCCCCGGGCCGCGACCGCGGCGCGGGGAAGTCCCGTTCAGTTCTGGTCCGAAAGGTCCTCGACATCAATCGATCCGAAGCGCCCGCTATGGGGCTCGGCCCCGGCTTCGTTGAGGGCCGGCTTCCTGGCCTGGATCAGGGCCCAGGCCAGGTCCTGCCAGTCGGCCTCGCCGTCGCAGTCCGCGGTGAGCACGGCGTCGAAGTACAGGTCCGCCATGCGGGCCTTGACCGCCGCCAGCTTCGCCTCGGGCAGGCCGCCGCGGCCCTCAAAGATGGCCTGCAGGTGCTCGGCGATGCTGCCGCCCTGGGGCACGTGGCCGATGTAGAGCACGGTCCCGTCCTCTGCACCGGCCGGGAACTCCACCAGCTCATAGATGCCGCCCCCGCGGGGGGCGTGGTTCATGATGCCGCCGAAGTGCAGGCGGTAGATGCGCTCGGTGAACCGTATCTTGAACTTGCGCGCGGGCTTGCCCGCCGCCCCTGTGTTCATAGGATCTCCCTGAGCCCGTCGAAACTCGTGATCAAGACCTCCGGCCCCGAACGGCGCAGCAGGCCCTCGTCGCCGATGCCGCCCAGCAGGCCGATGGCCGGCATGCCCGCGTTGTGCCCTGCCTCGACGTCGACCCTGCTGTCCCCGACCATCACCGCCCGCCGGGGCTCGCAGGCCAAGTCGCCGCAGGCCTTGAGCAGCGGCTCGGGGTGGGGCTTCTTGTGGGCGCAGGTGTTGCCCCCGACCACGCTGCCGAAGAAACGGCCGGCCCCCAGGCCGTCTAAGATACGCCTCGAAATGCGTTCTGGTTTGTTCGTCACCACGGCCAGGGCGTAACCCCGGCCCTGGAGAACCTCAAGGGTGGCCGCCACCGAAGGGCCCAGGCAGGTCGCGTCGAGGCAATGCTCGTGGTAATGGCGCATGAAGGCCTCCACGGGCTCCTGGACCGGCCCCTCGGGGATCTGAAGCAGGCGCCGCACCAAGGCTTCGACCCCGTCGCCCACGAAGCTGGCGATACGGGCGGGCTCAAGGCGCTCCAGGCCCCGGCCCTCGCGCAGCCAGTTGCCGCTGGCCACCAGATCCGCGGTGGATTCGATCAGGGTCCCGTCCAGGTCGAACAGCAGGGCCTGGACGGCCGTAGGGTCAAAAGGCGTAGGCGATGTCAAAGATGATGTCTCCGTATATAGAGAACGGTTCCTCGACCGCGTAGATGTACTCGGCCTGCCAGCCGACGATGGCGCTGAAGCGCCCATAACGGGCTTGCAGTTCCGGGGTTAGGACGTAGTACTGCTCGGACTGCAGTCCGAGGGAGACGCCCGCAGCGGTGAACGGGCTGAGCCAGTGTGCCGTGGCCTCCAAACCCAGCCCCATGCGTGACGTGTCGTCCCGGTACCAGATCCAAGCCAGGCCGGCCACGCAGTCCGCGCCATACCGCGGAGCCAGCCAGGAGCCGCCGTCGGGCAAGGAGACGTTGCCGCCCGCGGCCGGACCCCAGGTCCAGTCCAGATAGGCCTGGGAGGAGGACTCGACCTGCTGGCCGAACTGCAGGCGTCCGACCGCCTGAAACCAGCCTTCCCAGGGGCCTGACAAGCCGCCAAGCACAAAACCGGGCAGGGCCTGCCAGCGGCCGTCCCCGGTCGCGGCCAGGGTCTGGGGTGCGCTGAAGGGGCTCAGGCCCGTGGGCGCCACCAGGGCCAGGCTCCAGCCGGCATTGAAGCCGTCGGAAGCGTCCTTGAGGGCGCCGCGCAGGCCCAGGCGCACATCCCCCAGGCCCTGGCTTTCCTCGACTGCGGGCGTGTTGAGGTTGTAGTACTCCACGGTGCTGCCCGTGTCGGGCGCGAATTCGCTGAACACGACTGGCACATCCGCCTCCAGGACCAGGCGCGGCTCCAGCCGCCAGTCCAGGCGGGCGTTGATCGCCAGCAAGTCCTGCACTTTCACGCCGCCGTCGGCGTCGATCATATAATAGTTGTAGGCACCGTCGTCCCAATACTGGCGCTGGGTCTCGTCCAGCCGTATGTTGACCCCGGCCGTCCCGGTCTCCAGGGGACGGGGCACCGCGATGCCGAGCCAGTCGTTGTCGGCACGGGCAGGGGCGGCCTGAACCAGGGCCAGAACCAGGCCCAGGACCGCGGCCCGCCACGCTGCGGAGATCCGGGCGGGCGCGGCGGGGACGGCCTGGGGGGCGTCGAAAAACGGGCTCTGGAAGGGCATCGGCGCATGATGGCAGGGCCAACAGCCAGGGTCAAGCAGGCCTTGCCGCAGGGGGGCCACCTGTGGTAAACAGGTCCATCCCTGCAGTGTTCGTGCTGGGGGTCGGTCTTTTTTGATCCGTAACTCTATTTCAGGGACCCCGAATTAGACCTCCCTGCGGGGATGGTCCTTGAGGGAACCCACCTGATCCTAGGGTTCAAAAAACCGGCCCCCCACGGCACAGGTGGGGGATATTTTTTGTATGTTTGTTCAGTAAAGCGCCATCTTGACCCAGGGCAAGTGCGGGACTACACTCCGATCATCTTCCTCGCTTGTTCCAAGGGGAAGGCTGACTCAGACCCGAACCTGGCGCGAGGGGCGCCGGCCGACGATGCTGTTTTTGATGTTCATCCTGATTTTTCTCCACCGACCCATGCGGGTAACACCGCTCGGCTGGGGGAACGCACGGACCGTTCTGGTCCGCAGTGCGGTCCCGTTTCGCCGCGCGGCCGCCTGGGCCATGAACTCGCCTGGAGCCCTCTTGGGGGCCCCGGGAAGCATGCCGTCACGCACCTGACCTGAGCGCCGGGCCTTTGGCCCGGCGGCGCGACCCCCGCCGCGCCTGCCTTCCCCTCCAAAACAGCCGTTTTGGGGGTCCCATGCTTGATAGCCTTCCCTATTTGCTGCTCGTCCTGGCCACCGGCGTCCTCGCCGGGATCCTGGGACGCCTGTTCTACGACCGCAACCGCGCCGGCGCCGTCCTCAAGGCCGCCGAAGGGCAGGCCGCCCGCGTGCTCGAGCTGGCCGGCCGCGAATCCGAAGCCAAAACCAAGGAACTGGTGCTGGAGGCCAGGGCCGAAATCCTGCGGGAACGCCAGGATTTCGAGTCCGTGGCCAGCCGCGTCCGCGAGGAGCTCAGCGACGCCGGCCGCCGCCTGCAGGACGAGGAGCGCCTGCTGCAGGACCTCCGGCGTGAGGCCGAGGACGGCGCCAAGGACCTGGAGGCGCGCCGCCACGAGATGGGGGGCCGGGTCCAGCAGCTCAGCCGCAAGGAGAACGAGCTGGAGCGCCTGCTGCAGGAGGAGCGCCTGCGCCTCGAGAAGATCAGCCACCTCACGCTGGAGGAGGCCAAGCGCCAGCTGATGAAGTCCATCGAGCGGGACACGCGCCACGAGTGCGCCGACCTCATCAAGCAGCTCGAGGACGAGGCCAAGGAGCTCGCCGACCGCCGGGCCAAGCAGATTCTGAGCATGGCGATCCAGCGCTGGGCCCACAGCCACACCGCCGAGAGCACGGTCAGCGTGGTGCACATCCCCAGCGAGGACATGAAGGGCCGCATCATCGGGCGCGAGGGGCGCAACATACGCGCGCTGGAGAACGCCACCGGCGTGGACCTCATCATCGACGACACGCCCGAGACCGTGGTGGTGTCCAGCTTCAACCTCTTCCGGCGCGAAGTGGCCCGCCTGAGCCTCGAGCAGCTGGTCGCCGACGGGCGCATCCACCCCAGCCGCATCGAGGAGGTCGTGCAGAAGGTGCGCGACGAGATGGAGTCCCAGATCATGCACGTCGGCGAGCAGGCCTGCCAGCAGGCCGGCATCTACGGCATGCACCCCGAGCTCGTGCGCCTGGTGGGCAAGCTGCGCTTCAGGACCAGCTACGGCCAGAACCAGCTGATCCACACCCTCGAGGTCACCCACCTGGCCGCCACCCTGGCCGCGGAGGTCGGGGCGGACGTGGAGGTGGCCAAGCGCGCGGCGTTCCTGCACGACATCGGCAAGGCCATGGACCAGGACCGCGAAGGCACCCACATACAGCTGGGCGTGGAGATGATGCGCCGCTACAACGAGCACCCGGCGGTGATCCACTGCGTCGAGGCCCACCATAACGACGTCCCCATGGAGAGCATCGAGGCGTTCCTGGTGCAGGCCGCCGACGCCATCAGCGGCAGCCGCCCGGGCGCGCGGCGCGAGAGCCTCGAAGCCTACATCAAGCGGCTGCAGAAGCTCGAGGAGATCGCCCACGGGTTCAGGGGCGTGACCCAGGCCTACGCCCTGCAGGCGGGCCGCGAGGTGCGCATCATGGTCGCCCACGACCTCGTCAGCGACGCCGAGGCGGCCCAGCTGGCGCGCGACGTGGCCCGCAAGGTCGAGGCGGAGATGGAATACCCGGGCCAGATCAAGGTGCAGGTCATCCGGGAAACCCGGGCCGTGGAGTTCGCAAAGTGAAGTTCCTGCTCATCGGCGACGTGGTCGCCTCGCCCGGCCGCAAGGCCTGCTCGGCCTTCGTGCGCCCCCTGCGCAAGGAGCACGGCATCGACCTGGTGCTGGCCAACGTCGAGAACCTGGCCGGCGGCTTCGGGGTGAACCCGCGCGCCCTGAACGAGCTCAAGGAGGCCGGGGTGGACGTCTTCACCTCTGGCAACCACATCTGGGACAAGAAGGAGGTCGACGAGTGCTGGGCGGCCTTCCCCACGCTGCTGCGCCCCTGCAACTATCCCGTGGGCGCCCCCGGCCGGGGCGAGGCCCTGGTCAAGGCCGCCAACGGCAGCCTGGTGGGCGTGGTCAACGTGATGGGCCGCGTCTTCATGCCCGTGCAGGTGGACGACCCCTTCCCGGCGGCGAAGGCCTCGGTGGCCCGCCTGAAAAGCCAGGGCGCCGGCGCTGTGATCGTGGACGTGCACGCCGAGGCCACCAGCGAGAAGGTGGCGCTGTGGCGGCACCTGGACGGCCAGGCCAGCGTGGTGGTCGGGACCCACACCCATGTGCCCACGGCCGACGCCCGCCTCTCGGCGCGGGGCACCGCCTACCTCAGCGACCTGGGCCTGACCGGAGGCTATGCCGGCGTCATCGGCATGCAGTCCGAAAGCGTGCTGCGCAAGTTCCTGCTCTCCCTGCCGGCGCGCCACAGCCCCGAGGAGCGCGAGATCGAATTCTGGGCGCTGCTGGTGGAGACCGACGCCCAGGGCAAGGCCCTGTCCGTGAAGCAGATCGGCAAAAAACTGGAAGCCTAGTTGCGCCTTGCGGGCGGGGCCCCTTTGGCTGCACACTGGGGCCCCTGAAAACGCCCAGGACCACCCTTCATCGGCAACCTTGACACCCTCAGGAGACCCGACCCCATGACCGCCAACGCCGCCCCCCTGACCCAGCGCCCCGCCTGGAAAGCCCTGCAGGCCCACCACGCCAAGCTCAGCCCCCTGCACCTGCGCCAGCTCTTCGCCGAGGACCCCGGCCGCGGGGAACGCATGGCGGTGGAGGCCGTGGGCATCTACTTCGACTATTCCAAGCACCGCGTCACGGACGAGACCCTGGGCCTGCTCACCGGGCTCGCCGAGGAATGCGGCCTGCGCGGCAGGATCGACGCCATGTTCCGCGGCGACAAGATCAACACCACCGAGAAGCGGGCGGTGCTGCACACGGCCCTGCGCGCGCCCAAGGGCTCGAGCGTGCTCGTCGACGGGGTCAACGTCGTGCCCGAGGTCCACGCCGTGCTCGAGAAGATGGCCGCCTTCTGCGGCAAGGTCCGCTCAGGGGCCTGGCTCGGGCACACCGGCAGGCCCATACGCACCGTCGTCAACATCGGCATCGGCGGCTCGGACCTCGGCCCGGTCATGGCCTATGAGGCCCTGCGCCATTACAGCCAGCGCTCCCTGGCCTTCCGCTACGTGTCCAACGTCGATGGCACGGACTTCGCCGAGGCCGTGCGGGACCTGGACGCCGCCGAGACGCTCTTCATCGTGTCATCCAAGACCTTCACCACCCAGGAGACCATGGCCAACGCCCAGTCTGCCCGCGACTGGGCCCTGGCGTCGCTGAAGGACGACGGCGCCGTGGCCCGCCACTTCGTGGCGGTCTCGACCAACGCGGCGGCCGTGTCCAAGTTCGGCATCGACACGGCCAACATGTTCGGATTCTGGGACTGGGTGGGCGGCCGGTATTCGATGGACTCCGCCATCGGCCTGTCGACCATGCTGGCCGTGGGCCCGGAGCAGTTCGCGGAGCTGCTGGCTGGCTTCCACGCCATGGACGAGCACTTCCGCTCGGCCCCCTTCGGGCGCAACCTGCCGGTGCTGATGGGCCTGCTGGGGCTGTGGTACAACAACTTCTTCGACGCCCAGACCGTGGCCGTGCTGCCCTACGACCAGTACCTCAAGCGCTTCCCCGCCTACCTGCAGCAGCTGACCATGGAGAGCAACGGCAAGCGAGTCACCCTGGACGGCGGCGCCGTGGACTACCAGACCTGCCCGGTGTACTGGGGCGAGCCGGGCACCAACGGCCAGCATTCCTTCTACCAGCTGATCCACCAGGGCACCAAGCTGATCCCCTGCGACTTCATCGCCTTCGAGCGCAGCCTCAACCCGCTGGGCCGCCACCACGACCTGCTGATGTCCAACGTCTTCGCCCAGGCGGAGGCGCTGGCCTTCGGCAAGACGGCGGCGGAGCTCAAGGCCGAGGACACGCCGGACTGGCTGATCCCCCACCGCACCTTCGAGGGCAACCGGCCCTCCTCGACCCTGCTGCTGGAGCGCCTGACGCCCCGGGCCCTGGGATCCCTCATCGCGCTCTACGAGCACAGCGTCTTCACCCAGGGAGCCGTCTGGGACGTGAATCCCTTCGACCAGTGGGGCGTCGAGCTGGGCAAGGTCCTGGCGGCGCGCATCATTCCGGAGCTGGAAGCCGGCGCCGGCGCCCTGGGGCACGACAGCTCGACCAACGCGTTGATCGCCCGCTACCGCAAGGCCAAACGCGGCGGCGCCTGACACGGACCCCATTCTGCATGCCCCGGCGCGACGCGGCGCCGGGGCGGAAGCTGAGACATGACCAAGCATTGGTTCGTCGCGCTCGCCCTCGCCTTCCCGCTGTGCGCCGCCGCCCCTTCCCTGCATGCCAGGGACGCCTCGGACTACTGGGACGAGTTCAACCACCTCAAGGACGACCCTGACGCCTACGTCGGCGAGGGCAAGGCACCGCTGGCCGAGTTCCACGGGGACGTGGACAAGGCCCTTGAGGCGGCCACGCTGCGGGCCCGCGCCGACCTGGCGGATGCGATCCGGGTGCACATCTCCAGCAGCACCAGCGAGTCGCTGCATTCGGACGGGCGCGCCGTCGCCGAGGACATCAGCTCGAGCGCCAGCAGCAGCTCGGACCTGAACCTGGAGAACGTGAAGATCCGGGAATTCCGGGACTTTCCGGCGGCGGGCAAGGAGACCGTGCTGGCCTACGTCACCAAGGAGGATTACCGACGCCAGCTCGCGGGCAAGGGCGTGGCCGTGTACGCCCCCCAGACCGCGTTCCGCATCGGCGTGGACGGGATGATCGTGCCGGCGGCCCTGGACAAGCCCGGCAAGTTCCAGTTCGCCTGGGGCGCCCGCATCGACCGCGTCCAGGGGCCCTGGGTTTTCGGCATCAACCTTTACGACGCTTCACTGGACGTCCCGGTGTCGTCGGCGGACGCCTACGACTTCGGCTCCAACGACGGTCCCGGATCCGGGTCGGCCGAGCTCATGCTGGCCGAGGGGCACATCGGTTACGCCTGGCTGCCCTGGCGCACCCGGCGCCAGGTCTACGTGCCCATCAACCTCGAATTCGGCGCCACCTTTGTGAAGCCCTACATGACCTACAATGAGGCCGTTTCGACGGGCCTCGGCTACCGCTTCTGGTTCACGGACGAGGTCGCCTTCGACTACTCGGTGCTGTGGCACCAGGGCCTCGACCCCGGGACCCTCAAGGACGGCCACGGCGTCGCCATGCTGAACGCCACCGGCCAGGACATCAACGCCCCCCTGACCGGCTTCACCGAGTGCCTGGCGATCGTGTTTTCGGGGTTCTAGACCGGATCAGGCGCCCTGATTTTTCGTCCTCAATTGCCGCTTCAGCGCCGCGGCCGCCCGCTTCAGAGAGTCCGGCATAGGCCTGCAGGCGCAGTGCCGCCGGTGGGCCAGGTGCCACTTCAGGCGCTGGGCCTCGCTGGGCTTCGCCGGCATTTTGTGCTTCGCGTGCCATTCCCTGTTCATGGCATCGTCACCCCAGAAACCACGAGATTCCCGCGGCGGCCAGCAGCAGCACCGCGCCGATGATCAGCGCCAGCACCAGGGGCGACCGCACGAAGCCGATGGATTCGTCGTGCTGGGACACCACGCCCGTGAGCGCGGCGCCCACCACCATGCCACAGCGGGGGCAGCGGGCCGCGGCGTCGGCGAGGCGTTCCCCGCAGTGGGCGCAGGCCTGCATCTCAGCGCTCCCCGGCCCCGCGCCGCGCCCCGGGGGCCCGGGTCACGCGGCCTCCTGGTGGGCTGGCTTGAGCAGGTCCAGGACCGTCTTCACCGGGTTGAAGCTGTCCAGAGGCGCCTCGACAAAAACCGTGCGCCAATGGGCCATGGCTCCGTTCCACAGGCCGGGCCGTTCCAGGGCCACCAGGGGCCGGCCTTCCAGGCTCTTGGAGGAGAGAAACACCGCCGACGGGTCGACGAAGCGGCCCAGATCGAAGGGCCGCCCCTGGGCGTCGGTGAGGCGGCAGGCCAGGTCCACGGGATTGAAGTGGGTGGCCGCGGCAAAAACGGCCTTCTGTCCGGGATCCGGCAGGTCCACCTGGGCCGACTCCACGATCTGCGGGCCCTCGAGGCCCTGGACCCAGAACGGCCCGCCGCCGGGCTCGCCGGTATTGGGCACGACCGCCGCCACCCGGATCGGCGCGTCCAGGCCGTGCAGGCGGGTCTCCTCGGCGAGCACCCCCAGCAGGATGCGCCGCAGGCGCAGCTGGCCCTGCCACAGCCGGGGATGGGAGATGTTGTCGATGTTGCGCAGCAGGGCCACGTCCGCGCCCTCGGCGAGGCGCTGCAGGTTGTGCAGCAGGGAGCCGTGGCCGCCGGGGCGCAGCACCAGCCTTCCGGAGGCGCCGCGGAACAGGCCACCCTTTCCGTCCCCGGCCAGCGTGTCCGTGGAGGGGTCCTGAAAGCTGTGGGCCGGCTCGAGCCCGCCCAGGCCGGCGGCATCGGGCAGGGCCCGGGCCGCCTCCAGCAGGGAGCGGTAGCCGGCGGCATGCTCCGGCGACAGGGTGAAGTGCAGGCCGCCGACGCCCAGCTCGGCGGCCTCGCGCCAGTGCTCCTCCAGCGCGGTGCGGGCCCGCCCGTCCTGGCGATGGAAGAGCAGGAAGGCCTTGGGCAGCCGCGCGTAGTCCAGGCCGGGGGCGCGCAGCAGGGCGGCCAGCGCGTCCCGCCACCCCCCTTTGGCGAGGGCCAAGGCGAAGGCGCGCCCGTCGCGCAGGCCCAGCGCCGAACACCAGGCGTCGAAAAAGGCGAAACGGTTGGCGCCCTCGAGCAGGGCGGCGGCGGCCGGCGGGGGGAAATCGGCGGGGGCATCGAGGGCCGCCAGCAGGTCCTTGAACATGCGCGTGGCGGCGCCGGAGGCGGGCACGAACTTGGCGCAGCGCTGCGTCTTCAGAAGCTCCGTTCCCAGGGCCTCGTAGCGGCCGGCGTCCGTGCCCTCAATGCGGCGGATGCCGTCGCCCACGGTGCAGGGGCGCAGCAGCCGGGCCGGAGGCGGCGGCGAGGCCAGCAGGGCGGCCTGGCGCCCGGCCTCCGCGGGGCCGATGCCCGAGGCCGCGAGCTGGGCCAGGTCGGCGGCGTCCACCTCAGGCCCCGAACCGGGGCAGGCGTCCGGCGAGGTCCTTCAGCAGCGGGGCGTCGGCGTCCTTGCCCGACAGGATCGGCGCCGTGAGGGGCCAGGCGATCTCGAGGGCCGGGTCGTCCCAGCGCACGCTCAGCTGGTCCTCGGGCACGTAGATGTCCGAGCACTTGTATTCCACCTCGGCCGTGGCGGTGAGCACCGCGAAGCCGTGGGCGAAGCCCTCGGGGACATAGATCTGGCGGGCCGTCGAGGCGCTGAGTTCGGCCCCCACCCAGCGCCCGAATGTCGGTGAGCCCTCCCGGATGTCCACGGCCACGTCCCAGATCGAGCCCTGCACGCAGCGCACCAGCTTGGCCTGGGGCCGCGTCAGCTGGGCGTGCAGCCCGCGAAGGGTCCCCTGGAC
>Ga0302319_10018845_pt1 | contig 12562 bp, 7 predicted proteins | sample Bog_T0_2_FD_203319 | JGI IMG/M metagenome (GOLD analysis project Ga0302319, IMG submission 203319) | Peat permafrost microbial communities from Stordalen Mire near Abisko, Sweden - Bog_T0_2 | ecosystem: Environmental > Terrestrial > Soil > Wetlands > Peat | place: Sweden: Abisko, Stordalen Mire... | reverse complement strand
GCCTGAAGCAGCGCGCTGTCCTTGCCCGCCAACGGATCGCCCAGCGTCTGTCCGCGCCGGTAAGCGTCTTTGGCCCCTGCATTATCCCCATTGAATTGCAGCGCCGCGCCCAGATTCGTCCAGCCCTGAGCAAAATTCGGCTTCAATTGCAAAACCTGCCGGTAGGCCGCAATTGCGTTGGGAAGATCTCCCAGCTTGGCGTAGCCGTTGCCGAGTACATACCACACATTGGCGCTGTTGACTCGTTGCGCCAGCGGCTTCTCCTGGTCAAGCGTGGCCAGTGCCGCTTTCCAGGCTCCCCCGCCGGAATACGACGCGGCAAGATTGTTGTAATAGGTGGGCTGGTTGGGGTTGAGTTGAATGGCGTGCTTGATCGCCTCCACGCCATCGCCATATTGGTGAGCCATCGTATAGGTAACGCCCAAAGCATGCCAGGCCGGCGCCGAGTTGGGCGCTACATCGACAGCGCGCTTCAAGGGCGCGATTCCCTTTTCCGGTTCGTTCAGATCGAGTGTGTAGGCGGTTCCCAGAGCCCCCCACGCTTCCGGATTGTTCGGCTCGGCCTGCGTCCATGCGGTGGCGTAGCGAATGAGCCCCTGCCAGTCTTTCGCCTGACGATAGGCCGCTGAGCCGGCAACGGAGTACCGCTGCGCTTGAGCTGGAATACCGCACAACGCGGCAATGGCGATCGACAAGAAGACAACCACGACAGAAATCCTGGAAATTCGCATAAATCTCAACTCCAAAGTGCTCTGTTAGAGGGTACGGTTTCAATCGTCGAGCCGCATTGCCTGATCGACTGCAAGCTGTAAGGTACCGACCCTTGTTACTGAACCGTTACGGACAGGGTTGTCGTCTGGGTCTGGCTTCCTCCGGTTGCCGTGATGGTCACCGTGCTTGTTCCGGCCGGAGTTGAATTCGACGATCCGCCGCCGCATCCTATAACCGCTGCTCCCGCCAGCCCGAGAACCAAGAGCGCGAGTACTGAGAGGTTGACTGCGGCATGCGACCTCGTCAAGTTGCGAAGATGCTGTCGAGCCCGAAGCAAGCCGATAGCCCCGAGCAGAACGATGCATAAGAGCGGCGTGCGCTCGCTCGGCCGCGGTATTGGCAAGCCCCTTTGCAGTGAGGCAGACGCAACATTGGTTGCGATCGTCAGCGTTGTCGTGGAAGACGCGCTGCCGCTGAGCGTCACGGTTGCCGGGCTGAACGTGCAGGTCGCATGGGTGGGCAGACCCGAGCAATCAAAAGTGATGGCGGACGCGAAGCCAAAAGCCGGGGTCGCCGTGATGGTTGTTGTGCCACTGCCGCCACTGGCGATTGAAACCGAAGCCGGGCTCAGGGACAGACTGAAAGCAGGCGCGCCGACGACAACGCTCACCGCCGCGGACGTGGAAACGGCGAAGACGCTGTCTCCTCCATATTGAGCGGTGATACTGTCAGTGCCAACAGGAAGTGTTGTCGTGGTCAGGGTCGCCGTACCCGTTCCATTCAGCGTGCCCGTGCCGAGGGTTGTGGTTCCGTTGAGGAATGATACCGTCCCGGTTGGCACTGCTGTCGTGCCCGAAGGCGGCGCAACCACGGCGGTGAGAGTGACACTGCTGCCCGGCGCAACGCTGGCGCTGCTCGACGTGAGAGTTGTTGTCGAAACCAGCGGCGTCGCCGTTACTGTCACGCTGATCGCTGCCGAGGTGGAAGACGCATTATTCGTGTCTCCCCCATAGTTTGCGGTGATGGAATGCGAACCCACGGCCATGCTGCTGGTCGAATACGTCGCACTGCCCGAGGAGGAAAGCGTGCCCGTTCCCAGGCTGGTCGTCCCATCGTAGAAGGTCACCGTGCCCGTGGGCACTCCGCTGCCGCTGGTCTCCGCAACCGTCGCGGTGAAAGTGACACTCTGTCCGGCGGTAACGGTGGCCGAGGAAGCGGCCAGTGTTGTCGTAGTCGCGATCTGACTCGTTGTACTTGCAGCCTGAGTCAGCAAGACGAGACTGCCAGTCAATATATCGGGTTTGCCGTCCCCATTGAGATCGACGCCAATCGCCGGCCCAAAGCTGGGGAACATGATTGTTTGTGACGGCAGAAGATCCCCGTTGCTGTCTGTGAAGCTCTGCAGCGTGCCATCGCCATTGCCGAGAAAGACGCCCGAGTTGAATGGACCTGTCACCGCTACATCGAGCTTGCCGTCGCCATTAAAGTCCGCCACGGCCAAGCCTTCGCCGCCAAAATTCGTATCGATCGGCGCCGCGAATGTGCCATCGCCCCGGCCAAGGTAAATGCCGATCCCGGGAAGGGAATCTGGGTTCAGTGCGATCACGTCGAGATGTCCATCTCCGTTCATATCGGCGAGCGCGACCTGGGAAAATGGACTGACGATGCCGCCGGGATTGTTCGGATCTGCGGGCATTGTGGCGGGCGCGCCAAAGGTGCCGTCGCCCTTGCCGAGGAATATCTGAAACTGATAGCCGGTGACTGGACCGCATCCCTGATTGCACACCACAGGATTTCCCTGGGTCACAAACAGATCGGGGTACCCGTCGCCGTTGACGTCTCCGATCAGTGCGATGGCCGGAGGAACCTGCCGAATAGAACTGGTAGTGGCGGAAGTCTGCGTCAGTTGTGGCGCCTGAAACGTTCCATCTCCATTTCCCAGTTGCACAGCAATTCCCTGGTACACCGTCTGGGGATTTTGACTACCCACCGGGACGGAGTAGATGTAAGCGATGTCGGCTTTGCCGTCGTTGTTGAAGTCCTTTACGGAGATACTGCCTATCGTTTCGTTGTAATAGGGCGCGCCCGAATTGAGTTGAGGGGCGTAGGTAAACACCGGAGTGTTGAAAGTGCCGTCTCCTTTGCCGGTGGCAGTAAAAAAGCCTTCCAGGCAGGTTGCAGCCCCATTGCCCATTGCAATGAAAACCAGATCGGCGTTCCCGTCCCCGTTGATGTCCCCAAAGGCGAAGGAATCAATTCCGCTGAAGTTGCAGGTTTGCGGGATGACGGAGTTCGTGGTCACGGGCGGAACCGGGAGGGTGGACTTTGCAACGAATGTGCCGTCGCCCTTACCCAGATAGGAAGTGAACGATACGCTGCTGTTGCTCGAGTCTACGTTGACTCCCACCCCATCCAGCACCCCGTCGTTGTTCAAATCGACGAGGTTGGCGCCCGTATAGACAAATGGAGCATCGGATGCGCCGCGTAGAGTTCCATCCCCATTACCCATCAGTACATAGGCCTGGTCTATACCAAACTGATCGCCGCTGAAGAATCCTCCGTTTGCCGTCCCTACATACACGTCGGCATGGCCATCGCCATCAAGATCGGTAACAGTGACATAGCCCACCGAGTCGTTCGACGCATAGCTCGCTCCCGGCGTGAAAGTACCGTCTCCATTCCCCAGATAGATCGAAATCTCTCCTCCGTTGTTGACGACCAGATCCTGCTTTTTATCTCCATTCAGATCGCCGGACGCTAGATTGGGCCCATTGCTCGATGATGCTGTGGTTGGCTCAAATGCAGCCGTCTGTGAGGCCGTAAACGCACCGGAACCGTTGCTTAACAGGACCAATCCGTTCGAGGTCACAATGTCCTTGTGTCCGCTGTTCCGCAAGTCGGACGTGATCAGGTTGGCAATCTCAAATCCAGCCGGCGTGGCAACGCTTATCGAGACAGCGGCGTTCAGAGTTCCATCGCCATTGCCCGTCAGCACCGAGATGTATTCCTGCTTGGTACTTATATCGCGCGTTGCCACCACGACATCGGCCTTACCGTCACCGTTCACGTCATCTACCACTGCCGCTTCCCCCACCGAACCGGGTAGCGAATACGCCGTGCCCGCACTCAACGATCCATCGGCATGCGCAATCCTCACGGTTACCGCTGCACTCGTGCCGATATCGTCAATTCCCACCACTTCCGCGAGCCCGTCACCGTTCAGATCTCCCGCCGCGATAACGCTGATATTTGGCTCCGACGTGTCCACGTTGAATGAATGCACGGTATTTGTGTTTGCATCCATCGTGACGGAATAAAGCGCATTCACGCCGCCGGCCGGGTAGTAGCCTGTTACCGCGACCATGTAGAGGTTTTGCGATGTCTTCCCTAAGTAGACAATTCGTCGCGAGCCGATTCCCAAGTTTGGATCAGAACATCCATTGGCGAAGGTATCGGCCTGTGTCGAAAGTTGAGCAGCGTTATGCAAGACTTTCTCGTAACTTGGGGTCGTGTTCTGAGGAGTCGTGTTCAGAATTGCGTTTGTGGGAACAACCTGGAAGGTGTAATTGAAAGTGCCCGAGTAGAGAGACAACGAGCAGTCCCCTTGGCGGTGCAGATACAGCGAGTCCGCGGAAGGGACGGCAATCCCCGTCAAGTTGCCCACGAAGTTGGCAGGCGCTGGCTGGGTCGAAGAGGGTGAAGCCGCCGAGACCAGCAACTTTGCGATACGGGTAGCCATCTCTGAAAGCGAGAGATCCCGCCACCTCGGATGCACCTCGGATTGTCTTTCCCGCAACAGGGCCATCTGCTGTTGCTTGGTGAAGTTCGGGTACCTTTTCGCCACATCGAGAAGACTGATCCTCTGCGCATGGACCGCATGTCTTAAAGCCGGAACGATCGCCGTAAGCGTCGCGAGCACAAGCAGCGTGGCCGTCAGGCCGGATAACAGCAAGCGCGGATGACGAAACCGCGGAAAGAACTTCATAGCCGAACCTCCGTGTTGTGGGCAGGGGATACCTTTAATGTTCAGTGAGAATCGTCTACTGCACGTTATGTTGAATTCCGTGGGAGAGCGGCCTAAGCGGTTGATTTAACGACATTAATTTAATTTTCAGCCAATCTTGAACGGAAGCATGCTACAAAGTCTCTAGGGGTGGCAATCGGACCATGCTATGACCCTTTGCGAAAGAGCCATCGCTCCGGCGCGCGCGATCTTTGCCTTCATGGCTATTTGCGGGTTCGTGTCAGGCGGAAACCCTCTGCCGGGCCAGACCGTACCGCCAGTTGCGGAACACGAATGTTCCGCAGCACTCCTCGAAGAGCCGGAACGGTGTGTCGTCACGCTGTCTCCGGGGCAAATGAAGAACCTGTCTCTTGCTGTGCCTGAAAACAAAGTCAGAGTGCTGACTGCCGAACAAGTCGAAGGAACGGTGGAGTTGCGCTTGCCTGCGGAGTCCTCTTCCGGTTCGGCTTCGCAAGCTCCTGAGCCTTATACAAACAAAGCAGGTCTTCATTCCAAGATTCGCATTCTGTTGTTCTCCCAACCACAATCCAGTCAGAAATTCCGTATCGGCAATTCGTCCAAGAAAGCCGCGACGGTGCTCATCACGGCAGACTTGGCATCTCCATCGAATGCCCTGTCGGAGTCGGAGCGGAGTGCCGAAGATGCCTTCGCTCATGCGGAGTTCCTGCGCTCTCAGGGCGTGGACAAATCAACGGAGGCGCTAGCTGCATACGACGTCGCGATTGCGAACTGGCAGGCGGCGGGCAACCAACAGGAGCGAGCCCGCGCATTGATCTGGAAGGCCTTTTATGTTGCCTTTAAACAAAACGATTTTCTCGCCGCTCTGCCAATCACGGCCCAGGCGCTGGAGCCGGTCTCCTCGCTCGATCCGGTGGAAGCCGCGAATTGCTGGAAGATAACAGGCTTCATCAACGCCCAACTGGCCCACTACGACGCCGGCGCCAATGCGTACAACGCCGCTCTTGCCCTGTTTGAAAAAACTGGCGATCTCTTTAATCAAGAAGTGGTGCTCGACAATCTCTCGAAGCTGGAGAGGCTGGAAGGCCGTTCGGACGCCGCTCTTCGCGACGCGACGAAAGCAGCAAAACTGGCCGAAGCAATCGGCGATCCGCGCCGCCAACTTGGAGTCCAGGAGGAAATCGGAGCGATTTATCTCACGCAAGGCGATCTTGAATCTGCTTACAACGCTTACGACGTTGCTCTTGCTCTGCTCAATACGGCGCCCGACCCTCGTCTTCAGGGCTATATATGGAGCGACATGGGCGTGCTCTACACTCTCATGGGTGACCTTGCCCGCGCTGCGGATGCCCTGAATCAGGCGACGGCTATTTGGAAAGACAATCCAAATCCCGCCGGTGAATTGAATACTCTGGACGACTACGGCGATCTGTTGTTGGAAGGCAATCAACCGGAGAAGGCGCGCAACTATTACAACCGGGGCCTCGAGTTGGCGGAGAAGAGCTCGATTGATCGGGCCCGGGTCTTTCTCCTCAGAGGAATCGGCAAGAGTTATTTGCAACAGGGAGATACAACCCGCGCAGAGGACAACCTCCAGCGTGCGCTCAAGTTGGCGCGCGATGTCAAAGAGGGAGACAGCATAGCCGAGACGCTCTGCCTGCTGGGCGATGCCGCATGGCAAAGGCGCGACTATGCTCAAGCGAACCAGAATTACGAGCAATGCCGCCAGGCATCGCTTGCTACCCACGACTCCTATACGGAGATTCGGGCGGAGGGGGGACTGGCTCGTGCCGCCCTGCAATCCGGCGCACTTGAGAGCGCCCAGTCGCATTGCGAGACTGCGCTTGGGAAAATTGAAGCGGTCCGCGAGCATTTGCAAACGGAGAATCTGAAGACCCTCTATTTCGCTTCTCTTCACGCATATTACGACCTTGACATTCAAATTCTGGCTCGCCTCGATCGCGCACATCCCAGCGAAGGCTATCAGTGGCAGGCGTTTCTCATCGCCGAGCGGGCGCGGGATCGCACCCTGCTCGATCAGGTTGAGGCCTCAAATGGAGAGCTTCATGCCGTGGCATCGCAGCCGCTTCTCGCACAGTATGACGATGTCGAGCGGAGACTGCGCCGATTGGAGGCATCCGCCGCGCGGCGCAGCGGGCCGCAGCAAAGTCAGGCTTCCAGCGCGGTGCGCGCGGCCGTCGCACGCCTCACCGTTTCCGAGCACCGGCTGCATCGGGAAATCGTCGCCTCTGGCGAAGCGGATACTTCGACCCCTCCGCCTCCCTTGCTGACGCTGCAGGCTCTCGAAAACGCTCTGCCCGACAGCCACGCCGCGCTTGTCGAGTATTGGACCGGCGAAGCGGCAAGCTATGCCTGGAATATAACGCGCACCGGCATTCGCGAATTTCGCTTGCCGACCTCCACCCAGCTCGAGCGCCAGTGTGAAGCCTTCCGCAATGCACTATTGGCCACTGCCTCGCGAGATCCTCAGCTCACGGCGGAGCAACGAGCGGCTCAACAACCCATGATCGAGAGTCGGTGGCGGAAGCTGGGTGCGCAGTTGGCTGCAACCTTGATTCCGCCCGGCATGTTATCGCCTTTTGCTTCCACGGTCCTGATCGTCGGCGATGGTCCCATTGAATCCGTGCCCTTTTCCGCGCTGCCCGCCACCTCCATGACCCACGCGACTCCTCTCCGAAGCGTCACCTTTCTGAATGAGCCCTCGGCAACCATCCTTTCCTTCCTTGAAGCAAAGTCGTCCTCCCCCCGCGCGCTGCGATTGGCAGTTTTCACGTCCGAACAAACACCCGCAAGCACGCCAGGCGCGGACATGAGACAAGCGGCTCAGAACGCGCAAAGCAACCATGTGCCGGAGTTATCCGCGTTGCCTTTCGCCGATGAGGAAGCTGTGAGCCTTCGTGAGATTTTTGGGCCCAATGCCACACGCACGTTTTCCGGCACATCGCTCTCTCCGGAGGCTCTGCGCAATCTCGACTGGAGCGAATTCAGCATCGGCCACTTCGCCATGCACGCAGTCCTCAATGAGAGATACGCTGAATTGACCGGGCTTGCGCTTGGCAAGCAACATGAGCCCGGCTCCGCGAACCTGCTGTGGTATGGCGACGTAAGCCATTTCCACGCGAAGCTGGACCTGGTTGTCCTGAGTGCTTGCAATACAGCGCTCGGCGAGCGCATTCCGGGCGAAGGCTTGCGTGGACTGACGCAAGCGCTTTTCGCGGCTGGGTCACAGCGGGTTGTGGGTACGCTCTGGGAAGTTGACGACCAGGCAACCAGCGAGTGGATGCGGTACTTCTATCGGGCGCTTAAGGAGACCCACTCCCCAGCCAAGGCGCTCCACGATGCCCAGGAAAAAATGGCAGCGGGCTCACAATGGAGTTCGCCTTACTATTGGGCCGGCTTTGTCCTTGCTGGAGATTGGCGGCCTCTTCCCTAAATGACAATGGAGCAGTCCATCCCGGAGATGCATGCCAAGGCCTCCAGGCAGCGCCAGATCACTGCGAACAAGTTCGCCACCCTGCTCGCCGCGCTTGGCGATACGCCGAAGGAGCCGGGGATACATTATGAGCGGCTGCGATCCAAGCTCATCTTTTTCTTTTCCCGCAGGCAGCTCCAGTTTCCGGAGGACATGGCCGACGATGTCCTCGACAGACTCGCGCATCGCCTCTCCGAAGGAATCGAGATTGCCTCTGTTCCGGCCTTTGCTCTAGGGATTGCGCGGCATGTCGCCCAGGAGCAGAGTGCCAAAAAGGCGCACACGCAGAGCGTGGACGAGTCTTTTTGGAATAACGTCCCCGCTCAATTGCCCACTCACAGTGAGGAGGAAGAAATTGCTCGCATGGAGCGCTGCCTCAAGAAGCTTCCCAAAGCCGAGGCGAGCCTGCTCGGGAATTATTACCTTGCGGCCACCGGCAATCCAATGCAAGCCCGTAAGAACCTTGCCGATAGTCTTGGAATTTCGGCAAATACGCTTCGCCAGCGTGTGTTTCTCGCCCGGCAAAGCCTGCGTGCATGTATGACGGCAATTGGGCGAAAGAAGAGAGGATAGGAGGGGCGCCGTTCGTCGAGCGCCTTCGAATGCAATGAAGATTGAGCGATCGGAGCTACGGAAATACTTGCTCGGCGGATTGTCGGAGCAACCGGCTGATGAACTGGACGCGCGCCTGTTTGCCGGCGAAGATCTGCACCGCGATCTGCAGGATGAACAGGACTTGCTCATTGAAGATTTCCTCGCCGGCAGGCTGACAGAAGACGAGAACGCATCCTTTAGCGCCCAAATTGCGCGCTCGCCGCTGTTGCAGGAAAAGGTGGGTTCCTTTCGCATTTTACTCGCTGCGCTCGAAAGGCAGACAGCACGCGTCTCGCGTCCGGTCCCATCCCGCTTCTCTCGATTCGCAATCCTGATTTCGCCGGCGCTCGCAACCATGCTGTGCATAGCCATTTTCTTATATGTCCGGGAGTTTAGAAAAAGTGCCGGCCTCAATGCTCAGCTTCAGGCTCTTTCCCATGCGCCGCAAGCCGTCTCCGAATCCCATGGAAACCTTCCTGTAACTGTCGCATTCTTATCTGCAAATAATGTGCGTGGAGCATCCTCTCCCCCGGAGATCGGCGTTTCGGCAAACGACTCCCTGATTGAGTTACAACTCGAATTGCGTGAGGCGCCAGCCGGAGATGCCAGTTGGGATGCCGAAGTGTTGCGCGGAACCGATGTAATCTGGAAGGCCTCCCAAGTCCCCCTGCGAACCGTCGGGCGCGAAAAGTTTCTCTCCTTGTTCATTGAGTCAAGAAGCCTTCAACCAGGAGACTATGAAATTCGATACAGACTTTCCTCTTCCGCTCACGAAGTGTTCCAGGTCAGAGCCTTCCGTGTAGCGCGACAGAGATAAGAAGATTCAGCCCAGAGAACGATTCGAACGAAATCTTCACTCAGGTCGTATGGCGCGGAACTGTATCAAACCTGGGAGCGGTCACCACACGGGCAATGGTAGAGGTGCTCGCAGTAGAAATATCGTAAGTCGCTCGTAGAAGTCCATTTCGACTCTATCCTCGAGGAGAGCACCTCTCCCTGAGAGTACTACCTGTGGTGTGCCGCCCCCTGGTTTGATACAGTTCCCATATGACTTCTACCAGCTCCTTCCGTGCCTCTCCCCAGGTAAAGGTTTTTGCAGCGGTGATAGCCATTGTGGTGTCGCTTCAGGTTCAATTGCGGCAGGCAGTCGCGGAGAGTTTTTTCGATTCCAAAGGAACCTCCGCGCCATGTGTAGGAGTGATGCTCCCAGTCGGAAAGAAGTGCGCTCAACTTGCCGAGAATGCAGGGCTCATCTCAGGAAAGGATCTCGGTTACTCGGGCATGACCTTCACTACAACCGGCCCAGACGATGGCAAGATTGCGTCGGTCGCAAAGGGGTTGGCGGCTGACGCTGCCGGATTGGAAGCAGGAGACCGGATACTGACCGTCAACGGCAAGCCGGCGGCACACACGCTGCCGGAGATTGCAGAGATCATGACCTTTGGCGCGAGGGGAGAAAAGGTGCAACTGCGGGTTGTGCGCGCGGATGCTCCCATCAGTGTCGAATTTACACGCGACCCTCAGGATCCCCCACCAGGCCCCAATTCTGGCACGATTCTCATCTATGTCAAGCCGATGATCAACTGGAAGGGGGAGTTTATGCCCTGTGCCGGCGCCGGACCTGCGGGCATGGCGGCCATTGAGTTCTGCTGGAGCCATTTCAAGCCCGATGGCTACATCAAAGCGACGGATCTGGGCACGACCGGCCTGACGTTCGACACCGCAAAGACAGATGGAGCCTGGATTCAAACAGTGGCGCCGGGGTCTGGGGCTGAAAAGGCAGGGCTGCGCGCAGGTGACCGGTTGGTGCAGGTAAATGGCAAAGATCTGACGGAAAGCGTGGGCGAGGCAATCCATGAATCTCTGTTCGCCAAGAGTGGAGCAAAATTCACGCTCACGTTTGTGCGCGATTCGGCGCAAAAGACGGCGGATATGACGCTTGGCAAGAAGAAATGAAGTCGAAGAAGGGCGGAACCAGGATGGCAGGAAAAGCACAAATCGCAACCGTGCTTATAGCTTTTGCTATCTTTGGCTGCAAGAGCGCACCGACAACATCGGCAGCAGGGACTGGAGACGGAGCCGGCAGCACAACGTCCTCGGGAACGCAAATTGCTTACGTTACTGACCCGACGCTGAATAACATGAACGCCGTCGCAGTCAGAATTCCTTCTGGATGGAAGTTCCAGAGCGCGCTGTTTCAAGGCGGCAACTGCGCCTCGCAGCCATACGCTGTTTGGAGAGCCACCAGTCCAGACGGTCAGAGCCTCTCAGAACTGATGCCTGCCATGGGGTGGTTGTGGGGAACGGGACCGGGCCTCAGGTTCTGGCCCCAACAGGGCTGCCTGCAGCTCAAGGGGCCAATGACCGCGCAGCAGTTCCTGGTCTATCTCGCGAAGACCATGAACGTGAACTATGTCGCGGATGCGCCGGTCCCAGCGGCAGCGAACGCGGCTGCCCAGAAATACCTGCAGCTGCAGAATGCCGATGCCGCAGCGAGCCACGTGCAGGCTCCAAAGAGAACCAGTGATCTGGCCATGGCAACTGTCAACTACACAAAAGGCGCAACGCCGATGGAGGGAAATCTTTTCGTGGAAGTGGACTGCGCCGAGAGTCAACAGCCGGGGATGCAGACGGTATCGGCCGTCCCCGGTCGGGGTCCTCAGATTGTCACCGGCGCTCCAACTACGGTGGATCAATGCGTCGCGGCTGTTGCCTATCTGACTGGCCCGCAAACTCAATTTGCCGCCATTCTGCAGCAGTGGATGTCCCAGGGGTTGGGAATGAACGGAGTCGTCACCTGGCGCAACGGACAGGCTGCCTGGATCAACGCATGGAGCAATCGGCAGATTGCGGCCGTTCAAAAATTCACACAGCAAATGAACGCAGCGGCAGCGGCGCAACGTCAGGCTCAGCAGCAGCAGTTCAACCAGTCCATGGCCATGCAGCAGCAGATGCATAACCAGTTCCTGACAGGTATGCAGGCGAGCACGAATGCCTCAACGGCAAACGCCAATGCGGCCATGAATGCCCGCTCGACCGCAACGTCTGACTGGGTGGATTTTGCGCTTGACCAAAAGACGGTGATGAATACAAACAACGGCCAGGTCTTCAAGACTTCAAACCAGACCACGACAGGCGGAGCCTTGCAGCAGGTCCACGGAAACGGGACGCCTTAGCCCGGTAGCCGCCGATGCAATCGTCTCCAACATCGGCGGAGGTCTCGACCTGCGCACCGGCTCGCGGTGCGCTATCCGCTCCGTCGAGGTTGATTACCTGCTCACCACCGTGGACAACGGCAGCAACAACCACCAGAGCAATATCCACATTATTGGCGGGGTCGGGCGGCCCACCCTTCGACCATCCAAATACCGAAGGTGCCCCATCCTTCGCTTCTTCCTGGCGAAGGGTGGGAGACCACGAACCTCAACACGCCGCTCCCAGCGCGCCACCAGCCATTGCCATTGCCGGGTGCCCCAGAGCCTGTCCTGAGCTTGTCGAAAGCCTGCCCTGAGCAAGGTCGAAGGGGATCTCGCTTTTGAGACCTGGGAGACTACCAATCCAAGCGGTCATCGTACTAGAGTATTTCTCCTATTGTTGTAGAGCGCTGAAAGGGAGCCTGAACCAGGCTCTTGCGTCTTCGGCAGTGAGCATTGGGAGCAGTTCGGCAATGGCTTGGTCGAGGGCCTGTTTTGTGCGCGCCTTTGGCTGTGCGCAGCAGTTGTTTGAGCTTGGCCCATGCCTTTTCGATGGGGTTCAAGTCCGGCGAGTAAGGCGGCAGGTAG
>Ga0302319_10018844_pt1 | contig 12563 bp, 6 predicted proteins | sample Bog_T0_2_FD_203319 | JGI IMG/M metagenome (GOLD analysis project Ga0302319, IMG submission 203319) | Peat permafrost microbial communities from Stordalen Mire near Abisko, Sweden - Bog_T0_2 | ecosystem: Environmental > Terrestrial > Soil > Wetlands > Peat | place: Sweden: Abisko, Stordalen Mire... | reverse complement strand
CGAACAAGGCCGGCTTGATGGTGAAGCCGTCCTCGGGGACGATCAGCGCCGACAGATGCGCGGTAAGGTCCTTTTCGGTGTTGGTGCCGGAATTGAGCAGCTGGCCGGTGAAGGGCGAGGAATTATTGACCCAACCGGAGTCGTAATTATATTCGATGCTGGCGCGAATGGCGAATTTGTCCGGAATGATCGGCAGATTGACCATCGCCGAGGCTTCGTAATTCATGCCGCCGCTGGTACGCGCGGTCTTCGACACGCCGCCGCCGACTTCGCCACTGAATTCGGTGAGATTGGGCTGATTGGTGATGAAGCGGATGGTTCCACCCATCGAACTGGCGCCATAGAGCGTGCCTTGCGGGCCGCGCAGCGCCTCGATGTGATCCAGATCGAACAGCCGCGGCTGGGTGGCGCCGTCATAGAAATTCTTGATGGTCACCGACACATCGTCGATATAGACGCCGACCGTGGCCGACCCCGCGGTCGAACTGACGCCGCGCATTTCGATGTTGGTCTGGCCGGTGCCGGCGCCGTTGCCGGCCGAACCGAACGATAGTCCGGGAATGATTCGTGAAAGATCGTCGTAATTTTCGATATGCGCCTCGGCGATCGCGTCGGCCGGCAGCGCGGTGACGGCGATCGGCACATCCTTGGTCTGTTCCGAGCGTTTCTGCGCCGTCACCACCACCTCTTCGAGGCCGCCCCCCCCGCCCTCGGCGGACAAGGCCGCCAGCCACGGCAGGCCGATCGAGGTCAGTGTCACGAAACTGCCGGCAATCGCCGAAATGCCCTTGAGTCGCCGCATGATGATCCCCTCCAACGCCGATATTCTCGATTACCGCATTTCGGAGGGGTGTGACGGGCGGCGATCGTGGCAGACACGGTCAACCGGCCCAAGGATGGCACGCCTCCCCGACCTTATGGTCTCCCGGGCTTTTGTCCCGCCGTGTGCCCGACAGCGCGCCGCCATCGGGTGGTATCTCTCGGACCAGCCATCCCCTGGCACGGGGATCGGAACCCTAGACGCCTGCCCAATTGCAATGCAGCATGCGTGCCAACCCCGCATGCGGGCTGGCACGCCTGCCGACGAGGCGAGAGAACAAGCGCTGTCCTGAGATCCCGCCAGGGTCGCGGTGCGGCCGACCGAAACCGTCCTTTGGCGCAAATGATGGCAAAGTCGGCGGGTTTGCCGAATTGTGATCAGGAATTAGGCAATATCGCCGCGCATCCCGAACAGCGCCGTGCCGATTCTGATCTCGGTGGCGCCACAGGCGATGGCGGCGGCGAAATCGCCGCTCATGCCCATGCTCAACACCGGCAGCGCCAGCGTCCTGGCCAGGCTTTGCAGGCGGCGAAAATGCGGCGCGGGATCGCGATGCTGCGGCGGGATGCACATCAGGCCGGTCACGCCGAGCCCCCAGCCGCGGCAGGCGACCAGGAAATCCGCCACGTCGCTCGGGGCGACACCCGATTTTTGCGGTTCCTCGCCGATATTCACTTCGATCAGACAGGGCAAAGCGCGGCCGCTGGCGGCCATTTCGGCGGCCAAGGCCTGCGCCAGCTTGGGTCGGTCGACGGTTTCGATGACATCGAACAGGGACACCGCCTGTTTGACCTTGTTGGTCTGCAAAGGGCCGATCAGATGCAGGCGCAGATCGGGATAGAGCGAACGCAAGGGCGGGTATTTGCCTGCCGCTTCAGCCACCCGGTTTTCGCCGAAATGGCGTTGGCCGGCCGCCAGCAGCGCGGCCACCGGCTCGGCCGGCTGGGTCTTGGAGACCGCCAGCAAGGTCACTGTCGTGGGTGCCCGGCCTGCTGCCAGGGCTGCATCCGACAGCGCATTTTGCAGCCGATGGTAATTTTCGAGCAGCACGGTCAGGGCAGGACACTCCATTGTCGCCAAGCTATCAAAGATCGGCCGGCGACGGATCGATTTTTCGGCGTCGACCGATCGTTTTTGCCCCGGCGCAGGCGGCGGCGACGGACCCAAACGCTACATTATTACATTTATATTACAGCAGGTTACCTAAAAAAACAGACTGGCACCGGCGACGGCTTTGGCATAAACAGCATCAGCGCCCCGAGCCGATCGGCGGTGGTCATGCACGCCTTGAGGGGAGCTGAAGCAGGATGCTGGACCGACGGAGCACCGCGCCGTGCCGCGACCTCGCAATTTTGCCTGCCTGGTTGGTCGCGGTTGTTTTCGCCGTCAGTCTGCTCCTGCAGGGTGCCATGGCCGACAGTCGACCGTTCGTTCGGCAAGGCGACAAGATCCTGGTGCCGGCCGACTCGGCGCTGCGCGGCCGGCTGACGATCGCGCCCGTGTCGGTGCAGACCACCGAGCGCAAATTGATCGTGCCGGCGGTCGTCGAAGCCGACCCGGCACGCACCATCAGTCTGTTGCCCGCTCTGGCCGGCCGTGTGATCGCCTTACGGGTCGGCTTGGGCGATCGGGTGCGCAAGGGACAGGAAGTGGTCCTGCTCGATTCGCCCGATCTGGCGCAAGCCTATGACGATAATGACAAGGCGGAAGACGCCTTTAATCTGGCCGCGCGCAGTTTGGCGCGTCAGGAACAGCAGGCCCAGATCAACGCCATTTCGGCCCAGGATCTCGATCAGGCCCGCAGCGATTTCGCCCAGGCGCAGGCGGAATATGGCCGTACCCAGGCCCGTCTGCGTGCCCTTGAGGCACCGACCGGGACCCGCAATCGTCTGCTGAGTGTCAAGGCGCCGCGCGACGGCAACGTCACCTCTTTGTCGATTGCCGAAGGCGCGGTGGTCAACGACCCCACCCAGCCGCTGATGGCCATCAACGATTTGAGCGTGGTGTGGGTCACCGCTTTGGTTGCCGAACAGGATATCGCGCTGGTCGCCAAGGATCAGGCGGCGGAGATCAGCCTGGCGGCCTATCCCGGTGAGCGGCTGATCGGCAAGGTGTCGTTCATTGGCGATTTGCTCGAATCCGACAGCCGACGCGACAAGGTGCGCATCACCTTTGATAATCCGCGTCGACTCCTGAAACCCAACATGTTCGCCACTGCCAGCCTGGCGGGCCCGCCAATGCGCCGGGTGAGGCTGCCGACCTCGGCTCTGCTGATGAACAATGACCGTATCAGCGTTTTCGTCGAAACCGCGCCCTGGACCTTCGAACGACGCATCGTCGACGCCGATCTGCGGGATGCCAGTGAAGCCACCATCTTGAGCGGCCTCGTCGGCGGCGAGCGGGTGGTGGTCAAGGGCGGGGTGCTGCTGAATGATTGACACCTTCGTCCGCTATTGCCTGCAGCAGCGGATTGCCGTCATCGTGCTGGCGGTGCTGCTGTCGCTGTTCGGCGCCTATGCCTGGGAAACCCTGTCGGTCGAAGCCTATCCCGACATCAGCGACGTCACCGCACAGGTGACGACACAAATGCCGGGACTGGCCGCCGAAGAAGTCGAACAGCAGATCACCGTGCCGCTGGAACGCGAAATCAACGGCACGCCGGGGCTGTTGATCATGCGCTCCTCCTCCACCTTCGGGCTGTCGCTGATCACCGTGGTGTTCCGCGACGGCATCGAGGATTACTGGGCGCGCCAGCGCCTGACCGAACGGATGAACCAGGCGGTGCTGCCGCCCGGCGCCACGCCCTCGCTCGATCCGGTGTCCGCCCCGGTCGGCGAGATCTACCGCTATACGCTGGAATCCGACTCCAAGAATTTGCAGGAATTGTCGGAAATCCAGCGCTGGATCGTGATCCCCGCCTTGAAATCAGTCCCCGGTATTACCGACGTGTCGAATTTCGGCGGCTTCACCACCGACTATCAGCTGACCCTCGATCCCAGGGAACTGCAGCGCTTCGGCCTCGGCATCGCCGATGTGGTGACTGCCATCAACGCCAACAATACTAACGCCGCCGGCGGCCGGGTCTCGATCGGCGAACAGAGCTACGTGATCCGCGGTGTCGGGCTGGCCTCCACGCTGGACGACATCGGCAATATCGTCGTCACCCAAACCGGTGGCACCCCGGTGCTGGTCAAGGATCTCGGCCGCACCAGCCTGGCGCATCAGGAGCGCGAGGGCATCCTCGGCAAGGACAACAACCCCGACACGCTGGAAGGCATCGTGCTGCTGCTGAAGAAGGAAAATCCGTCCGAAACCCTGAAGGGCGTGCATGCCAAGGTGGCGGAACTAACAAAAAGGCTGGACCCGATGGGGGTCAGGATCGTCCCCTATATCGATCGCGACGATCTGGTGCGCCTGACCATCAACAAGGTCGGCCGTACCATCGCCGAGGGCATCACCCTGGTGTTCATCGTGCTGATCCTATTCCTGGGCAGCCCGCGCAGCGCCTTCGTGGTGGCGGTGACGGTGCCGCTGGCGCTGGTGGCGGTGTTCTCGCTGCTCAATCTGACGCATGTATCGGCGAATCTGCTGTCGCTCGGCGCCATCGATTTCGGCATTCTGGTCGACGGTGCCATCGTCGTGATGGAATCGATTCTGCGCCAGCGCGAGGCGCAGCCGGACGAGGAACTGAGCGAGACCGACATACGCGCGGCCACCGTGCAGGTCACCAATCCGATTTTTTTCGCCAGCCTGATCATCATTACCGCCTATCTGCCGCTGTTCTCGCTGCAGCGGGCGGAAGCCAAATTGTTCACGCCGATGGCCTACACCATGGGCTATGCCCTATTCGGCGCGTTGCTGACCGCCTTGGCGCTGGTTCCCGGCCTGGCCTTCTACGCCTTTCGCCACCCCGGCAAGATGTATCACAACCGGTGGCTGGCCTGGCTGACCGAGCGCTACGACCTTAGATTGGCTGACTGTCTGGCGCACCCGCGCGTCATCTATGGCTGCGTTGCGCTGGCGCTGGCTGCAGTGCTCGGCCTGGGCGCCACGGTCGGACGGGAATTCCTGCCCGAACTGGACGAGGGGGCGGTGTGGCTGCAGGTACAATTGCCGACCGGCCTGGCGCTCAACACCGCCAGTGACATGGCATCGGAATTGCGCCGGGTTTTGCTCACTTTGCCGGAAATTTCCACTGTGGTGACGCAGACCGGACGCAATGACGACGCCACCGATCCCTGGACCATGTCGCATATCGAGGCGCCGGTCGGGCTGAAACCCTATGACAGCTGGCCGGACGGCGAATCCAAGAAGGAATTCCTCGACCGCCTGGCCAGACTGGCGGACCGGCAATTGCCGGGCTTTGCGATCGGCATCACCCAGCCGATCATCGACGGCGTCAATGATGCGATCGGCGGCGCCCACAGCCCGCTGGTGATCAAGCTGTTCGGCGACGATCTGGTCGAATTGCGGCGGATCGGCAGCGAGATCGTGGCGGCGCTCTATCGGGTGGAAGGTACCTCGAGCGCCTCGGTGTTCCAGGAACCGCCGATGCCGCAGATCGAAATCAGAATCGACCGGGCCCGCGCCGCCCGCCATGGCATCAACATGACCGATCTGCAGACGGTGATCCAGACCGGGGTCGGCCAGGCGCCGGTCGGCACCGTCTATGTCGGCGAGCGAACCTATAATTTGACGGTGCGCTTCCCGGAGGACGCCCGCAATTCGCCCGACGCGCTCGGCGCTCTGCTGGTCAAGACCGCAGGCGGCGCCCAGATTCCGCTGTCCGAGGTCGCCGAGATCCGGCTCAAGGTCGGCGAAAGCACCATCACTCGGGAAATGAGCCAGCGCAATCTGACCGTCCGCATCGACAACCGCAATGGCGATCTGTCGTCCTATCTCAAAGCGGCGCAGGCGCGAATCGCCAAGGACGTCAACTTCGACAAGGACAAGGTACGGCTCGAATGGGGCGGCCAGTTCGAGAATCAGCGCCGCGCCGAATCGCGCCTGACCATCATTCTGGCGCTGGTGCTGGGGCTGATGCTGATTTTTCTCACCATCGGCATCGGCCTGCTGCGCCAGGCGCTGCTGATTCTGAGTGTGGTGCCGCTGGCGACGCTGGGCGGCCTGATCGCCCTCTCGGTCACCGGCCAATCGCTCAATGTGGCGAGCGGGGTCGGCTTCATCGCGCTGTTCGGGGTGGCGGTGCAGAACGGCATCATCATGGTGTCCAATCTCAACCGCATGCGGAAAGCCGGCTTCGACCTGCATGAGGCGGTGATGAGAGGCGCCACCGAGCGGTTGCGGCCGGTGCTGATGACCGCCACCGTGGCGACGCTGGGCATGCTGCCGGCCGCCATCCACACCGGGGTCGGCAGCGACGTGCAGCGCGGCATCGCCACCGTGGTGGTGGGCGGTCTGTCGGTCGCCACCTTGCTGACCCTGTTCATCATCCCTACCCTCTATTATGTCATCGAGGATCGCGCCTTCCGCCGACACGGCGCCAAGATCCGGGGAGCCCTGTAATGACCGGGCGCGGTCGGCACGCTTTGGTCTCAGTGACCCTGTCGGCCCTGCTCGCCGGCTGCGCGGTCGGCCCCGATTTTCGGCGCCCGGAACCGCCCAACGGCGATTACGGGCCGCTGCCGGGCGCGGCGGATGCAGAACAGCGATTCGTCAGTGACCTCGATATTCCAGGCCAATGGTGGACATTGTTCGGTTCGCCCCAGCTTGCCCGTCTGGTCGAAATTGCGATCGCCGCCAATCCCGGCATCGACGCCGCCCGGGCGGCGCTGACGCAGGCGCGCGAATTGCGCAAGGCTGAGTGGACCGCCAATCTGCCACTGCTGCAGGGCGAAGCCGCGGCCAGCCGCAACAAGAACGCCACCGCCAGCCTGGCCAACCCCTCGACCAACAGCCAAAACGCCGCTTATTACAGTTTCTATACTGCCCAGCTCGGTCTGAGCTATCTGCCGGATGTCTGGGGCGCCACCGCCCGGGCCGTTGAATCGGCGGTCGCGCAGGAGGAAAATGCCCGCTTTCAGCTGGCCGCCACCACCCTTACCCTGTCCACCAATGTGGTCGGCACGGTGGTGCAGGAGGCCGCGCTGCGCGGGCAATTGGCGGCCACCCGGCGCCTGGCCGCCACCCAGCACGAATTGACCGAGATGGTGGGGCACCAGGTCGCCATTGGAAGTTTGAGCCGGTTGGATCTGTTGAGTCAGCAAACCGCCGAGGCAGAGACGCTGGCGACCCTGCCGCCGCTCGAGAAGCAGCTGGCGCAGACTCGTGACGCCCTGGCGGCGTTGCTCGGGCGCCTGCCCGGCGCCGTGCCGGACGAGGAATTCACCCTGGCCGATCTGACCCTGCCGCGCGATCTGCCGGTCAGCCTGCCGTCCAAACTGGTCGAACAGCGCCCCGATGTGCGGGCCGCCCAGGAAATACTGCATCAGGCGACCGCCGCGGTCGGTATCGCGCTGGCCGACATGCTGCCGCAATTGTCGATCACCGGCAGCTACGGCTCGACCGCTTTCAAGCCGAACCAGCTGTTGACCCCCAATTACGGCTTTTGGAGCCTGGGCGCCAATCTCAGCCAGACCCTGTTTGACGCCGGCGCGCTGCTGCATAGGCGCCGCGCCGCCGATGCGGCGATGGATCAGGCGGCCGCGCTTTATCGCCTGACGGTGATCGCCGCCTTTCAGAATGTCGCCGACTGCCTGCGGGCGCTCGAGGCGGACGGCGACGCGGTGGCGGCAAACCGCCAGGCGGCGGCAACGGCGGCGGAGACGTTTGCCATCGCCCGCCAGCAATTCGGACTGGGAACGGTCAGCATGGTCGTGCTGCTGAATAGCGAGCAGGCCGCGCTCGTGACCGAGATTGCCAAGGTCCAGGCCGAGGCCGATCGTTATGCCGATACCGCTGGATTGTTTCAGGCATTGGGCGGCGGCTGGTGGAACCGGCCAGAATTGGCTGCCAATCCGTTGTAAACTTGGGTCAACAGGGGGAGCGCGATGAGCATTCTGGTTCTGCGGGAAGACAAGGACGGCATCGCCACCCTGACCTTGAACCGTCCGGACAAATGCAACGCGCTGACCGGCGATGTGTTTGCGGCGCTGGAGGAGCATGTCAAGGATATCGGCCATTACCACAAGGAAATCGGACTGGTGATCCTGCGCGGCGCCGGCGGCAATTTCTCCGCCGGCTATGATCTGGCCGAAGTCGCGCATGCCCTGAAAGCGCACGCCAAGCCGCATTACGAATTCGAAGTGATCGAGCAGCTCGCCAATCTGCCGCAACCGGTGATCGCCGCGGTGCAGGGCCGCTGTTCGACCGGTGCGCTGGAGCTGGCGCTGGCCGCCGATCTGGTGGTGGCCAGCGAATCGGCGCAATTTTCCGACGATTATGCGCGCTGGGGGCTGTCGCCGGTGTGGGGGCTCAGCCTGCGCCTGCCGTTGAGAGTCGGCACCGCCAAGGCGCGCGAGATGTTTTTCACCAGCCGCGCCTATGATGGCCGGCAAGCGGCGCATATTCACCTCGCCAATTACTGTTTTCCGGACGACCAATTCGAGAGTGAGCTGGCCCGCCTGGCCGGCGATATCCTCGCCAATAGCTGGTACTCCAATCTGGTCAGCAAGCGCGTCCTGATCGAAACCGATGGCCTGACCTTGAAGGAAGCGCATGGGCTCGAGATCTTCAAGAATGAAGGGGTGGCCCCCGACGCGCAGGCCCGCGTCGCCGAATTCTTCAAACGGCACTAGCCTTCGACGTCATCGCCGTTGCTGCCCGAAACAGAGCGGCGCGAGAATCGGTCGATCAGCACCGGCAGCACCAGCATGATCAGGGCCGGCGCCAGCAGAATGCCGCCCACCACCACCAGCGCCAATGGCTTTTGCACCTGACTGCCAATGCCGGTCGACAGCGCGGCCGGCAACAGGCCGACGCAGGCGGCGACACAGGTCATTACCACCGGCCGCATTTGCCGGTGGCAGGCGAAACGCAACGCTTCGGGTCGCGTCAGCCCGGAATCGAGCATCTGATTGAAATAACCGACCACGATGATGCCATCCATGGCGGCGATACCGAACAGCGCGATGAAGCCGATCGCCGCCGATACCGAAAAGGGCGTGCCGGTGACGACCAGCGCCAGAATGCCGCCGATCAGCGCCATCGGAATCGCGCTGGCTGCCAGCGCGGCGTCCGTCAGCGAGGAGAAATTGATGTAAAGCAGCACGGCGATGATGAAAATGGCCAACGGCACGACGATCGCCAGGCGCTGAATGGCGTCTTGCAGATTGCCGAATTCGCCGACCCATTCGAGATGGTAGCCGCCCGGCACCACCACCTGGCTTGCCACCTTCTGCTGTGCTTCCTGCACCGCACCGCCGAGATCGCGGCCGCGCACCGAAAATTTGATCGGAATATAGCGCTGCTGCCCTTCGCGATAGATGAAGGCGGCGCCCGACACCAGCGAGACGGTGGCGACATCGGCCAGTGGAATCGGCGTCATGCCGCCGGCGTCATTCGTGCTGCCGATGGTGATGCGGCCAATAGCCTCCAAACTTTGCCGAAATTGCGGCGCCAGACGCACGATGATCGGAAAATTGCGGTCCGAGCCGTCCTCATAAAGATTGCCGGCGGCCTGACCGCCGATCGCCGCCGCCACGGTGGCATTGATGTCGCCGATATTGAGGCCGTAGCGTCCCGCCTTGCGCCGATCGATATCGATCTTCACGGTCGGTTGCCCGAGCGACGTCAGCACGCCGAGATCGGCAATGCCCGGCACACCGGCTAACACTTCCTTGATCTTGTTGGCGGTAGCTTCCAGCGTTTCCAGGTCATTGCCATAAAGTTTGACCGAATTCTCGCCCTTCACGCCTGAGGCCGCCTCTTCGACATTATCCTCGATATATTGCGAGAAGTTGAAGTCGACGCCGGGGAACCCGTCGCGCAGGCGGGCGGTCAGATCGGCGGTCAGGGTCGCCTTGTCGATGCCGGCCGGCCAGCTGTCGAAGGGCTGCAATGGCACAAAGAATTCGGCATTGAAGAATCCGCTGGCGTCGGTACCGTCGTCGGGCCGGCCATGCTGGGAAATCACCGTCCGCACTTCGGGATAGGCGGCAATCAGCTGGCGCATGCGATTGACATAGCCATTGCCCTCTTCCAGCGATATTGCCGTCGGCAGGGTGGCCCTGATCCAAAGATTGCCCTCCTCCAGATGCGGCAGGAACTCCATGCCGAGAAATCGCAGCGCGATCAGCGTGACCAGCGCCAATCCGCCGGCGGCGGCAAAAGCGCGCCCGGGTCGGGTCAGCGCCGACTCGAGCAGCGGGCGATAGAGGTGGTCCAGCCAGCGGACGATGCGGGTTTCGGTCTCCTTGACCTGCTCCGGCAGCAAAATCGCCGCCAAGGCCGGGGAAATGGTGAAGGTTGCCAGCAACCCGCCGGCCAGGGCATAGGCATAAGTCTTGGCCATCGGCCCAAAAATATGACCCTCGACGCCTGAGAGGGTGAACAGCGGCACGAAACCGGCGATGATGATGGTGGCGGAGAAGAAGATCGCACGGTTGACCTCGAGCGCCGAACTGGCGATGACGGCGAACTTGCCGCGCAGGCGCGGGTCCTGCGCCGCCCTGTGCACCAGCGGCGTACGCTGAAAGCGCTGGTCCGGGCGCTGTGCCAGATGGCGATAGATGTTTTCCACCATGATCACGGTGGCATCGACGATCAGGCCGAAATCGATCGCGCCGACCGACAGCAAATTGGCCGATTCACCCCGCACGGTCATAATCAGAATGGCGAAAAACAGCGCAAAGGGAATGGTGGTGGCGACGATCAGAGCGCTTTTCAGATCGCCCAGGAAGATCCATTGCACCAGGAATATCAGGATGATGCCGACTACCATATTGTGCAGCACGGTGTTTGTCGTGATGCGGATCAGATCGGACCGGTCATAGAGACGTTTGAGGACGACACCCGGCGGCAAAATCCCGCTGCTGTTGATCTTGTCCATTTCGGCTTCCGCCGCCTGAATGGTTGGCTTGCTCTCGGCGCCGCGCCGCATCAGCACGATGCCTTGCACGATGTCGTCCTCGTCGTCATGGCCGGCGATCCCAAGGCGCGGCAAATGGCCGACGCTGACCGTGCCGACATCGCCAACCAGCACCGGCGTTCCGTTTTTTGCGCCGAGCACGGTGGCCCTGATGTCATCCAGCGAATGGATCAGTCCGACGCCCCGCACCACCGCAGCTTGCGGGCCGAAATTGACCGTCTGGCCGCCGACATTGAGATTGGCGTTATTGAGGGCGGCCTGGATTTGCGGCACGGTCAGGCCGGCGGCCAACAGCTTGTTCTGGTCGAGCGTGATTTCGAAGGTCTTGGTCAGGCCGCCCCAGCCGGTCACGTCGATGACGCCCGGCACCGCCTTGAAGCGGCGCTCGAGAATCCAATCCTGCAGGGTCTTGAGGTCGGTGACCGAATAGCCCTTGGGCCCCACCACCTGATAGCGCAGAATCTCGCCGATCGGGCTGGTGGGGGATATGCCGGGCTGGGCGCCATTCGGCAAGGGCGGCAATTGGGTCAACTGGTTGATCACCCGCTGCACGGCCTCGTCATAGGTGAAGTCATAGGTGAATTGAATCTTGATGTCGGACAGGCCGAACAGGGAAATCGAGCGGATTGCCGTGACATGCGGTATGCCAGCCATCTGGATCTCGATCGGAATGGTGATGTAGCGCTCGATCTCCTCGGCGGACTGGCCGCCGCTTTGCGTGACGATCTCGACCAGCGGCGGCACCGGATCGGGATAGGCTTCGATATTGAGACGCAAAAACGCCACGACGCCGGCAGCCAGCAACAGACCCAGCGCGATCAGCATCAAAAAACGTTGCTTGAGAGCGAAGATGATGACGCTGCCCATTACCGCTTATCACTTCTTCTGTTTATGACCATGGAGGATTGGCTTTCCCTTGCGCGCTGTCAGGAATCGCTGGGCGGCGAACGATTCCACCAGCCACCACCCAGCGCCAGGAACAAGGCGGCGGTGTCGGCCAGCCGGCTGGCCTCGGCCTGCACCAGAGCGATGCGCGCCTGTAACGCCGATTGCTCGGCATTAAGCAGAGCGAGATAGCCGATAGCGCCCAATTCCAATTGGCGCCGCGCGATGGCGAGGCTGCCATCCGCGGCATGGTCGGCGACCAACGCCGCTCGCAGCGCGTCGGCATCGGACTGCAACGCCTGCAGGCAGTCGGCGACATTCTGGAAGGCGGTGATCACCGTACTACGGTATTGCGCCGCCGCCTGATCATAGGCCGCACGGGCGGCGCGCTCCTTATGCAGCAGCGAAAAACCATCGAACAAGGGTTGGCTGGCGGTGGCGCCGAACGACCAGAAACCGGTGCCGGGCTTGAACAATTGCTGCAGCGTGGTGGCTGAGCTGCCGAGCGCGCCATCCAAGGTCACATTGGGCAAGCGGTTCGCAATCGCCACGCCGATCAAGGCGCTGGCCGATTGCAGATTGGCTTCGGCCATGCGGATGTCCGGACGCTGCTCGACCAGCCGCGACGGCAGTGCCGCCGGCAGGGTGGTCGGCAGCTGCAAATCGATCAGATCGACTCTTTCCGTCGGCGCCTCGGCCGGCAAACGGCCCAGCAGCGCGGTCAATTGGTGACGCTGTTGTTCAAGTTGTTTCAAGAGTGGCGGCAGCGTCTCCTGGGCCAGGGCCAGGGCGGTTTCCTGGCCCAACCGA
>Ga0302319_10018843_pt1 | contig 12563 bp, 11 predicted proteins | sample Bog_T0_2_FD_203319 | JGI IMG/M metagenome (GOLD analysis project Ga0302319, IMG submission 203319) | Peat permafrost microbial communities from Stordalen Mire near Abisko, Sweden - Bog_T0_2 | ecosystem: Environmental > Terrestrial > Soil > Wetlands > Peat | place: Sweden: Abisko, Stordalen Mire... | reverse complement strand
GCGCCATATGGCTAATTCTTGATTAGGATGTTGGGGAAATGAAAAGGAACTAGTGCAGGAAAAGTCGTTCGCTAAGACATCCGTTCCAGACGGTATGACCCTCAGAAACGTCTCACCATAAGCGGAGCTCAGCGCCTTATCCCGTAGCCTGTTTGCATCATCCGTCTTCTTAGAGCAGTATCCTTGCGCATCTAAGTATGCTGATTCATCAGTGGTGGAGTTCTTTGCCAGGTCGTTGTCGGATTCAATTCTCCAGCTATCAGTATTGACGCAGAACTTGAGATAGGCTCGACCAGGGTTTGGTGACGTGACATCAATCGCTTCCATGACTCCGATCTGGTGGATCCAACCATGCTGCTCGCCGCATAGCGTTGTATCAAAGCTCGCAGAATCTCGGTTCGAGATTGAGTCGAAATCCGGCGTGGGAGACATCCGCAACATGACTTCGGATTTGGCTCTCTCCTCAAGCGCCTCTCTAGCCTTCTGCTCCTCCGGTGTTTCTTGGAGTGCAACATAAACCGCGGCGATCAGAAGGACGACAACCAATGGGATCGAAAGCTTGACAGCCTTCATGAGCTTTGCGCCCTTCATGCACCGTACCTCCTAACGAGTGTGGACGAATGAAATCTCAGTGGCAGCGCCGTAAGAAGGTTAGCAGTCTGTCACCGGGCCATTGAGAACAAATACGGGGCCATTCTTTATTCATTTTATTTGAATCTTGTACAAATTGCGGTATTCTAGTGCTGTGCTGAGGCCGCTAGACATCGTCGTCTTGCTCAAACTGTCCCTATCCAAGGGGGATAGGCCTCCGTATCTCCAGTTGGCGAACGAGCTGCATCTGTACCCCTCCGAGGTGTATGCGTCTATCAAACGGGCGCGGGCCTCCCACTTGGTGCAGGGGCCGGAGCTGAAGGACCGGCTCAACCGGTCGGCGTTGCTGGAGTTCCTGCTGCACGGCATCCGGTACGCCTTCCCAGCGGAGCGCGGTGCCATGACGCGGGGAGTGCCGACGCGATACGCCGCCTCCCCATTGAAACAGCACCTGGAGCAAGGAAAGGAGCCGCCGCCGGTCTGGCCGTATGCCGAGGGCAAAATGCGCGGATACAGCTATGCTCCGCTGCATAAGAATGTGCCGAAGGCTGCGCTCGCAGACCCGCATCTGTATGAGTTGCTGGTGCTGGTAGATGCCTTGCGCGACGGCAAGGCCCGGGAGCGCGAGCTAGCAGTGAAGGAACTGAGCAAGAGACTACAGGGGGCCTCCGATGGACTTTCCAAACCTTGACCTGCTGGAGAGCGCAGCACAGAAGCTGCGCCCGCTGCTGCCTAAGATTGTCTTCGTGGGTGGCTGCGCTACCGGGCTACTCATCACCGACCCTGGCGCTGCGCCTGTGCGCCGGACATACGATGTCGATGTCATCTCGGAGATCGTCTCTTACGCGGACTATGCGATGTTCTCCGAGCGGCTACGTGCGCTTGGCTTCACAGAGGACAGCCGGGAAGGCGCTCCGCTCTGCCGGTGGCAGCATGGCGAACTGGTACTAGATGTGATGCCTCTCGACGCTTCCATTCTCGGCTTCTCTAACCGCTGGTACGCCGATGCACTCCGCACCGCCGTAGAAGTCGAGTTGTCGAGCGGCCTCAAGCTCAAGGCCATCACCGCGCCATACTTTCTCGGCACCAAGATCGAAGCGTTCCGTGGGCGCGGCCATGACGATTACTTTGCCAGCCATGACCTCGAAGACTTCATCACCGTCATTGACGGACGCCCAACGCTGCTGCAGGAGGTTGGGGAGTCTGCGCCTGAGCTTCGGACCTTCCTCGCAGAGGCCGTTCGGGAGCTTCTCTCAGCTTCACGGTTCCACGATGCACTGCCGGGGCATCTCTCCGCCGATGCGGCGAGCCAAGCGCGCATCGTGTCACTTTCGGCGAAGCTGGAAGCGTTGAGTAAGATTAGCTGAGGGGAATCAACTGAAATAACAGAGAAAGGCGTGTCTTTGACCTCCCTTAACGTTATGACTTGCTGAATCCAACTGCGCCCGGACGGTCTGCTAGGAAAGGACCCAATTGCAAATTATCTAATCCAGCCGTTAGAAATGTCTGAATTGCTTCTCTTGGCGTGCAAACGATTGGTTCTTCATGTACATTGAACGATGTGTTTATTAGAGATGATCTTCCAGTAATCTCACGATAGGAGGAAAGTATTGCGTGTAATCCCGGCTCGTAGTTTCGCGTCACTCGCTGCGGCCGGGCTGTTCCGTCACAATGTACTGCTCCAGGACACTCTTCTCGCATCAAATCTGTACACTGATAACAGATAGTCATGAATCGGGATGCCATCTCGCTACCCGGGATTACTTCATAGAAACGCGCCATTTCTTCGTCGAGAGTAGCCGGCGCAAGCGGCATGAACTCTGATCGACCCAGCCTACTATTCATTCGTTGAACTACCCGCTCATCGGCGGCACTGCAAAGGACACTTCGATTGCCCAGGGCCCGCGGGCCATACTCAAGGCGACCGTCGAATCGCGCAACGGCTTTCTCTTCCGATAATAACCTCGCCACCTCTGTACACATCGACTTTGGCCTGCGGAATGGAATCTGTGCACGAATGAGTTCGCGTTCCATTTCATCTATTGAGTAAGCAGGACCTAAGAAATAATTATGCTGTTCAATCGGCCTCGATGAACACCTGTGAGACGACGCAAGCAATGCAGCACCTAAACCCAAGCCGGCGTCGGACATTCCTGGGTGAACATTGAACCTATCAACAGACGCGCTGAGCGCAAGTTTCTGATTGAGTCTAACGTTAGCAAATACGCCTCCGGCTACTTGCAGACTAGATAACGATTCTCGTTTTAGATAGTATTCAGCAATTTGCAACACTGTAGTTTCCATCAATGATTGGACGGTCGCGGCAACAGTTTCCTTGTCACAGTGCCCAACCAACCTTCGTATCTTGGCTATGTGCTCACCGAACAGTGTATGAGGGTACGGGCCCAGTGGTAGTCCAATATTCAGATTCCCCGACAATAAGCCGTCATCGAAGCGACATAATTCCAAAAGAGTATTGTATAAATCAGCATCTGGCTGACCATACGCAGCGAGCGCGGTAACCTTTCCTTCGTGTTTTATTGCCGTGAATCCTAATGCGACTGTCACCGCAGAATAAAGATGTCCTAGAGAGAAGATGTAATCAAATTCGCGCCGAACTGACATAGAACTTCCATCACCGACGGTCACAAGACCGCATAGATTGTCGCCCTTACCATCGAGTGACACAATCAGAGATTTCTTCCACCCCGTAGTGAAAAAGACGGAGGCGTGGTGGCACAAGTGATGAGGCAAGAACATAAACTCTGCAGCTTTGCAATCAAATCCTGCGCTCTTCAAGTCCTCTCGTACTTTCTCTATCCTTTCCTGCTGGGTAATAAAGGGATAGGACACCAACCCCCACCCGTCTATCCCAGATCCACGAATTTTGCTACACGAAGCTCGTTCCACGAAACCTGCACGTATAGAATCGAAGTACGACGTTATAGCTCGCTTTTGTAACTTTCGTGGTTCCTCCAAAGCTATGGCAACCGCGTCAACCTTTCCTCCCGCCAACTCGAGACAATACTCAATACTCTTGACTGGGCCACGTAAGCCATTATTCCTGCCGTCGTGGTTTTTCAGTCGAGAGAAGCGTTCCTCTTCAACGGCACCTACTACAACACCATCGGAGACGAGAGCAGCATTACAATTGTGGCCATCATATATTCCCAAAACATTCATCCAGCCAACCTCATGCGATTTCAACTATTATGCTCTTGCAAAATACTGCCGCGTTGTGTTCTGCTTCGACGACAGAACCTCCTTTTGCGAGGATGTATCCAAGGCGGCCTGATGTACCTGATCTTGAATTCGCAAAATCTCCTGGTCTACTCTCAATAGTTGCGCTAAGCAGATTCGGATTATCGGAGACAGATCGAGGGACTTCGATCCGGATTATTCGGCCGGATATCTCTGAGAGAATTGCTCGTGAGGCAGCAGGACAGGCGTGTGTCTGCCGAAGTTCCGGTCGCTGGCCGAATGCAAGAGATAGTACGGCATCGTAAAGTTCGACACCAGTGGAGCAAAGAATCAGCTCTGGTATGGATCCGCCTCCTGCTCTAGCCGAAAATTCAATGATCCAGATGGAATCGCCCTGCAAGATGAAATCGAAATTCATCACACCGCTTCGCATGTTGCACGCTTCGATGCATCTCTCAACAAGCGAGCGAATCTTGCTCGAGTCGACAGAGGCTTTCCATGGCACGGAATGCCCAACCGGAACGAAGTATTCCAGAAGATCGTTGTGTAGAAACAGTGACTGCAGATTGCCATCATGAACCACGGCTTGAGCCCCAAACTCCGTACCGTTTAGCTCTTTCTGTATGCATACACTTCCTGATCCAGAGTATGTAAGTGCATAAGATATCGCTGCTGGGAGATCTTCGCGAACAGCGACTCTGACTACCCCTCGACTCCCGGAGTTGTCAACTGGTTTTACGATCCAAGGCAGTGGAACTTCGAATTCAGATATTGCAGGATCATCCCAATGTGTCGCACAGATCGTAGGGGGATGCGGCAAACCCGCTTCAAAGCATAGCGAAGCTAAGCGCCCCTTTTCGGTACAGACCAGAGCGGTAGAAATACCTATGCCAGCGAGCCCGAGGTCTTCGTTAATCTCCGCCATGGTACGCAGAGGCCAATCCGATGCAGTGGTAACCGTTGCCTCGATTTCCCATTTCCGAGCCAGCAACTGACACTTTGGGATGTCTCTGACATCCACATTTGCAAACTCTTCCGCGAGGCGGAAACCGACGGCGGAGGGATTCGCATCCACTGAGAAGATGCGAATTCCAAGCAGAGCTGCCCTCTGAATTAGCGGATGCTGCTGAGGACCCGCGCCCAAGACCATCAATCGTCTACCCTTCAACATCATTTACCTCATTGCAGCCAATTAGCAAAGATGGAGTTCGACAACGAGTGATCACCGTTTACAGATAGATCATGATCGCCATTATGCAGAATCAATAACCGCCCTTGCGGGAGGAAGCTGACAAGTCTCAGACTTTGGCTCAACATCGTATTCATATCCTTGTTACCGTGAACAATTAGAACAGGACACTTGACTTTTGATGCCCTCTCTCGCATAACATGTTGGATTGAATCTTCATAAAAACTGTAATTGACGCGATGCGACGTTCCGTCACCACGTTGCCAGTATGTAAAGCCCAGTTGCTTCCATTCTCGAATCCCAGCCGAACCGAGTTCCTTGCGACGCTTTCCAGGGTAGTCGGACACAGGCGCCTTGAGTGCGATCCTCCGAACGCGCGAGTTGTCTAGGGCGGCTGCGAGGCACACCAGCCCGCCGGCGCTGGATCCAAAGAGGTTTATGGTTCCATAGCCTAACGTGCAAACACATTCGATTGCCGCGTTCAGATCAGAGCGCCAATTGCTGATTGTTTGATTCGCAAACTGCCCAGCGGATTCACCGCATCCGCTCAAATCAAAACGAAATGCAGCTTGGCCGTTGTCCTCTATCAACTGAGCGAGTTCCCTACAAGTTGACCCGTCCTTACTGCTACCATAACCGTGCACCAAGACGGTGATTTGGTAGCTACAGTCACTCGGGACATGAAGCACGCCAGCAAGGTGACCGCTGCTGCCCTCAAACCGGATTAAGTTCTGCGACATATCAAGATTATGACGCATCAGCATGGTTGCAGCGATGACGGGCACTATCTCAATAGCGGCAGGCAACGGATCCTATGGATTTAGCAGTGACGGCGGCCCTGCAACCAGCGCCGGTCTGGACAATCCGTGCTGCGTGGCCTTCGACGGAGCTGCAACCTCTAAAATAGTGGATATGTCGAGGCAGATCATCCGCTAGGGCACCGGCGGAACATCTCCACGCCCCAGGGAACGGCTCCAATGTGGACGCGCCCGCGTAATCCAACGGCCGCGCGGCCATCACAGCCTTCACGGATCCACTTGCCATCGCCCTTGACGGCGCAGGAAAGTTTTACACCGCCAGCGCACCTTCCTGCTGCTGGTTATCTGGCCTTAGCGCAAGAAGTAGTTCACCCATTCGACTCCGCTGCAAGGCGTTTGCCCTCAGTTTCAAATTGCTACTCCGGTAGGAATGTGAACATCTACTGCTTCCGAGTGCAAATTGACCTTTCCGCTTCATCTCAGCCAGACACGTGGACCAACGGGTACGAGCGGTCATTTGACACTGGGTGCGACTCGGACGTAGCGACCAATCCAAACAATTGTGAGGTGTCCTCTCGACCCACGTGCAACTGCCCAGCGTCAGGTGACATCTTGAACGACGATCTCTAAGAGGATGGAAAGACACGTCCAAAGACGCGCCCTCGATACTCTCTTCCGACTGCAGTCCCAATCAGAGCAAGAACAAAAGAGACAGCTGCCGTAGCCGCCATTGCTGTGGAGTAGCTCATCGATTGAGCGAGCAATGCCTCGACATACACAACCAAACCGCCAATCAATGAGCCGCATTGGTACGCAAACCCCGTTAGCGAGCCTCGTACCGAATCAGGTGAAAGCTCAGTCAAGTATGCCGGTACGACACCCCAAGCTCCCTGAACAAAAAACTGAATGACGCATGCCCCTGAAATTAGGAGCATCAATGACGGCGAGTATGCCCAAACGGGGATCGTAAGAGCTCCCAAGGCGAGCGCCGCGATGATTGCGCGGCGTCTTCCCCACAAATCCGAGATGTACCCTATGATTAGTCCGCCGATAACGGCACTCACCATGGATAATCCCGTAATTAGGGAACGCTGCGCAGGCCCCACATGCCATTGGCGCTGTAGAAACGTCGGATACATGTCCACTGTTCCATGGCCTGCAAATGTCATGACTGCAATAAATATCACTATGTAGCAGAAGAGCTTCCAATTCAGGATCAGTGTGCGCCCCATGTCCTTGTAGCTTTCATGTTTAGTGCTCTCCCACACTTCCGATTCCTTCACCCGGTATCGGATGAAGAGAATCAACAGTGACGGCAAACCACCGATTACGAATAATGGACGCCAACCCCATTTTTGGAAGAGGAAGAAGTAGCAAATAGCAGCGACAATATTGCCTGCCGCATAGCCCTGTTGCAAAAAACCGGATACCAGACCGCGCCTCCGTGGACTGGCCTTTTCCATCACGAAAGATGCGCTGATTCCCCATTCCCCTCCAAATCCGATGCCAAACAGTGCGCGCATAATCATGAATGTAATAAAATTCGGCGAGAATGCAGTGAGTATCTCTACAATTGAATAGAAGGCAACAATGATCATTAACGGCAAACGTCGGCCGTATCGATCGGAAAGGATTCCAAAAACGAGTGCACCCAGCGGACGAAAGGCTAGAGTCAAGGTGATGGACAATGCAATATCGGCATCCGGACGATGAAAGCTTGCCCCAATTGCAGAAAGGCAAAATACCACAAGAAAAAAATCAAAAGAATCTAGCAACCACGCGAGATACCCTGCAATCACAGCTGGCCGCACACCGCTCAAATTAGATGATGAAGGCTTCATTGGATTCCTTCCTGAGTCTCGATGACGCATTGCTCATTATTGCAATTCAGTCCGGCGGGGCAATTGCAGTGCCGATCAGTAGATCTTGGACCAAATGCATTCCGGTCCCCCCTCGTCGGGAGACTCAACTTCACGCTTATGATCTGTCGGTACTCGAATCAGGCACTGAAAACGAGTGGCAAATTCTTGCCCTTCGTTTACAAGTACGCTACGTAGTAAATCGTGCACCCCATCCGGATCCACGAGGCGTCTCGCGACGGCCTGAATCGCCGGATTGCTATATGAACCAATAACGGTACACGTACTCCGTTTTGGATTGTGCGGATTGAATGGATGCATTGGATTGAAGCATCTCGTCAACAAAACAAATGAGTTCCGCGAAGCTTCTGGATCGTAAGGCTGATCTTTTATTATCAGGTCTACTCCGCCCGATTTGGTGCCCTTCATTTTTCCGTATTTCTTAAGTTTCGAACGGTCATCGTCTTTAAAAAGATTATCGTCAAAGATTGATGGAACGAAGTGCTCCATTTCGCTAGTTCCCATCTTGATTCTAAAGCTTTCGTTTTCAGGTTCTTCTAGAACTCGCTTAATAAACAGGTTGGTCCGTGGATTGCCGAGAAGTATGATATGGGCGGTCTCTATTTCCTCAGGCTTGTTCCGCGCTTCCCTAGACGTCAACCAAGCGACGGTAGGTGAAGTAAAGCTTCTCGATGGAAAATGCTTATCAAACCATCCCTTAATCGCATCTCTCGCTTCGATCTCACCCCTTAGTAGAAATTGCCAGGTAATTTCAAATTGGGGGTTCTTCGTTTTAATAAGGCCGATTTGATTCAATTTCTTCAATTCAGCTTTGTAGTTCGAAATGTCTGTGAGCTGTCTGTCGTTATTGAGGTTTGTGTTTCTCACCGAAATGTTGTCGACATAGTCCCTGAAACAAAGGATGTCGTTATAGATAATTTTGACTCTTGAGCAAGATGAGACATGTGGCGATTGAAAACAGGGATCCCAAAATCGCAAATCAAAGGGCCGCTTTCCAGTGATTGACTTCAGAACTGTGTCCATCTTTGGCCAAAAGAGCTTCACAAAGCTATTTTCATCCCAGAACCCGGCTTTGAGTTCCCCATGCACCTCCTTCAGCAGCTTTTTTGTTGTCTCTTCCGTAGCACGCTCGTGTTGGAATAAGCCAAATGGCTCTTTGCTCAGAGAGTTTTCTATGGTGCCCCAGTCATTTGAAGGGTCAATAACGTATATCCAGAGTCTCGACCGAATGTTCTCCGCTTTCGCCTCAGCCTGCGCTGCTTCCTTCCAGATCGCTCCGGCCTCAAACAGCATCCAAGAGCTTTGCAGGGCGGCTTTTGTCAAACACACAAGCCCACAATTGGCTGCGCTCAAGTCCTTTGACAACTGAATCAGCCAAGGTCCACCATAGGGCATCTCACTTGAAAGTATTGGTTCCACGGCGGGAAGCACCTTAGTAATATGATCGTAGAAGACTTGTGCGACTTGTTTGCTTTCATCTTTGGACCAGCTTATGAAAAGTTTCATGAACCATCCCAAATAGCGTTAGAATTCGTGCGCGTGCGATGCCGGTGACACGAGACGTCCTAATTCAAGGGCCGCGAGGAGAGTTGAAGAGATTCCCACCAATGTACTTTAGGCATCGAATGATTTGCAACAAGGCTGTGCCAAATCTGCATTTGGGTAAGAGACCCGGGGTTCACCCAGCTTTTGGAGCCGATTCGAGGGCGAGGGGCTCCAGGTTAGCTGCCTAGTTTTGGGATTTTAATCGAAAAACAAGGTCAGCCTTCGGTCGAAAATTCAGCAGGTTCACAAGGAAAGGGTTCAGTTCTTGCGATTTACCAGTCGGCGGAAGCGGATAGAAGCAAGAATTCGGGCAGACGCGAACGAAAAGCGTAAGCGCAATCAGGTCCGACGCCCCAGAATCGTTGCGTGGGCAGATATCTCTTCCCTTAGGTATCCTTCTTGGGAAAATGGCAGGAGAGCGGTGAAAAGATCGCGCTCAAAATCCGCCCGTCTAGCTCCCAAGATATCAGGCGATGTAGTAGACCACGAGAGCGCTCTTCCGATCAGGTCACAGACCGTGACACGCTGGGTGTTTGACACAGAGAGTTGATCCACTACGTCAAAATCAGATGCAGCGAACCACTCTCTGGGATCGATTCTGTACCACTGGCGGTCTGGTCCATTCGACCAAGAGTCGCATACTTCCTGGTAGGGTCCCAACCACGAATTCACTGAACTCTCCACGCTTGTCGCCGAGCAGATGAGCACATGGCCAAGCGGGGAAATGACGCGCTTGAGCACTGCTAGGGTGGGTTCTCGATGCAGCCAATGTAATGCGCGGCCGATGGTTGCCACATTGAAGAGCTGTTCGCCGGGATAATCTTCTATACGTCCCAAATGGAGTTCAAGGGAAACTCCCGCCTCTTCGGCAGCCTCCTTGGCTTCTTTGATCATTGCGCTTTCAGGATCCAAGCCTGTACATCTGCCTACGAACGGAGAGAAGCCGATTGCCAGCAGACCCGGACCACAACCGATGTCCAGCAGAGCCTCACTACCCGTCAGTGAAAGTCGCTCCGCGATGGACTCAAAAAAACGAGGAGGATACTGTTCCCGGCAGCGCGCGTAATATTCAACAGTTGAGGCAAACTGGCCCATGAACGTGATGTTTGCAAGGAATAGTGAATCAGTCAAGCCAATGGAAGTTTGATGAGCCGAGCAGGGGCATTACGAAGTCGAACGAGTGGATCGTGCAACCCTTCTGTTCTATCTGTTTTCTCAACTCAGGTCTATATTTAACTCATGTCAACCCGCGTTTATCGTACGCCGCCGACGGATTTATACAGGGGAGATTTGGGTGAAGAATTGATGGTATTAAGCTCGTCGGTCATTCGCATCGCTCAGAGGCTAGACGCGGAGTCTGAGATTGAGACGGCAGACGGTGTTGTTAAGGGCCGCATAGGCGACTTCGTAATCAGTTTGCCCTCCGGTGAGAGATACCCCATTCCGGCCTCTGTGTTTTATGGAACCTATCAGGTTCTCAGCCGCGTTGGTTCACGGTTTGTAGGTAGACGTCTCCTACATGCTCGCCGCGCATGGCCCATTGAATCGGCATTCGTTGATTTCGATTACGGACCTGGGCGCGGCAAGGTTAGCGGAGAGCGCGGAGGTTGGGTCTATCAGTCGGATGAGGATGACTACGGCCTAATCAATGCCAAGGCGAAAGGCGACGCACATATTGTTGTTGGAACGGTCATCGCCTTGGCACGTACGAGTTGGGAGCGCCGGTTTAAGACCGCGGTTTCGCTGCTCTCTCTTCTTTCTCCTGCTATGACTATGGTTGCACTCATTGCTTACGCATCAGCCCTAAAGGGACATCTTTTGCTATCACAGACCCTCCTTGCCATCGAAGCCATTTGCCTTGTTCTTGGCGTCGGCGCGTTCTGGTGGATTCGAAAGGACAAATGGGTTCTCAAATCAGGCCTGGCTTCAGAAACTACGATTGCTAAAGAGTTCCAAAATGCTGTTGAAATTCTCGGCCAAAAGCCATCGCAGCATTTCCCTAGTATGTCACTTTGGCGAGCAGCACAGGGTGAGCAGGATGTGGAACTAAATCTGTCTTCAACGCTACTCAGGTGTCTGAAAGAACAAGTTGGCAAAACCTTCGACCGACTACAGATGGAAATTGAAGACCATCATTCGAAAGAGGCCATCTCGACAACTCTCTCATGGATATCGATCCTGACGATTCTTTTCTGTATAGGCTACACAGTGTATGCTCACGCACTTCTTTCGGAACTGCTAGCTATCTGGTTGCCTTCTGTCGTCGGCACTATCCATGGAGCCGTCTGGAGGCGACAACTCGTCCATAGGATTGGAGCGGGGAAGGAGTTCCTATCAGAACTCTCATTCGTCAAAAAGCAGCTGAATGCCCTGGTACCGGAAGACAGATTGGACGAAAGCAACGGAAAGAGCGTGGAAGTGTTATGCGCTACATTGCGCGCACTCTGCCGATCTGCTGGGGAACATACGCAGCGTCGGCTACAGTTTGCAATTGCTGAGGACCCGGATATTCCCGTCTGAAGGTGGTTCCGACGAAGGCCGAAACTGGGGTGGCTCTGGATGCTCGAGGCAGCGGAGGTCGGCCCATGTCTGTAATGATTTTGCACCTCCGAACTCTTTGACCATCCTGGCGATTTCCGCAGCCTTTGGGATCTGTAAGCTATAGAGAATGGTGGAAGTTTCGGGATTTCCCCCGGAGCAATTATGGTATCCATGCTTGCCTCCAAGGCAGAGAATAGCTGCGGACTTGGTCCGGTAATTCTCCGCATCGCAGAAGATGACCTCAAGAGCTGTGCAAGTCTCTTAGCGGACGCGAATACTGGTCGAGGATACCAAGGAAAATTTCCAACCCATTTTCAACCCATTGTGTGGAGTCCGATGCGTACTTTTCCGTACTTTTGAGTGCCTATCGATTCCCGTAAGTGCCTGAAAATGCTGGATATATTGGCTCTGCAAAACCAGTATTCGCGGGTTCAATTCCCGCCCGGTGCTCCATAAAATCAATGAGTTGGCGATCCACACATTGTTGCTCGCATCGATGGCCACGCCGCTCGGCAAGCTCAAGCTGCCGCCGCTGAACAGCGCGCCCGTGCTGCTGTTGGCGACCAACTCTGTCACGATGCGGTTGCCGTTGGCGACCCAGGCATTGCCGCTCAGGGTGATAGCGAGAGCAACAGGTCCGCTCAAGGAGCCAGCCGTGTAGCCGTCGCTGCCGGAGAGGAAGCTGGCCATGCTACTGGACACATTGTCCATAGCTCATGGAGGCACGATAGGCCCCCAATAGGTCAATCGTCCCTGTGCGCCCATCAGCGGTTCTTGCGCCTGCGGAACTTCTCGCGGAGATAGCACGCAGCGCCAGCGGAGCTGCCGACCAGGCCTAGCAGAGCTGTAGGGTTTTCA
>Ga0302319_10018842_pt1 | contig 12564 bp, 2 predicted proteins | sample Bog_T0_2_FD_203319 | JGI IMG/M metagenome (GOLD analysis project Ga0302319, IMG submission 203319) | Peat permafrost microbial communities from Stordalen Mire near Abisko, Sweden - Bog_T0_2 | ecosystem: Environmental > Terrestrial > Soil > Wetlands > Peat | place: Sweden: Abisko, Stordalen Mire... | reverse complement strand
CGGTCACTACCAGTTGCAGCACAAACTATGTGACATACGGCAACCAAAACGGCGCGGGTTCTTTGCTCGTTTACACCCTCCCAACCGGTTTGGGCAACGGCTACAACATCACCAATATCACGGTTTACGGCGGTTGGGCCAATAACGGCCGGGATCAGCAAGCCTATGCCGTGCTTTATTCCACCGTGGCTAATCCCACCGAATTCAACTATTTGGCCTACGTCAATGACAACCCCAGCATTGCAGGCAACGCGGCAAGCTCCATCCAGGCGGTTATCAACAACGCCTCGGGCGGTCCGATCGCCAATAACGTCGCCGCCCTTGAGTTTGTCTTGAACTGGCCGGGTGTGGAAAACGGTTATTGCGGTCTCGCAGCGATCACGGTGGGTGGGACGGCGGCTCCGAGCGTGGTCACCCCGGCCGTCTCGATCACCTATTCCAACGAAAACGGGACCAGCCCGTTCACCCCCAGTTGGACAGCGGAAACACCCAACCTGATTTCCGGATTGAGCCCGATTTCCTCTCCCGGCAATTTCAATGCCGACGGAAATGAAGGCGCCCTCTCCGTTTTGACGGATGGAACCATTGGAATTTCCGGCACCCCCAGCACCATGGCCAGCTGTGGCTACTATGGCGGGAACTCGCTCATTTACGCGTTGCCGGCCAACGCCAATGGCTATGACGTGACCAACATTGTGGTTTACAGCGGTTGGGGCGATACTGGCCGTGATGGTCAATATTACTACCTTTCCTACTCCACCCTCGCCAACCCCAATTTATATATTCCTATCACTACCGTGTTTGACTGGCCGGCGAATCTTGGTGTGGGCGGAGGAGGAGGTTCTGCTCAGGCGAACCGGGTGGCGATTGCGATGAACAACGGCAGCCGACTGGCTGGCGGTGTGGCCAACCTCAAGTTTGACTTTTCCAGCCCACCCAATGCAAGCGGCTTCAACAATGGGTGGCAAGGCTATTCTGAAATCATTGTGCAAGGCCAAGGCTCTGCTACGCCGCCGCCCCCGCCGTCGGCGTTGTTATCGCAGGACATTCTTCCTGCTTCAGTCACCACGGTGACGGGTGATCAGGTCATTTTCTCGGCAACTTTCAGCAATTCCCCCCCGGTTGCCACGCAATGGCAGCAAATCACCAGCGCCCATGTGACCAATAACATCAACACCGGGGTGGTGAACGTGACCAACAACGGAGTGATAACCTCGACCCTGACGCTTAACAACGTGCAAGTGGGCAGCTCCGGTACTTACCAACTGGAAGGCCTCAATGCCACCAACGGGGCGGCAGCACCTTCGTTCAGCTCTGGCGCACCGCTCCTGGTCACCGCTGTGCCGGCACCGATCAACAACGTTATCATCAGTGATGCCAACCAGACGGGTCAGGGGGCCATTACTCTGGTCAATGCCAGCACAAACTTCTATCCCACCTGGACGGAAAACACCAACAACGACCTGATTTTAGGATCAACTGACGGTGGGCCCAGCGTTCCCGGAACGGTATATGCCGGTCTGGGCAATTTTGCCCTGCCAGGCTCCGCCTGCAATGGTGACCCGGCCATTTTATCCGACGGATCTCCCGGTTACGCAAGCTATTATCCGGGCGTTGGCGGCAATCAAACCATGGATTCATGTGGAGTTTATTCAACCGTTCCTAATGCCAATTATGCCGGCATTTCGGTTACCTATACCTTGCCTTCCTCCACAACGGGTTGGAGTCTGACCAACATCACAGTTTACGGAGGTTGGGGCGATGGAGGTCGCGACGAGCAGAAATATGAAGTGCTTTATTCCACGGTGGCAGCCCCCACTTCTTTCATCCCCTTGACCAGTTGGGTGGACTATTTGCCTGCCAATCCAAACAATCAGCCTTCGGCTACCCGTACCACCCTGACCGCGGCGACGGGAGTGCTGGCAAAAAATGTCTACGCGGTGGAAATTAGTTTTAACGACCAAGCCCAACCGCCGGAGAGCGATTGGGAAGGCTATTCTGAAATCGTCGTGGCTGGTGGAGTTTCCCCGAATGTGCCAGTTTTGACACAAGACGTCGCACCGTCAACGGCTCAGGATGTGGTCGGGAGCTCGTTGACTCTGACCGCGGGCTTTAGTAATGCCACCAGCTATCAATGGCTGAAAAACGGGACAAATGTGCCGGGAGCCACAAGTCCGACGCTGACCCTCAGCAACCTCAAATTGACGGATGCGGCCACAAACGGCGGTTACTTGCTGGTCGCTTATAATTCGGCGGGTAGCAACTTGACCTCGGCTTGCAACGTCTACGTTGACCCGTCTCCGACGCCGACCAACAACGTGGTCATGTCCGTCGCCTACCAGACTTCGGGATCGGTCGGCTTCGGACCCACTTGGGATACGTCGGCCTTAGGGTTAAGTCTGGTTTCCGGGGAGAATCCTCCGAGTGGCGGCTATGATCCCACCGGCGATTTCACGGGGGGCAACGATGACGCCTCTGGTTTGTCGGTGCTGACAGATGACAGTTACGGGGTATTCTCCAATGACGGCAAGCACACTGCCTTTGCCGCGGCTGGCGATGGTGCGGGGGAATATGTCATTTACTCGCTCGGCCCGAATGCGAATGGTTACAATGTGACGAATGTTCAAATTGCCGGCGGCTGGAATGACAACGGCCGTAATTCGCAATTCTACACGGTTACGTATGCCACGGTGGCAAATCCAACCATGTACTTCCCGATGGCGGCGGTGGCAAATGATCTAAGCACTGCCAATATCCTTGGCGGGGGCGACGGTGAAGCCGTGCCGTCTGGTGGCGGCGTTCCGACCACCGTTCGGACCACGTTCACACCCGCGTCCGGAGTGCTGGCGAGCAATGTTGGGGCGATCTTTGTGGACTTCCAGTATCCAGGTGGCGTGCCCAACGGGTATTCGGGCTACAGTGAGATCAGCGTCTTCGGCACGCCGGCAACGACGGCACCGGTGGCAGGACCGGTGATCACCACCGCCCACGAGGAGACCAACAACATTTGGACTCCGGAAACACCCAACCTCATTGCCAACCAGTTGCCCAGCAGCTTTGGACCCGGCGTGTTCACCGGGGAGGGGTGTAACGAGACCAACATGACCGACGGCATCCTCGGTTTCGGCAACCTGTATTCCACCTCCTGCGGTGACGACACCAACAATTCCGTATCCTATATCGTCTTCAGCGCCACGAATTCGACGGGTTGGAATTTGACGAATATCGTCGTGTACACGTTATGGCATGATTACGGCCGTGACGGACAGTACTATAACCTGAGTTATTCGAAAGAGTCGGCGCCGAATACGTTTCTGCAGCTGGCCAGTGTGGCCTACAATCCGTTTGTGCCGCATGATGGCCGGGCGACCGGCAACCGGGTGCAGATTGCTCCGCCGCTGGGCCAAAGCCTGCTCGCGAGCAATGTGGCGGCAGTGAAGTTTGACTTCACTTCTCAAGGAACTGAGGACTACAGCTGGTCGGGTTATACTCAAATCATCCTGCAAGGCACCAACCTGCCCGCGGCGATCGTTCCCACGCTGCCGACGCTGGCCCAGCCAAGGATTTCAGGTGGCAACCTGATCCTGACCGGTACCGGCGGAACGCCGGTTGGATATTCCTACACGTTGCTGACCACAACCAATCTGTTGGCTCCAAATTGGACTGTCTACACGACGGGCACACTGGGCGCCATGGGTTCAATATCGAACTCGATTCCGGTCACCTCCACGCCCCCGGCGCGGTTCTTCAAGTTACGGATGCCGTAACCTGAGAAATTGGTCATGATGCCCGGGGACGCAAGTCCCCGGGCACTCAAATAAACAAATTGAAATTGTCAAATTAAGGTTGAAACAAACAAAAACACATTTTCACCCGGTTAAGAGTTAAGCTTGGCAGAATGTAATCAAATGAAAAAGATTGAAGCAGACAACCCAGCGGATCAGCGGGCAGCGCGATGGCAACGCAGGGGATTCACTTTGATTGAATTGTTGGTGGTAATCGCGATTATTGCCATACTGGCCGCCATGCTCCTCCCGGCCCTGGCCCAAGCCAAGCGAAAAGCCCAGGGCATCAGTTGCATCAATAATTTAAAGGAGCTTACGCTGGCTTGTCAGGTTTATGTCACCGACAGTCAGGACGTCCTTCCGGTTAATGATACCGAATCGGATGCCTGGGTAACGGGCGATGTGAGCGGCCGAAGCGGCCTGGACGGAATTACCAACCTTGCCAACATCGCCGCCGGCGTGCTTTGGCCTTATAACAAGTCGTACCCCACCTACCAATGTCCGGGAGACAAGGACACCGTCACGGGCGTTAATTCAACGCGGGTGCGCAATTATTCAATGAATTGCATGATGGGGGAAAATAAGGGACCCGATGGTAACAATGTTGGCACCCAGTGCCATCCCTCAACCCCTGAACATCTCAAATCCACCTCGGTCATAAACCCCGGACCTTCGGACGCCTCGTATTTTTTTGACGAGCAGTCCAGCACCACGCAAAAAACCACCAGCATAGACGATGGTTATTTTGCCGTTGACGATGGCACGGGAGGTTCATATTTCACCTACAATTCACGGCAGTTTCGGAACGTTTTGTCGAGTCGTCACGGCAACCACGGGCAACTCTCCTTTGCGGACGGGCACGCTGGTCAAATGAAGTGGCTTGAGCCGGACACCTATTCTTTGGTAGGAGTGGATTCACAATCTGCGGAGTTTAACAATACCGATAAAGAGCAAATGTGGCGTACAACGTATGCCCCTGGGTCGGTTCCGGGAGTCCCATGGTGAAGCCTGCTCTTGGTGAGAAGTCTGGCGTCGTGTCCGGAGATTTTTCCCCGGAAGCTTCGTGGTTTATTCCCTTCCCAAAGTAAAAATTCTCGCGGGTATTTTCATTTTTTTATGAACATTTTAAAGAAGGCGTGCTTGCCTCAGTTGGTTGTCCTGGCAATGCTATCATCGCTGGGGTGCGTGCGAGCCCTGGCGGCGCAGCCGCCGGTGGATTTGCGTTGTGCGCTGCGGGTAAACCCGCTCGGGATTGGCGATCCGCAGCCCCGGCTATCGTGGCAATGGCAAAGCACGCCCTTGGCGCGGGGAGAATCGCAAAACGGTTACGAAATCCAAGTCGGGTCGACGCCGGGTGGGGCGGATTTATGGGACAGCGGGCGGGTGGCCGGCAGCCAGACCGTGGATGTATTGTATGGCGGGCAGGCCCTTACCAGCGGAGAGAAATGTTACTGGCGGGTACGGGTGTATGATGCGAGCAACAGTGTGTCGGCCTGGAGTGCTCCGGCCTATTGGTCGATGGGGCTTTTGTCCACGACGAACTGGCTGGCGCAATGGATTGGCTATGATGAGGCGTACGATTTGACGCCGGCGCAGACGGCGAACAAAGCCTTGTTCAACACGTCGGGCTTAAGCTGGGTCAGTGACTCGGAGCAAACCTCGCAGGGCGGCGTCTATGAATCAGCGCTGCGCAAGCAGGTGACCCTGCCGGCAGGCCAGATGATTACCAACGCCGTGATGGCATTGTACGCGGATAATTCCTGCAACGTGTATGTCAACGGGCAGGAAATGATGAATTCGGCAATGAACGGTTTTCATCCCGGAGCGTCAGCGGCGCGGTGGGAAGCGACGGCGTGGATCAATGTGACACCGTGGCTGCACGCCGGAACCAATGAGTTGGCGCTGGATGCCAGGAGCACCGACGCCCAGGAGACTGCCACCGTGATTGGCCAGTTGGTATTGCAGTTTGCCTCGGGCGGTGTGTCGAACATTCCGGTGGACACGACGTGGAATGCGGCGTCCTGGCCGTCGGGCAACTGGACACAGACGAATTATAACGATTCAGGATGGGCGGTGCCAGGCAGTGGCGGAACGCCGTGGGGAACGCCGTCGCTGAACGACCTTGCGCGGGTGCCTGCCCCTTATTTACGCAAAGATTTCACCGTGGGCCAGGCGGTGACGCGGGCGACGGTCTACGTGACGGCACTGGGAGCCTATGAATTGCACTTGAACGGCCAGAAAGTGGGAAACGATGTATTGACGCCGGGTTGGACACAGTTCACCAAGCGGGTATATTACCAGACGTATGACGTCACCACGAACGTTCAAAGTGGCAGCAACACGATCAGTGCCATCCTCGGCGATGGCTGGTATGCGAGCGATTTGGCGTTCAAGGGCTCGCGGTTAAACTACGGCGGCACGCCGCGATTTCTGGCTCAACTGGTCCTGCAACTGGCCGATGGCAGCACCCAAACGGTGGTCAGCGACGGTTCGTGGAAGGCGAGTTACGGTCCGATTCAATGGGGCGATTTGTTGCTGGGGTCAGAATACGACGCTCGTCAGGAGTTGCCGGGCTGGGACACGACCAATTTCAATGACAGCACCTGGTCGCCAGTGATGACCGGTTTGAGTGCCACCACCGGGGGTTACACCAACGTGACAGCCCTGGTGAGTTCATTGGAGACCAACAACCAGCTCAATTTTGTGGTGAACAATACCACCATGGGCGGAGACCCTGCCTTTGGCATCGTCAAGACGTTTCAAATCAATCTTACGCTCGGCGGCACAAACCAGACACTGACCTATGGGGAAAATGCCACCGTCGAAATTGGCAACGGCGTCTTGCCCTTGACGGTCAACCAGGCGCTTTATGGGAATGGCGCGGCCTTTCCTGGACTTGGCGGCACACTGGTCCAGGCCGCCGTCACGGAGCCTTCGCGTTGCTTCCAAACCTTGACCGCTTCCAATCTGACCGAACCCAGCCCCGGTTGTTATACTTTTGATCTCGGCCAGAACATGGTCGGCTGGGTGCAATTGAATATCAGCGGGAGTGTCGGCGATCGGATCACGGTGCGCCACGGCGAAATGCTCAATCCCGATGGGACCGTTTATACGGCCAATCTGCGCGGCGCCACCGCGACCGACTATTACATTTTTGGCACCAACGGTACGGTGACCTACCAGCCGCGGTTCACCTTCCACGGCTTTCGCTATGTGGAGGTGCGGGGGCTGAGCGTGCCGCCGACGATCAATTCAGTGACCGGCATCGTGGTGCATTCCGACATCACGCCGGCCGGAGCCTTTGCCTGTTCGGACCCGCTGGTAAACCAGCTTTACAGCAACATCATTTGGGGCCAAAGAGGAAACTACCTCGAAGTCCCATCCGACTGTCCGCAACGGGATGAACGCATGGGCTGGACCGGAGACACGGAATTTTTTGTGCCGACGGCCGCTTACAACTTTGATGTTCAGTCCTTCTTTCGCCGACACATGGTCACCTTCTGTGAGGACGCCCAACAAGCCAACGGTTCTTACGCCGTCGTGGTGCCGGATATGGGAGTGGGGGATGGCGGAACCGGTTGGGGCGATGCCGGCTGGATCTGCCCCTACAACATGTATCGCGCCTACGGCGACACCAATATCATTGCCGATCACTATGATTCCTTCAAGCTTGATGGGCAATTTGATGCCGCGAATGCGTCGAATTACGTGATTTCGAGCCTGCCGGGCGATTTCGGCGACTGGCTGAACCTGGGCGGCGGCGCATCCTCCACCGTGATGGACACTGCCTTCTATGCCTATTATGCGCAGGCGATGACGGAGATGGCTCTGGCCATCGGCGATAGTGCCGATGCCGCCACGTATTCCGCGTTGCATAGCAACATTGTCGCCGCCTTCGCCGCCTTTTTTAACCCGGACGGTTCGTTCACGGACGGGAGCAGCCAGACGGGCTACGCGCTGGCATTTACCTTGAATTTAGTGCCCGCCAATCTGCGTGCCCAAGCCGCGCAACAGTTTGCGACTTCCATTGCCAATTTCGGCAACCATCTGGCCACGGGTTTCATCGGCACTCCGCGACTCCTGCCGGCGTTGCATATGGCCGGCCGCGACGACCTGGCTTACACCTTGCTCCTGCAACAGACCTATCCATCCTGGTTGTATCAAGTGACACTCGGTTCGACCACAATGTGGGAACGCTGGGATGGCTGGACGCCCAGCGCCGGTTTTGAAAGTGTCACCATGAACTCGTTCAACCACTATGCCTTTGGCTCGGTGGGGCAGTATTTATACAGCGTGGTGGGCGGCATTAATCCCGCCAGCCCCGGTTACCAGACGATCCAGATCCAGCCGGTGCCTGGATCTGGACTGACCTGGGCCAACACCAGTTACGACTCCACGCGAGGACTGATTTCGACGGCTTGGACGAACACGGGCAGCACCTTCAATCTGGCCGTGGTAATCCCGCCGAACACGACGGCGCAGGTCTATGTGCCGACAACTGATGCCGCCGGCATCACCGAGAGCGGCGTGGGGGCGGCCAATGCACCCGGTGTTAACTACATTGGCAGCTCCAATAGCGCCGCGATCTATGCCATCGGTTCGGGCAGTTATCTGTTCTCATCACCCTACTCAATCCCGGTGGCGCCAAGCTTGATCATTGCCGCCACCAATGAAATCGGCACAGGTACCAATACGAGTTTCACTCCCGGTTGGGCGGCGGTGACCAATGGCAGCCTGATTGCCGGGCAGCCTCCCGCCACCGCCGTGGGAAATTTTAGCGAGGAGGTGCCGGGCCGAAATGTTGACTCGCTGACTTCCGGCGGCAGCCTCTCCTTAAGCCAGATAGCTGGCACCAGCGGCTATACCACCAGCACGAATTATGTCACGTGCGGCAACGGCGGCGGGGCAGGCTCCGAATTGATCTACACGCTCACCGGTTCTGCCACCGGCTATGATCTGACCAATATCACGGTCTATGGGGGCTGGGACGATAATGGCCGGGACCAGCAAGCCTATACGGTTTATTACTCCACCGCGGCGGCACCGGCAAATTTCATCCAGCTCGCGATCGTCAATTTTAGCCCCTCAGTACCCGCTGTCACCCCGTCCGCTACGCGGGTGACACTGACCGAGTCATTGGGTGCGCTAGCCACGAACGTCGCGGCAGTAATGTTCGATTTTACCAGCCCGGCCTCGGAGAACGGCTTTTGCGGCTATGCGGCCATCGCCATGTTCGGAACTCCAAGTGCAGCCGCGGCGGCCACCACCATCATTACCACGACCAACCAAACCGGCAGCGGCAGCGGAACATTTTATCCGGGTTGGACCGCGGAAAACAATGGCAGCCTGATCGCCGGCCTCTCTCCCGGCACGGCAGCGGGGAATTTCAGTGAGGAGGTGTCCGGCCGGAATGTAAATTCATTGACCGCTGGCGGAAGCCTGGGGATCGGCACAACCGTGGCGACCGCGGCTGGCGATGCCGGCAATCTTACGACCAGCACGAATTATGTGACCTGCGGTAACGGGACTGGTCCGGATGGGACCAGTGCGGGATCTTCCATTAATTACACGCTGCCGGCCACCACCTATGGCTACAACCTTACCAACATCACGGTTTACGGCGGCTGGGCTGACAATGGCCGGGATCAGCAGGCTTATACCGTGTATTATGCCACCGTGACGGCGCCCTCGAATTTCCTCCCCCTGGCGTCGGTCAACTTTAGTCCCGCGATTGCCAACCATATCCAGTCTGCGACACGAGTGACGCTGACGGAATCGGCGGGCGCGCTGGCGACGAATGTGGCGGCGGTGCTGTTCGACTTTTCCAGCCCGCCCTCGGAGAACGGGTATTGTGGTTATGCGGCCATCACCGTGTTCGGGACGCCCTGCCTTGCTCCGGCGGCGCCTACCGCCTTGAGCGTAAAAATTCTAGCCTTGAATAATCTGGTCATGAATGTTAACGGTCTGGTTCCCGGCCGTAACTATTTGATTCAAAGCACCACCAACCTGACGTCCGGCGCGTGGCATGCGGAAACCAACTTTGTTGCCGCCTCGACGAACGCGACCTTTTCCAATGGCACGACCAATTCCATGAAATTTTACCGGGTCGTGGGCTATTAGTCATTGATTGTCCGGCCTCCTGAACTAAATTATATTATGTACCATACCAAACGCAGCCAGGGTTTTGCAACGCCTCGGACAAATGACCTGCTGGCTCCATCGGAGCGAAACCCGCAGGCGGCGGGGGCAATCAACCTATCGGGCTCTTTATTAAATAAATCCGGGCGCTGGCTGGCACTGCTGGTGGCGGCTGGCGGATTGTTGGGCGCAGGCTATGCAAAAGCGGGCGGCACGTGGACCGCGCTCACGTCCGCCCCGCCGGTGGGCCTGAATAACTGTCTGCTGTTGACTGATGGCACCGTGCTCGGCATGAACGGCGCCGGCCAGTGTGCCAAACTCACGCCGGACATCCACGGCAGCTACATCAACGGCACTTGGACCTCGTTGCCATCCATGAATAGCAGCCGTTTGTTTTTTTCCTCGGATGTTCTGACCAACGGAAATGTCTTTGTGGCGGGCGGCGAGTATGGGGATGCGAATCATTACGACGCTGAATTATACGATTCACTGGCCAATACCTGGACCATCGTGCCGGGGTCGCAGGCGCCAAATTTCAACTATTCGGATTCGCCCTCGGAATTGCTGCCCAATGGAGAGGTGCTGGAGAGTGACTCACAAAGCACCTATCAGTTTTACAACGTCGCATCCAATCAGATGGTGCCTGGGGGACCATGTGGCGACATGAATGAAGTCTGCTGGGCCAAGCTGGCCAATGGCTGCATTTTTGGCGTGGATTATTATGGAGACAGCGCGACCCACTACGTGCCTTCACTCAATGAATGGGTGGTGGATACCAACAGCCCACCACAGGGATTTCAAAGCGGGGACGACCAGTGTTTTCTACTGCCAAACGGGCAGGTGTTTCACCTTGGTTCGCAAGCCCCAACAGGCTTCTATACGCCGGGGCTCACGGTGACCAGTGCAGGCACATTGGTAACGGGTCCAAACCTGCCCACGGTGGGGACAAATCAGCTCATGGGCGGGGAATCACCGGGAGCGATGCTGCCGGATGGAAATATTTTGCTGGACCTCGCCCCAAATGGTGGAGGGGCCAACGGGGGCTCACCCTGCTATTTTTATGAATATAATTACGTGGCCAATACGTTCACGCCGGTAAGCGCGCCCGGGGGTGGCAGTTCCTTCAATAGCAGCCCTTACGTCAATAGCATGTTGGATCTGCCGGATGGAACTGTGCTGCTCGTCGGCGGCCAGAATTCAGGCTCGCTTTACGTCTACAACCCCGCCGGCACCCCGCTGGCAGCCGGAACGCCCGTCATCAGCAGCCTCACGCAGAATTTGAATGGCTCGTACCACCTGACCGGCACGAACTTAAACGGCATTTCTGAGGGGGCAATGTTTGGCGACGACGAGCAAATGGCCTGTAATTATCCATTGGTGCGTTTGACCAATAATGTCACAGAAAATGTCTATTATGCACGCACCTACACCTGGAGCAGCACCACCGTTCAAAACACCAATCTGGTGACAACCGAATTTTCCTTGCCCCCCAATCTGCCGCTTGGAACTTATTCCTTAGTCGTGGTGGCCGTGGGCAATCCCTCAGCCCCGATTTCTTTCACCAACACGCCGCCGGCCGCGCCCACTGGATTGACCGCAACCCCCGGTAATGCGCAGGCGGTCCTTTCTTGGAACGCCGTTTCCGGGGCCACCGCCTACAACGTGAAACGACTGACGACTATCGGCACACCCTATTATGCCACGGTCGCGACCGTCACGGGCACCAGTTGCACCAACGCGGGCTTGGTAAATGCGTTTACATATTCGTACGTGGTCACCACCGTCAGCCCAGGTGGGGAAAGCGCTGATTCGGCGGTGCTGTTGGTTACCGCGTCAGGACCGCCACCGGTCCCCGCGGGGGTTGTTGCCACCGCAGACACCTATGCCCGCATTGATCTAGTCTGGCAGCCGAGTTACGGCGCCACCAATTACTACATCTTGCGCGCCACCTCGCCAAACGGCCCGTATACGAATCTGGCCAGCACCGTCAATCCGTTTTACACCGATGCTGGCTTGACCAATGGTTCAACGTATTATTATGAAATCTCGGCAGTAAGCGCCGAAGGGATAAGCGCCAATTCCGTCGCCGCCCGCGCCCTGGCTCAGGCGGTTGCGAATTTTGGCTTTGAAGTCCCAAACATCGGCTCCGGCAATTATGTTTACGACCCGAACGGGGCATTTTGGACATTCAGTGGCACGAATGGAAACGGATCGGGCCTCGTTGGTAATGGCAGCGGATTTTCCAACCCCAATGCGCCTGAAGGGGTTCAAGCCGCCTTTATCCAGAGCAATGGGGTTATCTCACAAGTATTGTCAGGATTTATTCCCGGCACGAATTACCAGATTGAATTCCTGGCTGCCCAGAGGCCAGGCGGTTCGCAACACGGCGGCGAATCATGGAATGTCACGATTGATGGCACGGTGATTGGCAGTTTCAACCCGGGAGCCGGCGCCACGAGTTTTGCCAACTACACTGCCAGCTTTACGGCGACCGCCCCCACCCACACGCTGGCGTTTGTCGGGACGGACCTTGCGACCGGCGACAATACCGTTTTCCTCGACGATGTGCTGGTGACGATCGTGCCACCGGTCATCCCCAATTTCAGCTTTGAACTCCCCAGCATTGGCACCGGCAACTACC
>Ga0302319_10018841_pt1 | contig 12564 bp, 9 predicted proteins | sample Bog_T0_2_FD_203319 | JGI IMG/M metagenome (GOLD analysis project Ga0302319, IMG submission 203319) | Peat permafrost microbial communities from Stordalen Mire near Abisko, Sweden - Bog_T0_2 | ecosystem: Environmental > Terrestrial > Soil > Wetlands > Peat | place: Sweden: Abisko, Stordalen Mire... | reverse complement strand
AAAACCTGCCATCAGCAAGGCAGAGCAATCGAGAGTTCATCCCTTACGGGATGCTTTCTGTCTGACTTACATTCAGTTGTCATTGGCGCACAGCGCCACACTCCTTGGATGAAAACACCATTCCAAAAGGCGTTTAAAACGCTATTACATCGCTTGGAGACAAACCTATCTTTGTTACGCCTATTTTTTACCATGCCTAAGAAATATTGCAACAACTTTTTTACTTTTTTTACACATTGCAGATATTTTCAACATCACGGTAAGCATGTCCGTTATGCCTGCTTGATGGACAAGCACTTATGGCCATGCACTCGGGCGGGCAACCAGCAAACTCATCCTATATCATTCACCAGCACGATGCGGTAACGCGCCTTGCCGGCGCGCAGATGTTCGAGGGCGTCGTTCGCGCGCGACATCGGGAACGTCTCGGTCGTCGGCGCAATGCCATGCCGCGCGCTGAAATTCAGCATCGTGCCCGTCGTCGCCGGACTCCCGAGCGGCGATGCGGACAATAACTTCTGCCCGCTGATCATCGGAAAAGCAATCATCGCCATCGGCGACGGCACCGCGCCGACCGTGTGCAAACGCCCCTTCGGCTTGAGTGTCCCGATGTAGGCGTTCCAGTCGAGGTCGGCGTTTGTCGTGTTCAGGATGAAATCAAACGTGCCGGCCGCCTTGGCGAGTTCGTCCGGCTGGCGCGAGTTCAGGGTGCGATGCGCGCCGAGCCGCAGGGCCTCCTCCCGCTTGGAGTCGCTGGTCGTGAACGCGGTCACGTCGCAGCCCCAGGCGCGGAGAAATTTTAACGCCATGTGGCCGAGGCCGCCAATGCCGATGACCGCCACGCTGTCCGTCGGTTTGACCCCGCACTGCACCAGGGGATTGAACACCGTGATGCCGCCGCAGAGCAGCGGGCCGGCCTTGGCCGCGTCGATTTTTTCAGGCAACGGACTCACCCATGTCCACTGCGCGCGCACGCGCGTCGCAAACCCGCCGTGGCGACCGACGATAGTAGATTCCGCCTTGAGGCAGAGGTTCTGATTGCCGGACAGACATTGCTCGCACTCACCGCAGCTGCCGGAATACCAGCCGAGTCCGACGCGGTCGCCGATTTTCACCCGCTTGGTGTGTTCGCCAAGGGCGATGACTTTGCCGGCGACTTCGTGGCCGGGTACGAATGGATACCGGGTCATGCCCCAGTCGTTGTCGAGCATGGAAAGATCGCTGTGGCAGATGCCGCAGCTCTCGACGGCGATTTCCACCTGCTCGCTGCCAAGCGGGCCGGGCGCGTATTCAAAGGGTTGCAGGGGCTGTTTCGCGCCGGGGGCGGCGAGGGCTTTGATCGTGGTGCTCATGTTTTTATAAAGGGGTGAATTGGTTTATTCCGTCCCAACCAGTTTGTCGGTCCGGGCAACTTTTTCAACTCCGGAATGAGGGCCGGCCTTTGAAACCGATGGACACCCGCGCGCGGCCGTTTGATACTCGGGCGCATGAAGCATTTCCGCTTGATCCTGTCCGGGCTGCTGATCCTGGGCCTTTCGGGCCGTGCCCGATCGGGGCCGGTGCTCCCGGCCATCACCCTGCAGCCCGTGCTCACCGGGCTGCACGGCGAGCGCCCGGTCTGGCTGTGCGAAGCGCCGGATGATTCCGGCCGGCGGTTTGTGGTGTATCAGGCCGGGCGAATCCTGGTGGTCAAGCCGGGATCGGACGGCGGCGAGGCGAAAACCTTCTTTGACATCACGGACCGGCATCCGGATTTTGACAACGAATGCGGACTGTTAAGTCTGGCCTTTCATCCCGGCTTCAAGACCAACGGCCAGTTTTATGTTTATTACAACCAGCAGAATCCGGAGACGCAGAATTTGAAGCCGTTGAATTTCCCGTGCCGCAGCATCATCAGCGAATTTCGGGTGGCCGCCGGCGATCCCGACACGGCCGACCTTAAATCCGAGCGCATCCTGCTGCAAGTCCCGCAGCCCTTTGGCAATCACAAGGGCGGGGAACTTCTGTTTGGGCCCGACGGCTATCTCTATCTGGGGCTGGGGGATGGCGGGGCCGGGGATGATCCGTTCGGCAATGGCCAGAACACAGCCACGCTGCTGGCCAAAATATTGCGGCTGGATGTGAACACGCGAACGGCCAACGCCTTTGGCGACAGTTCGCGGCATCTGGAATATGGCATCCCCAGGGACAATCCCTTCGTCGCCGAGCCGGACCATGGCGAACGCGGCGCGCGCAAGGAAATCTACGCCTACGGTTTGCGCAACCCGTGGCGGTTCAGTTTCGACCGGGAGACCGGCGCACTGTGGTGCGGTGACGTGGGGCAGGAGTTGTGGGAGGAAGTGGATTTGATCGTCCCGGGCGGGAACTACGGCTGGAGCGTGCGGGAAGGGGCGCATCATTTCAAACCCGGCCCCGAAGGCGCCCGCTACATCGAGCCGGTCATGGAATACACCCACCGGCCCAATCTCCAGGCGCAGTCGCTGTTCCCGGATCACAGCATCGGCCTATGCATCATCGGCGGCTACGTCTATCGCGGCCGTGAATTTCCCGCCCTCGACGGGCTGTATCTCTACGGCGACTACAATCTGGGCACCATCTGGGGGCTGCGCTACGATGCCGCGGCCGGGAAAGTCACGGCCCATGGGACGTTGTTGCAGCAGCCGGACAACATCTGCAGTTTTGCCGAGGACGCGGGCGGCGAGATCTACGTGCTGATGCAGGACGGGAAGATCTTTAAAATCGCCGCGCAATAACACCCCGAATAACACCCCCTAACTTCCCGGCGCCGGATGCAGCGCCCGGTGGACGGTTTCCGCCAGCATGCGGGCGGTGGTGGGCTTGACGAGCAACCCGCGAAAACCCAGTTCGCGCGCGGTGTCATTCGTGATGGCGCCGCAGAATCCCGTACTGAGAATCACCCCCAGGCCGGGCTCGATCTGGAGCAACTGGGCACCCAGCTTGAGGCCGTCCATGCCGGGCATGGTCAAGTCGGTCACCACGAGTTGAAAAGTGCCGGGATGATCGCGCACCGCGGCCACGGCATCCGCGGCATTGGTTCTGGTGGTGACGACATACCCGAGCCGCTCCAGGATTTTTTGGCCGACGTGCACGAGGGCGGGTTCATCGTCGACAAACAGGATATGTTCGCCCCGGCCCGGGGGAAGCGGCTGCGGCCCGCTCTCGTTCGGAGGGGGTTCGGCATCGAACACGGGAAAATACAGATTGAAGGTGGAGCCCTGGCCGGGTTCGCTGTAAACGGTGATGCAGCCATCATGACTCTTCATGATCCCGACCACGACGGCGAGGCCCAGGCCGGTGCCTTCGCCGACGGGCTTGGTGGTGAAGAAGGGGTCGAAAATGCGTTCGATGGTGGCGGCGTCCATGCCGTGGCCGGTGTCGGACAATGCCAGCCGCACATAGCGACCGGGATGCAGGGCGGGATGGGCGGCGGCGAAATCGGCGTCCACCTCCATGACCGCCAGCTCGAGCTTAAGGCAGCCGGGCTGGTCACGCATGGCGTGCCAGGCGTTGGTGCCCAGATTCATGATCACCTGATGGATGGCGGTGGCATTGGCGAGGATGGTGGGGGTGTCCGCGAGGGCCGTTTGGATGCGGATGGTGGAGGGCACGCTGGCGCGCAGCAGTTTGAGGGCCTCGACCACGACGTGGTTGAGTTTGACGGGTTCGCGCTCCTGTTTGTGCTGGCGGCTGAAGGTCAGGATCTGGTTTACGAGATCGGTTGCGCGCCGGGCGGCCTGCCCGATATTGTCGAGGTGTTCCAGCATGCCGGGGTCGTCTTTGGCATCCATTCGGGCGAGGCTGAGGTTGCCGAGGATGGCCGACAGGATGTTGTTAAAATCATGGGCGATGCCCCCGGCGAGCAAGCCGATGGATTCCATTTTTTGGGCCTGGCGGAATTGCGCCTCGAGTTTCCGGCGCTCGGTGATGTCGCGAAAGGACCAGATGCGGCCGTAATTTTTGCCGGCCTTGTCCAGCACGGGCGCGGAGTAACGGTCGAGGACGGTGCCATCGGTCAATTCCATGACGTCGTGGCCGGCCTCCCCGGGATGGGCATTGAGATAGGCGACCTGCTCGATGAACTGGGCGGGATGCTTGAGGCAGGCCGGGTCAAAAACCGTCGTGGGGTCGGGCGGGGGGGCCGCGCCGGCGGGACGGGCGCCCTGCCACAATTCCTCCAGGCGGCGGTTTTGCAGGATTTTTTTGCCCTGGGGATCCACCACCAGGATGCCGTCGAGGGAGGATTCCAACTGGGCCTCGAGGAGGGTGGCCTGCCAGCGCAACTTCTCCGCGGTGCGCCGGCGCTCCTCGCGCAGCCGTTTCTGTTCGAGCGCGCGTTCGATGGCGGGGCCGAGGCGGACGATCCGGTCCTTCAACAGATAATCCGTCGCCCCGTGCTTCATGGCCTCGACGGCGGCATCTTCGCCGACGGTGCCGGAAATGAGGATGAAGGGGATGTTCAGGCCGCTCTGCTGGGTCAATTGGGCGGCCCGCAAACCGCTGAAACGCGGCATCGAATAATCGGAGAGAATGATGTCGGGCAAATTCCGCAATTCGGCCAGGAACTCGGCCTCGGTTTCCACGCGGGTTGCGACCGGCTCAAAGCCGGCGCGGCGGAGGTGGGCGATGATCAGGTCGGCATCGTCCGGCAGGTCCTCCGCAATCAGGATTTTCAACGGCACGGCCATGGCTTACTCGTGGGGCGGATGATTGAGGAGCAGCCAGTATATGCCCATTTCGGCCACGCAATTGACAAAATTTTCAAAGTTAACCGGTTTGACAATATAGCTATTGACGCCGAGCCGGTAGCATTCGCGGACGTCGGGTTGTTCCTTGGAGGAGGTGAGCACCACGACGGGGATGAGGGCGGTGCGCGGGTCGGCTTTGACGCGGCGCAACACCTCCAGGCCGTCGAGTTTGGGGAGTTTCAAGTCGAGGAGGATGAAGCGCGGACATTTATCCACGGGCCGGCCGGCGTGGACGCCCTGGCCGAAGATGTAGTCGAGCGCCTCGACGCCATCGTGGGCCACCTGGATATGGTTGGCGAGCTTGGCCCGGCGCAGGGCGCGCAAGGTCATTTCGAGATCGTCGGGGTTGTCCTCGACGAGCAGGATTTCGGCGCCCTGATCACACATGGGAGTCTCCTTCCACGGTGAAGTAAAACGTGGCGCCCCGGCCGGGTTCGGCGTCGGCCCAGACGCGACCGCCGTGGCGGTGGACGACGCGCTGGACGATGGCGAGGCCGACGCCGGTGCCTTCAAATTCATCGGCGCGATGGAGGCGTTGGAACACGCGAAATAATTTACCGGCGTATTGCATATCAAACCCGACCCCGTTATCGCGCACAAAATAGACGCATTCCCCCGGGCGTTGTTCGCAGCCAATCTCGACGAGGGCGGGGTTACGGCCGCGGGTATATTTCACGCCGTTGGACAGGAGATTGATCCACACCTGTTTCAGGAGGGCGGGGTCGCCCTGGCATTCGGGCAGGTCATACAAGCGGGCTTCGATCGGGCGGCCGCTGGCGGGCAGGTTGAGATCGGCGAGGACTTCGGTGACGAGGCGCGCGGTATTCACGGGTTGCCGGTTCAACGGCTGCCGGCCCAACCGGGCGAAAGTGAGCAGGTCGTCGATGAGCTGGCCCATGCGCAGGCCGCCCTGACGGACGCGCTCGAGATAATGCCGGCCCTCGGGCGGCAGCTGCTGGCTGAAGTCCTCGAGCAGAATGCCGGCGAAGCCGTTGATGGCGCGCAGGGGGGCGCGCAGGTCATGGGAGACCGAATAGGAAAACGCCTCGAGCTCCTTGTTGGCGGCCTCGAGCTCGGCGGTGCGCCGCTGGACGCGGGCTTCCAGATCGGCATTCAGCAACTTGATCTCGAACTCCGACTGTTTGCGTTCGGAGATATCGGTGGAATAAATGCGGAGGCAGTTGGCATCGCGGAGGTAAGTGATGGTTTGGGCGTAGTGGCGGCCGAGGGCCTCGACCTCACGCTGGGCGGTTTCAACGCCGCCGTGGCGCAGGGTCTCGGTCGCGGCCAGGATGCCGGCCAGATAGGGATGGCCCAGGCGGCGGACGGCCAGATCGGGGAACAGCCTGGTGGTGGCGAGATTTTGGTAATGGAGGTGGCCGGTCGCGACGTCGAGTTCGACGATGGGCGTGGGATTTTTTTCGGGGAAGGAGGCGAGCCATTTCTGGCGCTCGGCCATCTGGCGTCGTTCCGTGATATCGCGGGCAATTTTCGAGGCGCCCACGATTTTGCCCTCCCGGTTGAGGATGGGCGAGATGGTGACCGAAATATCGACACGCCGGCCGTCCTTGCGCACCCGGACGGTTTCGTAGTGTTGGACGCTTTCGCCCCGGGCCACGCGACCGAGGATGGTGGCCTCCTCCTGGATGCGGTCGGGGGGGAAGATGATGGTCATGGGCTGGCCGATGGCCTCGGCGGCCGGGTAACCGAACAACGCCTCGGCGCCGGGATTCCAATCGGTGATGATGCCCGCGAGGGATTTGCCGATGATGGCGTCATCGGAAGAATTCACAATGGCCGCGAGGCGTTCCTGGGCTTCGGCGTCATTGATCCGCGGCGTGATATCCGCGCGGATCGCATTGATTTGCTGGTCGGTTGCCATGTTGTTTTTGCGTGTGCCCCCCTGAATTACAAAGGCCCCGGTTACCAAGCTAAAATTCCCCGAGCTAAAAAACGCAAGCCCCAAGCCAGGCATCCACCACGGGGCGGCTGATCACGGGGGCGGATCAGGCGCGCGCGGGGGTCGTCCTGGGACCGGATTTCAGCAATGCCCAGTCGAGGTGGAGCCGGGGGGTGATCTGGCTCAGCCGTTGAAAATTCAGCGGCTTGATGATATAGGTTTCGGCGCCGAGCCGCTGGCATTCAGCAAAGTCGCTGAAGACCTGGGAGATGGTCAGGATGACCACCGGAATGGTGCGGGTCTTTTCCTCGGACTTCATGCGGCGCAAGACATCGAGGCCGCTGACCTTGGGCAGGTAAAGATCCAGCAAGACAATTTGGGGGCGCCCGCTGGTGCGGCTGGCATGGGGTCCCTCGCAGAGCAGGTAATCCAGGGCCTCCTGCCCGTCGGCGGCCACCTGGATGCGATTGGAAAAGCGCGCCTGGTGGAACGTATGCATGGTCAATTCCACATCATCCACGTTGTCCTCGACCAGCAGAATTTCGACCAGTTCGGGGGTCTGCATTCGGCGTGGAACAGTGCCGGCGGCGGCGCCGCCCGTGGCGGGGGCCGCCGGCGATTCCGGCAGATCGTGGGGAAAGAGCTCGGCCACCGGGATATCAAGTGCCCTGGCCATGCGAGTGATGCTTTCGAGGGAGAGGTTACGCGCGCCGCGTTCCACGTCCGACACATAAGTCCGGTGCAAATCCGCGCGTTCGGCCAGGACTTCCTGCGAAATTCCCAGCCGTTTTCGCCAAGCCCTCACCGAGGCACCAAAGGTCGTTTTGACATCAACTTTTTGCACAGAAAAAATGAATTAGGTCAGACGTTGTGGAACAATTGTATCAGCAGACACAACAGACTATGAGTGACGCCAGCCGAGCGGGGCGGGGCGGGTAGCTGGCAGCCACGATTTCCCGGGCGGCACGGCGTCCGGAGGGCGGCTGGAACGGGCGATGGCATTTTAGTGTCATTAGCACACCATCAGGTATTGCGCCGGGGCAGAGGATGTTCATATTCATCGGCACAGGCGGGGCACATATCCGGCGGAAAATTCCAGGTACGCGGCCGGGTGAAAAACGCTTCGACCTCCTGCCAGTAAGATTGATCCTCGCGCACGCGCCGGCAATTGGGGCAGATGGGCAGCAAGCGGGTGAGGGTTTGGAGTTCCTGGGAAACCGCCATGAACTTTAGCCGGAAGTGTTCGCGTTCGGCTTCGATCTGGCGTTCGCGGCTGATGTCCCGGGCGATGGAGGAGGCGCCGATGATCTGGCCGGCCTGGTTTTTGACGGGGGAGATGGTGACGGCGACGGGGACGAGGCGGCCGGTTTTGTGCCGGCGTTCGGTCACGCGTTCGCCAACGACATCGCCGTGCCGGATGGCGGCGAGAATTTCGCGCATCTCATCGTGGCGCTGGGGCGGGAAGAGGACGGCGCTGGAGCGGCTGATGATTTCCCCGGGGGTGTAACCGAAGAGGCGTTCAGCGCCGGGGTTCCAGCTGACGACCAGGCCGTCAAGATTCTTGCCGAAAATGGCCTCGGCACTGGAGTCGACGAGGGCGGCGAGAAATTGCATGGCATCCTCGGCGCGTTGGCGGCGCTGGCGGTCGCGGGCCGCGAGGATTTCGCGGTCGAGGGCCGGGGCGAGGCGGGCGAGGTTACCCTTCATCAAATAATCATTAGCGCCCGCCTTCAACATGCGCACGGCCTCCTCCTCACCATAGATGCCGGACAACATGATGAACGGGGTATCGTGACCGAGCTTGCGAAGGAGGTGCAACGCCTCCGGGCCGCTGAAATTGGGGAGGACATAATCGGCAATCACGGCATCCCAGGGCTGGCGGTGGAGCGCGGCGAGATAGGCATCCCTGGTGTTCACGAGAAGATGGGAAGGAAGGTGTGGTTTGCGCTTCAACGCCGCCAACACCCGTTTGGCATCATCGGCCGATTCTTCCACGATCAGCAGGTTAATGGCATTGCCGCCCATAAATTAAAGACGTTCCCCAGTTCCCCATATTAATGCATGATGGCATGGCGGGTCAATGGACAATCCTCCGGAGCGCATCTCGGGGGGTGCATCTTGACACTGTCCTTGTTTTCGAGTTTGGATCGGTTATTTGTTCGGAATTTTCAAGGTTTTCCAGATTTTAAGGACAGTGTCAAGATGCACCCCATCTCGGGAAGATGGTTCCGGTTGGGGAAGGGAAGCGGGTTCAGGTAATCAAATTCAGGAGCGCGGCGGTGTCGGAGACGAAGGCGGCGCACATGGGCGGGGTGACGGTTGGGCCGAGGGCGACGGAGTTGCCGGCGGCGATGGCGAGGGCCTGGACATCCACGCGTTCGGCGCATTGATAGACGAGGGCGTCGCTGGTGAAGACCGGCCAGAACACCGGGAGGGATTGGCCGGTGGCGAACGTGCCGAAGGCGGTGAACGAGCCGGCGCGGAGGCAGCCGAGCGTGACGGGGATGCTGCCCGTGACATTCGAAACGCGGTTGATCGAAACGCGGTAGATCCACCAGCCATGGGCCATGCCCTGGGAGTCGGTGGCGGTCGTTTGATGCCAGCCGGGGTCGAGGATGCCGGCGGCGGGGCGGTTAAGCTGCCACTGATTCCAGGCGCCCCAAAGGGTCAGGCCGCTGGTGGACGTCGGGGGCATGAGCCGGGGAATGGATTCGCTGAACCAATACAGGGGATAGCGCGGCAGGTCAGGCAGGCGATGCGGCGCGGGTTGGAGGCTTTGGCCCGGCGGGAAGACATGGGCGCAAGTCCAGGTCACGGAGCCATCGATGGTACGGCCACCCACAGTGGCGGACCAGGCATTGGGGCGGGGGTTGCCGGCGGAGGGCGGAGTGCCGGCGGTGACGCCGGCGAGAGCGACCTTTTGAAGATGGCCATTTGAGTCGAGGATGGTGAACCCGGCCGTGAACCAGCGGTTCGCCACCCAGACAGGCGGCTCGGATTGCGCCTCGACGGTGGCGTTCTGATGGTAGGCGTTGGAGATTTGGGCGACGTTCGCGACGTTGGGGGCCTGGTCACCGAGGAGCATGGGGTTGACGCGGGCGTTACCGGCGGAGCCGTATTGGGTGCGGATTAAATTCCACGGCATGGCAGCGGCGCCGGGGACATTCAGACTGGAGATGGCGGGGCAATGGGCGAACCAGAAGCCCGGCGTGCTGGTGGTGATGCTCCAGCCGGAGCCAAAGATTTTCTCCGGTGCATAGGCGATCGGGGTGGAAAAAACGGCCCCGCCCGGGGTGTCCGGAACGTTCCAGAAGTTGTTGGGGAGATCCTGGACATAGAGCAGGCCGGGGCCGTGGGTGAGGGCATCGCCGGGGAGCTTGACTTTGGAAATCGGCAGCGTGTTATGGAGGCCATTGGCGGCGACGGCGGCGCGGTATTGGAGGCTGGCGTTGACGGGGCCGAAGAGCTTGCCCATGCCGCCGGCGCCATCGCCGAGGGGCGAAGAGCTGTTCAAGAAAATGCGGGTGCGGGTGGTGTTGGTGCCCGTGGCGGGAGCCATGGAGTCATCGGGCAACGGGGGCACGTTGACTTCGAGTTCGTAACGGCCGGGGCTGAGGGTGGCATTCACGGCGATGGCGATGGTGACAATTCCCTGGGAGAGGAAGCCGGTATCGGCGGACTGCACGGCGATGGATACGGAGCCGGGGAAGGCGAAATAGCCGCCGTCCGGCGCGAGGTTCACGGTGAGGAGCGTGGTGGGGTCGGTGGCATCCGGGGTGATGGTAGAGACGGGTCCGGGAAAGGAGATGACATTGGTGCCGCCCCGGACATATTCGGCCGAGATATGGAACGTCCCGCTGACGGGGAGGGCATCGACGCCGCCGACCACGAAAGCGAAGCGTTGTTTGGTGGTGAGGGGATAATAATAAAACTGGCCGGGGGTGGCGGACAAGAGCAGGGCGGCGACGGCGTTGGTGCGGACGCCGGCGGAAAACGGACCTGCGCCCGCGAAAGTGCTGGCGACGGTGACGGTGGCGCCGGCGCCGGTATCGGCAAAATAGAACCAGGTATCGGCGTAATTATCGGTGGGGCCGCCGACGGGCCACGGACCGGAGACACACCAGGCGGCGGGGGAGATGGCGGACATGAAACCGGTGGTGGCATTGACGCCGGGGAGATTCCAAATGGCGTTGCGCAGCCGGTTTAATTCGGCGAGCCAGGCCGGTCGTTGGGGCAGGACAAAAAGGCCGCCCAAGGTGGCGCCGGTGCCGGAGCCGCCGCTGGCGGACAGGGCCTGCGGGGTGGCGGGCAGTTGGATTTGCAAGGCGGGGTAGCTGGCATCCGGCAGGGTGAAGGCGGTGATGGCGCCGCTGACATCCACGGCGGACACCGTCACGGGCAGGGTCCCGGAACTGACGCGCGCGCCGGGCACGGTGAGGTGATCGCCGACCCGGTAACCGGCGCCACCGGCGACGAGGAAAAAGCCGGTGAACCAGCCGGAGCCCGGGAAGTAGTCAGGGAAGGCATAGGCCTGGGTGGGCCCGACTGGTTCGACGGTGAAGGTGAGGGCGGCGCCGGCGCCGCTGGCAGAGACGTTGATGAAGGTGCCGGGGGCGGGATCATTTAAGGCGGGCCAGGCCGGGGAGGTGGTGGTATCGCCGCCGGGGGCAAAACCAAGGTTGGCGAGGATCAGCAGGCCGATGATGGCGCCGGAGGCATCGACGGCGGCGACTTCAAATTGGGAGGTGTAGCCGGGCGCGGCCAGGACATCGCCGACGGCGTAGCCGGCACCGCGCGAGGTGAGGGCAAAGGCGGCGCAGCGGCGGTAGCCGTAAGGCAGGCCATTGAGATCCTGAAACATGGGCGCGACGTGGTAGAACGTGGAGAGGTCAAAGCTGGTTGAGCTGAGGGCGTTGGCCTGGGTGGCCAGGGTTTGGAGGTCGGAGAGGATGGACATAAGGCTAAAGGCGGAAGGGCATGGCAGCCGGTTGGGAAAGATGCCCGGTGGGGACACCAAGCATACAGGGTTGGGGGAGCCGCCCGGTGGGGACACCGGGCCTACAAGGTTGAGACGCGCGCCTGGTGGGGACACCAGGCCTACAGGGAACGGGCGGAATCATAGCCAGGTGGCGTAGGAGCAGAGTTGGACCCAGCCGATGCCGCTATCGGGGGCGTTGGGGTTGGCGTCGATGACGGATAGATAGAGACCGGAGGAGGTACCGGAGCCGAGCAGGACGACGTCGTTGGGGTGGTAGGTGGTGGTTGCGATCCAAGCGCCGCGATAATTGAAACCGGCACCGGCGGGGGCGGCGCCGACCGGCGCCCAGACGCTGGAGGTTTTATCGCCGGCGGACATGCAGCGATACACGACGGGGGCGGCGGGGTTGGAGAGGTCGGTGTAATATTCGCCGACGCGATAGGTGGCGCTCATGGGCGGGGGGAAGGCGGGGGTTGGAGGCTGGGGGGAGACATCAGGCGAGCGTGGCGGGGCCGGGGGCGCCGGCGCCGGAATATTCGGCCATGACGAGCCGCTGGTTGAGGGGCGCGCCGGAGGTGGAATCGAGCTGGGCGACGGTGATCTGGCCGGCGGCGGGATGGTGGGTGATGGCGACGGTGGTGCCGGGGTTGGCGGCGTCGGGGGCACTGAACACCTGGAGGGCCAGGTCGGGGATGCCGGTGACGGTATTTTCCCGGGCGGTATCGGCGGGCATAAGGATGGTGCTGTTGGGGGCGGGGACGCCGGTGAGGCGCTCACCGGTATCGATGCGAGCCAGGTCGCGATTAGCGAAGGTGTTGAACAACTGGACCAACTGGCCGGGTTCCAAGTGTTCGACCGGGCCGCATTGGACGGTGAAATGGTCGAAGGTATTGCCCCGGGCATCGAGGTGCAGGCGATAT
>Ga0302319_10018839_pt1 | contig 12565 bp, 8 predicted proteins | sample Bog_T0_2_FD_203319 | JGI IMG/M metagenome (GOLD analysis project Ga0302319, IMG submission 203319) | Peat permafrost microbial communities from Stordalen Mire near Abisko, Sweden - Bog_T0_2 | ecosystem: Environmental > Terrestrial > Soil > Wetlands > Peat | place: Sweden: Abisko, Stordalen Mire... | reverse complement strand
CTGGCCGCACTCATCACCCCCGGCAACTTCGACGACGACCTGTCCTGCCTTTCCCATTGCGACTGGGTCGTCGAGGCCGTCGCCGAGAACCTCGCCATCAAAACATCCCTTCTGACTCGCGTCCTGCCGCATCTCGCCCCCCAGGCCGTGCTCACCACCAACACCTCCGGCCTGCCCGTCAGCCAGATCGCCGCGGGCCTGCCCGCCCGCCGCGACCGCTTCTTTGGCACGCATTTCTTCAACCCGCCACGCTACATGCGCCTGCTTGAGATCATTCCCACCGCCGAGACCAGTGCGCCCCTCGCAGCCTCCTTTGCCGCCTTTGCTGACCGCACCCTCGGCAAGCAGGTGGTCTTCGCCAACGACACGCCCAACTTCATCGCCAACCGCATCGGCGTCGCCGTCATGTTCACCGCCGCCGCGCTCATGCTCAAGCAGGGCCTCACCATTGAAGAGGTGGACGCCCTCACCGGCCAGGCCATCGGCTGGCCGCGCACCGGAACCTTCCGCCTGGCAGACATGGTGGGCATCGACATCCTGGCCCACGTCGCCGCCAACTTCCCAGCCGGAGCAGCGCAAAGCAGCTTTTCCGGCATCCTCGCGGAGATCGTCAAGCGCGGCTGGCTCGGCGACAAGGCCGGACAAGGCTTCTACAAGAAGACCCGCGGCGCAGACGGAAAAGACCAGCGCTTTGCCCTCGACCTCTCCACCTTCGAATATCGCCCTCTTGCCAAAGCCACCCTGCCCGCGCTCGAAATGGCCAGGAACGCAGCCACCCTCCCCGAGCGCCTCCGCATGCTCCTCGCCAACGACCCGGCCAAAGACAAGGCCGCCGCCTTCCTCTGGCCATTCCTCGCCTCGTTGTGGAACTTCGCCGCCGACCGCATCGGCGAGGTAGCCGGCGACGCAGCCTCCATCGACCAGGCCATGCGCGCCGGCTTCAACTGGGAGCTCGGCCCCTTCGAGATGTGGGATGCCGCGGGCGTCGAGTCCACCGTCACGCGGATGAAGGCCCTGGGCCTGCCGCTCAGCCCGCGTGTTGAAGCCATGCTCGCCGCCGGACAGCCCTCCTGGTACGCCCGCGACGGCCGCGAGTGCTTCCAGCCCGTCAAAGGCAAGCTCGAACCTGTCGCCATCGCCCCCGGCCACGCCCGCGTTGCGGACTTCCGCCGCTCCAACGGTCCCGTTCGCTCCGACGGTGTGGTCCGTTCCAACGCCGGCGCGTCCCTCGTCGATCTTGGCGACGGCATCGGCTGCATCGAGCTGCACTCGCTCAAGAACGCCATCGGCGGCGATGTCGTCGCGCTGGTCTCGGCGGTGCTCCATCCCGCGTCCGATGCCGTCCGCGACTTCGCAGGCTTCGTCATCACCGGCGACCGCGACAACTTCTCGGTCGGCGCCAACTTGATGCAACTGCTGCTCACCGCGCAGGAAGGCGAGTGGGACGAGCTCGACGCGGCCATTCGCGGCTTCCAGCAGATGACCGCTGCCATCAAGTTCTGCCCGCGTCCGGTGGTGGCTGCGCCCTTCGGTATGACCTTCGGCGGCGGCACGGAGATTTGCCTCCATGCCACCCGTCGCCAGCCGCACGCGGAAACCTACATCGGCCTCGTCGAGGCCGGCGTCGGCCTTATCCCCGGCGGCGGCGGCACAAAAGAGATGCTGCTGCGCGCCGTAGATTCTGCCGCCGCGCTCGCCCCGCCTGACCCGCGCGACCCGCCCTCGCGCTTTGCTCAGTCGGCCGAGTTGACCACCGCCTTGCGCCGTGTCTTTGAAACCATCGCCCTGGCCAAGGTCTCCACCTCTGCCGCGGAGGCGCGCTCCCTCGGCCTGCTTGCCCCGTCGGACCGCATCACGCTCAACCGCGAACGGCTTCTCCTCGACGCCAGGCAACAGGTGGCCGCCATCGTCGCTTCGGGCTACGCCGCCCCGCAGCCGCGCACGCAGATTCCCGCGCCGGGCACTGCCGCGCTGGCCACGCTTGAAACCGGCATCTATCTGATGGGAGAGGCCGGTTACGCCTCGGAGCACGACCAGAAGGTAGCGCGCTGGGCCGCATACATCCTCGCCGGCGGCCGCGTCACGCCCGGCGCTCCGCTCTCCGAGCAGTATCTGCTCGACCTCGAGCGAGAAGCCTTCCTCTCCCTCTGCGGCGAGCGCAAAACCCAGGAGCGCATCGCCTTCACCCTGAAAACAGGAAAGCCGCTGCGGAACTGACGGGCTGAGTTGCTCCTTTATTACCAGCAGCTCGTCATCCTGAGCGACCCTGAGCCCAGCGAACGGGGAGTCGAAGGATCTGCATTTTTGAGCGCTCTCACACGAAATTGGGCTTTTAATAGATGCAACAGACCTCAGAGGCACCACTCCAGCGATGAGAAGAACGAAGCTCATTCTCGCGGTCGCCGCATTGGCACTGGCAAACCCGCAAACCCGTGCACAGCAAGCCGCGCAGGCACCACCCCCCGCCCAGCTCAACGAGTCCGGCCAGCTCATCGTCGATGGTCAATCCACCCCCTACCGCATACGCCGCCTGCCCATCAGCTCCTTCCCGGACTTGCCCGCACCGCTCGCCGAACTGCTCACCCTGCGCGGCTGCATGATTCCCCAGACCTACGAGGCGAATCACCCCGAAAACGTGGTCCACGCCAGCCTTGAATCTCCCGGCTCGTCGGACTGGGCCGCGCTCTGCTCATCGCAGGGAACCGTCTCGCTCCTCGTCTACTTCGCCAGCGCCCCGTCGAAACTGCTGGTGCTGGCCTCCGTGCCAGAGACCGCGCGCCTCCAGGTCCACGATGTAACCGGCGTTCTCGGCTTCAACTGGGGCATTGATCCTGCAACCGCCCAGCACATTCACGAGATGCAGACCAGCATGGAGCACCGCCCTGCCAGGCTGGACCACGACGCGCTGGCCGACTCCACGGTCGATCGCCGCACTGTCTACCGCTTTTACTTAAACAACGCATGGACCCTGCTGGATGTGCCGGAGTAAGCCGCAATCCGCCAGGCCGCACGCGTTTGTTCAAGGAGCAACGATGTTTGAAGCCGTTCTCGTCTCCGCCGTCCGCACCCCGGTGGGCCGCGCGCCCAAAGGCGCTCTCTCCACCACCCGCCCCGACGATCTGGCCGCCCTCGCCATCGGCGGAGCTCTCGACCGCCTTCCTTCGCTCGACCGCGCCGAGATTGACGACGTGATCCTCGGCTGCGCCCAGCCGGAGGGCGAGCAGGGCTGGAACGTGGCCCGCTTCGCCGCTCTGCGCGCGCAACTTCCTGTCGAGGTGCCCGGCGTCAGCGTCAACCGGCTCTGCGCCTCCGGCCTCGAGGCCATTGTCCAGGCCGACCTCCGCATCCGCGCCGGCGGTGACCGCGTCGTCGTGGCGGGCGGTGTGGAATCCATGAGCCTGTTGCCCTTCGGCGGCCTCAAGCCCAGCCCCAACCCCTGGCTGGCGCAGAACTATCCCGCCGCCTTGCTCACCATGGGCCTCACCGCCGAGCGCGTCGCGCGCCATTACGAAATCTCCCGCGAAGACCAGGACGCCTTCGCCCTGGCCAGTCACCAGAAAGCTGTGGCCGCGCAACGAGCCGGCCACTTTGCCCAGGAGCTAATCCCGGTCAAGATCAGCACCGCCGTCCCCGGCGCCAGGGCCGGAAAGCCAATCGTTACGGAGACGGTGTTTGCCGCCGATGAAGGTCCGCGCGCCGACACCTCTGCCGAAGCGCTGGCCAAACTCAAGCCCGCCTTTCACGCCCAGGGAACGGTCACCGCCGGCAACGCCTCGCAAACCTCCGACGGCGCGGCGGCCGTGGTCCTGATGGAAGCAGCCCGTGCGCGGGAACTGGGTATCCGGCCCCTCGCCCGTCTGGTGGCTTACTCCGCCGCCGGCTGCCTGCCGGAGGAGATGGGCATCGGCCCCATCTTCGCCATCCCCAAAGTGCTCCAGCGTGCCGGCCTCACCCTGGCCGACATTGGCCTCATCGAGCTGAACGAAGCCTTCGCCGCGCAGGCCCTCGCCGTCCTCCGCGTACTCGGCCTCGATCCGGAGCGCGTCAACGTCAACGGCGGTGCGATTGCGCTGGGCCATCCCCTCGGCTGCACCGGCGCCAAACTCACCGCCACGCTGCTGGGTGAAATGCTCCGCCGCCAGGTGCGCTACGGCATGGTCACCATGTGCGTCGGCGGAGGCATGGGAGCCGCCGCCGTCTTCGAGCGGCTCTAAGCTGCGCCAATCTGCCTCTCCCATAAGCTCTGGGCGCCCTCAACCCCACGCCCAGCCTTGAAAGGCGCGGGTTTCACCGCGCCCCCAACCCAACCACCCTGACCCGGACCCCCAACCAACACGGCGCAAGCCGCGCGGTCGAAAACTGCCCGAATCGGTTTGCAGATAATTACCCCCGCAGCGAGCACAATGAATTCATGAGAACCCCAAGACCCCAAGTTGCAGTGTCGGAGATGCGCCCGGTCTATTTCGTCGGAGATCCCCCGGTTTATACCGCTGAAAGGGACCCCCACCCCCCCTCTTTTTACTGTGAGACTGTGAAACTGTGACGAGAAGGGAGTCCTACCTCCACTGCCCGGCCAAAATGACCAAGGCAACGGATCTTCGAAGGTCGGTCCACCTTCTCATCTGGACGGTCATAAACTGTAAATCGAAGAAAACAAACAGAAAAACGATTGCGCTACCGGATATCACCTCGTGCAGGCCGTCTTTGCAAGCAGGATTCGCTGAAAATGGAGACCGGAAGCAGGGGCAAAGTCGACGCATTCTTGCAGGTTTTCGCGCCAAATCGGCCAAGAATTGAGGCAAGACGCAGCTCCAGTGCACTTCGGAGAGCCGCTGGAGAAGATTGACCAGATGGGCCGGTATCCGATTGCTCCTGCGGTATCAGCTTTCGGGGTCTCTGAAGAGCTTCGGCGTCGGGAGGCTCCGATCGTTCCTCCGCCAGATTCGGCCTGAGATTCAAGCACAAAAAAACGGAAACAGCCGAGGAGCAACCTCGGCTGTTTCCGTCTTTTTGATTCATCCTTCAGCCGGCGACGGCTGAACGAGCTATGCCTTGGCCAGAACCAGCGCCTTGAGGCGGGCGTTCAGGCGGCTCTTGTAGCGGGAGACGGTATTGTGGTGGAAAACGCCCTTCTGCACGCTCTTGTCGAGGGTGGAGACGGTCTCGCGGTACTGGGCCTGGGCCGCCTTGGCGTCGCCCTTGGTGATGGCCTCGCGCAGGGCGCGCAGGCTGGTGCGCACACGGCTGCGGTTGGCGCGGTTCACTTCGGTGCGGGTCACGGTCTGGCGGGCGCGCTTCAGCGCGGATACATGGTTTGCCATTGATCTTCCTTATCTCTGGGTAGAATGCGGCACAGAATGCTAGCCTCAGCCGCACCCCTCGCAATTTCCTAGTCTACGGGAAACCCGGGTTCCGGTCAATTCTCATGGCCCGACGGTGATGGTTCCCACGGTTGTCAAACCGGCCGTGCTCGACGAATTGCCCAGGTAGACCGTGTAGTCTCCGGGGGCCACGGTCCACGCGCCGGCTCCGGTGTCCCAGTACGACATCGGATGCGAGGAGTCGTTCTGGTCCACCTCAATGGTCACCGTCTGCGCCGCCCCAGCCCCCAGCATCGCTTTTTGCCAGCCCACCAGCCGCTTGGGCGGTTCGTTGGTGCTGGCGGGCAGACCCAGGTACACCTGCGCCACCTCCGCTCCCGCCACCGTTCCCGTGTTGGTCAGCGAAAACGAAACCTGGAAGTTGGGCTTGCTGGCAGAGGCCAGGTTGTTTGTCAGCGCTGCGTTGGTCATGGAAAACGTGGTGTACGAAAGCCCGTAGCCGAAGGGGAACAGCGGCGTCAGCCCCTGCGCGTCATACCACTTGTAGCCCACGTTGTAGCCCTCGGAGTAGTCCACCGTGAACGGCGTTACAGCGTCCGGCGGCTGCGCAATCACCGGCCGCGGCAATTGCGCCTCGCTGGCCGGAAAGGTGAGGGGCAGCTTGCCGGAGGGGTTTGCGGCGCCAAACAGCAGGTCGGCGATCGCCGGTCCGCCGCTTTGTCCCGGAAACCATGCCTCGAGCACCGCGCTCACCTGGCCCAGCCAGGGCATGAGGATGGGGCCGCCGCTCTCCACAACGACGATCGTGTGCGGATTGGCGGCCGCCACGGCCGCAACCAGCGCATCCTGGTCGATGGGGGTTGCGCTGGTCAGGTCGGTCAGGTTCAGGCTCGGCTCATCCATCCCCTCGCTGGCCCACTGGCTCACGAAGACAATGGCCACCTGCGAGGAAGCGGCCAGCGTGGAGGCCGCCGAAGAGTCGGAGCCCTCGGCAAACTGCACCGTGGCGTTGGGCGCCTTGGCCCGAATGGCCGTAAGCGGCGAGGACGGATCCCAGATCACCGTCGACCAGCAGGGCGGGCAGGGTTGCGGCCCTGTGATTGCCGGTCCGCCGATGGGATGCACCTGCGCCGAGCCGCCGCCGGAAAGCACAGCAATATCCGCATGAGATCCGATCACCGCGATCGATTGCACCGAGGAGCCGTTCAAGGGCAGTTGGCTGCCTGCGTTCTTCAGCAGCACCGCTCCCTGCTCTTCGGCCTCCTGCGCCACGGCAGCGTCTGCCGCCGCCGGAATCGCCTGGGTCGTCTGCGGATAGTCGAAGATCCCCACCTCGTACATGGCGCGCAGGATGCGGTGCGCCATATTGTCCAGCCGCGACTGCGGAACCGTTCCGCTGGTGATCTTCTGGCCCAGTGTGGAGAAGTACTGCTGGTTCGGCTGCTCCTGGTCCAGGCCGTTCACGGCGGCCATGGCCGTGCTGTGCGTGGCCCACCAGTCGGACATCACGAAGCCGGGGAACTCCCAGTCGGTCTTGAGCACGTCGTTCAGCAGATGGTTGTTCTCGCAGTCGTAGGCGCTGTTGGTCAGGTTGTAGGAGCACATCACCGACTGCACATTCGAATCCTTGACGCCGATCTCGAAGGCCAGCAGATCGCTCTCCCGGCCGCCCCGCTCGTCGATGAGGACATTGGCCGTGTTGCGTCCACTCTCCTGGTCGTTGAAGGCAAAGTGCTTGATTCCGCCCAATACGTGCTGCGCCTGGATGGCGTTGATATGCGCCGCCGTAATCTTGCCGGCCAGGATTGGGTCCTCGCCCTTGGTCTCGAAGGTGCGTCCGTCGCGCGGCTCGCGGCCGGTGAGATTGATGTTGCCGCCGAGATTTACATTGATTCCGTAGTCAGCCAACTCGGCCCCGATGATCGTGCCGTATTTGTAGGCTTCGTTCACGTCCCAACTGGCGGCACTGGCAATCGACGAGGGCAGCGCCGTGGCCGGTTCGGTCGCATTCAGGGCCGCGCCCGCGCTGCCGTCGGCCAGATACAAGGCAGGAATTCCCAGCCGCGAGATGTTCGGCACCCATCCGCCCGCGCCGCGTGGCACGGTGTATCCATAAGTGAGGTTGGATGTTACCCCGCCCTGCACCATCTGCAGCTTCTCCGCCTGCGTCATCAGCGATAGCATGGCGTCGGCGCGGGTATCCGGTGTCTGTCCCGGCCCATTGGCCACGATGCCTGGCCCTGTGAGGGCGATGGTCTGCGTTGGCGTGGCCGAATTATCGGCAACCGTTAGCGTGGCCGAGTAGTTTCCCGTCGCCGCCGGCGCGAAGGAGACATAAATGGAGCAGCTTGTGCCAGATGCCAGCGTGCTCCCGCAGGAGTTGTTGCTGGTGGTCACGGCAAAGTCCGCGGCGTTGGTGCCGGAAATCCCGATGCTGGAGATGCTCAGGCTGGCGTTGCCGGTATTGGAGAGCACGAAGGAATGAGCGGAACTGGTCGTCCCCGCTGTCTGGATAGTGAACGCATAGGCAGAAGGAGAGAGCACGGCCATCGGCGCATTCGGCGGTGTTTTCGAGCCGCGTCCTCCGCAAGCCGTCAAACCCGTCAGCAGAATGAATCCCGCCATCAAAGCCGATGAGCGACTCCAACCCCCAGCCCCAACTTCTCTCGCCGTACCCGCCGCACATGAAAATCGATCGCGAGGCATGATCCCCCCTGGATTCGTACAAAATGAAGGCATCAACATGATAGCCCCGCCGGGGCGGATGAAAAACGACTCCGGCAGAATCGGTCCCTGACTCCGCCGCTGCGCGCGCGCCGGCCGGTATCGAAGCAGTTAACTATTTCGCGCATCTTTGACCAACTGGGATTGACGCCGTGGCCCGTCGGCGCTACTCTCAAGCCCAGATACCCGACTTGGTCGCCCACGCCAACCCGCGGTCTCGCAACAAAGCCCAGAGCCAAGGCTCGGCTAGCTGTCGCGTCCGCTGCTCCCTCTCAAAACCAGTTGCCCCACGGCCCGCGTTCGCGCGGCCTCGCGGCGTCCTGTGCTCCCTGACCGCATCCAACCCTTTTGGAGGCCATCGAAACCTTTGAAGATCGATCTGGAGATCACGCCCAATCTTGAGCCCTTGTTTGGGACTCGCGACGAAAACGTCAGGCTGATGGAAGATTCACTCGGTGTCCGGATCGATCTGCGCTCCGATGCCGTGCATGTTCAAGGCCCGGCAGAGGGCGTAGGCCGGGTCCAGCGCATCTTTGAGGACTTTGAGTCGCTGCGCAAGCAGGGCATTCATCCGCACAACGGCGAGTTGAACCAGATGCTGCGCCTGGTGGTCACTGACCCGGCAACCACGCTGCGCTCGCTGTCTGACAGCGGCAAGCAGCGCTCGGCCGGCGTCAAGCGCACCGTGCAGCCGCGCTCTGTCAACCAGCGCAAGTACGTCGAGGCCATTGAGCAGAACGACATGACTTTTGGCGTGGGCCCTGCCGGCACCGGCAAGACCTACCTTGCGGTTGCCTTGGCCGTTGCCGCCTACAACGCCAAAAAGGTGAGCCGCATTGTGCTGGTCCGGCCGGCGGTCGAGGCTGGCGAGCGGCTGGGCTTCCTGCCCGGCTCCCTCCAAGAAAAAGTCGACCCCTACCTCCGCCCGCTCTACGACGCGCTCTACGACCTGCTGGAGCCGGAAAAAGTCGAGAAGATGCTGGAGAAGAACATCATCGAGGTGGCCCCGCTGGCCTTCATGCGCGGGCGCACGCTCAACGACGCCTTCATCATCATGGACGAGGCCCAGAACACCACCATCGAACAGATGAAGATGTTCCTGACGCGCCTGGGCAACAACTCCAAGGCGGTCATCACCGGCGACATCACCCAGATCGATCTGCCCAATCCGCGGAAGTCCGGGTTGATTGACGCGATCAATGTGCTGGACGGCGTCGAAGGGATCCACTTCTGCCACTTTGAAGATGTGGATGTGGTGCGCCACGCCTTGGTGCAGCGGATTGTGCGGGCCTACGAGAGTGTGAAGAGCCAACAGCAGGAGTTGCCGCTGGCGCTAGGCGAGCCGATCGAGGTTGGCACGCCGGAACGGGAAGAGCGGAGTGCAGCGAAGGGGCTGCATCCGGCGAAACCGCAGTAAGACCCGTTCCAAGCGCAAAAAAAAGTCGGGTATCCCACCCTCGCCGGGGCATTGTTTTTCCGGTCAGGGTGGGATACTCCAAACCCGCGTAGAATGAGACCTACGGAACCGCGCAGCAAGCGGCCCCGAGCAAGATGATCATTCTCGACCAAGATCTGGAGCCCGACCCCGCGCCCAAGCCAATCAAGGCGAAGCGGGCGGCTGTGCCAAGCCCCCCCACAAAACCACGCGAACTGAAGCTGCCCTCCGCGCGCACATTAGGCGCCTTTCTGAGCAAGGCTCAGGCCGCAGTCCGCCTCAAGGGGCAGGTGACGGTGCTGCTCACCACCGACGCGGCCATCCGCAAGCTCAACAAACAGTTTCGCGGCAAGGACAAAGCGACGGACGTGCTCTCGTTTCCCGCCGAAGGCGTTGGCGCCGAGGAGATTGCCGGCGATCTGGCCATCAGCGTGACCACCGCGATGGGGCAGGCGGCCGAGCAGGGCCACTCGGTCTCGACCGAGATCGAGGTGCTGATCCTGCACGGGCTGCTGCACCTGGCCGGCTACGACCATGATGCCGACACCGGCCAGATGGCGCGCCGCGAGCGCCTCCTCCGCGCCCGCCTCAACCTGCCGCAAGGACTGATTGAACGCGCCGGCTCCGTGAAGAAGCCGGCCGCCAAGCCTGCACCCAAGGCCAGGCGCCCATGAGCCCGCTCGCCTTTGCCCTGCTTCTCCTGCTGGCCGCTGTGGAGACGCTGGCCTCGTACATCAGCCGCGTCTATGCGGAGTTTGGCAAGATTCTGACCCACGAAATCGAAGAAAACCTCGATGCGTGGGAAGAGCTGGTGGAGCCGCAGCTGGGCCTGACCCGCGAGCATGCCGGCCTGTGCGCCGCGGTGCTCCAGCAGCTCACACTGGCCGTGATCGTGTTGCAGTTTGGCGCGGTGCTGTTCGATCGCGGTCCGCTGTTTGACCGGCCCACCTGGGCAGAGTTTACGCAGGCGCTCCTGGGCGTGGTGCTGGTGGTGGTGTTCTGCAATCAGATTCTGCCCTCGCTCTTGTTCAACCGCACCCGTGGCCGTTGGGCGGGGAATCTGGTGTGGCCCATCCGCCTGCTGCTGTGGCTGATGACGCCCATCACGGTCTTCGTCCGGTTCTTCTTTTCCGTGGCTTCGCTGGCAGAGGAGCCCGCCACCGCGGAAGAAGAGACCGCCGTGGATGTGGAGGCACTGCTCGAAGCTGGCGAAGACGAGGGAATCCTCGAAGAAGACGACATGGAGCTGGTGCGCTCCGCCGTCGAGTTTGGCGACAAGCTGATTCGCGAGGTCATGACGCCGCGGCCGCGTGTGTTTGCCGTGCCGGGCGAGATCACGCTGGAGCAGTTCCTGGAGCGCTTGAAGGAGCACAACTTCTCGCGTGTGCCTGTGTATGCCGGGTCGTTGGATAACGTGACCGGCATCGCCTTCGCGCACGACCTGCTCCAAATCACGGACGAAGAGGCCCGCACGCGGACAGTGGTCTCGATCGAGCGGCCCGCGGCGTTTGTCCCGGAGACCAAGCGCGGCTACGAACTCTTGCGGGAGATGCAGCGCGAAAAGCAGCACATGCGCATCGTGATCGACGAGTACGGTGGGGTTGCTGGACTGGTCACCATCGAAGACCTGTTGGAACAGATCGTCGGCAACATCCGCGACGAGCACGAGGAAGACGCGCCGATTGAAGACCCCCAGCGCGAACCCGGCGGCGCGTGGCTGCTACCGGGCAGCTTCCCCGTCGACCAGTTGCCTGACCTGTTCGGAGAGCCGGTGGAACTGGGCGAGGAGTACGAGGCCACGACGATGGGTGGCCTGGTGAGCGAGATCGAAGGACGCATCCCGCTGGCCGGCGAGGTGGTGCTGCTGGAGAACGCCGGGCTCCGCGTGGAGGTGGTCGCCTCCACCGACCGCCGCGTCGAGCGCTTGCGGGTAGTGCCGGTGGTGCTAGAGCCAGCTCCGCCTGCGAATGGGAAATCAACTTCACAAAGAAATGATCATTAACTCGGAATCAAGTGGACTTTGAGACGAGAGCCTTCCAGGCCCTCCACTCCTCCGCCGTAATCTCCCAGATCTCCGAGGGCAGCCGCCCGCTCACATAGTCCTTTTCCGTCATGCCGACAAGGCGCATCCCCTGCTTCTCCGAGATGCGCCGCGAGGCGGCGTTGGCGGCGGCCTTGGCCACGCGGAGAACCGGGAAGCCGAGCGTCTCAAACCAGTAGTCGTTGGCCCAGGCGCAGGCTTCGGTCATCAGGCCCCGGCCCTGCCAGGGGAGGCCCAGCCAGAAGCCGCGGTTGTCCTCGTCGCCACGGACCAGGCTGATGAGGCCGATCAGTTGTTTGGGTTCGGCAACCAGCCGGAGCGCGAAGTGCCAGGCTTCGCCACGCTCCATCTGGGGCAGGGCCGACTCTCTCAAGTAGAACTCCGCGCCGTCCGGCGGGTAGGGCCAGGGAACGCGGTCCAGCAGATAACGGACGATCTCCCAGTGCGGAAAGTGCTGCTGGGTCCCGGCGGCGTCCTCCAACTGAAGCGGCCGCAGAATCAGCCGCTCCGTTCTGCCCTCGCAAGTCATAGCAAATGATAGCAATAGGGCAGATCTGACCCAGAAAAAAAGCAATCGAAAGAAAGTTCTTGACAGAACATCCAAAGTACTCTAGATTCCAGAGTAACAAGTGAGGTGTACTGCTATGACGGAAATGAATCAAATCCAATCGGATCTCGGCTACGTCCGGGATGCGCTGCGGAAGTCGGAAAAGACCTCCTCGCCGGCTTCTATCTTCCTTCTTTGGGCATTGATCTCCCTCGTGGGCTTCTCGCTCATCGATTTTAATCCCCGCTACGTGCCGTTCTACTGGGCGATCATGAGCCCGGTGGGCCTGCTGCTGAGCGTGTTTCTGGGCCGGCGCTACAGCATCCAGCAAGGGCAGTCGCGACGCAGTGTCGGCATGCGCTACAGCTTCCATTTCATGGGGATGATGGCGATCATCTTCCTGGCTCTGCCGCTGGGATTCACGCACGCTGTCGCGTGGGATGAGCTGAGCAAGGTCTTCCTGCTTATCATCACGCTGACGTATTTCCTGGCCGGGA
>Ga0302319_10018838_pt1 | contig 12565 bp, 11 predicted proteins | sample Bog_T0_2_FD_203319 | JGI IMG/M metagenome (GOLD analysis project Ga0302319, IMG submission 203319) | Peat permafrost microbial communities from Stordalen Mire near Abisko, Sweden - Bog_T0_2 | ecosystem: Environmental > Terrestrial > Soil > Wetlands > Peat | place: Sweden: Abisko, Stordalen Mire... | reverse complement strand
GACAGTGGCGGGGATCGAGATCGCCGTGAGCAGGTAGGCGCTGGTCTGCGAGCCGAGCATCGTAGCGTCCACGGGGGCCGCCCCGACAGCCACCAGGACGGCGTTGACGCCGGCCGCAAGCGCCGCAACGTTGGCTTCCACCGCGTTGAAAGAGGCGATCGCCGAGGCGAGCGTCGCGGCAGCCGTGCCGCTGGCGGCGGTCGAAGTCAGGTCCTGCGCCGGGATCGTGTCGCCGGTGACCTGAGTGCCGAAGCCAGAGACGTTGGCCGGGAGGCCGAGCAGCGCGGACGCTTCGTTGATCGTGTTGGTGATCACCTTGCCGGCATTCTGCAGCTTGACGAGCGAGGCGTTGAGCGCGGTCACCTGAACGCCGCCAGCCGAGGTCGCGTTGACGCCGACAGACGGGACCGGCATGGCGAGCAGCGCGCCGCCCGTGCTGGTGCCAGTCGAATTGTCGGTGAAGTCGTGGACGCCGGAAACCTCGATCTTGAGGCGCGCGGTGTCGATCAACATGCCGCGCAGGATGGCGGCGAGGCCGAGCGACGTGCGATCCGCGACGTGGCTGAGACCCGAGAAATGCGAGAGCTTGATAGCGACGCTGGACATAGGATCACCCTTTCATGGTGTGCCGGGGAACTCCCAGCTTCCTACGTTGCAATTAACTGCAACGGCGAGCCCCGGTCAACGAAACGCTTCAGAGTGGACCGCCAACCGCGCCACTCGTCAATAGGGCAGCGGGTTGCGGGGATCGACCGAGTTGTAGCGGTACTGCACCTCGCACATGCAGACGCCCACGGCTGAGCGGTCGGCATAGGTGATTAGGTCGACTTCGGAGCCGATCACCTTGGTGTCTATCGCCCTGTTGCCCCAGGTGCGGTCGGAGGTCATCTTGCGCTTGACGACGGTCAGCAGCTGCTCGATCAGCACGCCTGGTTCGGCGTCGCCCCGGTTCACCGTCACGCGGAATTCGATGTTCAACGTCAGCCAGCAGGTGATGTACGGGTACAGGAACGTCTCTTTCTCCGGGCCGGCGACGATGCCCAGAGAATACTGCTTGCGCTGGTCGTAGCCCGACAGCGGGCCGATGGCGACCGTCGTGAACGTGACGCCGTAGGGATCGTCTGGCGGCTCGGTGGCCAGCATAGCCTTGAATTCGGCCTCGATCGTTTGCAGGATCGTCAGGCGCACCGATGTCATGTTGGGCGTGGTCATTTTTGCATCTCCCGAACCATTGCGTCCATGGCCCGCGTGACAAAATACGGCAGGCCGGCGTCGAGCGACTTTCGCATGCCCAGGCGCGGCGGGATGACGACGCTCTCTTTCAGAACATAGAGCGGCATGATCGAGGTGCCGCGCTTCTGGAAAATGATCAGGTTCCCCGCCTTGGACGTGGTGCAGAACGTGTTCGGCCAGTCGCGGGGGCTGGACTTCAGCGGATTGCCCGAGCCGTCGAGCGCGGCCGGCAGCGGGATGCAGAGGTACTTGCCATTCTTGGCGGTGATCGTGCCGCCCGTCTCCTGGATGGCGGCGTAGTCCACGCCTGGCGCGCCGATCTGGCCACGGATAGTGGAGAACGTCGAACCCTCGACCTGCACGCTGCCCTGAATGGCGGTGACCAGCGCGCCCGAGCGCTTTGACAGTGAGCTGGCTGTCGTGCCGCCCGGCCACGCGCCGCTGTTGCGGGCGACGATCGCCGCGACGACCTCGGTCAGGAAAGCCTTCAGCTCGCGCGACAGCACCTGGGCCGAGCCGTCGAAATCCTTGCGGATCAGCTCCGAAAATACCTTCAGGCCCTTCCCGGCGTCGGTGAAGGTCTGGTTCCTGAACGAAAATTCCATCTCATAGGCGGCCATGACGACCTCAGAGCGGGAGGAACGCCGAGGGCGCGTAGCGGAGCTTGCGGGCGAGCAGCGCCGCCAATTGGAAGCCCATCGTCTTGACGTCGAGCTTCAGCTGCGCCTCCGACAAGGCCGCGTTGTCGGCGACGGCGATCAGCGCCATGAGGCGCGCCGCGTTCTGCAGCCAATCTGGAACTTCCGAGAGCAGGTAGCTGGTCGGCGGGGTGCCGCTGGTCGGATCGGTGTCGAAGCCGCTGACGTAAGTGACCTGGACGAACTGGCGACGGTAGCGGGTCTGGAAATCTCGGATGATCCCCCGGTCGGCGTCGAGGATGACGTTGGCCGTAATGTCGACCACGCTGGCGGGGACGTTGAACACATTGGGCTGACTGGCGACCAGGACCGAGGTCAGCGAACTGACCAGGCCCCGGCTGAGCCTGAATTCGCTCTCGACCGAAGAGCCGTCCTGGCCCTTGGGCTCCTTGACGTAGAACGTGTCCACCACGGTCGCCTGTTCGAACTCCGTGTTCAGCATCGAGCTGAGCATGGCGTCCGCAGCGTCCAACGTCGTCTGGACCGCGAAACCGACGTCCGTCATCGGGTCGAAACCCAGTTGATGGACGATTTGAGCGACCGTGGTGAGCAGCATTTTGGTCTCCTTAGGTGGTGATCGCGCCCTGGGTCGACGGATCGACCGCCTCGGCTTTGGTCTTGATGACCGGGGTCTTGCGGGCCGGCGCTTCGACCTTCTCTGTGCGGCCTTCCGCCGTATCGAGCTGGCCCACGGTGGCGGTGCGCTTGCCGACGTTGCAGGCGCGGTCGCGCTCCTCGACGGTCACCGGGAAGCCGAGCGCCTCACTGAGCGCGAGATGGCTGGGCTTGCCGCTCGGCGTGAAGTTGCTCTCCTCGTCGACATCGAGCGCGTCGGCGGCGTCGCGGATGGCGGCCATCAGGCTGTCGCCTTGCGGGCGCGTGAGCAGCGCCGAGTGCTTGACGGCTTCAGCGGTGTTGAGGCCGCCGATGATGAAGCGCTTGTCGCCCTTCAGGCGCGCGGCGAATTCGAAGTCGATCGGCACTTCGACGCCCTTCAGGAAGGTCTTGCCGTGGGTCGTGTAGCTTCGCGGGAATACGAGTTCTGCTGTGGCTGACATTGCGCTCTCCTTAGCGGGTTTCAAGAAAAAGGGCGGCCCGTGAGCCGCCCCTTCTTATATCGTCGTTTTGCACTTGATTGCAATGCGGATCAATCGGTGAGGATGTTTTCGTACTGGACGATGGCCTCGGCCTCTTCGATCTGGAAAGCGATACGGGCGGTCAGCACGATGATGTACACGCGGGCCGAGATGTCTTTATCAAATTCCATCGAAACCTGGCGCTGAATGCCGAAGATCAGGTTCAGCGGGTCGGTGTAGAGGCCGTTGCTCTCGGGCATCAGAGCGACCGGGAGCACGGGCGAGCCGTACGCGAAGGTCGGGCTGGTGCCCTGGGTCATCTGGTCACCCAGCGCGGTGCCGCGATCGGCGAGCGTGTCGCGGTATTCGGTCTCGTTGTTCACCGAGACGAAGTGGTTCAGCGCCGCCTTGTTGCGCTGGTACTGCGAGGGCATCGCCTTGAGGCCCTGCTTGAAGATCGACTTGTTGATCGAGACGTTGTTGGCGTTCACGACGTTGCCGAGCGTGCCAGCGATGCTCAACCAGCCGGCGAACTGCGAGAGATACGCCTGATCGTCGGCGTCGCCCGAGTTCGTGTAGGACAGGTTGGCGAGCAGCGCCAGCTCTTCCATGTCGAGCGCGGCGCGTTCGGCGATCAGGTCGATGATCGTCTGGCGCAGGCCGGCCGGACCGGTGTTGGGCAACTCGTTCGTCGCCGTGGTGGCGCGCTCGATGTTGTCCTCCATCACGTCGTAGGGGATGCGGACCTCGGCGATCTGCTCCTTGGTGATCAGCTCGATCTGCGAGGTCGTCGGCGCGGCGCGACCGTCGAGGCCGGTGCCGTTGGAGCCCGCTGCGGTCAGAGCCACGGCGGAAGTCGCGGCGCGCAGGATGCGGGTGCCGAAACCGATCTTGTTGATCTTGCGGATCGGGGCGATCATTTCGACCACGCGGCAGACCCGGATCAGGGTCGGCTGCTTGATCAGCTTGCGGATGAACGCCGCACCCTGCTCGGGGTTCAGCTCGCCGCCGTTGGACTGGAATTCCGCGATAGTGATGTCGGCCTTGCGGAGCAGGCTGTTGTTGCTGGACATGTTACAATCTCCGTTTTCTATGTCAGTGCACGTGATTGCACGGGTTGCTCGCTCCGCTTACGCGGACCTACGGCTGTAGCCGGTATCGAGAAGCGGGGGAGCGCCGGACCGGTCGGACTTCATCGCCCGCACGTTGTCGTCTCCCGCTTCGTTGAAGACCGTGCCGCTCAGGGCCGCGTCGTTCTTCTTCGCCATGACAGCGACGGCCGAGACCTCCTTCGTCAGAGCCGTGATGCTATCCCCCGTCGCCTTCGACAGAGCCTTCACCGCGCCCATGATGGCGGCCATGTCGGCTTTCATCTGCTGGACGTTCGTTTCCACTGCGCCGGCAACGGAAATGTCGTCGGCCGCCGTGTGACCAGCGCCCTTCTTCCCGATGTCGGCGTCGGCTTCGTTCTTGGACGTCGGGGCCAGGAGCTTGGTCGGAATGCCGGAAGTCTCCAGGGTCGCGCCCTTGACCTTGCCGGTGTTCACCGTGGAGCCCGTGACGTCCTCGTCGGAAACCTTGTCGCGGATGTCGAGCGCGCCTTCGATGCCTTCACCCGCTTGGCTCTCGCCGGTGGGCTGCTTGAGGCCAGCGATGTCGGTCTTGGCTGTAGCGGCCTTCAGCTTGCCGGGAACGTCGTCCTGCGCGCCGTTGGTGTTGTCCTCGTCGTCCTGGAGACCGTCCTTGGCGAGGAGAACTGCGAGTTCGGCCTTGGCGATCGCGAGGCGCGCCGTGGCGATAGCGGACTTCTGGGTAGGCGTCTGGAGCATGGGGCTAATCCCGCTGTTGGAGCCAGAGGTGCGGGCACCCGGCTTGGCGTCGATTTCGGTGTTGGAGGCGTCGTCGTCGGTGGCGCGAGCGTCGGTCGAGGTGCCGTCGCCCTGCGCGAAGCCAGCGCCGGTGCCGTTCTGGCCCGCGTCAGCCTTCTTGGTCTTGCCGCCCTTGCCGGGCATTTCGGGATCGGCCGCCGCAACGTCGCCGACGCCCGTGTCGCCCTCTGCCTTCTGCATGCCTTTGCCGCCGTCGCCCTGGCCGCCGAAGCCGCCACCGGTCTGCTGGTCGTCGTCGGTGCCGCCCGAGACCATCGCGCCTGCGGACTGAGCGGTGAGCGCGGCCTGGTGAGCTGCGTGGGCGATCGCCATGGCGAGGCCGGCGTGCGGGTGCTTGCGCATGTCGGGGATCGGCCCCTTCATCAGCTTGGCGACCTCGGCCTTGAGCAGCGCCTGGTCGGCCTTGAACGCCTGGACGGGGAGCTTCTTCGTCATCGCTTGGCAATGCGCCTTGTGCGCGTCGCAGGCGTTGCCGATCTGCTGGGACGCCGTCTTGGGGTCCGGGGCGGTGTCCATGATGTTGCCGACCGTGCGGTGCAGGCTGTCGCCGGCCGCCGACAAGGACTGCATGTGCGTGCCCTTGGAGTGGACCTCGCCGAAGTCGGGGGACTGGAAATCGTAGCCGTCGAAAGCCTTGGACAGGCCCGTGTAGGCGAGCGCCACGCCACCGGCCATTTTGACCACCACGACGTCGCGGGTGTCGGCGTCGGCCTTGGTCAGCGTGACGAAGCCGTCCTTGTCGCCCTTGACGAAATTGGTGACGTCGATGCCGGCGCTCTTCAACGTCGCGGAGATCGCGGCGACATCAGCGCCCTTCGAGACGATGGCGGCGACGAGCACCGGCTGCGGCTCTTCGCTCTTGAACATGCGCTGGCCAATGGAGTGCAGGTTGATCATGTCGTTGTCCTCTGACTTGGTGATGCGGAACGGGATGCGGTTCGCGCCTCGCTTGACGAGCGCAACGAAGTTCACGTCGGTGTTCGACAACTCGGTGGCGTTAATGCTGAACCTGGACACCGAGAACCCCTTCCACGAACGAGAACCTGTGGCTGTGACCGTCTACGGTCTCGGTGACCGTTCCGCGCTTGATGACGTGAAAGTGGCCGTCGAGAGCGTAGCTCGTGCGCCCACCGAGGAAGCTGCCGTCCGCGTCGAACTTCACGGCGAACGAGTGTTTGTGCCCCGGCGTGTCGTCGGTCTCGCCCTTGAGCAGCTCGGGCATTTCGATCTCGAACACCGTGTCCGTGCGGACCCCCATGCCGTCGAGCGAGAACCCGTTCAGATCGCCGGATTTGACCATCTTCCAGATAGCTTCGTCGGGAACCTTCACACCGATCACCCACGAACCAGGGATGAAAATCGGATCGTCGTCACGGGCGATGAAGCTCTCGACAACGTAAGAGCCTGAGGGCGTCTGCGAATGGTTGACGTCGATGTTTGACGTCTCGCCCTTGCGCAGGAAGTTGTACGCCATCTTCTTGATCTCTTCCGGCGTCATGAAGTCGCCTTGGCTATCAGGAAAACCGGGAGCGTAGACTTCCCCGAATACCACCTGCTCTTCGCCGTCGAGCTTCTTGATCTGGATCGCGCCTTGGTCCCCGTCCGCCTTGCGCATGGGACTGTGAGCGGTGTCCCGCTTCATCAGTCTCACCTGCCTGGCGTCTTGAAACACTTGTCGGTCCCCGTCTCAGGTCGCCCTGTACGAGGCCAGATTACATAGACCGAGCCGTCGCTCAATCGTTTTTGCACTTAATTGCATTTGCTGGCACGCTACGCGGTCCAGGATCAGTTGCGGTCGAGTGGCGCGGCGCTGTCGTTCTGGGTCAAAATGTCGAAAGCTTCCGATTGATCGTCAGGCTGAATGTCCGAGTAATCCTGGCCTTGGCCCGTTGCGACCGGCGCTTTTCGCTTCTTCTTGCCCTCGTTCGGGCTCGTCGTGAATGGCGTGTCGTCGCCCTCGTCCTTTGAGACACCTTGCGCCTCGTCGAGGGTCGCCTGATCGTGCTCTTTGAACGCCGTGACGAGTTTTTGCGCCGTGTCGTAGTCCTCTGCTTCGAAAGCGTCGTTGATCAGCTGCAGCACAGCCGGGTCCGTGACGCTGAAACGATCCCAGTTCAGCGCCTGCACCGCTTCCTTGCCCCAGGACGGATCGACCGCTGTCTCTGGCGTCACGCCGCCGAAGTCGGGGAGCTGCAGGCCGGTGTCCGTCGCGATGGCGAGATCGCCGCCGCCGAGCGGAATGTCTTCCTGCACGGTGCCGACCAGCTTCAGCATGCCACGGCAGCCGGGGTGATACGGCGGGCTGGCGTAGCCCTGGGCCTGCATCTCTTCTCCCGTCATGGCATAGAGGTCTTGCAGGCCGGCCTTGCTCTGGTCGGGCCATGGCGCGGCGTCGCGCAGGTCGGCCGGATCGCTCGAAGACAGAGCCCGCGAAATGCGGCTCATCTGCTGGGCGACGTCGAACGTCTTGCCGTGCATATACTGGCAGACGCCGCAAGTGCGCCCGTCGAGCACTTCGTCCACCTGATAGGTCGTGACGCCAGCATCTGTCGCTTCCGACAGGAACCCCAGCGAGACCAAGCGTGACGTCGTCATGCCCGCGCCACTGTCGATCGCCACCTGGCCGCCGTTGCGCACCGCGTCGTTGATCTGGTCCTGCAGCGACTTGTCGGCCTTGAACAGGCGCTCCCACTTGAGCACCTCCTCTTCCATGTCGTCGGCGCTCCAGCCCTTGCCCTTGATCTCCTTGAAAATCTCCGGGCCGAAGATCAGCGGGCCGTGGTACGGCTCGATCGTGGCGACGACCAGGCCCTCGGGCAGGTCGTAAGTGATCGTGACGTGCGAGTGGAACTCCGGGAAATCGGTCGTGACGCCGTTGGCGAGCAGCTCGGCGTTGCGCTCCCGCAGCTCCTCGCTCTCGAATTCCAGGACGACGGCACCCTTATTGAACTGGTGGATGGCGCGCGGGCCGGCCATGACGGTCACTTCCGCCAGATCGTCGCCCATGGCCGCCCAGTCGACCGGCGTCTTCGAGTAGCAGAGCGTGACGTGCATGTCGTCGACTGGCACCGTGGTCTTGAAGCCCTGGCCTTTCGCCCACGCGATGAAATCGTCGGTGTTCAGCAGATCGCGGTGAATGTAGAGCGTCTTGTCGCCCTTCTTCAGCTTGCGCTTCTTCTTGGGCGTCGCGAGATCGGGCTCAAGCAGCCCACCGGTCTCGGCGAGCTGCCCTGTCGAGATGTCGTCCTTCTGGACGTGCGAGGCGTCGTCGAGCCGCTTCATCGCTTCGATGGCGGAATGCAATTGCTTGCAAACGGTGTCGCGCCCGTCCTGCTCGACCGAGTGGACGAGCTGGTCGATGGCGTTGTGCAGCTCCTGCGGGATCGCCTTGCCCTTGACGAACGTGGTCTCCTTGACGGACCCCGTGACGTGGTGCGCCCCAAACAGCAGCGCCGAGACCGCCAGCTCCTCGATCTTGGGCCGAACGTCCGAGACCACGCCGTCCAGCGTCAGCCCGTTGATCACGTCCTGGGCGTCGGCCCAGCGCCTTTGGTCGACGAGGGCCTGCAGCTGCGACCCGATCTCGTGGGCGCGCTTCTCCCATACCGAGCGCATGGCGGCGGCCATGGTCCGTTCTATCGCCAGAAACGCCTGCGGGAGAGCCATTACAAATCCAGTGCAAGTGATTGCAAATCAGCCGTACATCAAATCGGCGTCGTCTTGCGACATGCCGCCGTCGATCGCGTTCTGCTTGGACTTCTCGCGCCACTTCGCGTCGGCGTCCGGGTTGTCGAGCATCTCGGTGTGCAGGTCCTCGTCGCGCTTGTTGCCGAGGGCATCGACGTAGAACATTTCGGTTCCACCCGTGCCCTCGGGATGCAGCTCATCGGGCTTTGGTGACGTAGTCATTGAAGCGCTCCATCGTTGTCGGGTTCTTCAGGTCCAGGACGCCGTACCAGTTCGAGCCCAGCATGGCGGCCTTGGCGACGGCCTTGCCGCCCTTGGTGGTTGGATTGTCGGCGAAGTCCCAGGCCGTCTTCGGGTCTGGGTTCTTCAGCTGGCGCAGCATGGCTTCCTTCTTGCCGACCGTGAATTCGCTGTCGACCGGCGTTGCCTGAACCTTGGACGAGAAGTCGCGGGCCATCGACGACCACGAATTCGCGTTCGGCACGAAGCCGTATTTCGCCCAAGCGTAGCCGCCGACGTCGATGTTGGCGTGAACGTCGATCGTGGAGACGCCGATCTTCTTGTAAAGCTCCATCGAGTTGCTCAGGAATTTCTTGCCGAAGCCCTGGCCACGCTCGCTGTTGCTCGCCACCTTGAAGTACGAGTGGTCGACGTTGACGGAGCCGTCAGACTTCCTCGACAACTGCCGTGTGATGGACACCGAGGCGTTGTTGACGTTCAGCTTCATCACGCCCCCGGAAGAGCGTATGTCCACCTTGAAATTGTCGCCGAGCTTGTCCTTGAACATCGTGTCCATGACTTCTTTCGGCGTTGTATTGCCGAAGATCGGAGCCCAGTCCTGGGCCACCCTCTCGTAATCGCTGTCGTATCCCGCGACGAAGCCGGCCGCCTTCAGGTTCGCGACGGTCGCCACGGGCGCACGGACGACTGCGGCAGGGGCCGGCGCTGGCGCGGCTACGGAGGCCGCCTGGGGGCTGCTCATGGCGCGGGCTGTCGATGTAGCGGCCGAGGGGCCGGCGACAGGTGAGCGCGCGGCTGGAGCGGCCGTGGGGGTCGCGGCCCCTGCACGGGCTCGAAGCGTGGCGTTCATGGCAGCGCCGTTATAGCCGGGGCGTATCTCGTGAGCGTTGAGCGCTGCGGTCATCCGGTCGTAGATCGGGTTGCCGCGCGTCGCCGGGATATGCGCCGACACCGCCCCGGACATGCCGATCTCACCGGAATTCTTTAGCTCGCCGAAGATCGTCAGCGCCTTGGTGCCCGTCGACCAGGCCGGGTGCTCGCGGAGGACCTTATCGACGACGCCCGCGATAAAGGCTTGGTGGCGCGCGAACGTCCTGGGCATGCCGACCTGCAGCGAGGCCATGATCTCCATCTTGGCGTTCTCGCCATGGTGCTTGCCGTTGGGCAGCGGAGCGCGCGGGGCCGCGCCAGCGCCTCCACCGCTACCCGGCGACGAGGCGAATTCGCCGTTCGCCGCGTGGTTCGGGTTGCCGATCTTCAGAAGTTGCGAAAACGGCCACATGGCGAGCCCTCAATGTTCGTGGTGGTGCGCCATCGTGGCGAGCGTGCAGGACGCCAGCTCCGATAGGCCGCTGGGATCGAGCGACGGATCGAGGAACTGCAGGTCTGCGGTCGCCGCCATCACGCGCGTCTGGGCGCTCTCGTCGAGGGCGTTGAAAATCCCCAGCGACTTGCTCAGCCCTACGAAGTCGCGCTTGCGGAGCGCCTTGAGCATCCCATGCGCCAGCTCCAGCCCGGTGGCGGGGCCATCCGACTTCATGGCGCTCATGCCGCCAGAGGCCGGCTTTGTCGTCGGTCCCTTGCCGCCCATCAGCGACTGCATCTTCGGGACGGCGAGCTTGCCTGCCGATTGCCCGTTCGCGCCGGGGCCGGGTGGCGCTTTCGGGCCGTTGTCGCCCTGTCCCGCGCCGGGCATAGGGTTGATCGGCGTGATGTTGCCGGCCGCGTCCATCGCGTGCGTGGTGCCGGGCGGCATCTGCGGCGCGATCGTGTCCTTCAGGCTCTGGGCGTCGTCGGACACCTTCAGGCGCAGGCCGACGACCTTGTTGATGGCGTCGACAATGTCCTTTGGCTCGACTTGCTGCATGCCGGCGACGATCTCGATCCCCTGCAGCTTCATCGTCGCGTCTTCGATGACGAGCGGCTTCGATTTCAGGGCATAGTCGGCGTAGTCCATTGCCGGCAGCAAGCGCATCGACATGGCCTCGTCGAAAGCGTCGCGCTCGGGCTTGAACACCTGAGCCTCGGCGACGACGTAGCTCGCGAATGCGGTGGCGAAATTGTAGTCCTTGGACTGGCCGACGAAGATCGGCGGCAGCCGGAAGGCGCGGCGCACGCGCTCTTCGCACTTGTCGTCGTATTTCTCGAACATGCTGTCGCTGGTGCGGTCACCGCCGAAGCGCTCCACCGTGACACGGGCCTGCGGGGTCTGGGTCAGCGATCCACCCGAGGGCTCGACTTCGAGGATTTGCACCCGGTTGTTCTTCTTCGCTTCGCCCGTCGTCATCTGCTGGAGCGCTTTGCGGGTTTCCGGCATCAGGGTGCCGCCCTGCAACAGGACGAGCACGGGCGGGACGCCGCCGTTGTCGAAGAACTCCAGGTTGAACTCTTCCGCCTTGCGGGAGCCGAGCACGGACGGCAGCTGGTTTATCCAGCGCGGCACCCCGTAGGGCGTGTGGCTATCCGGGATCAGCGTGAAGTGCATGATTTCGGTGGCGCGCATCACGGCCGGCAGGCGATTGCCCATCGGAGCCCAGACGGCGGTCTTCTTGTGCAGGTCGCGCTTCGAGCCGAATTCCTTGAAGTACATCAGGGAGACGCCGTTGACGATCTGGCAGTAGCGGCGCTCGCGGGTCATGACGGTGAGCGTGACGTCCACCCCGCCGCGCGTAACGGTGACCGGCATCGGGACCGCGTCGTCGAGACGCAGCAGGCGCATCATCTTGGCGTCGACATGGCGCAGGAAGACGATCTCGTCCTGGGCGTTGCGGAGCACCTCAAAGAAGGCGTTGCCGGTGCGCTCCAGGTCGCGCCGGCGCAACTTGCGGAGCGTCGTGAAGGACTGACCGGGCCACGGCTGGTCGAAGAACTGGTTCAGCTCGTCGATGTTGCTGTCGTCCTCATCGTTGTCCTCTTCCTCGTCGCTTTCTTCGGCGGTTTCGAACGTGTACCCCGTGCCGTCGCAGTTGGTGACCATCGCCTCGATGCAGGGACCGAGGGCGTTGTTCTCTTGCGCAAGGCGGTCGAGCGTTCGAAGGACATATGGCGGCTGGATAATGCCCTGGTCGCGCGTCGCGCCGACGTAAAGCTGCTGGTATTCGTCTTCGGGTTCAAAGGCGTTGTCCTGGACTGCCCCGTTCGGCGTCAGCCCGCCATTCGGGCCGAGGTCTTTGATCACGCGCCCCGAGGCGCTGACGAGGCTGTAGATTTGCGCGGTGGGCTTATCGCCCTTCTTGGTCTCGTCTGCCATTTATTCCTCCAGTCGAATTGTCAAAATTGCATTTAACTGCACTACATGACAAGACTTTTAGTGTCCATACAGACCCAGCACAAGGCCGACGCTAGCGACCCCCGGCCATCTAGTTACTGCAATTAATTGCGTCTTTATGCACCAAACCCCGGCTGAGTGCCAGTCCCCTCTGCCCACTATCCGAGCCGCAGAAATCGCGGATTCGGCAACCGCCCAAACGCCCGAAATGGACACGGTGGCAATGCGAGGGGTGCCGGTTAAGATGTCGCGGTTGGGCCGATAGGGCACGTTCCGCTATCGGACGATGAGAATAGCAACCGGACTTTCGATCGGAACGACCCAACACGCTAGGTTTGCTCACGCTCAAGCTCACTGGGCCGCGCAATTGGTCAGCTCCGAGTAAAATCGAACTAGCGCATCGTTCAGAGAACTTCCATTTTGCAGATCAGCTGCGAAGTCTTCTTTGAGCCGCCTCGACGTCTTCCCTCTCTG
>Ga0302319_10018833_pt1 | contig 12567 bp, 8 predicted proteins | sample Bog_T0_2_FD_203319 | JGI IMG/M metagenome (GOLD analysis project Ga0302319, IMG submission 203319) | Peat permafrost microbial communities from Stordalen Mire near Abisko, Sweden - Bog_T0_2 | ecosystem: Environmental > Terrestrial > Soil > Wetlands > Peat | place: Sweden: Abisko, Stordalen Mire... | reverse complement strand
CACCGAGGATGGTACCTCGACCACAGCCTTATCGGTTTCGAGCTCCATCACCGCCTGACCCTCGCTCACGGCAGCGCCGGGCGCAATCATCAGGCGAACCAGGTCGCCTTGTTCAATATTTTCGCCAAGAGCCGGTAGTTTGAATTCGATCACTGATCCCATTCCTTCATGTTTCGCAAGCGTGATTCGCAAACATGATCCTCAATGTTGGCGAAGAACTTAACTGATCGCAGGGTTTACTTTTTCGGAGTTGATACCAAGATCACGGATCGCTTTCTTCATCACGTCGATACCGATTTTGTTCTCCTTAACCAGCGCGCCCAGTGTTGCCAGAACGATGTGCTTGGCATCCACTTCAAAGAAATCGCGCAAGGCGGCCCGACTCTCGCTGCGGCCAAAGCCGTCGGTGCCGAGTGAGACCAATTGTCCCGGAACCCACTTCGCCAGAGCTTCCGGAAGCACCTTCATGTAATCAGATGCGGCGATGAACGGTCCGGGCGCATCTTTCAGGGTCTCGGTGACGAACGGAACTTTCGCAGGGGCGCCGGGATGCAGCATATTCCAGCGTTCGCAATCGTTGGCGTTACGATAAAGTTCCTTGTAACTGGTGACGCTCCAAACATCCGCGGCCACGTTGTATTTTTCCTTGAGAATGGTTTGCGCCTTCAGCACTTCATACATGATGGTTCCACTGCCGAGCAATTGCGCGCGCAGTTTGGAATCGGGCGCGTCTGCAGCTTTGAAACGGTAGAGCCCACGCAGCACGCCTTCGCGGATGTTTTCATCCTTCGGCATCTCGGGCATAGGCAACGGCTCATTGGTCACGGTGAGGTAATAGAAAATCGATTCCTGATCCACATACATGCGCTTGATGCCATCCTGAATGATGATGGCAATTTCATAAGCGAATGCGGGATCGTAGGCGAGCAGGTTGGGCACCGGCAGCGCGAGCACGTGACTGTGGCCATCCTGATGCTGCAGGCCTTCGCCGGCCAGCGTGGTTCTCCCGGCGGTGCCGCCGATCAGGAATCCGCGGCAGCGCATATCGGCCGCCGCCCAGATCAGATCGCCAATGCGCTGGAAGCCAAACATCGAATAGTAAATAAAGAACGGAATCGTGTTAATGCCATGGTTCGCATAGGCCGTGCCCGCCGCGATGAACGAACACATCGACCCGGCTTCGGTGATGCCCTCCTCGAGAATCTGACCGTTCTTGATTTCTTTGTAATAAAGCAGCGTATCCATGTCGACCGGTTCGTAGAGCTGCCCCACGCTGGAGTAGATGCCGACCTGCCGGAACAACGCTTCCATGCCAAAGGTGCGAGCTTCATCTGGAATGATGGGGACGATGAACTTGCCCACTTCCGGATCGCGCAGAAGTTTTGAAAGCAAGCGGACAAAAACCATGGTGGTCGAGGCTTCGCGTCCGTCGGTGCCTTTGTAAAATTCTTCGAAATACGATTCCGGCACCGGTTTCATCGGAGTGGCGCGAACCCTGCGCGTTGGCATGTATCCGCCCAGCTGAGTGCGCCGCGTCTGCATGTATTTGATTTCTGCGCTGTCGTCGGAGGGCCGGTAGAACGGCGCGTTGTGCAGTTCTTCGTCCGGGATTGGAATTCCAAAGCGCGAACGGAACATCTGCAACTCTTCATCGTTCAGCTTTTTTTGCTGGTGGGTGATGTTCTTGCCTTCGCCAGCTTCGCCCAGACCGTAGCCCTTAATCGTTTTGGCGAGGATGATGGTGGGCGAACCGGTATGATCGACGGCCGCGCGATACGCGGCATGAACTTTAATCGGATCGTGACCGCCCAGCCGCATTCGCGCCAGTTGTTCGTCGGAAAGATGCTCCACCATCTTCAGCAGCCGGGGATCCGTGCCGAACAAATTCTGCCGGAAGTAAGCTCCGCTCTCGACGAAATATTTCTGATACTGGCCGTCGCTGATTTCTCCCAAACGCCGCACCAGCAGCCCGTCGCGGTCGGCGCGAATCAGGCTGTCCCAGTCCGATCCCCAGATACATTTGACAACGTTCCAGCCCGCGCCGCGGAAGATAGCTTCCAGTTCCTGAATAATTTTTCCGTTGCCGCGCACCGGTCCATCCAGACGCTGCAGGTTGCAGTTCACAACGAAAATCAAGTTGTCCAGCATCTCACGGGAAGCCAGGGTGATCGAGCCCAGCGACTCCGGTTCATCCATTTCGCCGTCGCCCATGAAGGCCCAGACCTTGCCGCCGGTCGACTGCTTCAGGCCGCGATTTTCCAGATAACGAATGAAGCGCGCGTGATAGATCGCCTGAATGGGGCCGAGTCCCATGGAGACGGTGGGAAATTCCCAGAAATCCGGCATCAGCCAGGGATGAGGATAGGAGCTCAATCCGCCGCCGGGCTTGAGTTCACGGCGGAAATTTTCCAGTTTTTCTTTCGGGATGCGGCCTTCCAGATAGGCGCGGGAATAAATTCCGGGGGCGGCGTGACCCTGAAAATAAACAATGTCGCGATCGCCGTTTTCGGTCTCGGCGCGGAAGAAATGATTGAAAGCGACTTCGTATAATGTGGCGGCTGAGGCGAACGTCGAGATATGTCCGCCAATGCCTTCCTGAATTTTGTTGGCGCGCACCACCATGGCCAGCGCATTCCAGCGCACCAGACTCTTGATTCTGCGCTCCATCTCCTGACTTCCGGGGAAGGGTGCTTGCTGGAATGACGGAATGGTGTTTTGGTAAGGCGTGGTTGCTGAAAAAGGAAGGTTCACTCCCGCGGCCTGCCGCGCGTGCAACGCCAGTTGTTGCAGCAACCGTCCGGCGCGAACCGGGCCGCCCCTGGACAACACATAGTCCAGCGAGTCAACCCACTCGCGTGTTTCTAATACTTCCTGACCATTCGTTTCTGTCTGAGCCAAGTCTTAGTTTCTCCGTCTCATTGTGCCTAACCAACCATGATATTCAATTATCGGAAATCCTGCTGGACGAAGGTAGGAGTCCGCGCGTGCGGAAAAAACGCGAACCATTTTTGAACGCGAAGAAATCAAAGGTTCCCGCTCCTAATGACGTTATTCATCTCAGCGTAAACTAGTGAAATGGCAACGGTGGTGCGGCAACCGGGGGCAGGACCCCTTCGGGCCAGAAAAGATTATCGATTCCCTCCGGGGTTTCGAAGCAATATTCTATGGTTCGCCTTCCGGAAGTTTCGTCCCGCTGATCCCATTTCTCTCTTTCAACATCTGGCCGATACCTACGGTGACATCGCGCATTACAAGATCGGGCCTCACCATATCGTTTTTCTGAACCATCCCGAGTACATCCGCGAGTTGCTGGTGGTGCAGAACGATAACTTCATCAAAGAGCGCACCGTGCAGCGCTCCAAAATGCTTCTCGGCGAAGGCATGATCACGGCGGAAGGGGCTGTGCATCGCGCGCAACGCATGGCCGCGCAGCCGGCTTTTCATCGCCAGCGCATTGGCGAGTACGGCGCGGTCATGGTGGAAGAAGCATCGCACATTCGCGACCTCTGGCGTGCGGGCGAGCAGCGCGATATCGCTGCCGACATGATGCACCTCACCCTGAATGTGGTGGCGCGTACGTTGTTCGCATCCGACTTGCGAAACGAAGTCTACGAGCTTGCCGCTGCCATTAACAAAATCATGGGTCTCTACAATTTTCTGGTGATGCTTCCCGCCGCCGAGTTGCTGGTGCATCTGCGGCCACCGGGTCTGGCCGCATTTGTAAGAGCTCGCAAACGAATTGACGCCGTGGTCTACCGCATGATCGACGCAAGAATGAGCGACGCGCATCAGCGAAATGGCCTCGACCGCGGAAGCTTGCTCGACCTAATGCTGGCTGCCTCGCCCACCAACGACGAAGCGTCGCGACAATCTTTGCGGGATCAAGTCATCACAATCTTTCTGGCGGGTTATGAAACCGTAGCCAACGCGTTATCGTGGACCTGGTACCGTCTCTCGCAGAATCCGGATTGCGAAGCCAGGCTGCATAAGGAAGTGGATGAGGTGCTCGGGGGCAAGCTTCCCGGCGTCGAGGATGTTTCTCGCCTGCGGTACACGGAGAGTGTGCTGGCGGAGTCGCTGCGGCTTTATCCGCCGGCATGGGCCATGGGCCGGTACGCGCGCAACGATTTTTCTTTGGGGGAATATTTTCTTCCGGCCCGAACCACGGTGCTGGCCAGCCAGTTCGTCATGCACCGTGATGCGAGATTTTTTCCCGATCCCCTGCGCTTCGATCCTGATCGATTCACGCCTGAAGCGAAGGCCCAGCGCAGAAAATTTACTTACTTTCCGTTCGGTGCGGGCGCGCGGCAATGCATTGGGGAGTCTTTCGCGTGGATGGAGGGCGTACTAATTCTCGCGACCCTCGCGCAGAAATGGAAGTTGAAACTGGTTCCCGGTCATCGGGTCGAGCCCCAACCACTGATCACCCTCCGGCCGAAGTATGGGATGCTCATGCAGATCGATCCGCGTAGAGAAATCGGGTAACATTCCCGCTCCTGATCATGTTCTCTGAATTTTCTTCTACTTCCACATCTTCTTCCGGTTACCCGGTTACCTCTAAGCGGTTACTTCCCCTTTGTTTGCGGGGGAGGTAACTGTCACTGCTGTGCCATCTCTTTCGGGCCATTCCCATGAGAGCGAACACCAGCTACGATCATGATGCCCGGAAATATCGAGACCTGAAGTTGCAGTGAAAGGAAGTAAATGAATAGCAATCCCGTGGAGCATAGAGAGATCATTACTGGAACCAGAGGCGGTCACCACATTGCAGTCTGGCATGATCCCCATCCGATTCGTCCTGTGAACCAAAGCGTCACCGTGCCCGAAGGCGGTTCGACAATACTTTTCATTCTGGCAGCATTCACTGCCATCGCATGGGCAAGCATGAAGCGTTATCGCGCGCACAGCAGCGAGAACGTCTTACCTGCACAGACCTCCTTTTAAGCAAAAGGTCACCGTGCGCAGCGCGTACGGTGACCTCAAGGATTTGGATCAGCCTTTCGCCTCAACCCGCCCGAATCATTCCACCGCATTGCGCGCAATCACTTCTCGATACCAGTCTGCACTCAGCTTGGGGGTGCGCGTCTGCGTTTTAAAGTCGACGTAGTGCAGGCCGAATCGCTTGCTGTAACCATCGGCCCACTCGTAGTTGTCGAGCAGACTCCACAAGAAATAGCCTTTGATCGGGTAACCCTCCGAGGCCGCGCGATGCAAGTGCGTGAGATGGTTTCGCAGGTACATTACGCGATCGGTGTCTTCAACGCGTCCGTCCGCGGCGACCACATCGTCGGCTGAACAACCATTTTCCGTGATGTAGAGAGCCTTGGGCTTCCAAATGTCGCTGACGTTGCGGACCGCCCAGTAGATTACCTCGGGACCGATGTACAACCAGTCCGAGGCCATGTGCGGATACGAAGTCTGACGCTTCTCCACCATGTATCCCGCCAGCGAAGAGTCGGCGCGCACATAATCCGGGGTGTAGACATTGAGGCCCACGAAATCGAGCGGGCTCCCGATGATTTTCATGTCCCCGGCCTCCACCTTGGGCGCATTCGCGCCCTCGCGCTGCAGATAGCCGTCGGTATACTTGCCCTCGAGCACTGCGGTAAGAAACGGCGCGTTTTCCTCGCGGGTGGCGCGGCGCGCCGCCTCGATGTGCTCGCTACTTTCGATCACAGGTACAAAGACTGTCGCGTTCTCCGCCAGACCGATCTGCGTTCCAGCCTTGGCGTTGGCTCGAATTGCCTGTACGGCCATACCGTGCGCCAGGACTGCGTTGTGGCGAATTTGATTTACCTGGTTATCGGGCAGTTTCAAACCCGGCGCGAACCTACCCTCTTTGTAACCGAGGTCCGTGAAACAGAGAAACTCATTGATGGTGAAAAAGTGGCCCACACGATCGGAGAGCTGGCGGGAAATATATCCAGCATAGTCGCCAAAGGCCTTCGCGGTATCGCGGGACTGCCAGCCGCCGGGCAAAGCCTGCGGCAGATCCCAGTGGAAGAGCGTGATGTACGGAGCAATATTGTTCTTGACCAGTTCATCCACCACGCGCTGGTAATAATCCATACCTTTCGCGTTCGGTTGCCCGGTGCCGTCGGGAAAAACGCGCGACCACGAAATCGAAAAGCGGTAGCCGCCGACGCCCAGATTCTTAAGCAACTGCACGTCTTCTTTGTACCGATGGTAGGAATCGTCGGCGACGTCGCCGGTTTCTCCATGAAACGTTTTGCCCGGGGTATGGGAAAAAGTATCCCAGACCGAAGGTTTTCTTCCGTCGACATTCGCCGCGCCTTCAATCTGATAGGCGGCGGTAGAGCATCCCCAAACAAAATTGGGCGGGAACTGCAGAAGGCGGGCTTCGCCCAATTGTGCGAGTGCAATTCGTGACAGGGAAGTACTTGCAAAGGCAGCCGCTGCCGTCCCTGCCAAAGTTTTGCCGAACCTGCGACGCGTGATTTTTTTCATGGCGCGAGAAGATTACCACTCCTGCAGGCGTCAAGGGAACAAAGCGTGATCTCCACTATGCGCAAAGCGCCTCTCCGAGGCGGCCAAAACAACCCCTACGTCTGCCACTGTCATCCAAGTCGCAGCCTGTTGGAGAAGCGCCGCCATGAAGTCCCGTCTTTCCGTTTCATTAAAATCGCTCTCTGTCTGCTCCGCCCTGCTGCTATGCAGTTGCGGCGGAGGTTCAGGCTCGAACTCGCAACCGTCGCCGACTCCTGCAACCACCTATCAGTTGACTGTGACAGCGCCGGCTTCAGGCGCGGGAGCCATCACCAGCAGCCCCAAAGGAATCAATTGTCCCAGCACGTGCACGGCATCTTTTGCGAAGGGAACCCAGGTTACGCTCACCGCAACTCCCGGCAGCAGTTATTTCTTCGGTGGATGGAGCGGCGCTTGTACGGGCACGAACACTTGCAGTCTCACCATGACCGCTGCAGAAACCGTTGCTCCTACTTTCACTCCAGGCTATGGTGTCACCGTAGCGGTGACCGGCACCGGAACCGTTACCAGCAGCCCAGCGGGAATCAGTTGCCCTTCCGCAGCCTGCTCCGCCAGCTTTCCGCAAGGCACCCAGGTGACCCTGACGGAAACAGCAGGCAGCGGTTATTCTTTCGGCGACTGGGGCGGCAGTTGTAGCGGCACCGGCGCATGCACCGTCACTTTGAGTGCTAGTGCGAATGTGACCGCGACTTTCGATGCGGCGTCCGGCAATGCATTAACTGTAACCACCGCAGGCGCGGGATCTGGAACGGTCACCAGCAGTCCTGCGGGAATTAATTGCGGTCCGGCGAATGCCGGAGCTTGTTCTTACGCGTTCCCTCCGGGCACTGCAGTCACGCTAAGCGCAACTCCGGCGACCTACAACACGTTCGCTGGTTGGTCCGGCGCATGCACCGGAACGACTTGCGCCATCACGGTAAGTGGAGCAACTGCGGTGACCGCAACCTTCAGCGGATCGGTCCAAGCCAACATCCAACACATTATTCTTTTTGCGCAGGAGAATCGCTCCCTCGACCATTATTTCGGCGCAATGCAGTCCTACTGGCAGTCGATCGGCCTTCATCAGAGCGACGGCGTCACTTTCGACGGACTAGCGCAATTCAATCCACCGGTCAACGGGGTCACGCCGCCGCCCGCAACCGTTCCGGGTTGCGCTGCGGGAACCTGGGGAGCTAGTTGCTCTCCTGATGCGAGCAATCCGATCAGTTCGTTCCACCTGCAGTCCGTCTGCATGGAAAATCAGAGTCCGTTCTGGAACGAGGCGCACAACCAGTGGGATTACGCGGATCCAAGCGGGAGCAACATGACCACCAGTCAGCTTAACAATCCGCCGCTCGACGGCTTCGCTTTTACCGCTGCGTACGACGCCGACAGCAATGGCTTCATGGATCTTGAGGGCGTGCGCGCCATGGGCTACTATGACGGCACCGATCTGAACTACTACTACTTCCTGGCCTCGAATTTCGCCACTTCCGATCGTTGGTTCGCCCCAATCATGTCGCGCACCCAGCTCAACCGCATGTATCTGATCGCCGCGACGTCGCATGGGCAGGCCTATCCCATCGGTCAAGGGTGCGCCCCACCACCCCCGGGAGGAACGGGCGGCTGTCCAGGTTCCACCAACACTGGCGCGCAACTTCCATCCACCACAATCTTCGAGGAGCTGCAGAACGCGGGGGTTTCCTGGAAGATTTATGTGGATGCACAGGACACGGTCAATACGGCTGGTCAGAGTTGTTCGGCGATGACGGGCAGCGAAGAATCCGCCTGCCTGGTTGAGAACTCTTACATCAACGAATTTCAGTACGAGAATACGATTCTCAATAATCCCACGTTGCTGGCCAACGTTCAGCCGCTCACGACGTTTGCCACCGACGCGGCTGCGGGCACCCTGCCAGCCTTTGCCCTGATCGAGCCCGCTTCGGATGCGGGGCTGGACGAACATCCTTCCGATTCTGATGAGTACCCCGTGAACGTCCAATCCGGTGAGGCTTACGCGGCTAACAATGTGATCGACACGCTGATGCAGAGCCAAAGCTGGAGCACCTCCGCTCTGATCTTCACCTACGATGAGTGGGGCGGTTTATACGACCACGTCCCTCCACAACCGGCAACCGCTCCCGGGGATGGCCCTTATGATCAGGGCGATCCTGGCTATCCAACTGATCTCAATCCGGCACTGAATGATATCTGCACAGGCGCCGGTCAACTTGGAAATGGGATGTGTAGCTTCTCCTGGACCGGCTACCGTGTTCCTATGATCGTGATCTCCCCGTTTGCCAGGCAAAACTATGTTTCTCACGACGTGATGGATACGACCGCGGTACTGGCGCTGGTCGAGGGCCGCTTCAGCCTGTCTCCACTCACCAATCGCGATGCGTCCTACAGCTTGTCGCAAACCACCAATGCCAACATGGCGGAGTTCTTTAACTTTACCAATCCGCCCTGGATGACACCGCCTACCCCGCCGATTCCCACACAATATTCATCCCCGTCCTGCAGTCAGGTTCCAGTTCCCGGCGCATATAGCTCATCGAATCCTCAAGGCGGCTGGGGCGAGCCGGTGAATTTGTCGGTTGCGGTGAGCAGCGGCGGCGGAACGATCACCAGCAGTCCCCCCGGTATCAGTTGCAACACCGACTACACCTACGCTGGGACTGATTCTTGTGGCTACATCTTTCCTGCGGGAACAAGCGTCACGCTGACGGCGACTCCGAGTAGCGGTAGTACGTTCACGGAATGGTCAGGCGAGAATCTGACGTCCGGGCCTTGTGGCCTATCGACAACGCCGACCTGCACGATCACCATGAATGCGGACGAGTACGTGCAGGCAAATTTCCAGTGAAGCGGTTTAGCGAATTGCGATGCTGCGGACGTTGATTTGCGTCCGAAGGAGCATGCCACTACATATCCTTCCCTCGCTCAGCGCGACCACTCACGGCCAATGCTGATGGCAATTCACATGGGATAATGAAGACGTGAGCACACTGCGCCTTACGGCCTTCTGCTTTCTAATTTGTTTCGTTCCCGGTTGCTTCGCAACCACCCGCCATTACTACATAGCCGCGGAAGACGTTCCGTGGAACTATGCGCCCAGCGGCATGAATCTGCTGCGCGCACTGCCCATTCCGCGCCCCTGGAGCGACAAGCTCGAATGGCCGAAGACCCGCTTCATCGAATACACCGACGATACGTTCACCACGAAAAAGCCTCAGCCGGAATGGCTGGGAATTCTCGGGCCGGTCATTCGCGCCGAGGTTGGCGATGAAGTTGACGTCACCTTCATGAACCGCACCCGCCTGCCGCACGACATGCATCCCCATGGCCTACGTTATGACAAGAACAGCGAAGGCTCTTTCTACATTCCGTTCGGCAAGGGCGACCGTATACCGCCCGGACGCAAATTCACCTATCGCTGGTTTGCCACCGAAGCCAGCGGTCCGGGGCCAGGGCAGCCGAGTTCGATTGTGTGGTGGTACCACGCCCACGTCGATCCCGGCATCGAGGTCAATGCAGGCCTGCTGGGTCCGATCATCGTTACCGCCAAGGGAAAAGCGAATCCAGATGGTTCTCCCAAAGATGTCGACCGCGAATTTGTAACTTCCTTCATGGTCTTCGATGAGACGGCGGGCAAGCCGGCAGGCCTGTTTTACGCGATTAACGGATTCATCTTCGGCAATCTTCCCGGCTTAACCATGAAGCTAGGAGAAAGAGTCCGCTGGTATCTACTCGGGATGGGCAACGAAATTGATCTGCACTCTCCCCACTGGCACGGCGAAACCGTAAATTACCAGGGCCAGCACACGGACGTGATCGAACTGCTGCCCGGAAGCATGAAGACGGTGGACATGATTGCCGACAATCCGGGAACCTGGATGTTTCACTGCCATGTGGAAGATCACATGGAGAACGGAATGATGGCGGTATTTACCATCGCCGCGCCGCCTGCGCGTGCCTGCCCAGTGGCGTTTCTTGGCGGAGATTTCTGGAAGGATCCCGAGAAGTCCTCCTTGACGGTCAAAAACACCGGCAGCAAAACGATCGCGAGTCTGCGCATCATGCCGGAAATGTTTCTTGCCCCGCAGGACTTGCGGCGTCCCTACAATTCCGAGTGGACCTCAGCCCAACCCATTCGCCCCGGCCAGGAACAAACTTTGGAAAAGCCCGGAGCATCCGCGCAGAGGGCACAGGCAGTTTTGGGTTGGGTCTTTTTCCCGAGTTCCATCAACTACGAAGACGGATCCACCTGGCGCCCGCAGAGCGAAGGGGAATGTTTTACTGTGATTTGGCGGGACCCGCAGCATCCCGAAACGCTGGCTTTGCCGCCTCGACAGATCGAAATAAATCCCGACTAGCAATCGCGGCTTATCAGGGAAGAGCCCTCGAATAGCACCAGAGGAGGCTGCAGACCACGTTGACCCGTCTAAATGACGGGCGTAACATTACACGGCATGGATACAAAACAAATTCTCAGTGCGGTCAAGTCTGAAATTGCCCGTTTACAAAAAGTTGTCGATCTCCTGCAAGACGGAGCGGCGACTCCAACGAACCGACCTGCTGCAACCGCGGGTGCGGCAGCCAGTGGACGAAAAGCCCACAAATGGACCCAGGCGGAACGCCACGCGATGAGTCTCAAGCAGAAGGCGCGGTGGGCCGCGAAAAATGGGAGTGCTCCGTCAGAAACCCCGAAAAAAGCGATCTCCGCGGCAAGCCGCAGGAAGATGGCCGCGGCGCAGCGTGCCCGATGGGCCAAAGTGAAGTCGCAAAAGAAGGCGGCTTAGATAGTTGCGGGCGTCTCAATTTAGAAGAGGTTGATGAACCCTCGGGCATAGCGAGCTCTGCCCGCCCTAAAACCTTTGCGGCAAGTCCCTGGCAGTTTACTTGTCGAGGTTTTAAGTTGGAGGCGCGGGTGAGAATCGAACTCACGCATAAAGGTTTTGCAGACCTCTCCCTTACCACTTGGGTACCGCGCCCCTGCTCAATACGTTAGCGCTCCGGCTGAAAAAAGTCTATCTGGGGAAGGATTTGATCAAGAAGCCAAGTAGCCATGAACATATTACGTAAGCGACGATTGTCGTTAAACATCGTAATAAGTCATGGAGCGGGAGACGGGGGTCGAACCCGCGACATCGACCTTGGCAAGGTCGCGCTCTACCACTGAGCTACTCCCGCTCGACGTTCCTGATTATAAACAAGCCGACAGCTGGCGGCAATTCTTACTAGCGAGCGGTCTGCCAACGGTAGATCAAAGAACCTTCGACATCACGATACAGTGGCATGCAACCCTGCCCTTCAGCGGGCGTGAAGGCTTAAATTCCTCGGTGCCGGTTTCGCGGTACCCCAGCTTTTGATAGAACCGCAAAAGCTCAGGCCGCAGGCTGAGAACGTTGATCTCCATGAATTTGCACCCATGATCGCGGGCATATTTCTCCGCAGCCTCTGTCATATATTTTCCGAATCCCCTCCCTTGCTGCGCCGGATCGACCGCCAGCATTCCGAAGTATGCCCGCTCGCCGCGCAATTCGACATACACAGAAGCTAGCGCTCGGCCATCGAGTTCCGCGATTAATATCTCTCCGGACCGCAAAGTTGCTGAAAGCCGTTCCTCGTCGGTGCGCGCGCCATCGATGAATTCTTCGACGGCGAAAGCCTCGTTGATGAGGGGAATCAGGACTGGCAGATCGTCGGCACCTGCGGCGCGGATGCGAATTTGATCCATGCGATCGGTCACAACTTCATCCAGACGACGAGCACTGCGAGAAACTAAATGCGGTGCTACCGAGGCGCGCTGGTCCGCGGTGACCACTGCGGATCGTCTTCCGGCCGCACCACGCAGCCGTCGCGCATGTGGATGATGCGATCTCCGAAAGCGGCGGCCTCGGGGTTATGAGTGATCATCAGGACGGTTTGACCCAGTTCCTTGTTGGACTGCCGCAACATCTTCAAAACGATGTCGGAATTTTCGGTGTCGAGGTTTCCCGTGGGCTCGTCAGCGAGGACAATCGCTGGTTTGTTAATGAGAGCGCGGGCTAATGCGACGCGCTGCTGCTCACCGCCGGA
>Ga0302319_10018832_pt1 | contig 12567 bp, 11 predicted proteins | sample Bog_T0_2_FD_203319 | JGI IMG/M metagenome (GOLD analysis project Ga0302319, IMG submission 203319) | Peat permafrost microbial communities from Stordalen Mire near Abisko, Sweden - Bog_T0_2 | ecosystem: Environmental > Terrestrial > Soil > Wetlands > Peat | place: Sweden: Abisko, Stordalen Mire... | reverse complement strand
AGGCGGATTCCGGCCCGATTTCGAAGGAAGTCAATCAGCTCGACGGCATTCCGGTCGGCATTTCCAGCGGCGCGGCGATCTGGGCGGCGTTGGAAGTGGCCAGGCGGCCGGAGAACAAGGGCAAGACCATCGTTGCCATCGTGCCGTCGTCGGCCGAACGCTACCTTTCCGCGTGGCTGTTCGCCGACGTCAATACCGACTCGGACGATGTCTGCAATCTGTTTTCACATGATGCGTAATTGCATTCAACCCATTCCACAATATCATCAACAACCACAGAGCCACCTAAATTATGAGCACACAAACTAAAGGTCTTAGCACCCTCGCACTGCACGCCGGCCAGGTTCCCGATCCCACCACCACCGCGCGCGCCGTGCCGATTTACCAGACGACGTCCTACGTCTTCAAAAACACCGATCACGCGGCGAATCTTTTTGCGCTGAAAGAATTCGGCAACATCTACACCCGCATCATGAACCCGACCACCGACGTCTTTGAGCAGCGCATCGCCGCCATTGAAGGCGGGACGGGCGCGTTGGGCGTGGCGTCCGGTTCGGCGGCCATCACTTTTGCGTTGCTGGCCATTACACGGCTGGGCGACGAAATTGTCGCGGGCAACAACCTTTACGGCGGCACCTATCAACTCTTCCATTACACTTTACCCAAGCTGGGCCGCACGACGAAGTTCGTGAACTCGCGCGATCCGGAAGCGTTCCGCAAGGCCATCACGCCAAAAACCCGCATGATTTACATCGAGACCATCGGCAACCCGAAACTCGACGTGCCGGATTTCGAGGCGATTGCAAAAATCGCGCACGAGGCCGGACTTCCGCTCGTGGTGGATAATACAGTCGGCGTTGGACTGGTGCGGCCGTTTGATCACGGTGCGGATATCATTGTCACGTCGGCCACAAAATATGTCGGCGGCCACGGCACGTCCATCGGCGGCGTCATCGTGGACTCTGGCAAGTTCAAGTGGAACAACGGTAAATTTCCCGAATTCACCGAACCCGATCCGAGCTATCACGGCTTGGTATATTGGGATGCATTGAGTAACGTGCCAGGAATGGGCAACGTCGCGTTCATCCTCAAGGTGCGCGTTACCTTGCTGCGCGACATCGGCGCGGCGTTGAGTCCGTTCAACTCATTCCTCTTTTTGCAGGGACTGGAAACCTTGCCGCTCCGCCAAAAACAGCATTCGGCGAATGCGCTGGAAATCGCGTGCTGGCTCAAGTCGCATTCGCTGGTGACCTGGGTTACTTATCCCGGCCTGCCGGACGATCCGAGCCACAAGATCGCCGCGAAATATCTGAAGCACGGCTTCGGCGGCCTGGTCGGCTTTGGCGTCAAGGGTGGATTGGAAGCGGGCAAGAAGTTCATCAATTCGGTGAAGCTGCTCTCGCACCTCGCCAACATCGGCGACGCCAAATCGCTGGTAATTCACCCGGCCTCGACCACGCATTCGCAGTTGACGCCAGCCGAGCTGGAAGAAACCGGCGCGACATCCGATTACATTCGTCTCTCCGTCGGCTTGGAAGACGTGGCCGACATCAAGGCCGACATCGAGCAGGCGTTGCAGGCATCGCAGAAATAAGTTCCGCGCACCGGCGAGAACCGTGAAACTCGCTGGTGCAGCGGCTGATTGCCAAAGCTCAATGGCCAAGGACATTTTTGAAAACAGCGATACGATTCGCACCGCGCAGCCGTTGCGTTATGCGCAGAGTATCACGCTTGACGAACCGCTCGGTTTGGAATCCGGCGGCACTCTGCCCGGCGTCACCGTGACTTTTGAAACTTACGGAAAAGTCAATGAATCCGGTGACAATGCCATTCTGATCTGTCACGCCATCAGCGGCGATTCTCATGTCGCCCGGCACAATGACGCGGACGAAGCTGGCTGGTGGGATATTTTGGTCGGGCCGGGCAAGCCCGTGGACACAAATCGTTTCTTTGTGGTTTGTCCGAATCTTTTGGGCGGCTGTCGCGGCACAACCGGGCCTAGCAGCATCAACCCGGCGACCGGCAAGCCTTATGGCGCCGATTTCCCAACCATTACCATAGGCGATATGGTGGAAGTTGAGCGCCGTTTGCTAGTTCGGCTTGGGATCAATCAGCTCGTCGCGGTCATTGGCGGTTCCATTGGCGGACATCAAGTGTTGACTTGGGCCACCCGGCATCCAAATCGTTTGCGGGGCGCGGTGGTGCTGGCCAGTTCACCACGGCTGACCAGCCAGGCGCTGGCGTTTGATGTGGTGGGGCGGAATGCCATTCGGCGCGATCCGCATTATCACGGCGGACAGTATTACGACCAACCGCACGGACCTGCCGTCGGGTTGGCGCTGGCGCGGATGATCGGCCACATCACCTACCTTTCGGCAGAGGCCATGAGCCAGAAATTTGAGGGCGACCGGCTGCATCCGCGCGACGAAGCGATTGAGTTCGAGAAAACTTTTTCCGTCGGTTCCTATCTCGGTCATCAAGGAACGAAATTCGTGGAGCGCTTCGATGCGAACAGTTACCTCGCACTTTCGCTGGCGATGGATTTGTTTGATCTGGGCGGAACGCCGGACCAATTGGCGGCGAGTTTTCGTCCCGCGCGCTGCCGCTGGCTAGTGTTGAGTTTTTCCAGCGACTGGCTGTTCCCGCCCGATCAGTCTCGCGAAATTGCGAACGCGCTGATTCATAACAATGCCGCCGCGAGCTACTGCAACATCCAAAGCGATTGTGGTCACGACGCGTTTTTGTTGCCGGACGATTTTGACCGTTACGGCGAAATGATTCGCGCCTTCATCCACAACCTCGCCCCGGCGCCGCACGCTCCGGGCATCGCGAAGGATGAGTTGCCCGGACCCACCAGTATTTTTCACGAGCGCCGGCTCGACTACGACCGCATCGTGGAACTGATACCGCCAAATGCCAGCGTGCTGGATCTGGGCTGCGGCACCGGCCGGTTGCTGGCGCGGCTCAAGCATCAAGAACGCGGTTGTCTGGTCGGCGTCGAACTGGACGAGCGAAAGATTTTGGGCGCGCTTCAGCGAAATTTGGATGTCATTCAGGCCGACCTGAACGAAGGCTTGCAGACGTTTGCCGACAGGCAATTCGATTGCGTGGTGCTGTCGCAAACGTTGCAGGCGGTAAAGGACGTTGAAGGGGTGATTGCTGAAATGCTCCGCGTGGGCGCGACATGCATTGTTAGTTTTCCCAATCTGGCGTTTCACAAGCTGCGCCGCATTCTCGCCGAGGAAGGCCGCGCGCCACGAGCTTACGGCTGGCTGCGGGACAAATGGTATGACACGGCGGACATTCGCTTTCTTTCGATCGCGGATTTTGAAGACTTCTGCCACGAGAAGGGACTCCACATCCAGCGCCGCATCGCCCTCAACACCGAAGCGGACGCCGAGATCACGGAAAATGTGAACCCGGACGCCGATCTCGCCATCTTTGTGCTTAGTCGCAACGAAGAGCACCAGAGGAAATCATGAACATGACATGTTCCCTCGACATCAATATCGCAGTCGCAGTGCGCTTCGGCAAAGAGCGGGGTCCGGACCAGACGATTGTCACCACCCCATGCAACTTCGGATTGAAGTATCAATCTAAGCCCTTCAATCCAATGTGGCTGAAGGAACACCGTCTCGATCCGAAACTGCCCGTCGAATCTGTCCTGAATTGAATCGTATATGGCCAAGGAATCAAATTTCTACTGGCTCACCTTACCGGCGGAACGCACAAAGCGACCGTTGATTTGGGAGATGAGCAAACAGTTTGACCTCCGCAGCGCCAACATCACAGACAAAGTCGGCATCATCGCCCTTGAACTTACTGGCGAACGAAAGACCATTGAAGCCACCGTGAAATGGCTGCGAAGAAAAAGGTCAAGGTTGACCCGATCGAACTGGATGTTATCGAGGGTTGATTTCACTTCAATTCTGTTCGTGGAATAAAGATTATTTACGCCGCAGTATTTGGAGGGATTTTGCTGCGGAACATTTACGGCACTATTTGTCCTATGGATTTCCATGGAACAAACGCAATTCTCTTGATTGAGATGGCTGTTCCCGAAGGATTAATTGTGCGGTGGAGAAAAGTGCCAGCAGAAGTGCCAGCAAACCTCATCGGTGGGGAGTAAAATGGAGTTAAAAAAAGTCGGCTGGAGTTAACCTTGACATAAAGCGTAAAAACCTTGTAGTCAAGGCATCAGCGATGCCATAGACAGTTGATTTCGAGGAGCTTGTGGGTTACGGTGTTGTGCAATTCCGCCCCCAGCCACCATTTAGTTTTACTAATTGTCGTTACCTTCGAGACTTTCAGGCTTTTAGGTAAGATTCGCATATTTGTTTAGGGATCAACCCTGCGCACAAAATGCTGGCAGATGAAGCTCCTCCGCTGGTCATCACATCGCTCCTTTCCGCAGGTCGTTCCATCACGTTGGAATTGAGACTGACGCTCGGAAGATTTCCCCCTGGCGCAAAGACTTTGGGCTGCCTCAGGTGCCAACCGTGTCACCGAAGCCAATTGTTACAGGTCGCTCCAAAATTGCTCCGGCACTATCCTGATATTACTCCACTGCTGGCACTTCCGCTGGATGCGACCTGAGGTCGCTTGAACAGTTGTTTGTAATAGATACATCATAAACAAACCTGCGGTTCCGTCCGCAGAGTTTATTGGCGCCAGCGCGACTGGCAACGGTCGGGTTGGAAGCTGCCAAGACAATGCACCTCACCCACTCGGGTGCGGAAATGACTGCGAGCTTGTTTCCGTGGCTGCCAGCGTCAAGGCGGTCGGAGGGCTAGACTGGATGACACGCCCAACCCGTTCGACCACAGTGGCAGGACTACTTCGCGGAACGTGCGTTCCACAAGAAGTTCGGCATCACCCGCCAGCAAGCCGGGATTAAACCGTTGTGACACCGGCTCCGCTCTCGCGGGGCTTTGTTGCGGCTTGAGCCGGATGAGGCGAAAGTCTCACGTCCGGGTCTGAGGTGAGGGAGTGGCGGCAACGCCGCTCCCTTACCCGACCAGTCAAAAACACAAATGTTTTTTGTTGGAGTTTCAGATTTCACTGCAAATTCGGCTAATGAGCAGGACAGTTTGTGGGGAAATCATTTTCTCGATTTCTTTCACCGTCACTGTCTTTCAACAGAGTTCTTTTCGGGTCTGCCTAACCCGCTTCATTTATTCAACTGCCGGTTGTGCGCCATGAAATAAAGTAGCGGCACCAGCACCGGGGCAGTGAACATGGAAATTAAACTACCCGCCATCAGTGCGATGGCCAGTCCCTGAAAAATTGGATCCGTCAGAATTACCGTCACGCCCGCTACCACTGCCAGTGCCGTGAGCATGATGGGCCGGAAACGAACCCTGCCCGCCTCAACCACCGCTTCGGCGAGCGGATGACCGTCGGCCAGCCGCATTTCGATGAAGTCCACGAGGATGATGGAATTACGCACCACGATGCCTGCCCCCGCCATGAAGCCAATCATGGAAGTAGCAGTAAAAAAGGCGTGCAACAAACCATGCGCCGGCAAAACGCCGATGAGCGAAAATGGAATCACCACCATCACTATCAACGGTGTGAGGAACGATTTGAACCAGCCGACCATCAAGATGTAAATCAGCACCAGCACGGCGGCGAACGCCAGGCCGAGGTCGCGAAACACTTCAATGGTGATATGCCATTCACCGTCCCATTTCATTACAGGCTGCTGGTCAGAGAACGGCAGCACGGCGTTGTAAATTTTCAGCGGCGAGCCGTCGCCGCCGAATTCGCGCGTGTCGAGCTTCGCCAACGCGTCATTCATTTTCAAAATTGCGTATACCGGGCTTTCCACCTGACCCGCCACGTCACCGATGACGTAAGTGACCGGCATAAGATTCTTGTGGTATATGCTCTTGTCGGTGATGGTGTGTTTGACTGTGACCAGTTCGCGCAGCGGCACGAGCGGCGCGGCACTGCCAGCGGTCGCAGGTTCTGGCAAGGCATTGGCGTCGCCGGAACGCACGCGCAGCGCGAGCAATTCTTCCGGGTTGCTGCGGCTGGCGAGTGGCAATTGCAAAACGATATTCACGTCCTCCTTCTCGCGCGGAACATGCAGCAAATCCACCGACTCGCCGCCCACGGCAATTTTAAGCGTCTGCGAAATCGTCTCCGCACTGATGCCATGCAGCGCCGCTTTTTCCTTATCAATCACGAATTCGACTTTCGGTTGGTCGGCTTCGATATACCAGTCCGTGTCCACGACGCCGGGTGTGTTGTGAAAAATATCAATTACCTTTTGCGCCATCTTCAAACGGTTTTCCTCGGTTGGTCCGTAAATTTCGGCGACCAAGGTTTGCAATACCGGCGGGCCGGGCGGCACTTCGGCCACGGCAACCCGTGCGCCGAATTTCGCGGCAATCTCCGCCACGCGCGGACGCACGCGCTTGGCGATGTCGTGGCTCTGCGCCTTGCGTTCGCCTTTTGGCACAAGGTTGATTTGCAAATCCGCCACGTTCGCGCCGCGCCGCATGAAGTAGTGGCGCACGAGGCCGTTGAAATTGAACGGCGACGCTACACCGGCGTAAATCTCGTAATCCGTCACTTCCGGTTCCGTGCGGACGGCAGCGGCAATTTCACGCGCGGCTTGCGCGGTGCGTTCGAGCGAACTGCCTTCCGGCATATTCAGGATGATTTGAAATTCACTCTTGTTGTCGAACGGCAGCATTTTCACCTTCACCCAACCGACATAAACGAGTGCCATTGAAACGAGCAGCAGCACGACGAGCGCGGCCAGAAATTGATAACGCCGTTTCGCGCTGGCAATCAGCGGCGTCATCAGTCCGCGATACATCCGGCCAAAGAAATTTTCACTGGCTGATTCGTGATCCGGCGAGTGGCTGTCGGTCGTATGAATTTTCCTCCGCCATTGCAGAATGCGAATGGCTGCCCACGGCGTGACGATAAAGGAAATCGCCAGCGAGAAAAACATCGCGGCGCTTGCGCCAATCGGAATCGGCCGCATATACGGCCCCATCAGCCCGCCGACGAACGCCATCGGCAGCACGGCGGCGATCACCGCGAACGTGGCCAGAATGGTCGGGTTGCCGACTTCGCCCACGGCTTCGATGGCCACAACCGCCCTGCTGCGGCCTTTGTTTTGCGGCAGATGAAAATGGCGCACGATGTTTTCAACCACAACGATTGCGTCGTCCACGAGGATGCCGATGGAAAAAATCAACGCGAACAGCGTGATACGATTCAATGTAAAACCGTAGAGATAAAAAACGAGCAGCGTCAGCGCGAGCGTCGCGGGTATCGCCAGCATTACGATGATTGATTCGCGCCAGCCCAGGACGAGCAGGATCAGAAACGACACGCTCACCACCGCGAGGAGCATGTGCCAGAGCAGTTCGTTGGATTTATCCTCCGCCGTCAAACCATAGTTCCGCGTGACGGTGACTTGGACATCGGACGGAATGATGTAGCCCTTGAGCGTGTCCACTTTCTTCAAAACCTGATTGGCAACGGAAATCGCATTTGCACCGGGCCGCTTGGCGATGGAGATCGTTACGGCAGGTTCGTCGGCTGAAATTTTATTCGCCGCGCCGGTGCCAAAAAAAACATACTGGCTCGGTTCTTCCGCACCGTCCACGATGTCCGCCACGTCGCGCAGATAAACCGGTTTGCCGGCATAGACTCCCACCACCACGTTGCCCACGTCTTCGGCGGTTTGCAAAAACGCGCCGGTTTCCACGATGACTTCATGGTTGTCGCTGGTAAGAGCGCCAGCGGAATACTGCTTGTTCGCCTGTTGCAACATTGGCACCAGACCGGCAGGCGAGAGATTGCGCGATGCCAGCCGCACCGGGTCGAGCAACACGCGCACTTGTCGTTGCGCGCCGCCGATGATGGTCGTTTCGGCGACCAGCGGCACTTGCTTGATCGCATCATCCACTTGCGCGGCCAGCCGTCGCAACATGAGGTGATCGTAATGCGGACTGTGAATCGTCAGTGCCAAAATCGGCACGTCATCAATCGTCCGTGCCTTGATGAGTGGCGTGGAAACTCCATGCGGGATGCGGTCGAAATTCTCCTGCAACTTCTGGTTCAGCTTCACCAAGCTGCTTTCCATGTTTTCTCCCACCTTGAACCGCACGATGACCGTTGACTGGCCTTCGCTGGAAGTGGAGTAGATGTATTCCACGCCGGGAATTTCCCAAAGCAGCTTTTCCATCGGGCGCGTGGCGCGTTCCTCGACTTCCTTCGCGTGGAAGCCCGGCATGGACACCAGCACGTCCACCATCGGCACTTTGATTTGCGGTTCTTCCTCACGCGGCAGCATCACCACGGCAAACACGCCGAGCAGCAGGGACGCGATGACGACAAGCAGCGACAGCTTGGAATCAATGAATGACTGTGCAATGCGACCGGCGATGCCTAAATGCGCGCCCGATGATTTTTCGTCGCTGGCCTTCACGGTTTGACACTCACAGGTTGCCCGTCCGCCAAGTTCGAAGCGCCTTCAGTCACAACCTGCTCGCCGGAATTCAAACCGGAAACCACTTCGACTTCATCACCCACACGAGTTCCAGTTTTGACGAGGCGCAATTGCGCATGATTGCCGACGACAACGAAAACCAATTCCATCTGCCCGCGCTGAACCACGGCGGCAGCGGGAACACGAATCGCGCTCGCTTCGCCAACCGGAACCGAGACGCGTCCGAATTGACCGGAACGCAAGCCCGTCGCGCCGGGCAAATCCAGTTTCACCAGATAAGTGCGGCTGTTTGGATCGGCAGTGGGCGACATTTCGGCAACGGTGCCGGCAATATCATTGGTGACGGCGGCGATTCGCACGGCGAGATTGTCGCCGAGCTTTACGTTGCCGATCAGCGCCTCCGGAACATCGGCTTCGAGGCGCAGTGTGTCGGGGTTTTCCATTTGTAACAGCGACTTGCCTGGCGCGGCGAGATCACCAACGTCGGCCAGCTTGCGCGTGATAACGCCATCAAACGGCGCAACGATTAGGGTATAGTCGAGCATGGTTTTCGTTTCCGCTTCGGCGGCGGCAGCAATGCGAAACTTGGATTGCGCGTTTTCGAATTCCGACTGTGAAAGGATTTTCTGCTGAATCAAATCCGTGGCACGTTTCAAGTCGCTCTCGGCCTGTTGCCGCGCAGCGGAGGCTTGATCCAGGCGCGATTGAATTTCGTGCGCGTCAAGCTGGACGAGCCGGTCGCCGGCCTTCACCAACTGGCCGGGCACGACGAGCATTTGCTCGATGCGTCCGCTGACTTTGGCCTCGATGGCCGCGCTCAATTTCGGGCGCACCGTGCCGACGACATCCTCTGTGGCTGCGCGCGACTTGCGCTCGACCGTTTGGGCGTGGACTGTGGCGGATGGCAGTTCCGTTTGATTTTGTCCCGGTGCCTTGTGGCAGCCGGAGATAATTGGAATTGCCGCAACGAGAGTTGAAAGCAAAAGGCGTTTCATGGAGTGACGCAACAATGTCACGAGCAGCACGAACTGCCAGACTTTTTTTCGTCGCAACCACACGAGCCACCGCCGATTTTCTTCAACACAATTTCCAGCGGGCAGAAATTTGTGAACGACGATTGCAGCAGGTTGAAGCCGACAAACGCGGTGAACCAGAGCCAGTAGGCGCTGTGGTAATGCGCGAGCAACAGACTGGCGAGAATAAACGTGCCGGCAAACCGGCGGATAAGCATGTGCATTTTCATATATTTTTTTTTGGATTGTTTAATGGAAACTGGTTGCAACCAACACACCGAGAACCGCGCCATAAACCATCGTGATGACGGGACGGCGGGTGAGCGGACAGGCACCCGTGGAACAACCCACAAGTTTATACCAGCCGAAGCCGAGGCCGCCGCCAACAATGATGCCAATGACGATGCGCAGAATCATGGCTTCAAGCGGTTACGTTCAAGTTTGCCGCCTTTTCCAACCAGGCTTTGAACGGGCGTGGGCCATAAAAACCTTCGACTTGATCCATCGGCTCCCCACCGCGAAACATCATCAGGGTCGGGACGCTGATGATTTCATATTCACCAGCCAGCGCGGCGGCATCACCTATGTTCACCTTGGTAAACTTCACCCTGCCAGAAAATTCGGCGGCGAATTGTTCCAGCAGTGGCGCGAGCATCTTGCACGGTCCGCACCACGGCGCATAAAAATCCACCAGCACCGGGCCGGTGGCGCGCAGGACTTCGGTTTCAAAATTTGCTTCCGTTAGTTCGGTGATGTTTTTCATGGCAAAATCCATCGTTGCTACCATTACCGAGCCGCCAACAGCGGAAAAGTTACAATTCAATTGCGGATGTGCATCCGGGCTTTCACTGGCCAGGACTTTTGCCTATGCTCCATGCCATGAATGAAAAAAACGATTCATCCACCGACCCGCGCATTTATATGGCTGCCGAACGCACTTTCCTCGCCTGGATAAGAACGGGCATCGCATTCATGGGATTTGGTTTTGTGGTCGCCCGCTTCGGCCTGTTTCTGCGCGAGATTGCCCTTGGCAATAATGTGTCTGCTCCCCAGCACAACAACGGCTTTTCATTGCCCGCCGGCATTGCCCTTATCGCGGCGGGCATCATGGTCACTGTCATCGCCGCCATCCGGCATCATCGTTATATCAAGGCGCTTGACCGGGGCCAATTCAGGCAGGCATACGGGGCCGCATTCACTTTTTTAGTCGCAGGATTTCTGGCGATCATTGGACTCGCCGTGGCTGTTTATCTGGCTGTTCTGCTGTGACTAACTCTCTTGATAGGTTTCCACCGCCTTTAATCCATCCGATCCAGCTTCAAACGTTCTTGTTCCAAGCGATTCAATGTGCTGGTTTCAAAAAGCTTTCCGCCCGGCCATAATACGGAAAGCCGACCAATCCGGCCAGCGCCAGCGCGAAGAAGCGCATTGGCAACAAGGTTTATTTCTCAACCGGCTTGCCGGCCTTGGCCCACGCCCTGAAACCGCCGGGCAGGTTATAGAGATTTGGGAAATCAAGATGGTTGAGTTTGTCACAGGCTCTGGCGCTGCGCACGCCGCTGGCGCAATGCACCAGATAAGTTTTGCTCCGGTCAAGCAAGGCGGCTTTGGCTTCAAAGTCGGACGCGGTAACGTCGAGGTTTACCGCCCCCGGAATATGGCCGGCCAGAAATTCCTCCGGCGTGCGCACGTCCAAAATCACGTTCTGCTTGTCGTCCGCCATGCGCGCGAATTCCTCGACGCTCAAATTTGTATAGGCAGCGGTGGCTGCAAGTGTTGCGCCAGTTCCGGGATGACGCTGGAGTTTCGGCAGGACTTCCGCCGGGCCACCGCCAGCGTAGCCGGTTTCCTGCAAAACTGTTTCGCCCGCGTCATTCAACAGCACGATGGTGGGAAAACCTTCGCTTGGATCCAGGCTTAAATTGAATCTGGCTTTCAGCGTGAGGTTAGCCCGTTTTAATTCCCCGCTTTGCGCGGACTTTTGCGGGAAATCCACGTCCACGAGCACCAGCGCGCGGCGGGCGTATTGGACAAATTCCGGCGACGCAAAAACCTGACGCTGCATTTCAACACACGGCGGACACCAATCAGAACCATGAAAAAAGACCAGGACGGATTTGCCTTCGGCCTTTGCCCGAACCAGCGCATTCGGAATATCAGTCAACCAGATCAGTTCGGCTTGGTCAGACTGGCGCGCGGCAGTCATCGCCGGGATTTCTGGTGTTTGGGCATCCGCCGCCACGGCCACGCCAGCCAGCAGAGCTGCGAAAATTAAGGCGGTGATTGAACTGGTTTTCATTTTTTTATTTTGCGTCAAATGTTGATTCTCGACAATGCACATTTTATTCACACATCGCTTGGCGCAGCAAGTTAGTAAATCCACGGAATGAATCGCCGCACCCGTTGCTCATAGCCTGCGTAATCCGGGAATTGCTGCCGCAGCCAACATTCTTCGTGCCGGGCTTTGGCGTCAAAAAACACACCCAGCACCAAGGAAACAGCCAGTGCCAGCCAGCTTTGCCAGACGAGTGACCAACCCACGGCGGCACAAAAAGCGGAAGTGCAAAGCGGATGCCGAATCAAAGCGTAAATGCCATGCTGAACAAATTGCGCGGTTGCGAATGGCTCGGGAAAGGGTGTCAGGTTTCGCCCGAAAGTCAGTGCACCGGAGATACTACAGATCGTGGAGACCACGAGAAAAACCAAACCACCAATGAAGTTCGGAAACGGCTTTGATGTGTCGCGACAGGTGATGCCCAAAATGGCGATGGCAAAGAGGAGCAGGAATTGTCCAACCACCCACCAACCGCCACGCTGAACAAAACCGTTACTCATAATGAACGGTTTCAGTCAGTTTAAATCCGGCATTCATGGCGTTGAGCTTGATTGTCTCTGCCAGAATTGAGCCGCCAGCGGCCAGAAAGCTACAAACTATTTGAAATATAAAAACTATGGCTTGCGGCCTTTGATTTCCAGACTGGTAATGAAGTCGGCGGGTTTGGTTCCGGCGGGAAGATGTTCGACAATTTGGCGGTAAAGCGGATCTTCCCAATCGGTCAGGGCATTCACATAATCCGG